>Ga0207697_10002246_pt1 | contig 10092 bp, 9 predicted proteins | sample KBSSwiS5withPhiX_FD_184293 | JGI IMG/M metagenome (GOLD analysis project Ga0207697, IMG submission 184293) | Switchgrass rhizosphere microbial communities from Kellogg Biological Station, Michigan, USA, with PhiX - S5 (SPAdes) (version 2) | ecosystem: Host-associated > Plants > Roots >... | reverse complement strand
CCGAACATCTCGTTGCGCTTCAGCGCGAAACCGATCGCGTGACATTCGCCTGGGTCAGCAATCGATTGGCCGAGATTTCGGACCGTCTTGCGAATTCAGCCCCCATGCGAGTCGAATTGGCTGAAGTGTTGATCGAGATCGATTCATTGGCAGGATTTTTGCGGTCCGGCGGCAATCCCTATCCGATGCACGACCCTTTGGTAAGCAGAGCTGCCAAGTCGTAGCGGACGCCGATTAAGGATAATCGATGGGGAGCTTGGTCAGCCGCTTCGCGCCGAATACCGCCGCCAGCGCCTCGTAGCGCGCAGCCAGTTCGGCATGGGCTGCGGCGACCCGCCAATCGACCGCCTCGCGGCTGAGCGCTTGCTCATCCTGCTCGCGATTGGCGAAATATTGTCCGTCGATCGGCATTGTCATCTTGTCCGGCGAAACGCGGCATCTTCGCAGCGGTTCCAAGCGCCTTGATCGTTCCTTCGTCGACACGAGGTGCCGTTCATCTACTTTTGCGTGGCAAGCTCCGGTTCACCAGGTCTAGCGTAACGCGGGCGACACAATTGGGGAGGAGGCGGTTTGAATACGCCTCGTAGCAAAATGATCCTGGCGATCGGGCTGGCGCTGTCGGCCCTGGCGGGCGACGCATCAGTCGCCGCCCAAACCCCCAAAATCGCCAAGCCGGTCCTCGTTCCACCGAAGGAGATGCCTCCCTTACCTCCAGCCGTAATCGACAATCAGCTGCTGATCGGCGGGGAGGACATCAACGCCAAGAAGGACAATACGCGGATGACCGTCGAAGTGCGGGTCAATGGCCGTGGTCCTTACCAGTTCCTGGTCGACAGCGGCGCCGACACGTCCGTGGTCGGCCTGCGCATCGCTGCCGACCTGCAATTGCCGCTGGGCACGCCGACCGTGCTTCACGGCACAACCGCCAGCGCCGTCGTTGGGCGGGTGCTGGTCGACGAACTGCAGCTTGGCAGCAGCAAGATCCGCAATCTTGAAGTGCCCGCGCTGAAGGAGGCCGACCTCGGCGGCGCCGGCATGATCGGCATCGACGCGCTGGTCGAACAGCGTCTGATGATGGATTTCGAAAAACGCATCATCAAGGCCGAGGACGCTCGCCAGCCGGCAAGGATGATGGATGGCGAAATTGTGGTCGTGGCCCGGCGCCGGCGCGGCCAGCTGATCCTGACCCAAGTCAACGCCGCCGGCTATCCGGTCGAAGCGGTGATCGATACCGGCTCGGAGATCACGATCGGCAACCTCGCGCTGCGCGACAAGCTGATCAAACACAATCGGCGCAGCTTCGTGAAGGTGACCGTGGTTGGGGTCACCGGCGTTCCCCTCGACCTGCAGCTGGCTCGCGTAGGCGAACTTCAGGTCGGGTCGGTGACGCTCCGCGACGTGCTGATCGCGTTCGCCGACGTTCCACCCTTCACCGTGTTCGGCCTTCAGAATCAACCCGCGCTGCTGCTCGGCACCGACCTGCTCGACACATTCCGGCGAGTGTCGCTCGACTTTCGCTCGCGCAAGGTCCGTTTCCAGCTGAGGCGGTGCGGGACCAGCGGGATCCTGATCAGCACCGGCGATACGCCTTCGTTCGGCCGCATCATTTCGGGCGACGACGGCTCGGTCTGTCGGCGATAAGACCAAAAGCAAGGCCGCCTCGCTGTCGCGGGCGGCCTGCTAGTCCTGTCCTTTGCAATGGGGGCTTAAGCGTCTTCGGTCATCGCTTCCGGCAATCCCGCGTCGGGATCGACCGGCTCGGCCTGGCCCGCCGCTACCTCGCGATCGCGCTTGTCGAAAAATGCGGCTCGCTGCAGCCGTTTCTTCAGCGACAGCGAGGGGTTGTCAGGGGTCGGGCCGCGCATCGCGCGGTCGACATGGGACTCCACGGAGCCCGTCTCGGCAATGTTGGTGTGCATGTTCATCATGCAGCATCAACGGCCGACTCAGCGACCCGGGTGCATGTTTTCGCCAGCTTGTGAGTCGCCAGCGATCAACCGTTCTGGGGCGCAAACGATGGCCTCACGGCCGCCGACGCGGAACCTGGCCGGGCGGCTAGGGGCGCGGGGAGGGTTGGGGATCTTGCCCGGGCCGTTCGAAGATTTGATGCGGCTTTTCCTGGACAAAGAAATGTGGACTGCCTTCGCCCGCGAATGTGATCTTTGAGCCGAGCCCAAACTGATCGACCTGGATTGCGGCGACGAGATCGATGTTGATCCAAACCGGCTCGCCCCCGCCCTTGTTGGCTTGAAGTGTGCAGCAGAGAAATCGCGCCATATCGCCTCCATGCTTTGCAGTTTGCATAACGGAGTCGGCGGGCGAAAGCGAAGGGCCAAACCGACGCGTCAGCTCATTACGCGATCGCCTGGCTTATCGCCCCTCCGTCCTTCCAATGAATTGCGCGACATTGTCATGGATCGCCTTCAGCGACGGCAGGTGGGCGTAGACCATGTGGCCCGACTCATAATAGCGATACTCGATATTGCTCTTCAGCCTGTCCGGGATCGGCAAATGCCGCATCTCGAACCGTCCGGCGAAATAGGGTGTCGACACGTCGTAATAGCCGCCGTTGACCATCACCTTCAGGTCGGGGTTCTGCTTCATCGCCACGGCGAGGTCCGGCAGCACGTTAGGCAATGCGATCAGCGCCCGGTCGCCGCCGGGCGGCTTATGCTTGTAATCCCAGCTGTCGTAGATCGAGATCCCCGACTTGAACTCGATGCCGGGCTCATAGCGCAATGAAGCGCGCACATAATCGTTGTACGCGGCGACATAGGCGGAGCTGATCGCGCTGCTTTGCGGGTCGTTGCTCGCGACCTTGGCGATCGGGTCGAGCGTGGCGCCGATGAACCGGGTGTCGAGCGTCCCGACCGTTTCCTCCCGGTCGGCCAGCAACTCCTTCTGGAACGCGCCGTACTGGATGCGGAGGTCGGTCTTCAGCAGATAGGGGACGGTGAGGCCGGTATAGGCCGACAGCTGCCGCGCTATCCGCTGCCGCTCCTCGTCGCCCAGCTCATTGCCCTTGATCAGCGCCTGCAAATAGTCGGTCGTCGCGAAATTCTCGACCCGGGCGAGGAAGCTCTGCAGGTCGCCGTCTGGCCGGGCGATGCGATTATGATACCAGGCCGTCGCCGCATAGGTCGGCAGGGTCATTACATAGGGGAAATCGTTGCCCGGGTTCACCTGCGGATCGTCGGGCAACAGGTCCCAGGCGAGGATGTCGCTGAGCAGGATGACGCCGTTCAAATCGACGTCCTTGTTCTGCAGCGCTAGCGCCAGCCCCGCGGCGCGCATTGTCCCATAGCTTTCGCCGAAAATATATTTGGGCGAATTCCACCGGCCGTATTTCGACAGGAACTGGGTGATGAACTGGGTGAAGGCGTCGATGTCCTGGTCGACCCCGTAGAAGGCCTTGTCCTTGTCCTTGCCGCCGATCCGGCTGAAACCCGTGCCGGGCGCGTCGACGAACACCAGGTCGGACGCGTCGAGCAGGCTCTGGTCGTTGTTGACCACGGGATAGGGCGCGGCGGGCGTATGTCGCGTATCGACCGTCTGCACCCGGACTGGCCCGAACGCGCCCATGTGCAGCCACACGGTCGAGGATCCCGGCCCGCCATTGAACAGGAAGGTGATCGGCCGCCCCGCCGCCAGCGCGCCGTCCTTGAAATAGGCGGCGTAGAACATCGACGCCTCGGGCGCCGGCTCGTCCCCATCGTCGTCCTTGCCCTTGTCCTTTTTGGGCGGGCTCGCGGCCTCCTCAAGCGGCTTGGTATCGTCCCAGTCCTTGCCGTGGATCACCAGCGTCCCGGCCACCGCCTGGTAGGCGATCTTCTTGCCGCCGATCGTCACCGACCCACGCGATCTGGTTTCGCTCGGAGTGAAGATCGGCTTGGCCGGAGCAGGCGCTTCGGCGGCGGCTTCAGCCGGCTTGGCCGCGGCTTCCGCGGCCGGCGCGGGGACTTGCGACATCAGCGCCGCAATGAGCAGGGTCAGGGTCATGGGCGCGGGTGATTGCAAGCGCCGCGTCCTCGCGCAAGTCCGGGCTAGAAACCGACCCGGGCCGTCAGCCGAATGTCGCGGCCCGCCAGTGGCGCGAAATCCTTGAGCAACGACGTGCTCCGCCGCGCCTCGACATCGAACAGATTGTTCCCCGCCAGCGATAGCGTCAGCTCGGGCTTCGCCGCGAACGGGTGCCAGTCGATCGAGGCATTGACCATCGTATAGCCCGACGTGTCGGTCTCGTTTGGCGCGGTGCGGTCATGGTCGAAGGCGTGCTCAACCTCGATCCGTCCGTCGAACTGCCCCTTCTCGCCGGTCAGCGCGCCCATCAGCCGCATCGGCGGGATCAGCGGCGCCGGGCCGAAGTCCTTGACGGTTGCGTGCACCGCGTCGCCCTGCAATTCGCCGCCCCAATCGATACCCAGCGCATTGCCGAACGTCATCTCCGCCTGCGCTTCGAACCCGTAATAGGTCGCCTTGCCCTGGCGATATTCGAGCACCGGGAGATCGTCCTCGGTCTCGCCGGTCGGCGCCTGGAAGATGAAATTGGAGAAGCGGCTGTAGAACAGGTTGGCGGTGAGGTGCAGCGCCCCCTTGCTGTGGTGCACGCCGAGCTCGATCGAATTGCTCTTCTCAGGGTCGAGGTTCGGGTTGCCGACCTCGAACGACTGGCTGCCGCCATGCGGTCCGTTGGCGAACAGCTCGTCGATCGCCGGCGCCCGCTCGCTGTGCGACAGCGACAGGCCGGCGCGCCAGCCGGGCACAAATTCATATTGCCCGCCGAGCGAGCCGGACAAGGTGGTGAAGTCGAGCGACCGCGCCGGCGTCCCAAGCTGGTCATCCTCATCGGCATTCAATTTACTGAACTCTACCCGCGCGCCGCCTTCGATCCGGATCGGCCCGTCGACATAGGTTTGCAGCGTGAACAGGCCGGTCTGCTTCTGCCGGCTGTCGGGCAGGAACTTCTCCTCGCCGCGGATCTTCGCGTTGCGCTGGAGGTACTGGACGCCGCTGGTTCCGCCCCAACCGCTATGGTCGGCCTGGATCAGCTCCAGTCGCCCTTCGCCGCCCTTGCTGAAGAAGCTGGAGCCGATTGCGCCATCCGCTTCCAGCTCGTCGTGATGATAGTTGGCGTAGCCGCCCCGTGCATGGACCTGGCTGAAGAAACCGCCGAGCGGGATCTCGGCCCGCGCGTCATAGCGGGTCTGCTCGACGTCGATGGTCGGCGCTTCCGGCTCGACCAGCGGATCGAGCGAATAGCGGATCGGCACTTCATATTTCGACAAGTGCCGCGTCACCGAGACGCCGACGTTGAGCTCGCCATCGACATAGCCAAGCCCCAGCGCACCTTCCTTGGATGTCGCCGCCGAATTGGGCAGCTCGCCCTTCAGGTCGGCCAGTTCCTGTATCGCTGGGTCGGGGCTGGCCAGCGCCTGCTCGCGCAAATCCTTCGACAATATATGTCCGCCGGTCTCGAGATCGTCGCTCTTCGACCAGTTGCCGTCGGCGTGGACGATGAAATGGCCGGCAATCGGCACGTCGATCGCGCCATTGACCGACCGCTCGTTGGCCGCGCTGCCATAACTCAGCAGGGCGTCGGCCTCGGCCGGCCCGTCCGGCTCGTGGCGCGGGATGCGCGTGTCGATGACGTTGACCACGCCGCCGATCGCCGACGATCCGAACAGCAGCGCCGATGGCCCGCGCAACACTTCGATCCGTTCGGCGGTGATCGGATTGATCGCGATCGCATGGTCCGGGCCGGACGACGACAGGTCGAGCGTGCCGATTCCGTCGGTCAGCACCCGCACCCGGTCGCCGCTTAGCCCGCGCAGCACCGGCGCCGAGGCCGTCGGGCCGAAGCTGGTGGCGCTGACGCCCGGCTGCTTGGCCAGCGTCTCGCCGATGCTCGGCCGCACCTGGCGGGTGAGGTCGGCGGCATCGAGCACGGACACGCCGCCGAGCACGTCATTCTCCTTGCGGCGGACCCCAGTGACGACGATGTCCTGCTCAGGCTCTGGGTGAGCGTCGGCCGCGCTTCCCGGGGTCGGTTCCGCGGCCGCCGAGCTCGTTTCGCTCGATCCAGCCGCCTCACTCGACGAGTCGGTGACCGCCACCTGCGCCAGGAGCGGGGATGGCAGCAGGGCCATGGAAAGGGCAAGCAGCGAGGTAGCGCGGGTCATCATGTTCCTGTTGTTCAGGCCAAACTGTCTGGGAGCACCGCGTCCTTAGCGCAGGATGATACAACGTCGCAAATGGTATATCATACCTTCGTCGCGCTCTGACGCCCGTTCGTCGAACCGCTACCCTTGCGTGCCCGCGTCAGCACGCTACGCACCACTCATGTTCATGACCCATCTCGAATGCTCGCTGACCGGCGAACGCTACGATTCCGACAAGCTCCAGAACCTGTCCAAGGCGGGAAAGCCGCTGCTGGCGCGTTATGACCTGGAGGCAGTCGCCGAGCGGTTGAGCAAGGAGGCGCTGGCCTCGCGCCCATCCGGCATGTGGAAATGGCGCGAGCTTCTGCCACTGCCCGAAGGCGCCGAACCGGTCAGCCTCGGCGAGCCTGAAACCCCGTTGATCCCGCTCGATCATGTCGCGCGAAAGCAGGGCACACGCGCCCCAATCGTCAAGGACGAAGGCCGGCTCCCGACCGGCTCGTTCAAGGCGCGCGGGATGGCGGCAGCGGTCAGCATGGCCAAGCATTTCGGCGTGACCCGCATCGCCCTTCCCACCAACGGCAATGCCGGCGCCGCGCTCGCCGCCTATGCCGCCCGGGCCGGGATGCAATCCTTGGTCATCTGCCCGGCCGAAACTCCTGACATCAACATCCGGGAAACCGCTGCCTACGGCGCAGAGGTGATCGTCGCCGACGGCCAGATCGACGAATGCGGCCGGATCGTCGGCGAGGGCGCGGCGCAAGGCCGCTGGTTCGACTGCTCGACCCTCAAGGAACCCTACCGGCTCGAAGGCAAGAAGGTGATGGGGCTCGAGCTCGCGGAGCAATTCGGCTGGGAGCTGCCGGACGCGATCTTCTACCCGACCGGCGGCGGCACCGGGCTGATCGGCATGTGGAAGGGATTCGACGAGCTGGAGCAGATCGGCCTGATCGGGCCGAAGCGCCCGCGAATGATCGCGGTGCAGGCGGCCGGCTGCGCGCCGATGGTGCGAGCCTTCGAAAATGGCGATGAATATGCCGAGCGCTGGGAAGGGGCGGCGACCATGGCCACTGGTATCCGCGTGCCAAAAGCGGTCGGCGATTTCCTGATCCTTCGGGCGGTGCGTGAGAGCGGGGGCGCTGCCATCGCTGTCCAGGAGGAAGCGATCATGGAGGCGGTTGACGACGCTGCCCGGCTCGACGGCATGCTGCTTTGCCCGGAGGGCGGCGCGGTGCTCGCCGCATGGCGCGAGGCGCTGGATCGCGGACTGGTGGGCGCGGACGAACGGGTCGTCCTGTTCAACTGCGCCAACGGCAACAAATATCCGCTTGCCGACCGGTCGCGGCGGATGCAACTCGCCGACATGGACGCAGCTAGCCTTTAGTCAGCTGATCAGGCCAAGATAGCCCTGCACGACGTCCAGAAGGGCTGACGACCAGGTAAAGGCCGCTGCTGCGGCGGCAGCTGCCGCGCCCAGCCGAGTTCGCTTTCGCCGGTCGCTCGCGAGCTTGGACAGGGCTTCGGCATAACCCTCCACCTGGTGCGGCGGCACCAGCAGGCCATTGTCGTTGTTGGAAATGAGCGCCAGCGCGCTCGGCATGTCGGCGCTGACGACCGCCAGGCCGGCGGCCATGGCCTCCAGATTGACGTTGCCGAAAGCCTCGGTCGTGCTCGGGTTGATCAGCACGTCCGCGCTGGCGATGGCCGTGGACAGGTCATGGCCCGACAAATGGCCCAGGAAGCGCGTTCCCTCCGGCAATTGACGGGCAAGTTCCGCTTTTGCTGGTCCGTCGCCGACGATCATCGGACGCAGCTTAAGGCCGCTCTCGATCGCCTTTGATATGGCAGCGGAAAATTCCGAGATGCCTTTTTCCCGGACCAGTCTGCCGAAGAACAACGGAATGACGTCCGCGTCATCCCAGCCCTCGGACCGCCGCCACTCCATGCTTCGAAAGGCTGGATGGAATTTCTGCCGATCGACACCGCGCGACCAGACCGCGATTCTATTCCCCATGTTCCAGGTCTTGAGTTCCTCGGCGATCTGGACATTGGGAACCAGCACCAGGTCCGATCGGGAATAGAAGTTGCGTAGGTATCGCTCCGCCCAAGGCCGGAAAGCGCGCAATCCATAATATTCGAAATAGGTCTCGAACCGGGTGTGGAGGCTGGTCACCAGCGGGCAACCCAGCTCCCGCGCCAGGCCCTGCGCCTGATAGCCCTGCGGATCCGGCGCGGAGACATGGATATGGGTCGGCGCGAAGCGGCGGACGTCCGCCCTGGTATGCTCGTCGAGCCCCAGCGTCAGCCGATATTCGCTTCGCCCCGGGATCGCCACCGACCGGACCGATACCAGGTCCCCGGTAGGCTCGAATGCTGGGTTGGCGACGGTCGGGGAGTAGACCCGGACCTGCGCGCCTTGCTGCAATAGGTAAGAGACGAGATGATTGAGCGCGTTGTTCGCCCCGTCGCGCACACAATTATAGTTGGCGCAGAACAAGGCGATCCGCAGATCCCTTGTGCTTCCTTTGGTCATCGGCCGCGACCCTCTAGACGCAGTAAACCCCGGAGACCGAAGTCTCCGGGGTTCCATGGTTCGCATCCGAAGATTTGAACCACGTGAATAAAACGGCCTTCCCGCATCCGAGTTCCACGACGCGCAAAAATAATTTCAGAAAAGTGTCATTGAGCGCCCCTCCGCCTTCTGCTTCGATGCGGCCGTGTCCTTGATCTGGAACTTCGCGATCGATCGCGGCGGGACTTTCACCGACCTGGTCGCCACTGCGTCCGATGGCCGGCAACGCGTCGAAAAACTGCTTTCGGAAAATCCGGGTCAATATGAAGATGCCGCGCTGCAGGGCATTCGCCGGGTGCTGCAGGTCGAAGGGGGAACGCTCGGCGATATCCGCATGGGCACCACGGTTGCCACCAATGCGCTGCTCGAGCGCAAGGGCGAACGGACCGCACTGGCGATCACCGCCGGCTTCGGCGACGCGCTCCGCATCGGCTACCAGGCAAGGCCGGAAATTTTCGCACGCCACATTGTCCTGCCCGCCATGCTCTATGAAACGGTAGTTGAAATCGAGGAGCGCGCCGGGGCGGATGGCGCCATCATTCGGCCGCTTGAGGAGGATCGCGCACGCGCCGACCTCAATATCCTGCGCGCAAAGGGCTTCGACGCGCTGGCGATCGTGCTGATGCATGGCTGGCGCTTCACCGATCATGAAGAGCGGCTGGCGGCGATAGCCCGCGAGCTCGGCTTTACCCAGGTTTCCGTCAGCCATGAGGTCGCGCCGCTGATCAAGCTGATCGGGCGCGGCGATACGACCGTGGTCGACGCCTATCTGTCCCCAATTCTCCGCCGCTATGTCGACAAGGTCGCGGCCGGGCTCGGCGAGGGCCCGCGCCTGCAGTTCATGCAGTCGAATGGCGGCCTCACCGAAGCCCGCGCCTTCCGCGGCAAGGATGCGATCCTGTCCGGCCCGGCCGGCGGCGTGGTCGGCATGGTCGCCGCCAGCGCGCCGCATGGTTCCGGCCATCTCATTGGCTTCGACATGGGCGGTACCTCAACCGACGTGTCGCATTATGCGGGCCGCTACGAACTGGGCGACGAGAATTTGATCGCCGGGGTGCGTATCCGCGCGCCGATGATGCAGATCCACACCATTGCCGCGGGCGGTGGCTCGATATGCCGGTTTGATGGGATGCGCTTCCGGGTCGGCCCGGAATCGGCGACACCCAGACTGCCGCCCGTAATCAGCGCGCCAACCACCAGGACCAGGAAGGCAAGCAAGGCAATCAGGGCGAGAACGCGCTGGGACAACATGCTTTAAAAAATTAATCCTCTATTGCGTCAGGACTTGGGCGTTAACGAAATTGTCTCGGCGCGAGGGATTTTGGTTCCTGAGCAGGAGCGCGGAGCGATGTGGGCAAGAAG
>Ga0207697_10002245_pt1 | contig 10092 bp, 11 predicted proteins | sample KBSSwiS5withPhiX_FD_184293 | JGI IMG/M metagenome (GOLD analysis project Ga0207697, IMG submission 184293) | Switchgrass rhizosphere microbial communities from Kellogg Biological Station, Michigan, USA, with PhiX - S5 (SPAdes) (version 2) | ecosystem: Host-associated > Plants > Roots >... | reverse complement strand
CTATCGCCTTCGAGGCTCAGTCACAGCAGCACGATGAAGCGTTATCACGACATCGTCGGCGACGGCGGGTCCGGAGTGCTCGAACAGGTTGCCGGGCAGCGCGCCCGCATCATCGGCGGGCTGGCTGGCGTGCGCCATATCGTCGCGGTCGGATCGGGCAAGGGGGGCGTCGGGAAGAGCACTCTGACCCTGCATCTCGCCGGCGCGCTGCAAGCCCGCGGGCTTCGGACTGCGATCCTCGACGCCGACTTCAACGGCCCTTCACAGGCGCGCATGGCGGGCGTGCAGGGCGCCGTGTTCGTTCCCGGCAGTCACAAGGTGGCGCTCCCGAGAACCAGCAACGGCATCCGGGTCTTCTCGATGGGCTCGCTGATCCCGGAGTCGGAGGCGCTCACGTTCGACAGCGTGGCGGACGGGGAGTCGCACACCTGGCGCGCGACGAAGGAGTTTGCTCTCCTCAGCGAGATCCTCGGGGCTTTCGAGTGGGGCGCGCTGGATGTGCTGATGTTCGACCTGCCGCCCGGAGCCGACCGGACGGTCCAATACGCTGACTTCCTCCGGCCCTTCGACACGACTCAGGGGGCGCCTCGAATCTCGTTCGTGCTCGTGACCATCCCCTCTGAGGTGGCGAAAGGCGTTGTCGCCCGGTCAGTGGCGGCGCTCGCCTGTGGACACCATCGGGTCCTCGGTTACGTCGAGAACATGAGCGGCTATTACTGCCGCGACTGCAACGCGATCAAGCCGCTGTTCGGCGCGCCCGATGCCGCGGGACTGAACATCCCGTGTCTTGGGGCCGTCCCCTTCGATCCCGAGCTGGCGGCGCGCTGCGACCGCGGGATCCCTCTGACCGACCTGCCCGACACACCCGTAAGCCGGGCCCTGGAGCATGTGGCCCAGCAACTTCAGGAGAGCCTCGACATGACACCTTCGGTCCCGGCTCACGCTCCGCGTGCGCGACCGCAAGGCAAGGAGCGTGTTGAATGAAGTTCCTCTGTGTTCCATGCGACAGTCCGATGACGCTCCAGACGGTCGGGCCGCCCGAAGGCGGCTCCCTCTCGATCGTTTACTCCTGTCCTGAGTGCGGGTACGAGATGGCCATGCTGACCAATGCGTACGAGACGCAGATGGTGCAGTCACTTGGCGTGCGGATCGGTCCCGCCACCACGGCTGCGGCACCGGGGACGTCCGGCGCCCGCTGCCCGTTCACCGCGATGATTCCAGGCAGCGAAGAAGCGCGGCCCGTTCCGGCCAGCGAACCGCCCCCCGTCCGTTGGACAGCCGCCGCGGAAGCCAGGCTGGAGAAGGTTCCGGAGTTCGTCCGCCCGATGGCGCGCACCGGCATCGAGCGATTCGCGCGAGACAAGGGTGCTCCGGAAGTCGACGAAACGATCCTCGACGCGGCGCGCGACTTCTTCGGCATGTAGCCCGTCGCTATGAGCGCGACCCCCTTCGGCCCTGCACCTTCCGACCCGGCGCCCTTCGACCCGGCTCGCGGCCAGATGTTCGCCCGGCCGTACGTGATTTCCTGGAACCTCACGTATCGCTGCAATCTCGCCTGCGAGCACTGCTATCTCGATGCTGGCGGCGCCCATCTGGTCAACACGGAGAACTTCACGGATCGCAGCGAGCTCGGCACCGAGGAGTGCTTCAAAGTCATCGACGAAATCGCGGCGTTCGCGCCTGAGTGCGTGACGATCCTGACCGGCGGTGAGCCGCTGTTACGCCGCGACATCCTCGATATCGTACGGCGCGCGGCGGAGCGAGAACTGTGGGTGGTGGTCGGCACCAACGGCGTGCGCATCACCGAGAACCTGGCCAGGCTCCTCGCCGACGCCGGAGCGCGGGGGCTGTCCCTTTCTCTCGACGCGCTTGATCCCGACTGTCACGACCGATTCAGGAAGGTGCGAGGCGCGTGGCGGAACACGGTGGAGGGAGCGGCGATCCTCGGCCGGACGGGACTGCCCTTCATCGTGCAGACGACCGCGGGCTCGCACAATCTCGGCGAGCTCGAGGCGATCGCCGACTTCGCGCACGATCGTCTCGCGGCCAAGGTCTGGAATCTGTATTTCCTGGTGCCGACCGGACGCGGCCAGTTCGTGTCGGACATCACCCCGGCCCAGTACGACGCGGTCCTCGCCTCCCTCTACCGGATCCAGAAGAAGTACGACGGCCGGATGCTCGTCAACGCCAAGTGCGCGCCGCACTACATCAAGACCGTTCTGCAGGCCGGCGCGGCGCAAGCCGGTGCGATCCCGCCAGATGATCGATCAGACACGTCGCCGTGGCCGACCACGTCCCCGATCAGGATGTACTCGGGAGGCGCGGGCGGATGTCCGGCGGGGACGCACTACATGGGCATCCGGCCGAACGGCGACGTCACGCCCTGCCCGTATCTGCCGGTCTTCGCGGGAACACTCCGCAGCTCAACGCTCGCGGAGCTGTGGACCTCGTCGGGATTGTTCACCGACATACGCCGCCGCACGTCGCTTGGGGGGCGTTGTGGCGATTGCGAGATGAGCGGCCAATGCGGGGGCTGCCGCGCCCGGGCGTACGGCATGACGGGCGATCTGATGGCCGAGGATGCGCTCTGCACGCATGTCCCCGGGACGTTCGCCGGGTCTCCCCTGCTCACGTTCGGCAATCCCAGCGCCGCCTCGACGCGTGGGGTTCCGGCCGTCGAGTACGGCCGCGAGTCGTCCACGACCGTCGCCTGGGACGATGCGGCGGCGGCGCGGATGAAGAAGATCCCGGCGTTCGTGAGGGGGATGGTGGTCCGCGCGGTCGAGGAGTCCTGCCGCAAGAGCGGTCTCGCCCGCGTGACCGTCGAAGAGCTCGAGCGGATTCGCTCGCGGATGCCGACGCCGAAGATCTTCGGGTAGTACCCGACGAGCGGGCGGCTGCGCTCAGTCAACTTCCAACGTCCAACTGCCAACTCCCAAGCCTCAATACTCGCTGCGCGGCAGCGCTACGGCGGCGGGCACTTGGCGTCAGTAGTGCTTGTCATGGATGTCAGCGACTGGACGATCAGGGACAAGCCCTACGATCTGCGCGAACGCCTGTTCAATTTCGCCTGTCTTATCACGCGGGTAGCGGCACTTCTGCACACTCGCGGCCCGATCGCGGTCGCACTTTGTGCGCAGCTACTGAGGAGCGGGACGTCCGCGGGCGCGAACTACGAGGAGGCAGACGACGGATCGAGCCCGAGGGATACTCGGGCGAAACGGCAGATCGTGCTACGCGAGTTGAAGGAGACGTCGTTCCGTCTTCGTGTCTTGCGGAAGACAGGGATCCTCACACCGGCGCAAGACCCCGTGATAAACGAGTGCGGCGAGCTCGTGAAGATTGTGGCGACGCTCGTCCGCAACTCGAGAGTGCCGTGAGGCCCCTGGGAGTTGGGAATCGGGAGTTGGGAATCGGGAGTTGGGAGTTGGGAGTTGGGAGTTGGGAGTTGCGATCTTCAGCAGTCCTGATTACTTGAACGGATCCGCGGCCTGCTCCTTCAGCTTCGCCTGCTCGTCCGCCATCCACTTCTGGAACTCCTCGGCGCCCAGGACGGTGACGTAGCCGCGCATCCGGTAGTGCCCCAGACCACAGAGCTGCGCACACGCGATCTCGTACTGGAATTCGGGGTTGCCGGTCCGCGTCCGCATCTCCGCGGTCGTGACGTTGGGCACGAACCAGATCGGGATGGTCAGGCCTGGGACCGCGTCCTGCTTGACGCGGAATTCGGGCACACCAAAGCTGTGGATGACGTCTTTGCTCCGCAGCTTGACGATGATCGGCTTGTTCACCGGCAGGTAAAGCTGATTGAGCGTCGTGACGTCGTCCTTCGCGGCGGGATCCGTGCGATCGAGTCCGAGGGGATTGTCCTGGACATCGATCAACTTGATATCGGTCCGGCCGAACACGCCGTCGGGTCCGGCGTAGTGGATGTTCCACGCGAACTGCTCGGGCGTCACCTGGACGACGAGCGCCTCGCTGTCGGCCGGCCGGCGGTCGACGCGCGCGGCCCACAGCGGGATCGAGAAGGCGAAGAGAAGCACCATTTCGATGAGGAGGACACCCACCTCGAGGTAGTTCGCCGTGTTCGAGGTCACTCCCGTGTAGTTCGCCACCGGATTCCGCGATCGACGGAAACGGATCAACGCGTAGGTGACGAACGATCCCCACCCGATGAACAGGACGAACATGAACACGTGCGTCCAGCCGATCAGTGAGTCGATCTGGGCCCCGTGCGCCGACGCGAGCGGCGGAAGGCCGAGCCATTCAGTCATGAGGTTCTCGACCCTCGTTGGAGCTCCGACCATTCAGTATCGAAATCGACGTCGGCGATGTGCTTCGCGCGCCGGCGGAGATAGAGGAAGAAGGCCACGAACCCGCCCTGCACCGCAAACAGGATCCCCAGCATCACCATGATGCCGAGCCTGGTCGCGTCGATCATCGAGCTCTCTTCCGCCCGGAAGCACACCGGGCAGGCGAGCACACTCGAGGCGCCGCCGGTCAGGAGCGCAATGGTGGTCACGGCGACGCGCGCGATCGCGGATGCCGATTCGGACCTGCCGACCGGCGCGTCAACGAGATTCCGGGAGCTGACGCCGCCCCCGTCGCGCGCGCCGTGGCGCTGACAGGTGCCAGCAGAAAGTCGAGAGGGTTGATTCTTCATCGCAGTGTCCTGGTCTTTCGGAGGAACCACGAGTCGTAGACGACGAGCGCAATCGAGAGGGCGAATGCCACGAGGGCGGCGATCAGGCTGGCAATCCCGTGATCCTGCCGGTACACGCCCAGGCACCAGATGCCGAACAGCACCGCGAGCGCCGCGGAGAGGAAAATCAGCACGGCATGGACCCATCTGAGGTTCATCCGTGAATCCCGAAGCCGTTACTGACGGTGAGGACGGGAAGCAGCAACAGCGCGATGAAGAACAGCGCCGTCAGCACCAGGACCCCGTAGATCACCTTCTTCTCCGAGATGAGGTGCATGAAGTAGCACGCCACCAGCGATCCCTTGATCGCCGCGACGAACAGCGCCACGCTCACGGCGAGATGCACCGGCAGATGCAGGTACGAGATGGCCACCGTGACGATGGTCAAGGCCATGAGGGTGACGAACACGGTGATGTAGACCCTGACGTGCCGGTCGATCTCGGCTGCGTGGTCGTTGGTCATCGTTTCCATGGATGCCATCAGTGCCGCCTAGAGCAAATACAGCGTCGGGAACAGGAAGATCCACACCAGATCGACGAAGTGCCAGAACAGCCCCGAGTTCTCCACCCGGTTGGTGAACCACTCCGGGTTGGTCTCCCACTGCTTCGCGCCCGGCCCGAGGAAGTAGGCGTTCACGCACATTCCGCCGAACACGTGGAGCATGTGCAGGCCGGTCAAGGTGAAGTAGATGGCCAGGAAGTTGTTGGTGCGGGGAAACAGCCCGAGCTCGAACTTGTGGCTGTATTCGAAGTACTTGACGATCAGGAACACGCACCCGAGCAGGATCGTCGCGCCCATGTACATCCGGAAGGTCCCGAAGCGATGACGCTTCAAGGACGCCCACGACATGACCATGGTGACCGACGATGAAATCAGGACCAGCGTGTTGAACGTGGCCAGCGGCACATTCAGGATGGTCGAGCCGCGCGGCCAGGACGGCGCGCCGGTCCGGATCAGGATGTAGCTGGCAAACAGCGCCCCGAACAGCATGACCTCGGAGGCCAGGAAGAGCCAGATGGCGATCTTGCCGTTGGTCAGGCCCGTGTCGCGCCGGATCTCTACGGTGTAGGGAATGTCCATCGCGGATCAGGCCTCGTACTGCGGGGAGAAGTCCCTGGGCGCGCCGGGAACGCTGTACTCGTACGGGCCACGATAGGCCTCCGGTGGCACCACGAAGTTCCCGTGCGGCGGCGGCGATGGCGCCGCCCACTCGATCGTCGTCGCCTCCCAGGGGTTGTCCCCGACCTTCTGGCCCTTCCAGATGCTCCAGAAGAAATTGAAGATGAACGGGATCTGGAAGAGCGCCATGATCCACGCGCCCCAGGAGGAGACCACGTTCAAGTGCAGGACGGGCTGGGAGAAGCTGTAGCTCGCGCCACCGTCGAACAGCCGCCGCGAGACGCCGGCCAGCCCGACCAGGAACATCGGCATGAAGACGACGTTCATGCAGACGAACGAGCCGGCGAAATGGATCTTGCCGAGCGTCTCGTTCATCATCCGCCCGGTCGCCTTGGGGAACCAGTAATAGATCCCCGCGAAGAGGGCGAAGATCGTCCCCGGCGCGACCACGTAGTGGAAGTGGGCAATGACGTAGTAGGTGTCGTGCAGCGGGATGTCCGCGACGTTCAGGCCCAGCGGCAGCCCGGTCAACCCGCCGATGCCGAACATCGGGAGAAAGGCAACCGCGAAGAGCATGGGCGTGTTGTAGCGGATCGATGCGCCCCACAGCGAGATGACCAGGGCGGTGAGGATGGCCACCGACGGGATCGAGATGATCATCGTCGTCGTTTGGAAGAACGTCGCCATCACCGTTCCCATGCCGGTCATGAACATGTGGTGCGCCCACACGATGAACGACATGAACCCCAGGAAGATCACCGAATACACCATCGAGCGGTAGCCCCACAGCGGCTTCCGCGTGTTGTTGGCGATGATCTCGGCCACGATGCCCATGGCCGGCAGGATGAGGACGTAGACCTCCGGGTGGGCCAGGAACCAGAACAGATGCTGCCAGAGCAGTGGGTTGCCGGCGCCGGCCACCGTCAGGGCCTGGCCGCTGACCACCAGCCCGCTCGGGAGGAAGAAGCTCGTGCCGGCCACCCGATCCATCAGCTGCATGACCCCGGCGGCTTCGAGAGGCGGAAAGGCCAGGAGCAGGAGGAAGGCGGTGACCAGCTGCGCCCACACGAAGAACGGGAAGCGCATGAACGTCAGGCCCTTGACGCGCAGTTGGATGATCGTCGTGATGAAGTTGACCGCGCCGAGGAGCGATGACGTGATCAGGAAAATCATCCCGACGAGCCACATCGTCTGCCCCATCCCCGCCAGGACGGAGAGCGGTGCGTACGACGTCCATCCGGACTGGGCGGCTCCCCCGGGCGTGACGAAGCTGGCCAGCATCGTCACGCCACCGAGGAAGAAGAACCAGTAGCTGGCCATGTTGAGCCGCGGGAACGCCATGTCCTGGGCTCCGATCTGGAGCGGGACGACGAAGTTCCCGAAGCCGCCAACGGCCAGCGGCACCACGCCGAGGAAGACCATGATCGTGCCGTGCATGGCCCCCAGCTCGTTGTAGAAATCGGGCAGCATCGTCCCGCCCGGCATGCGCGCGTCGCCCAGGACTCGACCGAGCAGCGGCAGCGCGGCGCCCGGATAGGCGAGCTGCCACCGCATGAGCATCATCAGCGAGAAGCCGAACAGGAGGAACAGGAGGGCGGTGATCGCGTACTGGATGCCGATCACCTTGTGGTCCACCGAGAAGACGTAGCGGCGCCAGAAGCCGAGCGGCTCGTGGTGGGCCTCGTGTGCAGCGTGCGGCGTGGATGCGGCGACGACTCCCGGCTGACTCATGCGGCCGTTCTCCGTTCTCCGGTCTCCGGATCGCTACTTTGCGGCGGCGACGGCGAACTTGAAATTCTGCGTCTTGGTGTCGCTGGCGCCGACCGTGACGGAAGCCGTCTGGGTCCCCAGCCGCTCGTGCCACGCGGTGATCTCATAGGTCCCGGGGTCGAGGCCCGAGATCGTGAACTTCCCGTCCGTGGCGGTCGCCGAGTAGAAGGGATGGTTGAACACCGCCACCCAGGCGTTCATCCAGGGGTGGACGTCGCACTTCACGGAAAAGCTCAGCTCCGGCTTGTCGAACTTGGTGGTCGTTTCCTTGACCGTCGCCGGCATCGGCTTGTTGAACGGGGTGTTGACCTTGGGAAGCGCGTGGATGTTGTGGAGGACGCCGTCGGAGTTGAGGATGCGGTAGGTCTGGCCGGCCATGATCCCCATCACGTGCGGCTTGTACTGGCAGCCACTCTGATCGATGGTGACCGGCGTCTGTGGCACGGGCCAGGTCTTGCCGGCCGGGAGTCCCTTCGACACCCAGACCAGGATGTTCCCCATCGTGTTGCCGTTGCCGAGCACCAGCGCCTCGCTCGCGACCGGGGCCGTGTGCTTCTTGGCGCACGCGGGATCGGCCTCCATGGTGATCGGCTTGAGGGCGGGGGCCTTTCCGTCGAAGGTGACGACGCCGGTGATGGTTGATGCGGCCATCGCCGCTCCGGGCCATAACGCCGACGCGGCCAGCGCCACCGCCAGGCACACCGAGTTCACCGTCCTGCCAGTTCTCGTCTCCTGCGCCATTGTCCACCCGCCTCCCGCGATAAGGTTGTCACCACTCAAGGCCGTCACCGTCCGCTGCCGCCGGGCCGAGTCTCGTCGCGCGCGTTAAGTTTTGAAAAGTGGCCGTTTGTACCATCGCGCCTCGCGCGAGTCAAGCACCCGCCGCTAATCCACGTTCGCCAGCTGCCCGAGGATGACGTCGATCGGCGCCTTCGCACACACGAACATCGGGGTGTCCCGCTGCGTATAGAGACTCGCCTCGGTGTAGCGCAGCCGCCCCACCAGATCGACGAACTCCTGCGGGTAATCCGAATCGAAGGCGACAACGAAATCCTGGTCGTCGATGCCGTAGCTGTTGCTCGTGTTCAGGCGCACGCCCTTGAACGGCGCGGAGGCGGCGATGTGCTCATCCATCATTCCCTGGCGCGCGTGCGGCGACAGCCGGTACCACGACCGGGTCTTGATGAAGGGGTAGACGAACAGATACTTCCCCTGGCCGGGGAGCAGCTCGACCCCCTCCCCGGCGTTCTTCATCTTGTTGACGTAGGGAGAACGGCGCTGCAGCGAGAGCAGGCTGTGCACCTGCGTCAGGTAGGCCCCCAGGCGCGACGTTCTGATGGCCGCTTCCATTGCCTGAAAGTGCAGCAAATCGAAGGCGATCCGCCACAACATGAAGTCCACGTCCGCGCGCAAGCCGACGAGCGAGTAGGTGCGCAGGATCAGGTCGTCCGACGACTCCCAGGTCCGCACCAACTCGATGAACCCGGCGCCGGCCGCCCGCTGCTCGTCAGCCGGCAGCCGGCGGAACAGCGGATCGAGGCGGTAAAACGAATAGTTCAGGAACTGGCGGCGTTGCCGGTCCGGACTCTTCCCCGTGACGATCCCGGTGGGATCGAGCTCGACGGACGGGCCGCGGCGAGGCGGCGGACCGCCCTCGGGAGACTGCTCCATGCTCATTCCTGCGTGGCGCGAGGGCGCTGACCCGTCGCACGAACCCGACGCCTGGACGCGCGCGCACTCGACCTCGCTGGCATCACGCCGTGCTCGTCCCGCTGCAACGCTGAGCGCTCCGTCGCGCAGTTGCGTCGCGGCTCGTCCTTGAATACCCGGGGTTGCCGCTGGACGCGCCGTCCGGCTCACGCACCACGCCTCTGGTGCGACGCTGACCGGTCGGACGCAACTGCAAGGAACGTATGAACCGAACGGCTTCGGATTGTCAAGCGCGGGTGACGTCGCACCGCCGCACCACGGACAAGCGACCTTCTCGCACCGACGCCGTCGACGCGAATAAATCCCTACTGACCGCTGCCTACCCGCCACTCACCGGAAGGGGCGAACCCTCCTGCTGGTCGGACCGTAAACTGGCTATACTGGTCACGCGTCGGGCACCCGCCCGGCCGTCCGACCCTGCCCGGGCTCCGCCTTTCCCGGCTTCACACTGAGCGATAGCACTGTGGCGACTCTGAAAGAAGACCTCGCGTCACTACGTATAGACGCCGACGCCCGCGCTGGCGAGCAGCGCAGCCGCGGATGGGTATGGCTGGTGCTGGTTCTGGTCGTCGCCGTGGTGACCACCGGCGCCGGAATGCTGGTCTATCTGTCGCTGAACCTGTTCCTGGTGCGACCTATGCAGCGGATCACCTATGCGATGGAACGCCCCGAGGGGCTCCGCCGCGACCTGTTGTACTGCTACGACCTCGAGCTGCCGGAGGATTTCACGCCCCGCGCGGCGGACGGCGAGGTCGAGGCCTTCGAGCTCTGGCCGATCGGGCGGGTCATG
>Ga0207697_10002244_pt1 | contig 10095 bp, 9 predicted proteins | sample KBSSwiS5withPhiX_FD_184293 | JGI IMG/M metagenome (GOLD analysis project Ga0207697, IMG submission 184293) | Switchgrass rhizosphere microbial communities from Kellogg Biological Station, Michigan, USA, with PhiX - S5 (SPAdes) (version 2) | ecosystem: Host-associated > Plants > Roots >... | reverse complement strand
CCCAAGCTCATCCCATGATAACATCTGCAGACTTGATCATAGCTAGAGTCTTTTTCCACGAACCCTTGGGAGAACATTTTTTGAAGCGAGTTCTAATAGAGCGAAAGAGCAAAGTATCGCCGGCGGACTTGACGCGGGATCATCTTCAGGGCCGGGGCATGCCCGTTATTATCACGGACGCCACGGAACATTGGCCGGCTCGATCGAAATGGACGTTTGAGTTTTTCAAGGCGGCCTATGGATCGGACTGGGCCACTGCACCACTGGGACTGGGAAGTGGGGTGGCCAGGCTGACCAAGCTGGCCGCCTACATCGACTTTCTCGACACACCTACCGCGGAGTTGCCTGGTGTCTGGCTAGACAACGCGGGTCGTCCGCTTCCGGTTGCACCGGAACCAGGCGCTTCACCGCCCTATTTGTACAACTGGCGTGCGTTCCAAAGACACCCCGAGCTATATAATGACGTCACACCCGCACCATATTGTGTCGCCGATCTGGTGCCTGCTCTCAGTCCGACTTTACGGGAAGTTTTCGAATGGACGTCCGAGAAAGACTACTGGGCGGTATACTTAGGTCCGGCGGGCTCGTTATCCCGGCTTCATCAAGATTATTGGAACACGCACGCATATCTGGCTCAGATCCAAGGCAGAAAACGCGCCATTCTCTTCTCGCCGGAAGCGTCCGATTTTTTATACGGCGGAAAAGTCGATCCGGAGCAACCAGATTTGGGCCGGTTTCCCCTCTTTGATCGCGCGACAGCATATGAATGCGTGATCGAACCAGGGGAGACCTTGTTAATGCCCGCTGACTGGTGGCACTGCGTCAGAGGGCTGGAGAAGTCGATCACCGTAAGCCACAATTTTTTTAACGAGAGCAACTTCAGTGAGCACATGACCCGTATTTTGCGAGCGCTTCCCAGACTGATAGAGGGCCTTGAAGAGTCGCCAAAGTGGCGTGAGGAACTGCGCATCGGTTGGCCCTCTTCGGATGTTGCAGCCCCGAAAGTGTGATCGGCCAGGAGATTCAAGGCTCCGAAATGGGTGCGGCGCGATGAGTGAGATACCGGGCTGAGCCAAATCGAACCTCAACCGGAGTTTTCCAACGTGACGATTGATGAGGGCGCAGGAAATCGCGGCAGCGCTTTGGTTATCAGAAAACAAAAGATCAAATAAAAATCTTGCATCTCGAAATATCCCTTTCAAAATGTAAAGAGTTACAGCCGGAATTTTGTAATCATGGAAACACCGCAACCACCTCAAACACGTCAAAGCGAGAGCGAGCCGAAGCGTTTGGAATACCGGCCGCCCAGCGTGACTAAACTGGGAAAACTAGCTGACTTGACTTTGACGGTGGGTATGACGGGCGCGTTGGACGGGGGTCCGATAGGAATGGGCAAAACGAGTTGAACGACGCCTCGTAAGCGGCCGCTATAAAATCTTTGGCGTCCGGGAACCCGATCTTTGCCGGGTCAGATCGCGCGGTTCCATGTGTCCTCTCGAACCAAAGCAACACGCACAGCCCGAGCTGCAATTACTGCTGGCATGCGCTCGAGCCCAACTTAGTCCTGCCGCAGCAGGGGAAATCGCATCCGCTGCGGCGCAGCCGCTCGACTGGTTCAAAGCCATCGATCTTGCTTCCGGCCACCGGCTAGGCCCGGTTCTGAGCGGTCAGGTTCAAAAGCACGCAACGGCCACAGTACCTGAGACAATCCATCTTTGTCTAATCGAACAGTTTCGCGCTCATACGATCAGGAACTTCGAGCTGACCAGAGAACTGCTCGATATCCTTTCACTTCTCGAAAAGCGCGGTGTTGGCGCGCTGGCATTCAAAGGGCCCGTGTTGTCCCAACAACTCTACGGTGATTTATCGCTTCGGGAATTTTTAGACCTTGATATTCTCGTCGCCCCAACTCACGCGTCCACCGTCATCGCGTTGCTCTCCGCGAAAGGCTTCGACCCACAATTTATTTTTACTCCGCAACAGTTTGCTCGTTTCCAGTCGATGAGGTCTCAAATAGGGCTGTATCATCCGGCGAAGAACGTGCTGGTCGAGGTACACTGGGCTCTTCTAACACCCGGCTACACCTTTTTACCCGCCGCCGAGATCGCCTGGGACTTTCTTCAAACCGTTTCAATCGCCGGTCGCGCCGTCAAGACTTTCTCGCATGAAATCCAAGTGCTTTTCAGTTGCCTTCATCAGGCCAAACACAACTGGACGCGACTGGGATGGCTGATGGATCTTGCGGCGCTCATTCGCCAGTCACCCGCAATGGATTGGCAACAGATTCAAAAACGCGCGGGCTCTTTTGGCACAGCGCGTATGATTCGTGTTAGCTTGCAGCTCGTCCGACTACTTTTCCAAGTCACCTTGCCTGTCAGGGTCATCGACTGGGTAACGGACGATGCCCATAGTAACAAAATTGCTGAAAAAATCTTTAACCGTCTGCTTTTGACCGATACAAAACCGGATCAACCCATGCCGTTGAAACCTCTATTCCGGGCCTCCATGGAATCCCTGGCTGATCGGGCTTTTTTCTGGTTCGACATTATGCTTCGGCCCACCCCAGTGGAGTGGGTCCTATTCCCTCTCCCGGATAGCCTTTACACGCTCTATTATCCCATCAGGGTTGGACGTCTCGTATGCAAACACACGGCAGGCAGACTGCTGGCTCGCCGCAAACCTCGCGTCCCCGTCTCATCAATGCTATAGCCACGATTCCATGCGCCCTTTGCATATGGGGATGGCATGTTCTGCACAGCATAGCCGCCCTGGCTACAGCACATAGCCACGTCATAAATAGCGCTATCATGTTGAGCGAAGCGAAACATCTCTGTCTGTGTTACTGATCCGAGCGAATTTGATCCGAGATTCTTCGCTTCGCTCAGAATGACATTTAATAGAACGCTTTTAATCACTCCAGCGTGCTGAGAGATCACCCACAAAAGCTAGCGCATCGTCCGAGCTGGGAAAACGTTTTGGGAATTCTGCTGCTATTGTTTCAGCTATCTGGCCCAATGGTCGCCGGCTGTTCATCAACTCAAGTGCACGCATATGGACAACACCTCCTTCGTTCAAGGAAGGGATATGTTGATCGGACATTTTCTTCAGTCGTTCAGGGCTCAAAACGTTGCTAAACAAGGAGGATTGGTGATACAGCCTTTCGACTTCTTCAGGCAATGCCGCGCTTGTTTTGTAGCTGGTCCACTGCCAGATGTAATCCCCCCCAATAGGGTCAGCACGAAGATCCATCGTGATCGTCTGATTTGGCAGAACTGACAGTGGCTCTTGGAACGGAAAAAATAATTGTCCGTAAATTAATTTGGGTTGGCCAGGGCCATTCGAAATGCTGATGCCGTTAATCAGTTCGGAATCAAACCAGAGTGCGAAACCGTGCGCCGTCCCCGGTCGTTTGACTTCGAACTGCACCCTGCCACAAGCTGAGGTTCTTTCTATTACTCGGAAATCCAGGAGCAACCACCGCACTGCGTCGCTCAAAAGCTGATTTAATTCGAACCGGTATTTGCCGAAATTGTTGACGTTTCTGCGGCGTGCAGCCTCCATGTCAAATCCGTCGTTGCCCGATCGCCAGGCGCCTTCGCAGTGCTCGTGGTAAATATCCGGTGCTTCAACCAGTGCCGCCCAGATGATGTCTCGCTGCGGAATCAGAACACCGCCGGGCTTGAGCAGACGCTGGCGGGCATCAATGATCGTTGGAATGGCCTGCTCGTAGAGCGGCAAAACCCCCCTCGGATCGGTTACCAGCACGTCGCACGGTTCAGGAAGCTCGACTTGGAATGACATGGCGCAATGGAAAGTGACCTGCTGCGAAAATCCGTTCGCGTGCACAACTTCCCGGGCTACTTGGATCGCATCGTTCGGTTCGATTGCATGGACCAGACGCGCCCCAAGACGGCAGGCGTGGAGAGTAAAAATACCCGCGCCGGCACCGAGATCGACCACCACGTCGCCGGGCCTTACCGCAAGCGCCAGGGCCTGGCAATAAGCGCCCGTGCGAACGCGATCCCTGATCATCGCTCCATAGGCGCCAAGGCCGTAAAGATTCATTACGCTAGATGAAGCTTCATTGAACCTCAGGGGCTCAAATCTTGTTCGAGAAAGGGACCCAGATCGGCTATCGACTGTAATGAGTTACCTAAAGTAAGGCGCTTAATGACGACCCTTGCAACTAGTTGTCCCAATTCGTGAAATTCCCTAACTCGCATCTTTGTGTTTAGAGCATAGTTTACACAACTATTCGCGGCCAGTCGGGCAAAAGCGTCAACTGGTGTTATCTCATCGATGCGTGCAACCTGAACGTCAGGCGAGTAAGGTTCGAGTAAAAAGATGCACTGAATTGGGGCAGGTTGCGTTTGAAAGCGAAAGCCTGGCTGATCCAAATCCAGAAAACATTTGTTCCATTCACTCGACGGGACCAGTAGTGGAAGCGCATCCTTTGCGCCGAAGAGAATTGAGCCCGAGTCTGGCCAGAGACGCACGTGGGGGTAAGCGGGCCTGAGGCGAAACTCTTGGGAAATCTCTTCCAGAACGGCGACGTCGTCGCCCAGGATTGGGTAGCCTGCGCGGGCGAGCGCTCCGACAATTGTAGATTTGCCAGCGCCCGCTGTGCCGACAAAGGCCACTGCGTTCCGTCTTATCACGGCAGCGCTGGCGTGAAGGGGAGTGAATCCGCGAAGCCGAAGAACAAAGGCAAAAACCGGACCTAACAGATAAACCATCAAATCCTGCAAAGACATTTGCGAGGGCCACGCTCCCCAAACGTTTTTTCCATCGTGATCCAAAACGAACGCGATTCCATCACCGTATAGAAACCGATAGCACCGCACAGCGGCAAAATACTCAATCCGAACATTGGGATTGTTCGTAGATCCATTTTGCGGTGAACGAAAAATAAGGGTGCTTTCGTCGGTGCCAGTTTCGATCGGCCAATGAGTGAAGGCTTCGCGCAAGAACAGCTTGACCCGCGAATTGTGATTCCATGGAGCGGTCTGGGGCCGCAGCTCGGGCAGGGCCAGATCGCTTTCTACATTCAACCCGTAGAGGTGATAATAAAAAGACGAGCTAGAACTCCGATTTGGTTGTCGCATTGTGTTGTAGCCAATAATTCAAAGTTACCACGCGCAACGGCTCCCATACCGTCCATGTTTCAAAGGATGTTTTGCGAAGCGCTCTACGCCATCCGCCTGAGCATATCATCTCTTCCAGCAACGGAACCAATGGCAGTTGCACCAGCTTCAAAAGCAACTCCTTGTTGTGCTGCAGGCTTCGCGCAAGAGGATCACCCTGCAATGGAGTTTTTGGCCGGAAAGTTATCTCCTTAGGCAACTTCGCGGCTCCGAGTCTTCTTAGGAGGTGTTTATGACAACTCCACGGCATCCTTGGCAGACTTAGGCCAAAGGCAACTACTCTGAAATCCAGGTAAGGAAACCTGGTTTCAACGGGTACGCCGTGCTGTCCGATATCGGCGCTGGACATATAACAGTCCCAGAGAGGGGTGATAAACCTGCGTTGCGGCGTCGTCGCCAAAGCATCCAGCGGGTCAATGGTCTGACTCTCCTTGTTTGACCAGAGCGCCCAGCGATCTAATAACGACAATTTACGCGCGAATTCAGGTCTCAACCAGTCCGGGAAGGTTGGGGCAGCTGGACTGATTCCGGACCGTACGAGTTTTCTAAGACCGACCAGAATCCCCGTGCCTACACGCGGAAAAACGTGGTGCCGAAAAATACTGAGGTAAAAATCGGTTAACGCTTGAGACAAACCCTGGTAGCGCAATTGCGTCGAAAGCCGTGTCGTGGGAAAAATTTCATCGGCGCCCTCTCCATTCAACAGGACGGCTCCGTGGGCAGAGCAGATGTTGTAAAAATTGCGGCTGAACCGCGGATCGTGCAATGGCTCGGGCTGATAACACAAAAGTTCACTCCACTGAGCATATGGTTGGTTAGAGTCCGCGCATAAGTAATGCACTGGAATATTCAGACACTGTGCTGCCATCCCGGAATAGTGCCTTTCGTCGCCGGGGATCAAGGTGTCGTAAACTGCGGTAAACGCCTTTAGATCAGTCCGCTGGCCGCGCCTATTACCGACATTCCTGGCTGCCAACGCCATATTTGTAGAATCTAAACCACCACTGAAGGAGATGGAAACCTTCTCGGTTCTAAGCCGGTCAGCGACGGCTTGCTCGAGGCATTCGCGGAACCCCTCGACACATTCTTCCTGTCGGCGATAAGAGACTCTTTCTGGCGCGACCAATTGCCAGTATTTGCGCCGCTTTAACCCCGTATCGACTACGGTCAGCTGGTGGGCCGCTGGTAGCTTTTGGATGTCCGCGAAAAAAGTGGTATCGAGAGTCCAGTTACAATCGAAGAGAAGAAAATCGCCAAGCGCGCGTTCGTTGAGGCGACTTGTTATCTGGGGATGCAACCGGAGAGCTGCGATGGTATTGCTAAAGATAAAGGTCGCTCCAATCCGGGCGTAATAGAAAAGTTTTACGCCGAAATGGTCACGAGCGCAGAAAAGCCTTCGCGAGCGACCATCCCAGATCGCAAACGAAAAGTCTCCAATCATATGCTCTAGGCACGCTTCGCCCCACTTACGATAAGCTCGTAGAATTAATTCCACGTCAGGCGTCTGGTTCAGCGCGAGATCGTGCTCACACCCAAGTTGCCGGACAAGGTCTTCGCGCGCATCAATACGCGCGTCGCCGACTATCCAAACTTGCTGGTCCAAGGTAAAGGGTTGCCGCTCGTACTTGGCCTCACGGGTGGCTCGAAACAAAGTGTGTCCGAAACCGACTGAGCCCTGGCACCATACTGCACGAGCATCCGGCCCACGGAACGTTAGCGATTCGGTCAAGCGCTCCAGTAGTTCGCAATCGATGGGCGCTGCGTCGGAATTAAATATTCCAATAAAGCCGCTCATGCTGCCGTGTGACGTTTAACTGACAACTCCGCGCGCAATAAAGCATTCGCGGCGTTATTCTGATCTACAAAGGGGCGGCAGTGTTACTCCATCGGAAGCTGGGCTGTTAAGAGGAAGATACTGTGTAGCAACATCCCAGGCGTCGTTTAGCACCTCGCCATTCAACTCCAGCCAGGCATGCGACTCAAAGTCACCTGTCGTGTTATACCGAACGCCGATACGAACATCAGTTCCTATCCCCCGGCGTTGTAACAAGCTCCAAAGTGCAACGGCGCGAGGAAGACAACTGCTTGGTATCGGATGCAGCCGGTACGCCGCGGCCACTATTTGGGCTGCGCGACGGACATTCGCGCGCGTTTGTTCGGTCGCGGGGCGCATCGGCGCGAGAGCATTTCCTGCCAGCCAGGACTGCGTCCTTTGCAGGCCAATAGTTTTGAGGCTCGCCGCGATGATGGGCAAAAGGCAAGCAGCACTAATGAGCAGACCTCGGTCGCTCTTTGAAAGGCTGTTCCACGTTTTGGCCTTATGCCTGAGTGATGTGCAAAAGCCCATGTTGTTCACACTCCTCGACCAGGCGGACGGCATCCTTTGTCAGCGTGCCTTCATCCACTTCGTAAACCCCCACGAGTTTCTGAACGGCTTGCGCCACAGAATCGCTTTCTTGAAGAGTATCGATTACGCGGGTGCCGACCTCATCGAGCGCAAAATAGTTTTCTGTATTCAAATTGAGAAGTATTGCGTCGCCGCCAACCTTTTGCATTAGGACATCTTTCGCCAGTCGCACTCGTGCTGTCAGTTCCATACTCATAAACATCTAGACTGGATATACGCGTTCTTCTCTGCCAGGCGCAAGGCTGCAATATTCATTGATTCTCGATCACTGGCAAGGCGCTCACTCTTGCTTCACCGCTCAGGTGACGCAGCCGTGGGCCGAAATAAATTCGATGTCTGGTGTGTTCTCTTGCAAAGCAGATAATTTAGTGGATTCCTAGGGGTTCTCGGTGCAGCAGGATGCAGCTGGACAAGACACTCAACATGCCTGTGTTACACTGTCAGGATTACACTTCTGTAAAATTTGCTCAAGCTGGGAGAATTTTGAAAGATAGTGGCACGAATAACATCGGAACCACAAAAATGATTCAAGTGACCCGACAAGGCTTGAACTTTACGGGCGTGGAACAGGACTTGGACGCGTTGCGCCGCGAGTTTGATCGCCGCAACTGCCTACTATTAGAGAATTTCCTGCACCCGGATGTCGTTTCTCCTCTGCTACCCATGCTTCGCGCTGCGACGTTTCGCCCGAAACACCACGACCACGTCGGGTCCGAGCTGCAAATGGAGCCGAATGTGGCCCTTCATCTCCTTTCCTTTCTCGCCAATGATTTGAGACTTTTTGATCTCGTTCAAAAAATCACTTCTTGTGCTCCAGTGGGCTGTTTTCGCGGACGAGTCTATCAACTAATTCCTGACCCTGCGCATATCCTCGACTGGCATGACGATATAAAAGTGCCCGGCCGGTTGATCGCCCTGAGCCTTAATCTGGGCACGGCACCTTTTCGCGGCGGCATTCTGCAGATTCGCGAAGTCCGGGGAGGCCGGATCGTAAGCGAAGTTGCTAACACAGGCTTTGGGAATGCTGTGATTTTCAAGATTTCTCCGGAACTTGAGCATCGGGTCACACAGCTTGAGAGTGATGTGCCGCGAATCAGTTTTGCCGGATGGTTCCGGTCCGACCCGGACATACGGACGTGTTGGCGGCAGTTGCGCGATGACATGGCCGCACTCGAGGAAGCATAAGAGGGCTTGGCCCGTTTTGCCCATGATTCACCTTGCCCTCATGCGCTGCAGGAGCGGTGCTCGTCCAATCCCTCACCTTAATCCTCTCCCTTTGCCAAAAGGAAGAGCCGAATTGTCGTTTTGAGTTGAGATTTCCACCAATCTCGCGGCCGCCTGACCGTCCCATAATATAAACTTCGAAATTCCGCGTTCGATGTTGGACGTTTGTTTATGGCTTCCGGCCAGCAGATTCTCGGCACCCTTCTTTTTAACTCTGAGTGGCGTCGCAGCTACTGCGTTCTAATATTCGCTCGAGATGACGCGACGTTTTTAAGCAAGAGCTCCCACTGATTACATCGCTCAATTCGCTGGCGCTCCCAGATCTGACCAGCCGAATCCAGATTAGCAGAGGTCTGCGGAGTCTTGTATAACGCTGCGATCCAAGCCACGATCTCCGGAACCTGTTCGGGCTCGAAGCACGCCGTGTCAGGACGATCCCTGATGCCATTTGCAATCGCACCGTCGGTCGGACCGATCCAGATCAGCGGTTTCCGCATCGGGATGATGCGCGCGAGCTTGCTCGGCCAGAGCAAACCTCGCGCTTCACGCCGCTGGGTAACGATTACAACACTGCTGGTCAGGACGGTCTGGAGCGATTGCGCTTCATCGGCATAATCGCACCAGCGGCAGTTTTTGAGATTCAGTTCGTTCGCGAAACGCTGCGCATCCATCCACATTGCACCGCCACCCTCGAAGAGCAGTTGAATTGGCAATGCCCGGCCTTCGAGTTCGCGTTGTGCAAGAAGAATCGGGCGCCACTCGTGCGCGCGACCGAGATTGCCGGAATACAGCCACGTCCATCTCTGCGCGGCCAGCGTCGCGCCCGTACCTTGCGTCGGCTGGGGAATCACTTCCGCCGCAAGAACAGCTGCAGCCCATGGTGAAATGATTTTTGCTTCGACCCGGTACACTTTCTTAAGATGCGCAGCCATGTCGTCATTGAGCACAACGATGATGGCACAACGATGATACGCCCAGCGCATGAGCGTCCGGAATATTTTGGAAGGTCCAGTGGGAAGCAGCTCGCCTAGCGCGATTGCCAGGTCGGGATACAAGTCCATGGCCCAGTGCGCGAGAACAATGCCTCGGATCCGCGCGACTAATGCGGCAGCGACGAGGAGGCACGGTGGCGACGAAAGCGCGAGGATGACATCCGGACGCGGCTTGGACAAAAGCGCTCCCCACGTAATCACAGCCAGCGCTTTAAGTTCTCTCAAAAGGCGGCTGCCCGTGCGAGCATGATGGCCTCGATATTCCGTTCGTTCTGAAACAATCCGGACAGTGTGTCCTTGATGCACAAGAAATGCCCGCAGTTCATCC
>Ga0207697_10002243_pt1 | contig 10096 bp, 7 predicted proteins | sample KBSSwiS5withPhiX_FD_184293 | JGI IMG/M metagenome (GOLD analysis project Ga0207697, IMG submission 184293) | Switchgrass rhizosphere microbial communities from Kellogg Biological Station, Michigan, USA, with PhiX - S5 (SPAdes) (version 2) | ecosystem: Host-associated > Plants > Roots >... | reverse complement strand
GAATTCTGCACTTCGCCTTCGATCAACAGAAATGCTTCCTCTGTAATGACGAGCCGAAACCGTTCGAACAACTCTGGCTCAACAATTGCATTTGAGACGCCTGTCTCGTCTTCCAAACTGATAAAAACAAATCCTTTTGCCGTGCCGGGACGCTGCCGGCAAATCACATTGCCGGCGATTTGAATCATCGAACCATGTCGCGCGTGCACGAGGTCGATGGCCCGCCAAACATTCGGGAATTTTTCACGCAACAGCTTCATCGGATGCGGACCGGTCGTCAGGTTCATCGTCTCGTAATCGGCCCGCACTCGCTCGGGTAAGGTCATCGGTGCGAGGGGAGCGCGGGCGCCCCGCCCGCTCTTTTCGGCGCCCCCGCCGAAAAGCTCCCGAAGAGTATCCCGCGAGGCGCGTGACACAGCGGGCGAGGCGCCCGCGCTCCCCAGCAAATCGTCATGAATCGTCTCTTCCACGTTCCACATCGCTTCCCGCCGATGTTGAGCGAAACAGTTGAGCGCGCCTAATTCCGCCAATGTGCGCAATTCTTCCTTCGAAAGCTGCGCCCGCCGTTTGAAATCGTCCAACGACCCGAACTCTCGATTTTCGCGTTGGCGCACGAGTTCTTCGGCGTGTTCCTGCCGCAATCGGTTCACGAGGCAAAAGCCCAAACGCACTGTGTTGTCATCGACAACTGTGCAACGCCAATCGGATCGCAAAACACAAACCGGTTTGATCTTCAACCCATGTCGCTGCGCGTCTTTTACGATCGTTGCCGGGGTGTAAAAGCCCATCGGCTGGTTATTGAGCAGGCTCGCGTAAAATTCTGGTGCACGATGCACTTTTAAATACGCGCTCCCATAAGCAAGAATGGCGAAACTGATCGCGTGCGATTCCGGAAATCCGTAAAGCGCAAATGATGTGATTGAGTGAATGATTTTGTCGATCTTGTCCGGCAGGACGCCTTTTCGCTCCATGGCCGCGCGCAATTTCACGCTCACTTTCTGCATTCGTTCTTCAGAACGATGAAAACTGAGCGCCCGCCGCAGCTCCTCGGCTTCATTACCGGAAAAATCGGCCATGATCATCGCGATCTTGAGCATCTGCTCTTGAAACAACGGCACGCCAAGTGTCCGGCCGAGCACCGGCTTTAATCGGTCGTCAAAATAAGTGACTTCTTCGCGACCCGCCCGCCGGTTCAAATACGGATGCACCATGTCGCCCTGGATCGGTCCCGGCCGGATGATCGCCACTTCAATAACAACGTCGTAAAAACATTCCGGTTTCATCCGCGGCAGCGTCGCCATTTGCGCGCGACTTTCGATTTGGAAAACACCGATCGTGTCGGCGTGCTGCATGATCTGGAAGGTCGCGCGATCATCCTTGGGAATGTGAGCGAGATCGAGAGGTCGCCCACGTTCGCGGCAAAGCTCGAACGCATCCTGCATGACGGACATCATGCCGAGACCTAACAAATCGACTTTTACGATCCCAAGATCTTCGCAGTCGTCCTTGTCCCATTGCGCGACCACCCGCCCCGGCATGGACGCGTTCTCCAGCGGCACGAACGAACTGAGTTTATTCTGGCAAATGATCATCCCGCCAGAATGCTGACCGAGATGTCGCGGCAAGCCGTAGATCGCGTGATACAACCGGACGAACGCGGGCATGCGCGGATGATCCTTCGGTAAACCAGCCGCCTCGATTTGCGCTTCCAATTCCATCGTGTGTGGAAAATCGCCATTGGCAAATAAATGTGAGAAGCGATCCAAAATGCTCGGCGAAAAATTTAACGCCTTGCCAATTTCGCGGGCGGCACTGCGTCCGCGATAACTGATCACGTTTGCAGTCATGGCCGCGCCATGTTTGCCGTAACGGCAATAAATTTCCTGGATCACAGCTTCGCGCCGGTCGCCGCTGGGAAGATCCAGGTCGATGTCAGGCCAACCTTTGCGGCTCTCGTTCAGGAAACGCTCGAAGACGAGATGATTTTCCACCGGATCAACCGGCGTGATACCGAGGCAATAACAAACCGCGCTGTTTGCAGCACTGCCCCGGCCCTGGACCATGATGTTGTGTTCGCGGCAAAAATTCACGATGTCCCAGACGATCAAAAAATATCCCGGGAACCCGAGCTTGCTGATGAGCGCGAGTTCTTCCTCAAGCTGCCGTTTTACTTTTGCGCTGATCGCAGCGTAACGTTGTTGCGCGCCAAACCAGACGAGCGTGCGCAAAAATGAATCCATCGTGTGACCGGCCGGCACCGGATATTCCGGAAATTCGTAGCCCAGATTTTCGAGGGAAAACGTGAGCCGCTCCGCGAGGCGCCATGTGTTTTCAATCGCTTCTGGCAGATCGTGAAAGAGTTCGCGCATTTCGCGATCATTCTTTAGATGCCGTTCGGCATCTTGCGTCAGCAGTTTTCCCGCAGCATCCAAGTGCGTGTATTCGCGAATACAGGTGAAAACATCGAGAACTTCGCGTCCGTAAGGCTTGGCGTAATGGACCCCATTTGTCGCCAAGATCGACAATCGATAAGCGCGCGCGAGATCGACAAGTTGCCGATTAATCCGCTCCTCTCCGCGAAGTAAATGCTGCTGAATTTCAACAAAAACGTTTTCCCGCCCGAATACATCGACCAAAAACTGTGCGCGATCCGCAGAATTCTGGGGAGCGCACGCGCGTCGCGTGCTGTTTCCGCCGCCCTCGCCGGAAACTTCTTTAACGTGGAGGATGTCATGGGCGTTCGTTGTACATCCGGCGAGACGTCGAATGTTGCATGCGAGGACGCATGCGCTCCCCGATCCAAAGAGTGGGACTAGTCCTTCCACAAATTGCGGCAGCTCATCCCACCGCACGGCGCACTTCCCTTTCTCGCTCCGCAAATGCGCTTGAGTGAGCAGTTCGCACAAATTTTTGTAGCCTGTTCGGTTTTCGACGAGCAGGGGCAGAATCGAACCGTCTTCCATTTCCAATTCGCAACCAATGATTGGCCGAATATTTTGCTCGCGTGCTGCAACCGAAAAGCGTTGCGCCCCGTAAACGCCGTTCCGATCGAGCAACGCCAACGCCGGCATTGATAATTCGGCGGCAACCTCGGCTAATTGCTCCGGCAACGAAGCGGCACGCAGAAAACTAAATGCGCTGCACGCATGAAGTTCGACGTAGGACATGTTTCGTTGAAGCGTTGAACCGTTAAAGCGGTCGCTAATCGTAGATCCCATCAATTTCCCAATTTCCCTCGCTTGCATGAGCGCGAAGCAGATGGCCGTTCTCGAGTTGCAGATCCCATTCGGCGCGCTCCCAAGAGTTTTCGTCCCACCAATTTCCAGAAATCAAATAGGGACCGCGCTGGTCGACGACTTTGCCGTGAATTTTTTCGCTCTGAAGATGCCAGTTGTCTGAAATGAAAACAGAAGCAGATGCAACTGGACGAAATCTTCGCAGCGCTGTTGCAGTGTGCGCTGTCCTCAGCGCATCAGGAAGCTCTCCGCTGGCGACAGCGGACGCTGCAGCATGCCACGAAAATGGTTCCATCCGAAACGCATCGGGCCGATGCGTTTCTTCCAAGACCGGCGTGCCGACTCGATCGGTCCCCAGTAGAGCAATCAAGCGGGCGAGGGTTTCTGATAGTTGATGGGGATTGCGCAATGTTGTTTCAAATAATCCAAATTGCTGTTTTGGAGATTGGGTCGGCTGCGCCTCCAGCGAGATAGCAGTGATCGGATGTTGCGATTTAAAATTCTCCAGATGCGTATGGAGCATGCGGAAGAGAAGATCGATATCGTTGGTTGGCTGCGGAATTTTGAAAGCGCGTTCGTAAATCTGCTTGTTCGCCCCAACGAATCCGTCCTCCTGTACGGTGGGCGGATTGGCAAAAGTAATTCGCAGCGTCAGTTCTTTTGCGACGAGATAGAGCGAGCTCAGTCGCAAGGAAAGCTGTTCCAAAAAACGGCGAAGCATAAAGAGCAGCGGCTCGGCTGTTTCAATTTCGTTTTCAAATTCGAAGCTGTCCTCGAATGACTCAGGCGGTCGGACCAGTTTGAGCAGCCGATTGGACTGCGCGTTTGCGCGTTCCCACATTCGCACCGCTTCGACACCAAGTCGCACGCCAACCTGGTCTTTATCGAGCGCAGCGAACTCGCCGAGAGTATGAATCCCCCACTTGTGCAGAATCGCTAAAATCTGCTGAATCCTGGCTTCTTGATCCTTTGCTGTGGTGGAACTCGACGCTGAAGAGCGCTTCATGCGCTCAAATTACACTCAACTGCGTTTCACGTTCAAGTGAACATATCAAATAATCTTCACCGGGCATTTCGGCAATGCCTGCAGAAACGCACGCCCGTACGGCTTGGTCACGATCCGGTTGTCCAGAATGACGATGATGCCGCGATCGCTCTTCGTCCGGATCAGGCGACCGACGCCTTGTCGAAGTTTGAGGATCGCTTCCGGCAACGAATATTCGGTGAACGGATCGCCGCCGTGTTCCTCGACGAGCTCAAGTTTCGCCTCGATCAACGGATGGTCCGGCACCGCGAAAGGCAGCCGGGTGATGATCACATTGGATAACGCCTCGCCCGGAACGTCCACACCCATCCAAAAGCTGTCCGTGCCAAAGAGGACGCTGCGCGGTGTCGCCTTGAATTGCTCAAGTAAAAGGCCCCGTGGAGCGCCGCCGCCTTGCACCAGAAGATTGAATTTCTTTCGCGAAAAAAATTCTCTCATTTGATCGGCCACCGTCTGCATGCCGCGATAATTCGTAAAAAGGACAAAGGCGCGTCCCTCTGTCACTTCGACGAAATGCGCGATCCAATGCTCGAGCGCCTTCTCGTAACCCGCGTCTCGCGGGTCGGGCATTTTCTGCACAACAAACATTTTCATCTGGCTGCGAAAATCGAACGGACCTCCGAGCAACAACGCTTCGGCGTCCTCTGCTCCGATGCGCCGCCGGAAATATGCCAGATCAGGACGGCCAACTGAGAGCGTCGCGCTTGTCATCACACACGAACAATCCTCGCGAAAAATCATGCGGCGCAAGACCGGCGCGATGTCCACTGGCGCCGCATTCAGTGAGAGGAATTGGGACGTTTTGCCGGTACGTTCGACCCAGTAAACGTATTCGCGAGCGCCTTGCTCGAGAAAGATGGCAATGCCGTCGCGCGCATCGCGAATGCGCCGGCCGAGCTCCTGCAATTCGGCTTTCAGAAATTCATCGTCGGCGCGTTTTGCGACTTCGGCGATACGCGCCTGCAACCCGGTCAGACGTCCGGTAATCGTGTCAGGCACAAGCTCCGGCACGCGGACACGAAATTCACGGCCCTTTCGAAAATCGCAGGATGATTCGACTGCTGCGAAAAATTTGTCCACCTCATCGACAAGGTCCGCCACCAATCGGACGCCGGCCGCGTCACGCATCACGGTGAAGAGCCCCTTGCGCGTGCGCGGATTGTAAAGTCGCTGGATTGTCGATCTTAGCCCGTATTGCGAGATACCGATCCCGATCTGCCGGGAGGCAACTTGTTCGACCGTGTGGGCCTCATCAAAAATGATAAAGTCGTTTGGAAAGAGATAGCCGCTTTCACGTTCTTCCTGCACCTCTGGGCTTACCAGAAGAATGAACAGCAGGGTGTGGTTGATCACCAACACATCGGCTGCCAGCAGCCGCTTGCGTGCTTGCTGATAAAAACAGCCCGTACCCTGCCCGCAGGTTTTTCCCGTGCAGATGTGCGGCTCGCTGCAGACCTGGACCCAAACTTTCGGGTCGGGCTCGATCGGCAAGTCGCTGAGAGAGCCGTCGCGGGTCGTTCGCGCCCACTCCGCGAGTCGCGTCAGCTCATTTTGCTCGGGCCCAGTGAAAAGCTCGTTTTGTTGCTGAAGTGCGCGTTCCAATCGCCGCGGGCACAGATAGTTTTGCCGCCCTTTCATGAGCGCGGCCTCGAACTCCACCGGCAAAATCTTCTTTAAGATAGGAATATCTTTGTAAAGAAGCTGTTCCTGAAGATTAATTGTGTGGGTCGAGACGATTGCTCTTTTGTGCTGCTCGATCGCAAATAGAATTGCCGGGGTGAGATAGGCCAGCGATTTGCCTACACCGGTGCCCGCTTCGACCACCAGATGGCGCTCTTCTTCGAGTGCCGTCGCCACCGCCGCCGCCATTTCCTGCTGTGGGAGACGGAACTCGAAATTTTTCGCCTTCGAGAGCGTCCCATTCTCGGAAAAAAATGCGCGAACACGTTCGACAAATTCGGTGCCGAGGGAATCTTTCAACGCGATCATCGCTTGGGGAAATGCTATTGTAATCGGCGAATCGCAAATCGAAATTCGAAAATCTCGTGAGACTTCTCGATCGTTACGTCGTTCGCAATTTCCTGCAGGTCTATCTCTACTGCATCGCAGGTTTTATCTCGATCTGGCTCATTTTCGATATCAGCGACAATATTTCCACCTTTATCGAGGAACATATCGGACTTGGTCTGGTCGCCCACTATTATGCCACCCAGGTTCCTCAGATTTTCATCATTCTTCTCCCGGTTTCCCTTTTGCTCGCGCTCCTTTTTACGCTGGGCAGAATGTCGCGGGCGAACGAGATCGTGTCGATGCTGACCGCAGGTATAAGTCTGCCGCGCGTTCTCCTTCCGTTGATAGCAATCGGTCTCTTCACGGTGGGAGTCAGCATGGCGCTGAACTACTCGCTTGCGCCGCACGCGGAACTGGCGCGCAAAGCTGTCCTCTCAGAAGCGCGCGGCCGTCCGGACCCCTTTATTGAGGGACAAATCTTTCGGAATCGAACCGACTTGCGCACCTGGTTTATTCAGAATTTTCGCCTGGGCAGCAAGGCGTTCAACAACGTGCAGGTGCTCCAACAGGATGCGAACGACAACATCGTTACGAGTTACACGGCAACGCGCGCTTTTTATCGTGCCGAGACCAAAACCTGGGATCTGGAGAATGCGAGAGTCGTTCATTACGATCATTCGGGAAATATCGTCGACGAACAGATTTATCCTTGGCTGAAGGTCGAACATTGGAGCGAGACTCCTTTCCGGCTGGGCAGCGCAAACGTGCGCGCAGAATTCCTGAGTTTGCCAGAGCTACGGGAGTATCTGCATTTCAATTCCGATTTTCCCGCCACGCTGCTTGCGCCGTTCCGCACTCATCTCCAATATCGTCTCGCCCTGCCTTGGACGTGCCTGGTAGTCGTTTGTATCGCGGCCCCGCTTGGAATTGGGTACTCACGCCGGGGCGTGTTATCAAGTGTTGCGGCTGCGGTGGTTCTCGTTTTCTCGATGAACTTCCTGGTCCAGCTTTTCCTCGCGCTCGGTGAAGGCGATCGCGTCGCTCCGTGGATCGCGGCCTGGACCCCGAACCTCCTGTTCACTGCCATTGGCCTCTATCTGTTCTACCTTCGCGCTTCCAACCGCGAAGCGCCCGGCTTTCATCTTTTCACCGCGCGACGTATAGTTGCGCAATGAATCCGTTGCCAGAAGAATGGGCGATCAAGCATCGGGCGGACGCCTGCGCCGTGACCCATCGCCCGTTCGCACCCGGAGAATGTTTTTACACCCTGCTTTTTCACGACGCGGATGGTTATCGACGCGAGGATTTGAGCGAAGAAGCGTGGCGTAGCCGGAACGAGAATATTCAGCCGTTCTCGTTTTGGAAATCGCGCTACGAGCCTCTGCCGGCGCCGCCGGCTGAACCTCTGGCAAAAGAAAATGCCGAGCAGCTCTTCCGCCGTTTGATTGCATCGGACAATCCTCCGGCGAATGCGTGCTATGTCCTGGCGGCCATGCTTGAGCGTAAGCGGGTAATAAAACAGATAAAGACCGAGGAAAATGCAAGCCGGCGTGTTTTGATTTACGAGCACGGCGAAACTGGCGATGTCTTCATCGTACCGGACCCACGATTGCGGCTAGACCAATTGGAAAGCGTGCAAAATGAAATCGCTCAATTGCTCCATGCAGAGGCGCAAGATTAAACGACCAAAACGTATTTCTGATTATCCTTTTTGAATGACCACCGAATCCCCGACAATTAATTACAAGATCGGCAACGAGCGCCTGGTCCAGGTGACCGAGAAAGCCGCGCAAAAACTGGCATCGCTGCTGGAGGAAAAGGGCAAGCCCACCGGTGCATTACGCCTGGCCGTAGTCGGCGGCGGCTGTTCCGGCCTGCAATACGTTATGGATTTGGTGGATGGCCCTAAAGAGCGCGATATCCTCGTGCCGACCTCCAACGTGCGCTTGGTTGTCGATCCAAAGAGCGCACTGTTCGTGAGCGGCTCAGTCCTTGATTACAGCGAAGATTTGCAGAAAGGCGGCTTCAAAGTGACGAATCCAAACGCCGTCGCCCACTGCTCCTGCGGTGAAAGTTTCGCCGTTTGAGCCTTTTCTTCATTCTCATTTCTTCCTTCCGCCACCTTCTCCCCTAGGCGCCATTCTCCGCGCGCGGTAGGCAGAGTGCAGCGGGACAAGGATGACCATCGAGAAATAGATCCAGCCGCTCCAGGCGACGTGCTCTATTGGCAAGGTAAGAGCTAACCCTAGTGAGACGAGCCCGATGCCGACGGGCACACTCCATCCCGTTATCTCTTGTCGCGTGATTAACTTTTCCCGGTCGTTCAATCGTAACGGCTCTCGCAATTGCCAGGCTCGCAAATTCAGCAGCAGGATCTCCAAGGCGATCGCGGTAAAGCCGAGGGCAAAGATTGCGAAAAGAGAGCGTGCCTGGGCATCGCGACGCAGCCCGAGAGGATGACCAACGTGGCCATCGCTGAGCAGAAACCACATGGAACCAAAAATCGCTTTGAGCGGATATATATAGATCAGGATTGTGACCATCATTGTCCAGCTGATGAAAATCGACTTGCCATCTTCCAAGCCGTAACGCCGGCTCCATAACCAATGGCCCCGCCAAAAGATCCCGACCACGATGACGCTCGCGATAAAGGCGGGGACATTCTTGAAAGCGGCCAGAAGCGTTTCGATATCGTCCGGGATTTGCTGCGCGGCGATCACCAGCATCGTGATTGCGAAGGCGAAGGCTGCGTCGATGAAAGTTTCCAGCCGCGTCATCTCCAGCCCGCGCAAGCGAAATCCGTCGAGCTGGGGCAACGACTCCAGGTCAGCGGGCACGGCTGACGCAATCTCTGCCTCGCGTTCGTTCATCTGCCGGGAATCGTATGCAAGACAGTGCTACGTTGTAAGGATTTTTCTCTCTGAGTTTTCGGCTGCGCTCTTCCTTCTGACTTCTAACTTCTGGCTTCTCATTTGTGATATCCTCCGCTTTCGAGATGACAGTTCCGGTTCTTCCGGGCGATATCGATGAGCAAGATCACGTGAACAACACCGTTTACCTGCGGTGGGTGCAGGATGTCGCCACCGCGCATTGGCGAGCGCTTGCCAGCTCCGAAGCTCAGGCGGCGATCGGGTGGGTCGTATTGCGCCACGAGATTGACTACAAAACGCCGGCCACTCTCGATGATAAAATCGTGCTTCGCACATGGGTCGGCAAAGCCACGCGGCTTACGTTCGAACGCTTCACCGAAATCCGCCGCAAGAGCAACCGCCAGCTCTTATCACAAGCTCGCACGCTGTGGTGCCCCGTCGATGCGAGGACCGGGCGGCCGACCCGCGTGCCAGCCGAAGTGCGCGAGCAATTTTCGACCTGACGAATTTGAGTTGCTGTGCCGAAAAAAACCAAACCTCGAAAACCAGTCCGACGGATTGAAGTTCGCGAGTCTGGCGTCCATGGCCGGGGCGCTTACGCCACACGGTTCATCCGCAGGGGCGCCCGCATCATTGAATACGCCGGCCAACGCGTCTCCTGGGAGGCTGCTCCCGACGACGAGAACAATCCGCACACATTTAATTTCGGCCTTGAAAGCGGCGAAGTAATCAATCCCGAGATCGGCGGTAACGACGCGCGCTGGATCAATCATTGCTGCGATCCAAATTGCGAAGCGATCGAGGAAGACGACCGCATCTTCATCTACGCAATCCGCGATATCGAACCTGGGGAGGAACTCTTTTACGATTATGCGATGGAAATCGACGAACCCATCACCGAAGAATCAAAAAGAGAATTCGCGTGCCACTGCGGT
>Ga0207697_10002242_pt1 | contig 10096 bp, 10 predicted proteins | sample KBSSwiS5withPhiX_FD_184293 | JGI IMG/M metagenome (GOLD analysis project Ga0207697, IMG submission 184293) | Switchgrass rhizosphere microbial communities from Kellogg Biological Station, Michigan, USA, with PhiX - S5 (SPAdes) (version 2) | ecosystem: Host-associated > Plants > Roots >... | reverse complement strand
GATGCATGCAGCTGCAGAACGCGGCGAGAAATCAGACGGAGGTCAGAGATCAGAGATCGGAGGTCATCCGCCTTCCCTACAGCCAGGGCGTGGTTCGTCCGCTGGCGAAGAGGAAGAGATCAGAGGTCAGAGGTCGGATGTCGGAAGTCGGAGACCGGAGAGAAATCCGTTTGCAGCGGCGGTGGAAGTAACGCGTTCTCTCTTCAGCGTACAGCAGGTGTCGCTCGGCGTGGAGCACTCGCTTGAAACCGGTCCGCGTTCGTGTGGTTTCTGGGTAACAGATGAGCGCGCGAGATTCGTCAGGCGCGGTGTAACGGAAATGTTGAATTCGCGCGGCGAATGGGAACCAAGGCCGGAGCCAAAAAATGCGACCTTGGGCGTCGCTTTGGTCCGCGAGAACCCCGAAAGCATTCGGGGCTGGCGGCGCGCGTTGACGCTGCCCCGCATGCTCGAAGGAAGCGCCGGTAATCTCTGCCGACTGCGGAGTCCGTTTCGTTACGGAAGAGAACTGCCAGTAGCGACAATTCTGCCGTCGGGCGATATCGCGCCGGTGAAGTGGTTGAAGAAGGCGATGCGCGAGAGAGAAGAAAACGTCCAACTCCGAAAGCCTTCGCGAGCAGGCAGTCCAACATCCAACCTCCAACTAGATGAATTGAGCGTTGAGCGTTAAGCGTTGAGCGTTGGGTGTTGAAAAGTCTTAACAGCCGCGATTCAGCGACCGAAATGGACGCGCTATTTTCCTTTCTTGATCGCCTTGACGATCTGGTCGAAATCCGGCCATTCGCCGGACTCGAGTTTGGAATGGAGCAGTTTGCCATTGGCGCGAATTTCGAAGGCGCCGCCGCTCGAGGGAATCAGCGTAAGCAACTTGATGCGCTCGCCGAGTTCGAGAATTTTGGTCGCCAAACTGACGGCCTTCGGTGTGTAGTTTCAAACGACGCAGTATTCGATTGATACTTCGGTTTTCACCGCAACAAGCTCCTTTCCGCAGCCAAGCTATCGATCTGGCTGGAACGGGTCAAGAGTCATACTGGCGGTTTCCCCGGCGAGCTTTGCGAATGCAGCCTTGGCATGAGCGCGCGCAATACCTCAAAAAAGAAGTGTGCCGCAGCCCGCTCCACCAGGCTGCGGCAGTCTCCACTTCAGCAACCCCGAAGGCGTTCGGGGTTTTCAGACCTGAGGGCGCTAACCCTCAAGATGTTTAAAAGGCGAAATTGAGGCCGCTGCGGACCATTCCGAAATTATTTCTCGGTCCGTCGATTATTCCGAAACTCAGGTCGTTAGTCCAACCGATGTGCCTTGCGAATCGGATTTCGAGACCGGCTCCAAATTGGGTGAGCACTTTGGTTTCGCTGCCGAAATGGTCGGTCTGCGCATTAACGAGGAAGGCGTCTGGCGGTCCCTGCGTATGAAGCTGGTCCCTTTCGCCGCCGCCGAAAATCGCACCCACACCGCCCCAGGCGTAAGGCGCTAAACGCGTGCACGGAATCGGATACCGCAGCGTAAGTGTGCCGAGGACTGCGCCGACGGTATGATTGTGATTGATTCTTTGCTTTAAAAGAATCGGGACCGACTGGTCCTCGAAGATATTGAAGCCAGGTTTGTGAGCGTCCAGGGCAAATCCTTCAACACCGACACCAGCATAGCGGCAGAAGAAATATTTAACGTCGCCGCCGCCGCCCCAGGCGTGATCGCCGCCGATGTAGCGGTCGTAAGTCCCAAGCACGGGACCGCCTTCGCTGGTGCTTTGTACGATGTCGATTAATGAAGGATTAGGAGCGAACTCGGTGTTGGTGAATGCATAGGTGCCCCAAAGATTCACATTCCATTCGCGATCGCCGTACCATTGGGGGCAGGGCGGGACGTACGCGACCTGCTTCATCTCTTTTCCCGAATCCTTGCCAGAACGGGAGTAGGCGACGTCGGTCAAGTAACGGAAGCGCGTGGACACCGGTGCTTCGGCTGCTTCGGCGCCCTCGCCACCGAACAGCCAGGAGAAGGCAACAAATACATCAGCCACTGGCGAGTCGTCCGTGCAGCCGAACAACGGTGAAATATCGAGACGAGTATGCGCTGAAGGTTTCCATGCGAGAGTTGGGCCGATGACGAAAAGGTTTAGCGGATCGCCGCGAGTGTCTTTAACGGTCAGATTTTTATATAGCATTTCCACGCCGATCTTCAGACGCTCGTTAGGCAGGAGAATCGGAGTCATCGCCGCCTGCGAAAAACCCCATTCCCGTCCGCGATCACCGGTATTCTCTTTTTCGAAGAACCAGTTCATAGCCCACTCGATGTGTTCGCCGAAATCCTGGGCCAGAAGCAAACGAAATTCGTAGGCGTCGGGAACCTTGGGCGGGCCGCCCTCTTCCTCCTCCTCTTCTCCTCCTCCTTCACCCATAGGAGGCGGAACTTCTTCGTGTCGAATGGTGCCGACGCCGAATTTGTATTCTGCGAAGAGTGTTGGATTGAGCGGAATTTTGTTCCAATCAGCAAGAGCCCATCGAGCTTCCAGACTCACTGACCTCGCGCCGCCGCCGCCATTGAACCGTTCGAACTGCGCTTCCGCCGCTACGTTAAAACGCCAGGGCAAACCCATTTCGATTTCTTGAGTAAAAAGATAATCTGGAGGTCCGTGGCGGAAGCCCTGGCCCTCAAAAAGTTCGCCGAAGAAGAATGCCCACGGCGGCAACACGTATGCATTTACTGCGTTAGAGAAACGGCTGCGCGAAAACTCGGGTGGCGCTCCGTACGCGCTCGGCACTTCTTCGTACGCGCCTATAGCGGGTGGCGGTGTGCCTGTGACCACAACGGTTGGCTGTGTTGTTGCTTGCGCCAGAGCGGAGTGATTTGCGGTGAAAAACACCAGGGCTGCGCAGCCAAGCGGCAGCATCAACGTCCGCCCAACTCCAGAAAAGAAGAAGGTCTTTCTCATAAAGCGCGCCCATGATTACAAAATCGTAATGAATAGCAAGACAAATTTTCAGGGCGACCAACAGGCAGTAAAACCGTTGGCGCTTTTGCTCCAAGCGTAGCTCTGGTTCGGCGAACGAAGTTCACCGCAGAAGTACTCTGCGAGATTCGCAGTGTCTCCCTGCGAGCGTCAGGCGTAAAACTCGAACTTTAGTGCAACAATGCCGGAGCCGGCTTTGCAATCACAAAAGTCGATGCGGGCTGTGGAGCATAGCTTTCGGGGTATCCAGGTTCACACCCGAACCGAATGTCCATTACGGCGGCGTTTGTGAGCGTGTTCGGGACAATCCAATCGAAAGATCGGGCTGTCGGATCCAGCCAGGGGCTAATCCACATAGTGAATGTGCTGCCGCCGTCCACCGACAGCCACACTTCCATCTCGCATGCCCCCAGGTTTATGTTGGGAAGTGTTGATCTCCATTCAACCCTGATGTGTTGCCCAGGGTATAGAACCTGCCCAACCCTCGGCGAAATCAGCGTGGCAGAATATGTTCCTGCCGCGCTGGCAGTACTAACGAGTTGTGGAGCGGCGCAAAGCGCCACCGCAAAGATGGTCGCGAGCAATACTCGAGTATTCATTTTATTTTTCCTCCGATTGATTAAGAAGAGTTGCGAGCACAAGCGAGATCCGTCAAGCGATTTACAATTACTTTTTTGTCATCTGTCCCGCGACGGATGAGAGGGGGGCTGCGTTGACTTTTATTTCCGCGAAAGCGGGACCAATTTGACTTTTGTGCCGCGATCGAGGTTGCTCTCGATGATGGCTGGAGCTGAAACCTCAGCGGATAAAAATTCCTACACGCTTCTTGTACTGAAGCCGTGGTGCTGCGGCGAGAATCAGTAAAGTCCCCCGGGAGCGTTTGAAATTACAAAGGGTGATGCTGTTTGGGGGCTGTAGCTTTCCGGGTAACTGCCTTCACACCCGAACCGAATATCGAGAACTGCTGCAGGTGTTGGCATATTAGGCACTGTCCAATAAAAGAATGCAGCCCTCGGATCGAGCTGTGGAGTAATGCGAAACGGAAACGTTGCGCCGCCATCGATCGAGAGATACAGCTCCAGTTCACACCACGATAAATCGATGTTGGGCAGGACGGTCTTCCATTCTACCCTGACCTGCTGCCCTGGGTATAGAACCTGCCCTAACGTCGGTGAAAGCAGCCTTGCGGCATATTTGGGACCGTCGGCGTTTGACCGTTGTGACAACGGCGGAGCGAACGCGAGAGCTACTGCAAATAGAACTACAACTGAAGTGGGGATTTTCATTTTGTTGTCCTTCCGTAAAGGAACCGATTTCGGGACAGGAAGGCCGATCAAGCGCCTTTACCATGACATTTTTGTCATCTGAGCCGTTAGGCCACGAGGCACCGCGTAGAAACAATGTGTTTCTATTGAAATGGGAATCTCAGTTTGACTGTCGTCCCGCGACCGACCTCGCTCTGAATCGTGACTGATCCTCCGTGGAGTTCGAGGATCGATTTAACCAGCGCTAAACCGAGGCCCGCTCCATCAGAACCGCGCGATGGTTCCGCGCGGTAAAATCTGTCGAACACGCGCGGCAAATGTTCAGCAGAGATTCCGCAGCCGTTATCACTCACTGCGACGTCGAAATCGGTATTCTGATCGGAAAGTGTAATTTCAATTGAACTGTTCTCCGGCGTGAAACGCAAGGCGTTATCAAGCAGATTGGCCAGAGCTCGTTCAAACAAGTCCGGGTCGGCATGGATCTGTCCGTTGCCGCTGCACGTGATCGTCACATGATGATCGTCTGCGACCGTTTGATAAAACGCCGCGATTTTTTCGACTGCTGCACGTGCATCGAATCGCTTCCGTGTGATCGGTTCGCGCGCCGCGTCCACGCGTGCGACAAAAAGCAGATTATCCACGATCCTGGAAAGCCGTTCGCATTCGGCGACGGTCGATTCGATGGTCTCGCGATAGTCGGCAGCGGTGCGATCTCGCGTCAGGGCAACCTGTGCTTCGCCCAGCATGTTGGCGATCGGCGTTCGCAGTTCGTGCGCGAGATCGGCTGAGAATTGCGAGAGCCGGGTAAACGAATCGTCGAGGCGTTTAAGCATTTGGTCGAAAGCGATTGCGAGCGGTTGCAGCTCGCGCGGCCACCCGGTCGAACCGATACGTTGCTTTAATTGGTCCGGCCCGATTTGGGCGAGTGACTCCGTCATTTCGCGAAGCGGCCGCAACCCGCGTCGGGTAACGATGATCGCAATCAAAACCGAGGCCACAACGCCGCCGAAGAGGACGGCGATGAATAACAGAGCGAAATTCCTTTCAACTTGCTCGTCACTTGAGCGGTCTTGTGCCAACTGAAGTGTATAAGGCTGGCTGCCAGACTCCTCATTGCGCGCTACGAGGGTGAACAGTTTCGACTCCGTGCGGTAATCCTTTAGGCCGCCAATAGTCGCCGGTGACTTTTGCGCCGGCGGAAAAATCTCTGGCGGAAGCAATCGATCCATTCCAGGCGTCTGCGCGTAAGTGCGCCCTTGCGGATCGAGCATCCTGATCCAATAAGCGGTATGCTCGCCGGTATTTCGCGCCGTCAGCTCTGCGGCCAAGGCGCTGGGTCCGTTCTCGTGGAGAGCCGCGCTTACAGCGGAAACTTTGTCGGCCAGAACTGCGTTATCTTCGGCGAACGCGTTTCGGACAACGATCGTGTAAAACACGCCCAGCCCGCAGGCGAGCAAAAAAGTCGCGGCCAACGTAAACAGCAGAATGAGCTGGAATGCGATGGAGCGTTGTTTATTCGGCATTCTCGTCCTCATGCTCCTCCTCGTCCTCGAACCCTTTCTCGTCCGCTTCTTCTTGAATAACCGTGGACGAGAACGACGACGAAGACGAAACATCGAAACGCTCGATCAGTTTAGTTAAAATCGAAGCGATTCGCAGGAGCAGCTGTTTGCCTTCGTCGATCTCTTCTGCCTTGCAAACGCCCTTCGCAACCAGCGCATCCAAACACGCTGCGCATTCAGTTGCCGAGCCACGTGCGTCGTCGAAGAATTTCGCTCGCGTACGTCGCTGGCGACGGCCGTTTCCTTCCGCCGTATTGAGCAAAGCCGACAGACTAGCTCGATCAAGTTGATCCAAGACTTCAGTGGTTCGAGCCTTCTTAGGGCTCTGCTTGATCTTCGAGAGGAGCGCGGTCACCCACGTGATAAAACGAAGCTCCAACTGATAAACATCCAGTTTTTCATGATCGAAAAACGTTCTCACATCAATCCTAGTTGCCTCTCGTCCTCCCTTCTCGTCGTCGTCCTCGAATTTTCATCATCCGGTTGTTCTCGAATAAGGGAGGACGAGAACGACGACGAGCACGAAACATCGGTAGGCGACGGCCATTCACCGTCCTTTGAGAACGTAGCCGACGCCGCGAATCGTGTGGATCAGCTTCGTTTTGAACGGGTCGTCTACTTTTGCGCGCAGCCGGCGGACAACCACATCGACGACATTCGTGTCGGTGGTGAATCCGATGTCCCAAACCTGTTCTGCAATTTCGTCGCGCGACACAACGGCGCCGCTTGAGCGAACCAGATGCGCCAGCAGAAGGAATTCCTTTGGCGTGAGGTTCAGCGGAACGCCCGAGCGCGTGGCCTTGTGCCGCTCGATGTCGAGGTCCAAATCCTCGATGCGCAAATGTTCCGGGTGCTGCTGGGGAGCACGCCGCAACACCGAACGGACACGAGCGAGTAATTCCGGAAACGCGAACGGTTTGACGAGATAATCGTCTGCACCAAGCTCGAGTCCTTTCACCCGATCGCGGACGCTGTCGCGGGCGGTAAGAAACAAAATGGGTGTACGGATTTGATCACGCCGCAGTTCTGCGACCACATCCCAGCCGTCCTTGTGTGGCAGCATGATGTCGACGATCAAAAGATCAAATTTGGTCGTGCGCGCCTGTTGCAACCCGGTTTCGCCATCAATCGCGACATCGACAGCAAAGCCTGCTTCGCGTAATCCTTTGGCAAGAAAAGCCGCAGTTTTCTTTTCGTCCTCGACCACCAAAATGCGCATACGGCTCATGGCCTATACGAGCATGCGGCTCATTCGCCAGATCGGCGTTGGGAGGGCGGTGCGGCGATCAGCAGCCCGGCGATAAGAAATGTGATTGCCGCCGAGAGCAAACAATAGCGGCAATAGGCGTGTAGCAGGAAAGCCTGCACATACAAAAACCAAAGTGTGGCCAGAAACATTACGCCAATCGTCAGAATGAGAAAAATTCGCGCCCGCTCGTAGCCAAACGCTGCAAATGTAGCGAGGGCGAATACACAAAAATAGGCAAACGCGCCAGCCAAAGCGACCGGGACGCCGCCGACCTTTGCATACGAGCTGCCCAATACCTTGAAACAGTCGGGTGATCCTCCGCAGCTGAGGGTCTCACCAGTGAGCGCCTGCACGCTCAGAAAAGTTGCGTCGGCCAGACCGGCCACGGCAACAATCGCTACTACCGTATAAAGAATGGTGCGAAATCGCGATACGGTCATGCCTGCGGTTTTCCCGCCAACGCTGCGTTGATCGCGGCGCGAACGCCCTCCGGGTTTTTATCCTTTGGGTCCACGGGCTGGCCATTGATGTATATCGTTGGAGTGACATTTATTCCGAGCGATTCGGCGCGCGCCTGATCGGAATCGACCCGCGCCTTGGCTTGTTCGCCATCCATATCCATTTTAAACTGATCAACATTCAGTCCGATTGTGCCCGCGTACGATTCGAACAATTCACGCGTGTTGGGAGCCTTGCTCCAAGCCGCTTGTTCGCGATACAGCACGTCGTACATCTCCCAAAAATGACCCTGTAGGCCGGCAGCCTCCGCAGCCAGCGAGGCCTCCCGAGCGTGCTCGTGAGCCACCAGCGGGAAATGCCGAAAGACGATCCGCAAGCGCGAGTCATATTCTTTCAGGAGTTGCTCGGCAAACGCGGCGAAACTGCCGCAGGGCGGGCACTGAAAATCACCAAACTCTTCCATTGTCACGGGGGCATCGGGGTTGCCCCGAATGTGCATTGATTCGGCACCGCTATTTCCCGACAGAGCCTTCTCCTCGGGCATAGCCTGGAGTTGCGGATGCTTTGCACGATAGAGCATCGCGCCACTCCCAAAAGTGCCCAATGCGACACCAACGATAATTACAAACGGCAGGTAGCGTTTCATCCCAAAGACGCGCGGAGAATTTTCGACGCGAGAACTGTGCCGTCAAGTGCCAGTCCTGATAAGATTTCACTTTCTGTTTCGAATGGTTGAACCATAGCGACGCCGGGTCGAATAGTGCACAGTGAGATTTCGCAACTTACCCACCGCCTTCGGGCTCATCATCATGGCTGTTTGCGCTTCTAGCGGGCAAACTCCTTCTGCAGGAGAATCAGGAATTGAAGGAATAATTACAATTAGTCCCAGTCAGCCCGGTCCAACCAGAGATGATGTTCCCAATTCGATACCGCTCGCAAATACTGCTTTTGTGGTGAAAAACCAGAAGGGCGAGGTGACATCATTTACCACTGACGACCAGGGACAGTTTCGGATTCCGGTGGCACCGGGTCACTACAACGTTTCGATCAAAGGCAGGAAGTCGACCATAGGGCGCTTTGGCCCGTTTGAGGTCGATGTTGCATCAGGCAAGATGACAAAGGTTCAGTGGGAGTGCGACTCGGGTATTCGATAGTTGTCGAGCGTTAGCGACGCACACAGCAGGAACACGTTGTCCGCAACGCGTTGGTATCTGTAGCCGCAGCCGTGCCGGCTGCAATGGATCAGTTTGCAGGCGACACGCCTGCCACTACAGAGTCAGCCCTTCAACGCTAGCACAGGTTGGAAAAGTCCGGCTGTGTCCCTCTCTGCGCCAGCCGGGAACTCGCGAGTTGCCTCGCGAGTTCCCAAGTCACGACAATCGCATTAACGAATCACGGTCGAGGCGGCGGTGTCGGCCGCGGACGTGGCGTCGGTGTAGGCCGCGGTGGTACGGTCACACTCGCCGTTGCTGTCGGTGTTGGCGAATGCGCCGTCGCAGTGGCTGTTGCCGTCGGTGTTGGCGAATGCGCGGTCGCAGTAGCAGTTGCTGTAGGTGTAGCCGTCCCTGCCGCCGTAGGTGTCGGCGTGGGCGTCCCACAGCCTGTGGGTATGTAGTTCACACGCAGGCCTGATGTCAGCGTGGATTCGAAGCAGGAGAACGACGTGAACACATTCTCATTTTGCTGGATACCGCTGGTGGCCTCTGCGCCCTGGTTGACCGTCGTCCCGTAGATCGCAGACAACGTACCCGAGCCTTCGGTCAGCACAACCTGGAACTCGGCGGTCCCTTCACCGGGATGGTTGAAGTAGGTGGTCTTCCACCTGATGACGAACTGCCGGTTCGGCGCAGTTCCCAGCGTCTGGGTGAAGATACCGCAGTCTGCGCACACACCGGTCTCATCGGTGCGCAGGTCGTCATAATATGGGAACAGGGTATTGTTGAACGGACCGCCTTGATCCGGCGTTACCGGCACACACTCCTGCCAGTAGAACAACTTGTCTCCGGGCGTGGCTATCAACTGCAGGTCGCCGTTCGACCCGGCATACGCTACTGACTGTGGAGCGCCATATACGTTCACCGGGAAGGGCAGATTGACCTGTGTGAAGCAGTCGTCGCAGTGGTTGCCAATATCGGTCCCACCAGGGGTAATGTTGCCAGTGGTAGTAGCCGTCGTGTAACCTGGGGAGCAACTGGCGGTAGGCGTTGCCGTAGCAGTAGGCGTGGCCGAAGCCACTGCTGTAGCAGTAGGCGTAGCCGACGCAGCTTGCGTCGCCGTTGGCGTTGCCGTAGGCGAGCCGCATGGACCGCCGCCGTTGCTGCGACGTTGCACCTCTGCCAGGAACTGGAAGGTCTGTCCCACTATGCCTCCTACACTCCAGATCTGTCCCGACCCGTAGAACCCGGCCTGGTTAGCCTGACGATTGGGCAATATCAGGTTTGGTGGTGATGCCGTCCATGTCCCCGCAGGCCACCCCGCCACTGACAACTCGTCTACCAGGTTTGTCGAGTCGAAGAAACCACCATTATTGGCGTCTCCACCCATCGCATACAGCTTGTTGGTTCCAGCGTCATACGCCAGCCCGAAGTCTGCTCTGGCCTGCGTAAAGGCT
>Ga0207697_10002238_pt1 | contig 10111 bp, 13 predicted proteins | sample KBSSwiS5withPhiX_FD_184293 | JGI IMG/M metagenome (GOLD analysis project Ga0207697, IMG submission 184293) | Switchgrass rhizosphere microbial communities from Kellogg Biological Station, Michigan, USA, with PhiX - S5 (SPAdes) (version 2) | ecosystem: Host-associated > Plants > Roots >... | reverse complement strand
CATCTGCGCGGAAATTGAGGACGAAGCGAGCCGCTACGGTTTTTCGGTGGTGCGCGAATTTGTTGGTCACGGCGTCGGGCGCAAAATGCATGAGGAACCCCAGATCCCCAATTACGGCAAGCGCGGCAGCGGGCCAAAATTGAAGGCCGGGATGACGCTAGCGATTGAGCCGATGATCAACATCGGCACGTCCGACGTCAGATTGCTCGATGATGGCTGGACAGTGTGCACGGCGGATAGCCTGCCGTCGGCGCACTTCGAGCACACGGTTCTGATCACGAAGGACCAGCCCGAAATTCTGACATGGCGCGCAAAGGCGCAATTGAGGTAAGTGATACCGTCGTGGAATTGCTACCTAACACCATGTTCCGGGTCGACATTTGGCGACCATCGCGTGCTGCCACATATCTCTCGCAAAATGCCTCTGCATTTCATTCGGATGTTGCCAGAAGACAAAGTTATGCTAGAGGTTCCACCCTACGATTTGTCGAAACGGCGAATTATTTATCGCCAAAGATGACAACCCGGCGAGCGGCCGCGGTTTTCGATTTCGCGAATTATGAAAGTACGACCATCAGTAAAAAGAATTTGTGCCAGTTGCAGGATTGTGAAGCGCAAAAACGTTGTGCGCGTGATCTGCAAAAACCCGCGGCACAAGCAACGCCAGGGCTGATTACTGGAGTCGTGAAGTATTGATTTATGCCAAGATTACTAGGAGTTGAAATTCCAGCAGACAAACGCGTCGAGGTTTCTCTGACCTATATCTACGGAATCGGCTTTAGCACTGCGAGGCGCATTCTCGAACAGACGAATATCGACCCAAACATCCGTGCGAAAGATCTTACCCCGCAGCAGCTGAACGAGATCATTCACGCGATCACAAACAATAAACTCAAGATCGAAGGCGATCTGCGTCGCGATGTTCAAGGCAATTTGAAACGCTTGCAGGCAATCAATTCTTATCGCGGCATCCGTCACCGCAAAGGTTTGCCCGTGCGTGGTCAACGCACTTCAACAAACGCGCGGACACGTAAAGGACCTCGCAAGACAGTCGGCGTAATTCGCAATCCGGACGCGAAAGCGGGCAAAGTTTAAGGATCGACTCACATGGCTGAAGAAACGAATCCCGTAAATCCGGAAGAAACGAAACCGCAAGGCGAAGCTGGTGAAAAGCAACCGGCTGCCCAGGAAGCAGCTCCGAAAGCCGAAGCAACCAAAGAGGCAGCTCCAAAAGAAGCAGCCCCTAAACGTCCCGCGGCAAAGAAGACGGCAAAGCCAAAGAAAGACCCACCGGCGTCTGCAGCCGGAGCGCCCGAAAATCTCTCACTCTCAACCGAAGAAGTTGATAAGCCGAAGATCGTCAAAGCTAAAGGCAGCAAGAACGTTCATTCCGGCGTCGCGCATGTACTAGCTACCTTCAATAACACGATCGTGACGATCACTGATCTGAAAGGCAACGTGATCGGATGGTCGAGCGCCGGCAAGGTTGGCTTCAAAGGTTCGCGCAAGAGCACCGCTTATGCTGCCCAAATGGTGGCTCAGGATGCGTCGCGTCAGGCAATGGGCCACGGGCTCAAAGAAGTGGAAGTGTTGGTTAGGGGGCCGGGAGCAGGACGGGAATCTGCGGTGCGCGCGTTGCAGGCGATCGGTCTTGATCTCACAGTGATTCGCGACGTGACACCAGTGCCGCACAATGGTTGTCGTCCGCCAAAACAACGCCGCGTCTGATGCCATCAACAATCAACTCTCAACCATAAACTTCCTCAGATGGCCAGATATACAGGACCAAAAACAAAAGTAAGCCGGCGTTATGGCGTACCACTCTTCGGTCCGTCGAAAGCACTGGAGCGAAAGAATTATCCACCCGGCATCCACGGTCCGAGAGGTTCTCGACGCAAGCAATCTGACTACGCGATTGCCCTCGGTGAAAAGCAGAAGCTGCGCTACCAGTACGGACTGCTTGAAAAACAGTTCCGTCGCATTTTCCAGCAAGCTTTGCGCAAGCGCGGTGTAACCGGTGAAACGCTTCTGCAGTTGTTGGAAACACGACTCGATAACGTTGTTTACCGACTTGGCTTCGCCAACACGCGCAGCGGCGCGCGCCAACTAGTGTCCCATGGGCACGTGCTCGTGAATGGACGCAGCGTAAACGTAGCGTCGTACAATGTGAAAGCGGGCGACGAAGTTACCATCAAGGACAAGCCGAAATCGCGGCAACTTGTGCTGCGCAATCTTGATTTGACCCAGATTGCTCCCGTACCTGACTGGCTCACAGCCGACCGTGATGGTCTTAGCGGCAAAGTTGCCCGCATCCCGTCCCGGGAGGAGATGCAGCCGATCGTCAACGAACAGCTAGTCGTCGAGCTGTATTCGCGCTAAAGCGCCGCGCGATATGCTCCTTTTATCCGGAGCGTTTGCAAGATCACATCCGAGTTAGACGACAATTTGCGTCAATGCTCGTTAGGTATTATGCGTGCATCATGGGTCATCGCTTTTCTGCTGGGATCGGCGACCACGACCTGGAGCGAGATCGTTTACTACGCCACCTTTACGGGCGAGAATTACGCGAAGAAAACGTGGCATAGTTCGTCACTAGCTGCCTTCAAAGCTGATCCCCCCGCTGACGTGTACGACTCCTACACAGTTGAACGACACCGAGACGGGAGCACTCGGATCCGCCGCGACTACACGACTCCGTCAGGTGATTGGCGATTTGAGCTGATCTACGATTACGGGCGGGATGCGCATCTTCGGCGGATCCGTTCTGTATTCGTCACTTTCTCCGGCATCACCACCTCTGGGGAAGCTGAGGGACTCACACGCTGTGTTCGCACCTTCAGCGTCTCGCCTGGTGGCACTTTGCGCCAGACGGCTGAGCGTATCACAGACAAAAAGAGCGGCAGAGTCGTGGCACGCGAGTTTTATCAACCGCGGGTCGAGCACTGGATGACCTTGAGTCAGTTGCCAATTCCACCGGACACTTAACCGACGATCCAGCTAACGCCTACTCGCTATTCGGTTATATACCGCAGATTCAAACTGCAACGGCGCCGATTGACGCTCCCCTTAGTACGTGTAGCTAAGCTTGCGTCTCGTTAGGCAAAAAGTGATGAGTAGATTCCAGAGTATCACGATTGGGGAAGTCCAGTCTTCCGATCTCGAAACTTTCTATGAGCATCAACTCGACCCGGAAGCGATTAGGATGGCAGGATTTGTCGCTAAAGTAAATGAATGAAGCCTAACGATCGGGCAGAGACGACGCGCGAGGAACTGACGTTCGCGTGGCCGAACTCCACGCCGCATCTTTGTTAAATCGGGTCGTCAGCGCGATCACCCGCGGGTGTCTTTTTAACCTGTAGCCCCTCAAGCGTCAGTCCCCACTATTGGCACACTTGACGGGAGTTCCGATAGCTGACTATTTCGATGATCACGACATCGACTTCGCCATGAACTTATCTGATCTCATCCATGCTACTTCTCAGCCTTATTCCGCTTTGCAGCGGAAGATTGATTTTCACAACTGGCTTTTTTTCTCGCGCAGCCTCGGTTTCAACATGCAGGCGCAGACGCAGTCAAACTGGTGCTGGGCGGCGACTGCGCGCAGTGTATCGCACTACTATTGGTTTCTCAGCCGGTGGTCGCAGTGCAACATCGCTTGCGCGGAGTTGAGCCTCACAACCTGTTGTGATGCGCCGGTGCCGGATCCCTGCAACGTGAGCTGGTGGCTGGCCAAGGCGTTGCAGCGGACGCAGAATTTCGTGAGTGTGACGGGGCCCGTAGATTTCGCGGCAGTGAAGGCGGAGATCGATGCCGGACGCCCAGTGGGTGCGCGGATTGGGTGGAGTGGTGGGGGCGGGCATTTCTGCGTGATTTATGGTTACACCGCAGGGCTGTTCGGTGATAACTACTTCGATATCGACGATCCGATTTATGGAAAGTCGCACCTGACGGTTTCTGACTTCAGCAACAACTACCAAGGCACCGGCACATGGACGGACACTGATTTCACGAAGAGCCACATCGACTTTATGTTCATCCTTCCGATGCTTGTGGATCAGGAAATTCTGCGGCACATCTGGGAGCAGCGGCCGTTGCTCGGGGTAAAAGCCGCGTTGCCAGTGGAGCAGATCGAGGACACGAAAGGCCGGTCGCTCGGGCTCGCGCATCCAGTATTCACGATGGGCTTGGAGGCGCTGCGAGAAGGTGATCTGCGCGCAGCACAAACGGGCGTGCGCGTGATGGAATTCGAGCGCGAGACACCGCGGGCGTTTTATGACGTAGCGCACGACGAAAAAAAGGTGCGCCAGATGTCAGCCTCGGGCGCTTACTTGCAACTCTTGCCGCGGGCGCTGGAAGCCGTCGCCGCGCTGCCTGCGGGCGAGCGTCAGTTCGAGCTGCGACTGCTCCAGGTGCCGGCGCTGAATTTTGAGGCGCTCTGGCTGCACTCAGGCGATGGCGAGCACGACCTAGTGATTCCGCTGCGCGGTTTCCACGGTTTTACAGCCATGCAGCCAGTGAGTTACCGCGAGGCGATCGAAAAACTGCGGCACGCTGCGCGCTTGCTGAATCAGCAGGAAAACGGAATGGGCGCTTGATCGAAATCCGTGGTGATTCGTGTTCTGTTCGCAACAAGACAGGAACCAGGACTGAACGGCGCTCGCCGCAGTGAGCGCTGCTACGAATTTTCCAAGAATTCCAGGGCTTTGTCGTAGCTGCGGCGCTGGAGATAGTGCGCCAATCTAGCGTCGATCGGTTGTGGGAGAGCCGCTTGCAACTCTTCGATCTTTTCCGAGGCCGCCCGCAGCCGTGCGATATGCGCGTCCGCGTTCCTGCGACTTTCGTCATCGTGAATGATCGCCAGGCGCTCTCGCAGCGCCTGCGCCAGGTCGGCCAAAGCACTTTCCATTGTGTTGCTGTTGGATTTTGTCTTCTTTAACGACGAGCCTCGGCCAGCAACTGGCGCTTTGCTTCGAGCCAATCGGACTCGGTGTCGCCAGGCAACGCGAATCTGCGCCGACGTTCGGAAATGAAATACGCGCGGAGGCGAACGGCGTCCTCAGAAGGCTCCTCCGGCACGGGCGTCACGTCCGCCCGTGGAGATGGTGAAATGTGTGCAGTCTGCTCAGTCGAGACCTTTGTCCCGCTTGGCTTGCGCGGCGTTTTCGCCGTGGCTACACGCGGTGGCGTCTGCCGTTTGCCGGTTTTTTTTGTTGCAGCCGGCGCGGCGGAGTCTGGCGAGGGTTGATTTACGGCTTCGGCAGTTTTCTTTTTCTTTGGCACAGGTGTTCAGTGGTTAAATGGTTGCAACTCGTTATCGTTCATCGGCTCGTTCGCAAGTGGTTTCTCGCCCTCTTTACAGGATCGGGTAAATTACGGGATACATGAAGCAATTCGTTCTCCGCTGGATCGTGACGACGATTGCAGTCATGGTCGCGTCGTCCATCATTCACGGAATTCATTATGACACAGTAGCGGCTCTCATCGGGGCGTCACTTTTGCTCGGGATTCTTAACGCTTTTGTTCGTCCGATTCTGTTGATTCTCAGCGCTCCGGTCATTCTGCTTACGCTCGGCTTATTCATCCTGGTTTTGAATGGACTCTTGCTGCTTCTGGTACCCAGTGTCGTTGCGGGATTTCACGTAGACAGCTTCTGGACCGCATTCTGGGGCGCAATCGTGATCAGTTTCGTCAGTTGGGTTTTGAGCGCATTTTTCCGCGGAAGCGATGGACGGGTGCATGTGTTGACTCATCACGCTGAGACACGTCCGGTTCGCGGTCGAGTCCTTGAGGACGAGGAACCGCGGTGAGATTGGATTTTGCCGATTACTCGAGATATTTGCTGAGGCGGGAACGCAGCTCAGTCCGCGCGCGAAAAAGTACGCTTTTTACGGCCGGCACCGAGAGATCAAGTACCTCTGCGATTTGCTCGTAGCTTAACTGCTCGTATCGGCGCAGCACGAGCGCCATCCGCTGGGTTTCCGGGAGCCGCTGAATCCCTTCCTCGATCGCCCGCTGTAGTTCCGACTCCAACAGGGATGCATCTGGCGCAAGGGTGGTTTCATCCTTCAAAGGCGGATCCTCGGCGCCAACCTCGGATTGCAGCGGAACATGAGGACGACGCTTTGTGCGCCGCATCTCGTTAAACACCAGGTTGCGTGTAATTTTTAACAGCCAGGTTGTGAACTTGGCGCGCGGAACATATCGGCGCGCACTTTTCCAAACACGGATAAAGACTTGCTGCGCGATGTCTTCCACGTCAGAACTGCTGCCCAGCATCCGCGCGACGGTGCCCGCGACCAACGTCTGGTGCTTCTCGATGAGCTGCTCAAATGCCCGGGTATCGCCCCTGCCGACCAACAGCATCAGCCGCACATCATCGGCATCTTCTTCCGATCTCGCCTGATTTCCTCGATCGTTCTCAGACATCGTGATTTAGACGTGGATACACGGCAAAACTTGCCCGAAAAATACGACTTGGTCGTCCACAATCCTCCTGCCATCGTTTTTGTTGCAACGGATGGACGCTCTGTGCATGCTTCACGCGCGATTAACCAGAGTCCCCGATGAATTATCAGCTCATTCCGAAAGAACTCCGACCGATCGCTGAGAAGGTCGAGGCGCGACAACGGATTTCCGAATCCGATGCCCTGATGCTTTATGGAGCGAATGATCTTAACGCCTTGGGAATGATTGCCAACGTGGTGCGGGAGCGAAAGAACAGCAATTACGCGACCTATATCCACAATCGGTACATCAATTACTCGAACATCTGCATCTTATCCTGCCAGTTCTGCGCGTTTGCCGCCAAGAAACGCGACGCGCACGCATTCGAATACGCAATCGAGGAAATTGTTCAGGCCGTGACGGATGCGCTCCCTCTCGGTGTCACTGAGGTTCACATGGTTGGCGGACTGCATCCGACTTTGAAAAAGGAGTGGTATCTGGATCTCTTGAAAAGACTGCGCGCGCTTGATCCTCAGCTGCATATAAAGGCATTCACAGCAATCGAAGCCCGCCATTTGGCTCAGCGAGTCTTCAAGATGCCAATCCGCGAGACGCTGGAAATTCTTCGTGAAGCCGGGCTTGGTTCGATCACTGGAGGTGGAGCTGAGATTTTCGATCCGAACGTGCGCGACCAAATCTGTCGTGGCAAGGAAACCGCCGCCGAGTGGCTGGACGTGCATCGCACCTGGCATTCAATGGGCGGGCGCAGCACATGCACGATGCTTTACGGGCACATCGAAACGCTTGCTCATCGGGTTGATCACCTGCGCCAATTGCGGCAACTGCAGGATGAGACCGGCGGGTTCACTGGCTTTGTTCCTTTTGCGTTCGAGCCGACGCAATCCCACAACATCCTTGCCGACATCAAGCGCGCTTCGGCGTTCGAGCAACTGCGCAATTTAGCGGTGAGCCGTATTTACCTGGACAATATCGACCATCTGACGGCGTATTGGGTCAGCCTCGGATTGCCTCTCGCGCAGGTCTCGCTGAGTTATGGCGTGGACGATCTTCATGGAACAATCTTGGAGGAAAAAATTTTCCACATGGCCGGCGCTACCACTCCGCAGCAGCAAACTATCGCCGCGCTTGAACACGCTATTCGCGAAGCTGGGCGTGAACCTGTCCAGCGCGACAGTCACTACCGGCATATTTTGCCGGGTTCAACGGACGAGACACGTACGAAACCAGCGCCTGCGGAACTTGCCTGCGCGTAAGACCTCCTGTCATTCCGAGCGAAGTCGAGGAATCCCGTTGCGAAACCTACAGCTATTTCCACGGGATCCTTCGACTTCGCTTCGCTCCGCTCAGGATGACCGGCGGCTTAGTTAATATTGACATTGAACTCGCTGCGCATCGGCTGCGTAAAATATTTCAACGCTCGTCCGCTCATCCGCGGCTGGCCGGGCAATGTTGAGTTCGACCATCCGGCCGCTTTGTGTCACCGACTCGCGGAAGGCCAACTCGATGTTGCGCTTGTTTCCAGCTTCGAGTTTCTGCGGAACCCGATTTATAGGATTGTTGACGCTGTTTCTATATCGTCCGACGGCCCGGTTTACAGTGTGGTAGTCGCGCACCGTGGCGAGTTCTCGGACATCGAGGAAATCGAACTCGATCCGGCATCCACGACTGCGGTCAACCTCTTGCGTTGTCTTCTCGCGGAGCTTGGATTGACGCCTCGCCTGGTCGGCAGCAGTTCAGAGACCGCAGAACAATCTCGCGCCCGCCTCATCATCGGGGACCAAGCGATTCGGTTCCGGCAAAACCACGGTGATGGATTTCAGTTCTGGGATCTTGGTGAGCAATGGAAGAAACTTACCGGGCTTCCATTTGTTTACGCGCTCTGGCTGATCCGGCCCGAAATTCCAGATGCAAAGTCCATCGCTCAACGCCTACGCGAACTGCGAGACGAAAATGTTGCCGACGTCGAAGTAATCGTGTCAGACGCTGTGGCAAACGCCGCTGGTAACAAACAGGAAACCACAGCAGAATTTCTTAGTAGTTACTACACGGAGCATCTTGCATTCGGCTTTGGGACTCGAGAAAAGCAGGGATTGCACACTTTCGGAGATCTTTGCGCTAAACATCGAGTGCTGCCAAACCGAGTCGCGCAGCTTAGCTTCGTGTAACGTGGTCTCGACCGAGTGAACCGCTTCCGCTCCAATGTTCAGAATCAACGCTCGCCGCAAGGAACGATGGCTTCCTAGGCGTTGACGATAGCGGTCATTTCGTGCGGCTCACGTCCAACGATCGATGGGATTCCAATGTATGGACGGACTCGCCTGCTACGGATGCCGAACTTCGTGCAGCCATTGCCACCGATCAAAGCACGTCTTCGAGCCCGGCCAGCATTATTCGCGCTCGAACTTGTGAGCGCCACATAGCTCAAACGTTCGCCATTCCAGTTGGATCCAGGTCTATTCGAATAAGAGATTCGAAAAGACGGCGGAAATGGCGTAAGCCAGATGAGCGCGTGGTTGGCGGCGCTAGTCGCATCTGATCGCGTCTAACCCATCGATGTAGCCGACGGTCGCATTGGGACTGCATGCCCATCACATTTCCACGACACCCTGCCATGGCATATGTGTTCCTTAGTACTTGTGTCGAAGCAGACGTCCTGTTGGGCTTACAACATCTGCTAGACCTTTCCCTTCGATCGTGCGGCATCAGTGCCGCTTCCCGCGCGCACTTCCGGTCGCCAACGGAATTTTTCCAGCAGCGGGTTATCTTTCCCTTCCACTGCGTCGGCGATGATCTCACCGAGTACCGGGGCAAATTTGAATCCATGTCCGCTGTCACCCGCAGCAATGACTAATCCTTCCCGCTCTGGATCGCGTGCGATCCAGAAATGTCCATCGTGCGTGTCGCAGTACATGCACACACGTGTGTAGACAATCGGAGCATCGGCGAGCGAAGGGAAAGTTGAAACGAGAAATTCTCGCAAATTCTTTTCGTCATCGGCAGTCACCACGCGCTCGGGGGAGTCGGGCGACATTTCACGTCCGGGACCGTGATTGGCAATCTTCACCACACCGTCGCGATTAATTGGAAATCCGTAGTGGCCGGTTGTTGTAATGTCTGCGCCGAAAACCGGAAAACGCTCCGACGCGAACAACTCAGGCTCTGAAGGCTTCAGATGAAACACTGGCTGGCCGGTGGCGCGGAAAAATTTTTTGGTAAACGGCAGCAGGTATGGCGTCCATGCACCAACCGCCATGACGACGAAGTCCGCGGAAATTCGCTGTCCGTCATCGAGTTCGATGCCGCTCACGTGATTGCCCTGTTCGTCCAATTGCGAAAACCTCACGCGTTCGCGTAGTTCAACGCCGGCAGATTTCGCGCGCTCAATTAACATTGAAACCGCGCGACCGCTCTCTGCATAACCAGCCTCGAGCTCAAGAACGCCGTCCCGATAAAGTTCCGGGTTCCATGCCGGAAAACGTTTCCACAACTTCGGGGAGTCCATTCGGACGACTTTAAGGCCGCGCTTTTCGAGGAGTTTCAAACTTTGGTATTCAAAATCACCTGGCTCCATTGTACGCCGCCTAACGAACATGACACCGACCTCGTGGTACAACTTTGTGCCGAATTCTTCATTCCAGTCGCGCCA
>Ga0207697_10002235_pt1 | contig 10115 bp, 11 predicted proteins | sample KBSSwiS5withPhiX_FD_184293 | JGI IMG/M metagenome (GOLD analysis project Ga0207697, IMG submission 184293) | Switchgrass rhizosphere microbial communities from Kellogg Biological Station, Michigan, USA, with PhiX - S5 (SPAdes) (version 2) | ecosystem: Host-associated > Plants > Roots >... | reverse complement strand
CAACGGCTCTCGCTGCTCGATTCGCCCTGCTCGTAATAAATCTGTGAATTGCTTGTTTAAATCAGCTAATGACTTGTTTGTCAATGGTTTACTGATTCTTAATACCAACTGCGATCCGACCCACCGCGAAGAGCTGTAGTTCCGGTAGAAGAGCAAAATATGGTCGACCGCGTCCGTCACATTGTGGGCAATTTTGATGAAGTTGAAGTCTTCCTTCGAAATGAGACCGAGCTTGAGCAGGTGGTCCCTGAGGAACCGCATCCAGTTTTCCCAGTAGCTTCCGTCCGGCCGATCGAGAAGCACGATTGGAATGATCAACGCCTTCCCGGTCTGCATCAGGGTGAGCGCTTCGAAGCCTTCGTCCATGGTCCCGAAACCCCCCGGGAAAAGCGCGTAGGCATGGGTTTCTTTCACGAAGTTCAGTTTGCGAGTGAAGAAATAGTTGAAGTTAATCAGCTTCGGATCGCCATGGATAGTCTCGTTGGCGCGCTGCTCGAAAGGCAGGCGAATATTGAGTCCAAAGCTATTTTCCCGACCGGCCCCACGCTGCGCCGCGCCCATGATTCCGTCGCCGCCGCCGGTGATGACCATAAATTTGTTCGCGACCATCTGGCGACCGAACTCCTGGGCGAGCTGCGCCTCGGGTTCCGAAAGCGCCGTCCGAGCCGAGCCAAAGATCGTCACCTTGCGCACATCGCGATATGGCGCAAAAACCTTGGCCGCGTAGCGCAGCTCTTTGAGTGCCCGATTCATCAACTTGAGGTCGCCAGTCCCCATCTTGTCCCGCGCCATCTTGAGCGCAGTGGCGATTAGTTCCTCGATCAACTCCGGAGATTTCTCCGCGCCCCAGTCCGCGACCAATTGCCGAATCCGGGCTTCGAATTCCGGCCCGAGATTGGAGGTGCGGCTGAGCGGTTGATCGACCACCGCGCTGCCAGTAAAATCTTCCACGCGCCAACTTCAGCTACTTTGGTACCGGCGGACAGCGAAAATTAGAAACGTTAGGCAAACTCAAGTCGGCCAGGATCTCGCCCATGTGCCGAATCGGCAGCGAATAGTGTCCTTCCCCTTCAACCAGATGCTCGACGCCTTGTGGGAGGCGCTCGCCTAACGACCTAGCCAGTTGCCAGTGAAAGCTCCGATCTTTTTTTCCATGCCAGAGACGAACCGGCACCTGAATTTCCTCGAGCGGAAAGCCCCACGGCTGCGCGTAAATTTCGGCGTCAACCATCAGACCATCGGCGGAGGCACGCCAAGCCTGGCGCTGACTTTCGAAGCAAGCCTCGAAGGCGGCGATGTCGCGCATTACATTGGCATCGCAGGGCTGGAGCAGTTTGAGAAGAAGCGGACGAATCCGCACCGGAACCTTCAAGGAAAGAAAAGGACGCACGGCGTGAAACGAGAAGCGCAACAGTTCGCGATGGCGTGGATAAAAAAAGAGGAGCCAGCGATAGAGCGGGAGCAATCCGCCGCGATCCATCAAATCCGCCAAGGGTGGTGCACCGCTCACGACCGCGATCGCGCGGACGCGCTCGCGCATGGCCCAAGCCGCGGCGAAGGCGTAAGGCGCGCCACCGGAAATCGCCAGAATGCGGAATTCACCAATGCCCAATTTGTCGGCCAGTTCTCCAAGGAGTGGCGGCCAATCGAGAAGTTTCCTATCGGGATGGAAGGATGAATTTCGAATTCCGGGCCGGTCGGGAGAAATGATGCGCAAGTGCAATTCGCGCGCCGCCCTCTCGGTCAGCTCCGCCATCGTGCGCGAGCTCGGCCAGCCATGACAAAAGAAGATCGGCGCACCCTCTTTATCACCGTATTCCGAGACGGCGACCGAGCGGCCGTTAACGAGCGGTATCTCTAGCAGTTCGTTGGTCACCGTTTCCAGGCGGCCACGAAACTTGTGCCAACCTCATTCGTCGTCATAGTCGCGCCGATGGCAAATCTTGCGATCAGAAATGTTCCAGTTGATTTGTATCGTTTGTTCAAGGCCGCGCCGAAGCGCATGATCGGACCTTGAACGCGGAGGTCATCGCAGCGTGGCAAGCTGTCGTCTTACCTGAAGGACGGTCGAGAAAAACACAACACATGCAACTAAACGGCGGGTAATCGCAAGGAGAACGGATCCAACGGACCAGGAAGGAGATTCCGAGCAACACGATTTGCTCGGCGCGCAGACGCCCCGAATTATGAAATCAGATCTTCTCGCGCTAACCGCCCGATTGGACGCGGCAAATCGGGCGCGCTAGTTTCTCGCTTTTCCATTCTCGATGCCCCAATTCTCTTACCGCGCGCGTGATGCCCAAGGCAGCCTCGTCGAAGGCGTGCTCAATGTCGCTGATCGCTCCGTCGCCATCCGGCAGATCGAGCAGCAGAATTGCACCCCGATTCGGATCGAAGCGATGGCGGCTGAGCCGGCGTCGCTCGACGGTAAGGCCGCGACGGCGAGACCGGCTGCGACACAAAACCTTAAGATTCCGCACGGCCAGTTGCTGATTTTCACCGAGCAACTCGGCCACCTCTTGCAAGCGGGAATGACCCTCGACGAGAGCCTCGGCGTGCTCGAGAAGCGGTTGAAACATCCGCGCGTTCAGCAGATGACGAGCGCGCTGCATCAGTCGCTCATTGACGGACGGAGTTTCTCCCAGGCCTTGCGCGATTTTCCGCGCATTTTCCCGCCGCTTTATTTGAACATGGTCGGCGCCGGGGAGGCGAGCGGAGCGCTGCCGGATATTCTGTCGCGCGTGGTCGAGCACCTGATGCAGGAGAAAAATCTCCGCGACCGGGTGCAACAAGCGCTCATTTATCCGGCCTTCCTGGCTCTCGCCGGCTCGGCGCTCATCATCATTTTCATTACCTTCATGGTGCCGCAGCTGACCAACTTCATGGCGCAAACCGGCGGCACTCTGCCTCTGCCGACACGTATTCTGCTCGGCGCGAATCATCTCATTACCGGTTATTGGTGGCTCTTCATTCTGGTGGTGCTGGCTGTGATGGCCGGCTTCCGTGCCTTCGTCCGGAGTGATGAAGGACGCATGAGCTGGGACCGATTCCGTTTACTAATCCCGGGCTACGGGCGTATCCGCCGGCATCAGTATTACGCCCAGTTTTCGCGCACCCTCGGCACCTTGATGGAAAACGGAATTCCACTGCTTAGGGCACTCGATTTGGTGACGGAAATCGCGGCCAACAAATATCTCGAGGCCAAACTCCGCGACGTGCGCCGGGCGGTTATCGATGGTGCGAATCTCTCGAGCGCACTGGCGAAAGAAGAGCTTTTTCCCGAGCTCTTCACCGACATGATGGCGGTCGGCGAACAAACCGGCCACTTCGCGCGCACCATGCAAACGATCGCCGACGTTTACGAACGCGAACTCGATCGCACCGTCAATATCATCTCGGCCTTGATTCCGCCGGTCATCATCGTGCTCATCGCGATCGTGGTCGGCTTCGTGGTTTACAGCATCCTCTCGGCGGTCTTCGAGATGACGCACAGTTTGCAGTTTCGCCCGCACTAACATAATCTCGCCGCCGGGATGCTCTTTCGATTCGTTGCGCTCGCGTTTTTTGTTACTGCGGCGACCGCGCTTCGTGCGCAGCACGCTCTGCCGCCGGCCGGTTCCCAGATCCTCAAGCCCAGTCAATCCGCCGAGGCCGCGCCGGACAGCGCGTGGCTCGATCTGCGCCAGAACAATCCTGCTCATTCCAAAGTGCAGGCCGCGCCGGCCTGGGTGGAATCTGTGACCTTCGCTCCGGGCAAGGACACGACGGGCGGACCCGCGAAAAGCGTATTCCGGATTCGCCTGAGCCGGCCTAACGAGGACTGCCAGATCCTGCTTTTTCGCCTTTATTTCGACGACAAACCAGACCAGCAGCCCGAGCTCATCGCCTGGGACGAATCGGGCACACAGCTACTGCGTTCCGGTCCGTTAGGCCAAAAAACCAGCCTGGCGACTTCCTCCACCACCATCGTCCCGATGATCGGAGTGACCGCGATCGATGTCGAAGTGCAGGGCGACGGTCGCTCGGTCCGCGGGGCGTATCTCGACTGGATGAAATCGAGCCAGGTGATGCGACCGATGCATGAGGAACCGCAGGCTTCGATCCCGGCACCCTTCGCGGCCGCCCCCCCGCTCAAGGCGGGAGAGGAAGATGCAGAGGTTTTCGGAACCGTGACCGCGCCGCTCACAGCCGAGACAATTGCGATCGGATCGAGCCTGCAAAATGGCGGCGCCTTTGAGTTCGGGCTCGAAGCGCAACCGCTCGTCGCGCTCCTCACTTTCGAAGTCGCGAGCCCGCAGATCGATGTGCCGCCGGAAATTTACGTGAATGGTCAGGACGTTGGCCCGGCTTCGCTCGTCCTGCCCGATCTGGCTGATCCGGCCTATCGCGGCCTCTCGCTTTCGCTCCTGCAGACGATGCAATTCCAATATACCGGCTGGGTGCGGGCGCAAAAGATCGTGCCGGCCTCGATCTTGAAGGCGGGAACGAATGATGTGATCATTATCGCAGGCGCTGGAACTTCCGCCTCGGCGATCAGGGAAACGCAGATTCAGTTGAAATACCTCTGGGACAAATCGGATTACCTGCTCGAGCCGCTGAAGTAGCCCCGTCGCCAATTATCTATGCGCAAGAATCAAAGTGCTTTCACCCTCCTCGAGATCATGCTCGTGGTCACGATCATCGCTCTGCTCCTCGGAACCGCGATCTACAAGCTTTCCGGTAACGTCGAATATGCGCGCCACAACCGCGTCGCTGCCGACATCCAGAGTATTTCCACGCAGCTGAAGCTCTACGAGAGCATGAACGGCTTTTACCCGACGACTGAGCAGGGTCTCGAGGCGCTCGTCGCGCAGCCGAGCAGCGATCCCCAGCCCCAACGCTGGTATCAACTCTTCAAGGAAATGCCGACCGATCCCTGGAACAACAAGTACATTTACATTAATCCCGGCCGCAAAAATCCGAGCGGTTACGATCTCTATTCCGCCGGGCAGGATCGCAAACCCGATACGCCCGACGACGATTGGGGCGGTTCGTAGGGTCCGACACGGCGCGTTCGTTTTGTCATTCCGAACGCAGCCAAGAACTTCTCTATTGGCATGCGAAGTCGTTCGACAAGAATGCCCAATTGCCGTTTGTGGGCGGTCCCTGTGCTCAGGTCGGAGCTTCGTCGCGTTCCGCGCTTTCGCCCTGACGACGAGCGTCGCAGTACCAACACTAGGATTCGTCGAGGTCCGAATCGTCGTCCGGTATCGGCTGCGCTGGTTGCGGTGCCTGACGGACCGGTTGCTGAGGGGTGGCACCACGCCGGATAACCGGGCGAACGTGCGGCGGCGGCGTGGGGATCTGGGGCACCGGCATCGGCCGCTGAATCGGCATCTGCGAATTCGGCATCTGCGGATTCGATGTTGGCCGGCCCGGGATTCCCTGCTGCGGCGTTTGCGGAATTTGACCGACTGGGTTTTGGATCGCCTGGCTAAGCAACGCTTCGTTGAAGGTCAAGGTCGCAAACTGGCCGTCCTTCGTGATCGTGACCTTGGTTTCGCCCACCTGGTCCGACCATTGAATGTTGGAAATGGAATAGCCGTGGACCGTTTCCTTGGTGCTCAGGTATTCCTTTTGATTCTTGTCGGTCGTCGAAGCGAGTGTGACGAAGTCGCCCTCCGTCGAATGGGCCGCATTGGCCACGTAAAGGTCCTTGGCAAAATCCGGCGTGTTTGGCAACGCACCCGCCGTCGCCACCGCAAAGGGCGAGCGCTGCAACATTGGCTGATAATGCGCGAACTCTTCTGTCGTGGGCAGGTCGTCTTTCGCCCATGATGTTGCCGTCGTTAGGCAAAGAAATAGCCCCGTCGCAACCAGTATGAACTCTTTCGCTTTCATCATTTCTTCCCCGGGGCAAACCACTTCGCAATTTTGAAACGGCCCCGCATTACTGTCGGATCGTTCGCGTCTACGATCAAGTTGGCCTGCTCGAAAACGGTGAACGCTTCCGGCCTCTGGACGTCGTAAAGAAAGTGCACGAGCGCCCCCCAATCGCTTTTAGTCTCAAAGTTGGCCGAGACTGCCTGATGCGAAGAGGTCGTCTCGACCGCGCCGATCTGCGGATTATCAATCTGGACGTTATATTTTCCGGCAATCTGCTTTACCTGCGTAAGCAGCGTGGAAGCTTCCGCGGGATTGTTCAGGTGCGACTGCTTTTTCTTGAGCCAATCGGCGCGCTTCTTCCACATCTTCTCTTCCCCGAGATAGACCGTTTGTTCGGCGCGGGTGGCGCGTTGCGTGGCGTAATCGGCCCGGGCCCCGGCGCTCATCCCAAAGAGCGCGCTCCAGATCGCGAGATTGATGAGAAGGAAAAGAATCCCGCCGACGGAAAGGGCGAGTATGCGCTCCCGCTGATTCATTTGGGCGAGCCAGCGGGCGATCATTTCGTTTTTCCCTCCAGCCGGAATTGCGCGTGGTCGTTAGGCAAGATCCGCGGAGTGCCGAGATTGAAGGTGAAAGCCTGCAGGCTGGGATGCTTCTTCACTTTCTCGGCAAATTGATAAGCCAGCGCCGCGGAGGGCGCCTCGCCTTGCACGGAAATATTGCGCGCCGATTGATCGTAGACCGTGATCCGCACCTCGGGATTGGGCAGGCTCTCAAACAAATGCAGCAGGACCTCGATCGGGTAATAATGCGGATCGATCGCTGGCGAAAGAGCTTTCCAATCCGCCTCGGTGCGCTTGATGAAATCAACCTTGGGCGTGTCGCGCTGGATCGCTTTCTGGAGGTGACCGACCTGGAATCGTATGATCACGACGTAGAGCGCGAAGAGGAGAAAAGCCGCGACGTAAGCTCCGCCCGCCCAGAGGAGACGACGGCGCCATTCCTTTTGCCTAACGAGCGCGGCACGTTGTTTCCGCCAGACCTCCGGGGCGAGGTCCAACTTCACCGTCGCCGGCGGCGTTTCCATTCCCATCAGATTGGGGCGCTGGGCGAAGACTCGCTCAATAGTGTCGCGCAGTGGCAGACATTTTTCGTCCAGGAGGACCGTGGGAAATGCGGTATCGATCCCCTGCAACTCCGCGCTCAAAGCCAGTTGTGGCAAATCGCGCTGCAACTGTCCCGCCTCCGTCGCATCGAGGGTTCGAGTCAGGCTGAGCTTGCCGTTCTCGCTAATCGCCGAAACGAGCCTTTCGCCTTCCGGATAAATGATCAGAGCCCGCCCCGTGGCAGCGTGCGACGCGGCCCGCTGTGCTGCATAGACCGTCACCTGGCGCGGGATATGTCCACGGTTCAAGAGTGGCGAGGCTAATTCGGTGAGCTTTGCATTGTGCACCGCAACCGACGAAATAACGCTCTCGTTTTCTGTTTGCTCGATTACTTCGAAATCGCTCGTCACCTCTTCGGGCGGATAGGGAAAGGCCTTTTCCACCTGCAGCCGTACCATTTCGCCAAACTCCGATGGATCGACCGTTGGCAGGCGCAAACGCTGCGCAAGGATGGCGTTGACCGGCAGCCCGAAAACAATGTCGGCACCGGCCTCGAGCAACCCGGCTGCCTCATTTAGGTCGCCGACGTTGCGCACATCCCAGGTGCCATTGGCGCCGCGTTGGCGGATCAAATTCCAGCCCCGGCCGGAAGGCGTGATAAAAACGGGTTCGGATGCGGGTTCGATATTAAAATTCCTTCCAAAGTTTCATCACGGACGAGGCACCGCTTTTCTGAATGATCATCTCGACCGTTCGTTTCACATCGCCGGATTTACCCACGCTAACGACGCGAACGACTGCCCCTTTGAACTGAAGCAGGGGCTGAATCTGCGCAAATTGCTCCGGCGTGAATCCGAGCGCAAGCCCTTCCGCAGCGAGCGATTCGAAGGTTGGATCGTCCTCTGTGCCGTCGATTTTATCCGGGCCGCGCCGCAACTCCAAAAAACGGTCGACCATCTGTTCGTTGAAGCCGGGCAGAGAGAGCAGGACATCGCGCGAGGCCCAGATGAGTTCAATTCCGTAGTTGGTGTAAAGCGTGAAGTCGGCGTCCCAATTGGGACGCGTGGTGAATTTTTCCCAGCCTTTCACCTGTTTCAGGTCATCGACGCGCTGGAGCAGCGAATTCCTCGGCTGATAGCCGGGCTCCGACTCCGCGCCATTCAACCGCGGAAGGTCGTCCCGATCGACGTAATCGAGCAGGCAGTCCATCATCCGGTCGCGTTCGTTCAGGTCGATTCCTTTGACTTCGAGATATTGGCGCAGGACCGCGAGGCGCTGCGGATTTTCGCCTGCCAGGACCCAGTTCAAATCCAGTCGTCCTCCTTCACCGGTAATTTGCGCGTTGTAGGTCTGGTTTTGCCCTAACGAGCCGCGCAGCGCGCTCGAACCGGCCTTAACGGCCGGGCTGAGCGCCACCTCCGCGCCGGAGGACGCCATTGCTTCCGCCTCTACCATCCGGCTGGCATTTCCGGAAAGGGTGAGACGCGAATCAACATCCAGGGCCCACGCGATCACCATCGCGCTGAGCAAAAAGAGCGCCCAGAGCGCGAGCATCAGAGCGGCGCCGGAACGTCGGGCGATGGCGGGGCGTCGCATGATGATCAAAGCGGTGTGCGTCGCAACGCGAGCACCGCCTCCCATGGCACCGCGCTGCCCGCGCGATCGATCGTTAGGCGAACCAGATGCGGCAGCGTCCCGCGATCGGTCCAACGATCGACCCAGGCATTGAGACGGGGATCGAAGTAGCGGATTTCCATGCTATTTACGCCGGTCAGCAGCGTCACCCAGCTTTGGTCGTCCGGCACCGGATTGGCATCATCATCTTCCGATTCCCGCACGATTCCCAGCTCCATCTTGTCGCTTCCCTCGATCGGCCGCAGACGCAGGGTAACGGAGTATTGTCCGACCGCATAGCGAGTCAGCACTCCCGGCCCCGCCCCACAGACCCATGTCATTTCATCACGCGAGCGGCCGCTGAATTTGTATGGCTCGCCTGCCAGTGCTCCCTGGCCGGAAGGCAGGGCTTGCAATTGTTGGATGAGCAGGTTGGCCAATCCCTCGTAGCGGGCGTCGGTTTCATTGATTTCGGTGGAGAGGCGCACCGCAGTCAGGTTCGTGCTCACAAACCGATAAATGGCCAGCGCCATCATTCCGAGAATCGCTACCGCCAGCGTGACCTCGAGAAGGGTGAAGCCAGGCCCGCCCCGCCGATCAACCCGCACGATAGACATAGAAGACCAGTTGCTTGTTCTGCTTCGCGCCGTTCCGCGACCATTCCGCTCGCAGCGTCACCCGGGTGATCCCACTAACGATCGTGTTGTCCCGGTCCACGAGCTCTTCCAGCGCGGCTTTCTGAATCAGCCTAACGACCCCGTACCCGGTGTCCACCTTGTCCTCTTTGGTCGCGTCGGGGTGGATCGGGCTTGCCTGCACCTCTGCCATTCGATTCGCAAGCATCTGCCGGACGCGATTCTCCTCCTCACTCAACGCGCTTGCATTCAGGCAATTTTCCACTGCCCGGCCCAGTGCGAGCACGCCGATTACGAAGATCGTCAGGCCAAGGAGGACCTCGTAGAGCGCAAAGCCGAGCGCACTCTTATCTCGTGGCATAACGAACAATCTCCGGGCGCGCGGTGAGCGGCGCATAGTTCACTTCCCACGAGCCGTCGGGCCCCTTGAATCGGATGTTGGCCGGCTCACAGGCGCCTGTGGGCCAGAAGATCCATTGGGCCGGCGGATTCTTCTCTAGCGTCGCTGGCAACCGCAGCATGTAGGCCTGCCCTTTGTCGAGGACGAGCGTCGCCGTCGGGACGTCCGGATCGCCTTCCGCGATCGATTCCGGCCGCAAAACGACGGACTTCTTTTGCCACTCGATCAGATACGACCGCTGCTCCTGCACACTATGTTCCTGAGCCAGACGCACGATCCGGTTCATCGCATCGAGGGAACTCTGGAGGCGGCGATTGGCGAGCACTCCCGTCACGCTCGGAATGGCGAGCAAAAGCAGGAGCATCAGGATGAAGACCGCGATGGCGATCTCGATCAGGGTAAAACCTGCATGGCGTTGCATGGGCGAATTTTACGACGGTGCATGAAAATCACAACAATTGCAGAGCGACCATCAGATGAAACCTGCGAGCAAAC
>Ga0207697_10002229_pt1 | contig 10128 bp, 14 predicted proteins | sample KBSSwiS5withPhiX_FD_184293 | JGI IMG/M metagenome (GOLD analysis project Ga0207697, IMG submission 184293) | Switchgrass rhizosphere microbial communities from Kellogg Biological Station, Michigan, USA, with PhiX - S5 (SPAdes) (version 2) | ecosystem: Host-associated > Plants > Roots >... | reverse complement strand
GAGGGGCTGGGCCTCGAGGTGGCGACGCCGGACGACGCGCGCCGCATCCTCGAGCTGAAGGGCGGCGCGAACGTCGCGTTCTAGCTACGCCTGCCCGTCGTAGGCCCGCTGCAGCCCGGCGACGTCGAGCTTCGTCATCTTCAGCATCGCCTGCATCACGCGGTTGGCTTTCGCCGCGTCCTTGTCGCCGAGCAGCTTGCCGAGCAGCGTGGGCACGACCTGCCACGAGACGCCGAACTTGTCCTGCAGCCAGCCACACTGGTTGGTCTGGCCGCCGGCCGCGAGCTTCGACCAGTAGTAGTCGACCTCCTCCTGCGACTCGCACTTGACGAAGAAGGAGATCGCCGGCGAGAACTTGAACATCGGGCCGCCGTTCAGCGCGTAGAACTCCTGGCCGTCGAGCTCGAACGTGGCCGACATGATGGAGCCTTTCGGGCCTGGACCGGCGTCGCCGTAGCGCGTGACGCTGGTGATCGTCGCGTTCTTGAAGATGGACGTGTAGAAATTCACGGCTTCGTCGGCCTGAATGAGAAGACTCTAATGGAGATTAGGAGGATGCAGAACCGAGACTCTGAACACGCTGTAGTCGAGTCAGTTCGCAACGATCCAGAGACGGAGCACTAGTGTGACTCACACAACTAAAGAACTCCCATCGCTTCAGGGAACTCCGCTTGAGCCCAAACAAGTAGAGCGTGCTAAACAGATCGCCATGTACATCATTGACTTGGCACAGACAGAGCAGCGTGAGGTTATTTCTGCTTGTCTCACAGTGTTGGCGACGATCTGTTTCACAGAGGCACAGGGTGATCGCTTGAGAGGCGGTGACCTAATGGAGTCTTTGTTCCGCGATGCTTACAAGGCACTCCGCGTCCTGTATGCACCAATGAAACCGCCGGAGCCTCGCGATGAAACCGACACAGGGATATCTGACTGAAGATGGTACGTTCTTTGAGAGTAAGAAGGAAGCTGCGCTCTATGAAGCTGAGATCAGGTTGAGGGACGCCTTCATAGAGAGATACCAGAAGGGCGATGTTGAAGTGTTCATGACAATTGTGCGCACGCTCAGAAAGCAGATAGGAGATTATTGCAATGTCTATTTTACCCCGTCGCCCATCAACAACGACGAACCTAACGCTCCCGCCGAAATCGAGGAGCGAGAAGAGGCTCCAGCAAGTCCACCGACCACGGTTGATGACCGTCCTCGCATCCTCACCGGCACAGAAGAAGATATTGCATCCGTACTCAAACTCCCGACTAGAAGACATCGCAACGTGTCCGACGTGGGGAGTGGTACACCTACAGAAGAGATACCCGACCGCGGCCCGCTCTATGGCGCTGGAGTGCGGTTCGACGATGCATGAGATGTTTGCGGCTGTGCGTATCTGGCAGTTGTCTGAAATACAGAAGCTGCCCGATCATGCACAGTATACAGGCAAGCGCATCTTCGGTGCAGCACGATGGAACAAGTGTTGGAAACATTGTGTGAGTTACACAGATGAACGTGAGCAGTTGATGGAGTTGTGTTTCTCCATTCTTAGTACGGCTGGATGGAAAGACGACGAGAATGATCGTACGCGGACCATGACGAACATGGAGTTGGCAACGATAGTGTATATCGATGAACGGCTTTATGGGATGGAGACTTGGCCGATCTATGTCGAGGATGTGTCTAACCCTCAGTCTATGGTGGGGATTGAGCAAGTGTTTGATGTTACTCTTACTTTTGAGGATAGTAAAGAGTTTAGGTATATCGGGACCATTGACGGTCTGGTTATCAAGGCGCCTACTGGTCAGTATTACCTCGATGAGAATAAAACTTCTGTTCGTCTCAGCCAAGCGTGGCGAGACTCATTCGATATGAAGCACCAGATCACAGGCTATTGTGCAGCGAGTACGGCAGTGTTTGGATTTCGCACCCTACGGAGTCGAGTCACGGGATTGAAGATACCGCCGAGTAACAGGGGTGAAGATTGCTACCCGTTCGAGCCCATAGAAAGGACTGAAGATGCTATTCAGCATTGGGCGACCTGGCTCCGTGAGATGGCGGAGACATATGAGAAGTATAAGGATGACTTCGAGCACGCCGCGAGGTACACGCATAGTTGTAACAGATATTTCCGGACGTGTTCTCTTCTACAGTTTTGCGCAGACACTGCGGAGGGGAGGCAGATCGCCTTTAACGAGTCGATGGTGGCAGCGGAACCCAGTCCATCCGAACGCTCTATAGGTGAATGACGATGTGTGAGTCACACAAACGCGGAGGCTACGGTGCTCAACAAGAAACCAACACAAATGTTGGGTCCTGTCCCGATAACACAGGGAGAGGAAACCCCTAAGAGGATAGCGTTACTCCTATGGGGTGACGCAGGATGTGGCAAGACTACCCTGTCGGCTACGGCTCCAGGGCAGAAGTTGTGGATCAGTTTAGGAGATCAGGAGCATGTTAGTGTGTCCCATCGCCCTGATGTTATGGTCGCGAACTTCTCCGCGATGGGATACGACGATTTCTTCAAGCACGCACAGAATGATAACCCGTTTGGTTTGGATCAAGTACTGGCGAACAATCCAAACATTGAGACAGTGGTGTTTGACTCTGTTACGGCTTTGGCATTCCGTGCATTGCAGAAAGCCGTAGCTATGGGTCTTGGAGCGGGTAGGAACTTCACTCCAACTGTTGAGGCTCCAGGGTTGAGCGCGTACGGCGGACGCAATGCGATCGTACTTGAAGTGTTGACTGGACTTCTTCGTGTCACGGCCAAACATGGCGTCCATGTTATCATAACCGCGCATGAGAATGATCCGATACAGGACGAGCAAGGTAACGTACAATATATCACGATTATGCTAGGCGGTAAGCTAGTAAGTCACAACACATGGCGTCTATCTGAGATATGGTACATGAGTCAGGATGGTGATAGGCGTCGGATAGCGGTGAGGCCCACACGTAAGCGCAGACCGATGAAGTCGCGTATGTTCACTGGTATTGGACCGCCTGAGTTCGAATTAGTGTACGACTCAGAGAAACCAGACCAAGGCCAGATGACGATTACGTCCTTCTTTAACCAATGGGTATCGGGTAATGGAAGGAAACTACAGATACCAGTTCGTGTGAGTCACACAAAAGGAGGAACGAAATGAGTGAAGTTTGGATGATTAAGTGGGACAACATTCCACATCTGTTCTCGTCTCTCGGTGTAGCGAAGCAGAGTATCATGCAAACCTATCCTGATCACCTGATCGTGGGGTCAGGTAGCGAGAGCGAACATTCAGCAGTATTTGATGTGTGTAAGGATGGTAAGATACAGGATCGCGTCACGGCTCTGGAAATGAGTGTGCATAGCGAACCGATAACCATACCTACTACAGTCGGACGTAGCACCGCAGAGTTCTAGTCGAGGTTCCCTGGCAGGGGACGAAATAGCAACGCAGTGAACGGCTGCCAACGTGTCACGAGGAGCAAGACTATGGCTAATGACGAACCGATTGGTATCATCGAGCTTGAGGAGAATCTGGCGGACGTTGAGAAGCCGCCGGAGATTCCCGCAGGCAAGTACACTGCGGAGGTACAAGACGTCCAGGAGATGACGTCAGGGAAGGGTAACACTTACTTCGCTGTGACGTTCCACATTGCTCCCGAGGAATTGCCCCAGGACATTGCGGATCAATACGAAGACGGTGCCAACCTCTTCTGGAACCGGACGATGAAGCCGAAGGGTCGCTCTGACCGCCGTGGGATGTTCAACCTGCGTCGGTTCATCGAGGCTCTCGGACTCGACTCCAACACGACGACGATCGATCCGAACGATTGGATGGGTCGTCCCGCCCGCCTTCACGTTGTCATGGGTAAGTGGCAGGGTGAGGAACGTGCGGAAATCCGTGCGGTCGAACCGGCTGAGGAACGTGCTCCTCCGCCCAAGGCTCGTGCGGCGCGTGGTGGCAATCGTCGCGCCACTGCTGAGTAAAGCGTAACCATCGGCGGTGTGTGGCTCTTGTGTGAGTCACACACCGCCATCCCCATAGGAGTTAGCTATGAATCCCCGAGTGTTTGCCAGACCTCCATCTGTTACGATCAGCCTTGGTGATCTGACAGCCTCGAACGGTGAAGCGCAGACTGTGTTTCGTTGTTCGCAATCAGATAAGGCCGACGTAGACCTTGCGGCAAAGCGTCTTCATATGTCCAGCGCGCAGTTTATTAGGATGGTTGTTATTCAGTGTGCGCGCAAAATCCTAAGTGAAGAAGGGTTGGTGTCGTCATGAATAGCGTATTCGGTTGTGGGAGTCCGTCGTCGTGATCAAAGCCATAGTGAAACCGGAAAAGGTTATGGCTTGCGATCTAAAGCCTGGAGATATATTCCAGCTAGAGTTGCCTGATCCTATGTACTTCAATAACGAAATGAACCGGGAGGATGTAGCTATCCCTGTGTTCCTCCGTACTAATGTCGATGCCTGGGACGTGTCGGACGCTACCGATATCGTGTATCGATTGAACATCGTGGTGGTGAACGAGGGACACCCGATGGATGTGAGAGTTGACCCCTTCGTTCCTCCAGGGATGAAGCCATGACTGAGCATCTTCCCGATTGCATGATGCCTGATGGTGCAGAGCCATGTATCGGTTATCGTGAATTGCGGGCCGAGATCAAGCGGCTGCGGGAGCAACTGCACTATGCCAACGGCACCTGCGACCTAGCCATGAAACACAGGGACGAAGCGGAGGCCGAGATCGAGCGGCTGCGGATGGCACTTGAGGTTGTGTGGGGCTCTGGCGCTGTAGCCGGTTTATCGTGCGAGGAGCAAGTCCGCCGCGCCATGGATCACGGATTACCCACTGCTGACGATGTGCGCGGCATCCTGAAAGAGCAGAAGTCATGAGCGCCACCAAGGAAGAATATCTTGGCGATGGGCTGTACGTCTCATTCGACGGCTTTGCTTTCACGTTGAGAGCACCGCGCGAGCATGGCGACCACTACGTTGTGCTTGAGTCGTTCATGGTCGATAACTTCAACAGGTTCGTACAGGCATGTGCCCGCCGCGTACTGGAGCAGAAGCCATGACCATCAACCTCAGTATGGAGCAGCAGAACGCACTTGAGATGTGCTGCGATCTCACTATGCCCATTGTCAGCGTCACAGGCGGCGCTGGTACAGGTAAGACCCTTGTACTCGGTAAGGTATACGAGGAACTAAAACGCCTGAGAAAGACGATCGTGCTGTGCGCTCCAACAGGACGTGCGGCTAAACGCATTGAGGAGCTAACCAAAATACGAGCCAAGACCGTACATCGCATGTTGGAGTTCCCTCTCCCCAATGATCCTGACGCAGATGGTAACGTCGATCCTAATGAACCCAGACGGTCTAAGGATTTCCCACTAGAGGAAGACGTGATCATTGTTGACGAGTCGTCGATGATATCTCCCGCGTTGTATAGGTTCATACTCAACGCAATGAAGCGTGGCTCTGTCATCCGTTGGTTTGGGGATAACAATCAGCTACCGCCTGTGGAGGAGGGCAAGCCCCCATTCATCACACTCCTTAAAGAACACCCTGCGATCACACTCACGTACAACTTCCGTAGTGGTGACGCGCTGATTGAGAATGGTCAGCGTATCCTGCGAGGCTCATTGCCTAGGCGTAATCCCAGGTTCGAGATCATCTACAGTGACTTTCCGCTCGACGCCCTCCTTGACTTCATCACAGTAGAATTCACTACAGAGAACTACCAAATCATCACGCCTACGCGGAAAGGTCGTACAGGTACCATCCGAAGCAATCCATCTATTCAAATGAAGTTCAATAGCCGTGGCAAGATGCTGCGCCTTGATCGCTTCGACAAAGAAGAGTCTCCACTTGCCATTCGTGAGAAGGATAAATTCATCTGGATTAAGAACGACTATAAGCTCGACTTGTTCAATGGTGAGTTAGGTTATGTCGATTGGATAGACCCTGACATAGGCGACCTAGGTATTGTAACTGGTGAGCGTGCGGTTGTCATTCCATCTAGGGTTAAGACATATAATTCCTACATAGGCACAGTCATCAATTACGATCCAAGGAAGCAACTTGAACTAGGCTACGCGGTCACTACACACAAGGCTCAGGGTTCAGAGTTCAAGACGATCATCTACTACATAAGCAGAAGCCAGGCATGGTTGTTGAATAGACGTAACTTCTATACAGCGATCACGCGAGCTAGGGAGAACGTGATCCTAATCACAGATCGTAAGGCAATGAACCTTGCGATGCGGCGATACGAAGATACACTCAGATAGTTGTGTGATTCACACAGGGAGGCCGAAGTGCTAAAAGTCGCGAAGATTGAGTTTCCACCGCTAGACCGTGCGGAGTTGAATAATGAGTTCCGAGCAATGGCAGCCAACCTACAGCTTGATACCGAGGTACTCAGCGACGGCCCCTTGTCCTCCTCCATTGCGATTGTCGGTGAAGGACCTGGAGAGACTGAGATACGACATCCTCAGCGACTACCATTTGTTGGTGGCGCGGGCCACTTGCTCTGGGACTCGCTTAGGACTTTTGGCATCAATCGATCTAACGCTTACGTCACAAATGTGGTCAAAAGGCAAATCTCCCTCTCTCGAAAAGGAGGAGAGAAGCACATCGTTCACCGTGATGAATTGGAAAAGTGGATCGGAATGCTCAAGTGGGAACTGGAACAACTCCCCAACTGCACTACTATTTTTGCCATGGGAAACTATGCTCTCGAAGCTATTCTCGGGGACACAGGTATTACAAACTGGAGGGGTTCTGTCATCGACGCTACTCTGCCGAATGGTAGAAAAGGACATGTCGTTTGTGCCTTCAACCCCGCTTATGCGCAGCGTGAACTTAAGTTCGAGCCTGTATTTCGAATGGACTGTAAAAAACTCGATCTTATCAATCGACGTGTGTTCCGACCCCACCGCGTCGATGTAGTGATCAACCCGACATTCAAAGAGGCTATGGCATATCTCCGTGACCTCGAACGCTCCGACAAGCCTATCGCGTTTGATATAGAAACTATGAACACCAGGGAGACGGTCTGCTATGGGTTTGCCAATGACCCGCATAAAGCTATCTGTATCAATCTTCGTGATGCCGAACTTAATCGGTTCTCCGTGGTACAGGAGCGTGAGCTTCTATTTACCATCCGCAAGCTGTGTGACTCACACAACATCGTGGCGCAGAATGGATCGTTCGATACATATCATGAATGGTGGCGTAACGGTCTACGTATCAAGATATGGTTTGACACGCTATTGGCACATCATACTCTATACCCGCAGCTCCCCCACTCGTTGGCTTTCCTCGTGGCGCAATACACTACGCATCCCTTTTACAAGGACGAGGGAAAGAAGTGGAAAGAAGGAGGGCACATAGATGACTACTGGACGTACAACGGGAAAGACTGTGCGCTCACGTTCGCGTGTTACGAGAAGCTCTACGCGGAACTCAAAGCCCAAGGCCAAGAAAAGTTCTTCTTCGAGCACGTCATGCGCGCGCAGCCTCATCTTGTCAGTGCGACTGTCCACGGCGTCAAGGTTGATGCCTCAATCAGAGATGTTATTACTGAGCAAGTTAATAAGGACTGTGATGCGGCAAAGGCTGAGTTTCACAGGCTTGTGTATGAACTCACCGAAGATGACGAGTATCTACCGAACCCTAACTCCTGGCAGCAACTACAAGAGTTTTTCTTTCGGCGTCTTCGGCTCCGAGGAAAAGGCCAAAGCACTGACGAGGCTAATCGCGACAATCTCATGAAAGACCCAGGCACGCCTCCACTCGCGAAGGAAATGCTTGCCGCGTTAAACAAATTCAAGAAGGAGGATAAGTTTCGTGGCACCTACGTCGAGTCGAAAGTCTCGGAGGATGGCAGGTTTCGTTGTGAGTACAAGCAATATGGAGTTGCTAGAGCACCCGGCCGCCTCAGTTCTGCGGCAATTATTTACGGTGACGGTGGAAACATGCAGAACCAGCCTGTTCGCGCGAGGAGTATGTATATTGCTGATCCTGGTGCGGTGTTTTGCTATTTTGATCTCTCGCAAGCAGAAGCCCGCGTTGTTGCTTATCGAGCCAATATCCCAAAGTGGAAAGAACAATTCGAACAAGCTCGTCTTGACGGTAAGTATGACTGTCACCGAGCCCTAGCGTCGGAGATGTTCAAAGTACCATACGATCAAGTACCTCTAAAGGATTGGGACGAAGATGATCTCCCTACTATTCGCTACATTGCTAAGCGCTGCCGTCATGGTCTCAATTATCGCATGGAGCGTCATAAACTTGCCGAAGTTACGGAGCTTGCATATCATCAGGCCGCTAGAGCGTGGAGTGTTTATCATGCCATTACTCCTGAGCTACAGAGATGGTGGGCAGCCGAAGAGAAGCGATTCAAGGCTACACGAGAAGCCTACAATGGACTTGGTAGAAGACTCAAAGTCATCCAGAGGATCGACGAGGTTGTACTCAACTCACTCATCGCCTTCTTTCCGCAATCCACGGTTGGAGATAAGGTAACTCGTATCTGGTACAAAAGTGCTGAAGACGATAGATGGCCAGACAAGATGTACGCGCGTATCTGCATAGACGTTCACGATTCATTGATCGCAATGACTATTCCAAAATATGCAAAGACTTGCTTAGCCATCATGAAAGAACATGCCGAGGAGCCAATCATGATACAGGATGTGTACCTTCATCCTTCGGAGCCTTTGATTATTCCGGCAGAACTAAAACAGAGTTATCCAACAGTGTGGGATAAAGTAAAAAAGAAGTTCATCGAAGACCCAAAAGGCTATCATCGCTGGTCCATGCTCAGGGACGTCCACCTATGAGGCCGCATGATGAACTATCTCAAGTCCTTCGATTGTATCTTATGTCAGCAGGCATCACAGGTAAGAAACAGAATGAGATATTTAGGCGCTTCCAACACCGTCCGCATCTAGAGATACTCGCGGAGTTAGAAGCATTATGGGCGGAGCATAAACTGCAACGGTTTACAATAGACAAGAAAACCGTCGTGTGGCGTGCGACCGATTTAGCCAATGTGTGAGTCACACAGAGTTATTGCGCCGCTACTCCAGGCAACTCCTCCGGATACGAGAACGGTGCATCTCCGGTGATAGGTTGTGCATAGGGCTGGATGTCCTTTAGTTTGATCGGACGTCCAGCCTTCGCAGAGAATTCCTCCTCCACAGCCTTTTGCATTTTCAGTAGCACAGCCGCTGCGTCCTGTTGTTTGAAGATGTAATAGTTCTTGACCTGACGTAGATTGGTCGGATCGACTTGATTACGTTTCAACTCCTCGAGCACGTCTTTACGATTAGACAGTTCGGCTTGCCAAGTTACATTGTTCCCATCGTCAACGCTGCGCAGCGATTTGAGCGCAGCAGTCGCGTCTCCGTATCTACGCCATACCGAGCGGAAGCCGATACCGCCTCCATCCTCACCCTTGACGAAGTTCGGACTCTCCTTCTTGAACCTGTTGTAGAAGTCTTGCATAAACGCAATGTACACTGGATTTGTTGGAGGCTTAGGCATAAGCCCTGGGGACTCACCTGAGATTGGCGGGCCGAGAAGTTCAGTCGCAAGTACGCCTCCGCCCTGACTTGCAGCTTTGGTGTCAATTTTACCAGCGCCTTGTTCGGCCTTAAAGAAGCTCAACAGCTGATCGATCTGCTTCTGGTTCTCGAACAACTCCTTGCGGATATCTGTATTGCCAGACGCTGGCGGTAGGAGTCTTGTCAAGTCACGTACGATCGGCGCCTTCTCAGCAAGCGTGCTGCCAGCCTGCGTTAATCCATTCTTGATGCCGGCCGCGACTCCCTCTGGTGTGTGTGAGTAGGCTGCGAACCCAGACCCCACAACCTGAGCCATGCTGCCACCGAGTACGCGCGTAAACGCTTCGATGTTCGCAGGCATTCCACGCCATTGATCGAATGGATCGCTCTTGATTTGATAAGCGTCGCCACCAAACGCACCCATCGGAGGCTGGATACCCATCAACGCCATGGGAGCACCGATGAATGGAGGCATTGGCGGAATGACTGCCGTATCTAGGAACGCATGTGCGGCCTTCCAGTAATCCTCCTTCAGCGAGTTGTCGTTATTACCGAACATGTGATCCATGCCGACTTCA
>Ga0207697_10002219_pt1 | contig 10144 bp, 8 predicted proteins | sample KBSSwiS5withPhiX_FD_184293 | JGI IMG/M metagenome (GOLD analysis project Ga0207697, IMG submission 184293) | Switchgrass rhizosphere microbial communities from Kellogg Biological Station, Michigan, USA, with PhiX - S5 (SPAdes) (version 2) | ecosystem: Host-associated > Plants > Roots >... | reverse complement strand
CGGCGTGCAAGTCGCTGTGGCGCTGCCGGGCCTGCCGCGAACCGTTCGATGCCGTCAAGGCGCACTGATGACAGTTCCCGCCGTCACGGTCACCAGGCCGGTCAAGCGCCGGCCGGCGTTCCACCCGCTTGCCGTCGCCGACGTGGAGCGGCTCACCGACGACGCCGTCGCCGTGCGCTTCGACGTCCCGGCGCAGCTGCGGGAGACCTTCGCGTTCCGGGCCGGCCAGCACCTGACCGTGCGGCGGCTGGTGCCCGACGAACCCGAGGTGCGCCGCTCCTACTCGATCTGCTCGACGCCCCGGGACCTGGCCGAGCGTGGCGTGCTGCGGATCGGCGTGCGGGCCGTCGCAGGTTCGCCCTCGGGAACAAGCGACCGCAGCTCGGCGACGCGCGCCGCTGCGCGCTGTTCCTCGGCGGCGCTCCAGCTGCGAACAGTACGAAGCAGAATCCGGATGTCGTCGATGGCGGCGACGAGCGCGGCACGCACGTCGCCGCTCCAGCTCACGGAGCCGTCCCGCAGTCCGCGCCCCACTCGTTCCACGGAGCCTGCCAGCTCCGCCATGCGAATCAGCTTCGCCATTGTGGAGCTCCCGCGAAGGGCGCGGGCAGCCGTTATGAATGGCGTCGACTCCGGCGGCGCTTGCACCGCCGCGCCCACGAGCGCGTCGAGCTGGTCGACGTACTCGCCTGCCTCGAGGATGTAGAAGTCCAGCAGCCCCACCGTCACGCTCATTCCCGCTCCGAACGAGAGACCGACGAAGTTAAGACGCTCCCCCAAGGACGGTCTACCCTCGGGTTCGCGCAACATCCATCACTGCACGCATTTCGCGAACGGCCTCCGAGAGTCCGACGAAAACCGCACGGCTCACGATAGAATGGCCGATGTTGAGCTCCTCGATTTCGGCGATAGCCGCGACCGGCCCGACGTTACTGGTCGTGAGCCCGTGTCCGGCGTGCACGGCGAGACCCATCTGGTGGCCTTCACGCGCCGCATCCTCGAGCGCTCGAAGCACGGCTGCCTCGTTCGGGTGGTGCGCGTAGCGGCCAGTGTGCAGCTCGATGGCCACGGCGCCGAGGTCCCGCGAGCGCGATACGACGTCCACGTCGGGGTCAATGAAGAGGCTCGTGCGAACGCCGATCGCCGCCAATTGCTCTATGGCCGACCGCAGGCCCTTCGGATCGCGCGTCACGTCCAGACCGCCTTCGGTCGTCACCTCCTCGCGCCGCTCCGGGACGAACGTGACCTGGTAGGGACGCAAGCGGCTCGCGATCCCGACCATCTCCACCGTGCACGCCATTTCGAGGTTCAGGACCGTCCGGACTGTAGTCGTCAGGCGCTCTACGTCGTCGTCTTGGATGTGGCGACGATCTTCGCGCAGATGAGCGGTGATGCCGTCTGCCCCTGCGTTCTCGCATTCGACCGCCGCGAGAACGGGATCTGGTTCGATGGTGCGACGTGCCTGGCGAAGCGTCGCAACGTGGTCGATGTTAATGTAAAGTCGCTGGTACATGGCAGGTTGAGCCACCATAGCGGGCCGCAAAGGCGTGGAGAGAATCCAGTGAAGCGAACGATCCTGTTGTTGTCCTTGGTTGTCGCCGGTTGCAAGTCCGGTTCGGGGAGCAGTTCCTCGGCGCCGACCCCGGCTGCCGCTCCCGCCGCGAACCTTCCGGGCGCTGCCGCACCGCGGGCAGCCGTAGAGCGCTTCCTGGCGGCGGCGAAATCGCAGGACCTCCAGGAGCTATCCATCGCGTGGGGCACCGCCAAAGGGCCTGCACGTGATCAGTTCGAGCGCCCTGAGCTGGAGAAGCGACTCATCGTCATGCAGGGATGTTACGACGCTGACAAGTTCACGATCGGCGATGAACAACCCGGCGACAACGGCAAGCGGATCATGAAGGTCGACCTCACGAAGGGACCCGTGACCAAGTCACCGCGATTCACGACGGTGAAGGGGCCGTCCGATCGCTGGTATGTCGAGGATGCGGACTTCGGCGCGGTTACCGCGCTCTGCCGGCAGAAGTGAGAGCAGCCTGATCCCGGGGAACGCAAGCGACCTTTGCCGGGTTAGTATTCCGACAGCTCGACGAGGACACCAGCGGTCGATGACGGATGGAGAAACGCGATGCGTTTCTTCTCGGCGCCGATGCGGGGGGACTCGTCGATGAGGCGAATCCCGGCCGCGCGACAACGCTCCAGGGTGGCGTCGAGGTCGTCGACCGAGAAGCACAGGTGATGGATGCCGGGACCACGCTTGGCCACAAATCGGCCAATCGGTGAGTCAGCGGAGTCGGCCTCGAGCAACTCAACGAGCGGGTCGCCGGCAGCGAGGCCGACGATCGACGCTCCGTCGGCGTCGTCGAGCGGTACCTCGGGCAGGCCGAGGATGTCACGATAGAACGGCAGAATCTCATCGAGGGAACGGACCGCGATGCCGATGTGCGCGAGTCGCGTTCCGCGACGGGTTGATGTCTTGCTCATGGCGCGTCCTCAAGGGGGCGCGAGAAACTAATCCGAATGGAAGCCGGGCGGACCCCGGCTAGTGGAGGCAGAACGAAATGTCCAATGCAGTGGCGGTAACCGACGCGGACTTCGAGCAGGAGATCGAGAAGCACGATGGTCTGGCGGTCGTCGATTTCTGGGCGACGTGGTGCGGCCCGTGCCGTATGATCGCGCCAATCCTCGACCAGCTCGCCGTGGAGTATCAGGGCAAGGCGAAGGTGGCGAAGCTCGACGTGGACTCGAACATTCGGACCGCGACGCGCTTCAACGTCCGGTCGATCCCGGCGGTGCTGTTCTTCAAGAACGGGAAGCTGGTTGACCAGGTGATCGGCGCAGTCCCGAAGCCCGCCCTCGAATCGAAGTTCAAGCAGCACGTCGCGGCGGCCTAACCGCAGGAGCCGGAAACGATTGCGGTGATACGCCGCTCGGCTCAAGTTATCGCCTGAGAGGTCCTCCCTCTCAGGCGTTTCTTTTTCATCCCAAGCGATGCCCGCACCTGCCGCAAAGTTGCGGTACCCTCACGGGCGCGTTCTCCTCGAGAGAACGAAGCTCGCGTACGTTCACCTTCGGAATCTCCTCAGCGATGCCAAGCGCGACCGCACTGCGCGCGTCGCTGGCTACGTCGCCATCTGGCTACCTGAGGAATTCCTCATGCTATTTCTCCGCGAGGGCGAGGTAGTCAACGCGATTCGCGCGACACAGCGCGGCAACGAGGCCATTGCGATCTCGTCGGCCCTCAGTCGAGTGCCCGCCGAACCGGAATTTGGCGAGATCGCCTTTTACGAGGCGCCAGCCGAGCTCCTTGTGTGCATGTTCCACACGCTGCTGGTGCCATCGGACCCTTGGCCAGACGGGTTCGCCGCCGGCGATCCAAAAGTGCTGTTTCCGCACCTCCGTAGCGGGCAGTTCAGCGGCGTCGTGGAAGTGGTGAATCGAGACACGGCGAACTATCTGGTATTTCGAGACGGGCTGATCGAACAGACCTTCGTCGTCGACGATGACGGATCGGGACGCACAGAACAGCTCTCGCGTCTGTTCGGGCCTGCGTCACCGCGCCCAAAGGCGCGGGTTGGTGCGTGGCGGGGTCCGCCGCACATGCCGACACAAGCACCTGCCGCCCTCGTCGCTGCCTACCGGGAGCTCATCGAGCGAATGTACGCCGAGCTTGGATCTTATGGCGTCCCCGTACCCTCGGCAGTCGGGGAGCGGGTTCGGGATGCGCTCCTTCGGCGGTATCCGGCGTTGAGTCGGTTCGCAAGCGGATCGAGGCTGGAAGACCCCTCCGAGGACGGCTACGAGGTCACGGCTGGAATCGCGGCCTGGGTGACGGATACAGCCAGGGAAGCGCTCGATGGCGACGAGGACGCCGCACGCCGCGTGGTGGGGGAGGCCGCGCGGGAGCGCCGTCACATGCTTCACGCCGCGGGATTTCTGTCGGCTCTGCCGTGGGAGTTGGAGTGGTAGACGGGGCAGAGCACCACGGGTCGCTGTACGTCGTCAGCACTCCGATCGGGAACCTGCGCGACATTACCCTCCGGGCGATCGATGTCCTGCGGGCAGTCGATCTCATTCTCGCCGAGGACACGCGCCATTCGCGGCACCTTCTCGACCATCACGGGATCGCGACGCCGATGCTCTCGTACCACGAGCACAACGAGGCACGTGCAACGGAGACGGCGATCGCTCGTCTCCGAGAAGGACGCGATGTGGCGTTGATTTCCGACGCCGGCACGCCGCTGGTGTCAGACCCCGGCACGCGTGTCGTGCGAGCGGCCGCGGAGGCTGGTATCGCCGTGGTTCCGATTCCTGGCCCCTCCGCCGTGCTGGCGGCCCTCGTAAGTTCCGCTCTTGGGAGCGAGCGCTTTACGTTTTTTGGTTTCCTGGCGCGGAAAGGGCGCGAGCGAGAGGACGCTCTTCAGGAGCTCAGCAGCCTTCGGCACACGAGCGTACTGTACGAGGCGCCGAACCGCGTGGCGGCTACGCTCGGTGAGCTCGGGGCTCGCGGTGCGGGGGAGCGGCGGGTGGTCGTGGCCCGGGAGTTGACGAAACAGTTCGAGGAAATTCGCCGCGGAACGGTGGCCGAGCTCTCGGCGTATTACGAGAGCGCTCCGCCGCGCGGGGAGGTCGTGATCGTGCTCGAGGGTACCACTCTTCAACCGCTGGCGGAGGACGAGTTGCGATCTCGGGCCCGCCTGATGCGCGCCGCCGGACTCAGTGCACGCGATGTTGCTGCCGCGCTCGTGCGCGAGGGCGGCGCGTCACGCAATCTTGCCTATCGACTCGCTCACGAAGCATGAGAATCGTACGCGCATACGCCGCATCGCTCGCGGCGCTGGTCGCGCTGGCGACCTTGGGCGCGGCCCGGAACGATGGCCCGCGCCTCGCCATTGCTCGCCTGCAATACGAGGGCGGCGATTGGTACGCCAACCCATCGAGCCTTCCAAACCTCATTGAGGCGATCAACGAGCGGACGTCATTGCGGGTCGACAAAACCGAAGGTCGCGTCACCCTGCTCGATGACCGCGTGTGGGACTATGCGTTCCTCCACATAACGGGTCACGGCGACATTCGGTTCAGCGATGCCGAAGTGGACCGACTGCGGCAGTATCTCCTGCGCGGTGGGTTCCTGCACGTGAGCGACAACTACGGGCTGGATGCGAATTTCCGGCGAGAGATCGCGCGCGTTTTCCCGGATCGTCCGCTGGTCGATGTGCCGCTCACGCACCCGATCTATCATTTGGTGTACGAGTTCCCCAACGGTGTCCCGAAGATCCATGAGCATGACGGGAAGCCGGCGCGGGGGCTGGGGATCTTCATCGGCGATCGACTCGCGGTGTACTACGACTTCTCATCCGACCTCGGGAATGGTTGGGAAGACACGGGCACCTACAACGACCCACCTGAATTGCACGAGGCGGCGCTTCGCATGGGCGTGAACCTGTTCGTGTACGCGGTGACGAGCCGCCCGGCGGCATGACGGTCATCGATCTCGTCGATCGCGAACGCGGACGCATCTCGCGACTGATCGCCGCCGCGGGTGGCGCGGCGGCGGTCGGGTTGGCGGCATTGCTGCTCGCGGTGGGGGTGGTGCTACTCGGTCGCGCCCGATGGATCGACCTCCCGCGTGTGGTCCCGTTCGTCGTGTGGCTGGCGGTCGCAATCGTCGCGATAACGGCCATCTGGTGGACGCGTCGTCGCCTCGCGCGCGATGCGTCCGTGAGCGGCCTCGCGTTCGAGGTCGAGCGCGAGCAGTCCCTGCGCGCCGGCGCGGTTCGCGGCGCGCTGGAAGTCGCCAATACGGGCACGCTCGGTCGGTACAACGCCGAGCAGGTGGCGAAGCGGCTCAAGGAAAAAGCCGGCAACCGAAGCCTAACGCCGACGCTGACGCGACGAGCTCTGGTCAGGAGCGGCGGCGCGGCCGTCGTGGGGACGCTCGGGATCTTCCTCCTGGCGACCCGGTCGTCCGCGACACCAGACGGATGGCGCGCCATTGCGCATCCCGTTCGCGCGTGGACCGGAACGCTGCTCGCTCCCATCGCGTTTCAGCGTGCGCCGAAGAGCGTGCTGCGCGGTGAGCGGCTCACACTATCCATCGCGGCGCCGGAACGTCGGCGCGTTACGCTGTATCAACGGGCGAAAGGCTCGGCGTGGCGGTCATCGCAGCACGAAGTCCACGACGGCGTCGCGAAGGTCCGGCTCGCGCCGATGGATGCGGACCTCGCCTTCTTCGCGACCGACGGCAGGACCGTAAGCGACACGGCGTCGGTGGCGCTGGTCGAGCGACCATTCATCGGCGACGTCTCGGTCACGGCAACGTTCCCGCGGTATCTGGATCGGCGCGCCGAGACGCTGCCGGTCGGGGAAGCGGCGCAGCTGCCACGAGGTACCGTCCTGACGATCTCCGGTCACTCGTCCACCGAGCTCACGGGCGTGTCACTCGCGAGGGCGAGAGACACGGTGCGCCTAACGCCGGCCGGCCGATCGTTCACGGGGCGGCTGCCGGTGGTCGAGAGCGGCCGGTACGAATGGAGCGCCGCCGGTGTTGCCGGACCGATCACCGAGTTGCCGGCCGCGCTCGAATTCGAGGTCGTTCCCGACTCGGTGCCACACATCGAGATTCTCGCCCCCGCGACCGACACGACCGTGTCGGCTGGTGACACGATTCCGATGTCGTTCCTCGCGACCGATGACCACGGGCTCGCGAGCGTCGTGCTTCGGGTGTGGAGACAACCCGAGGGCGGGACCGCGATGCCGGAGACGAAACGGCCGCTCCTCTCGCAGCCAAGCACGCAGTGGACTGGCAACGCCATCGTGTCGCTGCCCGACCTCGGCGTCCAGCCGGGCGAGGCGGTGCACCTGGTGGCGGTGGCGATCGATGGGTCGCCATGGCGTCAGAGCGGATCGACGCGTGAGCTGGTGCTCCGCGTGCCCGGCATGACCGAGGCGCGCGCGAACGTGCGTGCCGCCGCGGATTCGGCGGTGGAACGAGCCAAGGCGGCTGCGGCCGCGCAGAAAGCGCTGCAGCAGCGGACCGCCGATGCGGCGCGCGCGCGCCAGCGCAACATCCCGAAGAACGGCGATCAACAGGGCTCGGGCAACAAGAGCTCGATGTCCTACGAGGCCGCACAGCAGGCGCAGGCCCTGGCGAAGGAACAGCGCGAGCTGGCAGAGCGGATGCAGCAGCTTCAGCAGAACGCGCAACAGATCGAGAAGCAGCTCCAGCAGAGCAACGCACTCGACAGCGCGCTGTCGGCGCGGCTGCAGGAGGCGCAGAAGTTGTTGAAAGACGCGCTGACGCCGGAGCTCGCGGAGAAGCTGCGCAAGCTCGAGGAGTCGGCGCAGAAGCTGTCCGCCGAAGACGCGCAGAAGGCGTTAGGCGACCTGGCGCAGCAGCAGAAGGGGCTGCGCGAACAACTCGAGAAGAGCGTCGAGATGCTCAAGCGCGCGGCACTCGAGGGCTCGATGCAGACACTCAAGGAAGAGGCGAAGGACCTTTCCAAGGCGGAGCGCGCGAACGCGGACTCGATGGCCAAGGCTCGCGATCAGGCGCAGAAGCAGGAAGCGCAGAACAACGCTCGTGACCTGGCCGACCGGTCGCGCGACCTGGAGAAACAAGTCGAGGAGCTGCAGAAGCGACTCGAGCGCGAGAACGCCGACGCGGGTGCGCAGCGCGTCAACGACGCGAACCAGCAGGTGAAGGAATCGGCGCAGGCAATGGAGCGTGCTGCGCGCAATCAGGCGCCCGATCAGAAGCGTGGCGAGAATCAGCAACAGAACGACCAGCGCTCGCAGCAGCAGATGTCGCAGCAGATGGCGCAGGCCGCTCAGCGACAGAATGGTCAGCCGCAGAACGGTCAGCCGCAGAACGGTCAGCAACAAAGTGGTCAGCAACAGAGTGGCCAGCAGCAGAATGCGCAGGGCAACAAGCCGCAGGACAAAGACGGTCAGGCGCAAAAGGGCCAGGAGAAGCAGGACGGTCAGCCCGGAGCTCAGAAGCAGGGGCAGCAGGGGCAACAGTCGCAGCAGGGGCAAACGGGCCAGCCCGGCCAGCAGCAATCCGATCAACAGTCCGGACAGCAGGGTGGTGGGCAGCAGTCGGCAGGACAGCAGTCGGCCAACGATGCCGCGGATGCCATGCAGAAAGCAGCCGACCAGCTGGCTGATGCTCGGCAAAAACAGATCGACGCATGGAAGCAGGAGTTGACGGGTGAGCTCGATCAGTCTGTCCAGGAGATGCTCCAGCTCTCACGACAACAGGAGCAGATCGAGCAGAAAGCACGGCAGAATGTCGACAAGCAATCGTTGCAGGCGGAACAGAGCGCACTTCAGCAGGGAGTCCAGCAGGCAGGCAAGCGACTGACCGAGGCGGGGCAGAAGTCCTCGCTGCTCTCTCCGCGGGCTCAGCGCTCCGTGAGCGACGCGCAGAAGAAGGTCGATCAGGCCACGCGCGATCTCGCGAGCGCTCGGCAGACCGACCAGGCGGCGAGCTCGATGCGCGAGGCATCCGAGGCGTTGAATCAGGCGGCGGCGACGCTCGTGCGCGACCGGGAGCGGGCACAGAACGCGAGCTCCGCGTCCGGGTTCCAGGAGATGCTCGAGCAGCTCAAGGACATGGCGCAGCAGCAAGGGTCGCTCAACTCGCAGACCGCGGAGCTGATCCCGCGGCCGGGTGCGCAGCTCGATCAGCAGGGCCGCGAGCAGGCGCGGCAGCTTGGTCGCCAGCAGCGCGAGGTCGCGGCGTCGCTCGAGGAGATGAGTGACCAGGATCGAACGGGCCGGGCCGACGAGCTGGCGAAGGAGGCGCGTCAGCTCGCGCAGGCACTGGAAAGCGGGGCGCTGGATCCGAACGTCATCGACCGGCAGCAGCGGCTGTTCCGCCGGATGCTCGATGCCGGGCGGACGCTCGAGCGTGACGAACGCGAGGACAACGGCAAGCGCGAGGCGAAAGCCGCAACCGGCAACGAGCTGTTCCTGCCGCCTAACGCGAATGCCAACGGCAAGGCGGCGTCGAAGTTCGCCATGCCGAACTGGAACGACCTCCGCGGGTTGACGCCGGAGGAGCGACGCCTCGTGCTCGATTACTTCAAGCGCATCAATGCGGAGAAGCCGTAGCGCAAGGGTCGCCTTTACGTTCGCTTGGGTGTTGACGCTCGCGCCGCAGGCGGCGCGAGCGCAGGCGCAACCGGGCCTGCCGATGCGTGCGCTCGAGCTCGAGCAGGCGGGGCAGTGGCGCGAGGCGTTGAGTGCCTACCGCGCGGCGCTCGACGAATCCACGACGGCGGCGATTCTCGGGATCGAGCGTGTGTACGATCAGCTCGGGAAGCGCGACTCCATTCTCCCGCTGATCGACTCGCTGATCACGAAGCGCCCGCGCGAGCCGATGCTGCGCACGGTGCAGCTCCGCACGTTCGCGTATCTGCACCGCGACGAAGCGGCCGCGGCCGCCTTCGAGCGCTGGGTGCAGATCACGCCTCGTGATGCCGTCCCGTACCGCGAGTATGCGCGTCTCCTGCTCGATGCCGGCCGGTCGGCGGCCGCCGACACCGTGCTGCAGCGGGCGCAGCGCGCGTTAGGCGGGACGAAGGACATCACGGTGGAGATGGCGCAGCTGCGTGCTGCCACCGGGCTCTGGGAGCTATCGGCGCAGAGTTGGCGGGACGCGATGATCGCGTCCCCATACCTGGATCAGGCGGCGGTGTTCTCGCTGTTTCCCACGCCCGATTCCCTACGTGGCGCCATTCGCCAGGTCTTCCGCGCGCCGCCCGTGCAGGTGGAAGCACGGCGGGCGCTCGCATTCCTCGAGGTCCGTTGGAGCTCGGCGCGTGAAGGGTGGCTCGCGTTGCGCGACCTGCCGCCCAGCGACGAGGCCGTGAAGGCATGGACCGAGTTTGGCGACGAGGCGGAAGCGTCCGGCGCGTGGCTCGTGGCGCGAGACGCGTTTGCGGCGGCGTTGGCCCACGCGCCCACGCGGGAGCTCGCGGTGCGCGCCGCGAACGACGCCTTGAGTGGCGCCGACCCGGCGTCGGCGGTGAAGCTCCTCGAGCCGTACGCCGCGGCAACGGACTCCGAGAGCGTGCGCACGGTCCTGCCGTTGCGCGTGCGCGCACTGAGCGCGTTAGGCCGCGCCGCCGATGCCGAAGCC
>Ga0207697_10002218_pt1 | contig 10150 bp, 9 predicted proteins | sample KBSSwiS5withPhiX_FD_184293 | JGI IMG/M metagenome (GOLD analysis project Ga0207697, IMG submission 184293) | Switchgrass rhizosphere microbial communities from Kellogg Biological Station, Michigan, USA, with PhiX - S5 (SPAdes) (version 2) | ecosystem: Host-associated > Plants > Roots >... | reverse complement strand
CGCCCCGGGGCAGCGGCTCCGCATTTCCTCTGCGAGCCGCAGCATCGGCGGAATGGAGCGCAGCGCGTAGGAGATCCCGCCGGCGCCGGTGGTTTCCTGGCCCAGGAGTCCGAGGTCCAGGGCGATCCGCTCGTCGGCGGTCCGGCCCGCGGTGCCGCCGGGCCGGATGGCGGCGAAGACCATGTCGGCGCCGTCCAGGGCCTCGGGGAGCGAGGACACGGCACGGATCTGCGGGCCGGAACCCCGCGGGCCGGAACCCGGCGGCCCCTGCCGGGCCAGGGAGGCCAGGACCGCCTCGATGGCCGCCAGCCTGGCGGGGTCGACGTCGTAGAGCACCAGCTCCCGCACCAGCCCTGCGAAAGGCCCGGCAGAGAGCGCCCGGTAGACCAGGGGGACGCGGAAGCCGCCCCCGCCGGCGATCGTGAGCCGCATGCGGACAGTCTATTCCCCGTCTTGTTCCCCGCCGGTTTGGGCCCCGCTTTCCCCTGGTATCCCTCGACGGCGGTACGGCGTAATGTGCCGTATATGGACGCGACCCCGGCGCGGAGATTTGATCCGCTCTCTGCCGTCCGCAGCCCGGCCGCGGACGGATTCGACCTGCTCCTGACCGGGACCGTGTTCCAGGACATCATCTTCACCGGGCTGCCCCACGCGCCGCAGCCCGGCACGGAAATCTGGAGCGACGGGATGGGCAGCTGCCCCGGGGGCGTCGCCAATCAGGCCATCGCCGCCTCCCGGCTGGGACTGCGGACCGGTCTTGCCGCCGTGTTCGGCGATGACGGCTACGGTGACTACAACTGGAAGATTCTGGCCGCCCAGGAACACGTGGACCTGTCCCTGTCCCGGCGTGTTCCAGGCTGGCATTCGCCCGTCACGGTGTCCTTGAGCGTGGAGAAGGACCGGTCCATGGTGACGCACGGGCACCCGGCGCCGGTGACTTCCACCGAGCTGGTCGGATGCCCGCCGCCGGCGCTCGCAGCCGTTGCGGAGCTGGGGGAGGAGCTCGAACCGTGGGCTGTCGACGCGCACAAGAACGGCGTCCAGCTGTTCGGCGATGTCGGCTGGGACCCCACCGGCGCGTGGTCCTCGACCCGGCTGGACAACCTGAAGTATTTCCACGCTTTCATGCCGAACCAGCACGAGGCCATGAACTTCACGGGCTGCGACGACCCCTGGTCCGCCCTGTACTCGCTTGCGGACCGGGTTCCGGTGGCGGTGGTCACCCTCGGCGCCCAGGGATCCATGGCCGTGGATTCGGAAACGGGGGAGGAGGAGTGGGTCCCGTCCCTGCCGGTCCGGGCCTACGATCCCACCGGCGCCGGTGACTGCTTCGGTGCGGCCTTCATTGTCGGCTCCTTGGCCTGCTGGCCGCTGGGAGACCGTCTCCGCTTCGCCAATCTGTGCGCCGCCCTGGCCGTCCAGGAGGTGGGCGGCTCGCTGGCCGCGCCCGGCTGGGGCGACATTGCCGACTGGTGGCAGCGGGCCAACGCCCGGAAGGAACGGCAAAGCAGCCAATGGCTTCGCCGCTACCGCTTCCTGGAAGAGATCGTGCACGACGTCCCGCCTGAGGCGCAGCGGCGCGCGACGGCGACCATCGCCCACCAGTCCGACGCGTAGACGGGCGGGCGCGGCTGGGCTTTCGTGGCTGGCACCAGTGGGCATGTCCTCCGGTCGGGCCGGGGCGTGGGCATGGACCCGTTCTGCGTGGCCTTGGGTATGAAGAATGAGCATGTCCAGCGGGGAAGAATGGGCATGTCCAGCGGTGGCCGGACCCGCCCGATTATTCGGCCCGCAGCGCCGCGCCTAGAATCGTTAAGTGACTTACCAAGCAGCAACAGGCGATCTCCTGCCCGGTTCGGCGGCAGTGCCGGCCCACGCTGAGGAGCGCTCAGCCGTAATCGATCTCGACGCCATCCGGCACAACGTCCGCCGCATCGCAGCGGTGGCCTCACCCGCGCAGGTCATGGCCGTGGTCAAGGCCGACGCCTACGGGCACGGCGCCGTCCAGGTGGCCCGCGCGGCCCTCGGCGCGGGGGCCAGCTGGCTCGGCGTCGCCCACATCTCCGAGGCCCTCGCCCTGCGCGCCGCCGGGATCGAGGCGCCGCTGCTGGCCTGGCTGCACACCCCGGACAGCAACTTCGCCGCCGCAGTGGCCGCCGGAATCGACATCGGCTGCTCGGGCTGGGAACTGGACCGGATCGTGGCCGCGGCCCGCGAGCAGGAACGGCCCGCCCGCGTCCACCTGAAGGTCGACACCGGGCTCGGCCGCAACGGCGCCACCCTCGACGCCTGGGACAGCCTGGTCGGCGAAGCCATGGAACACCAGGACCAGGGCCTGCTCCGGGTCGTGGGGATCTTCTCCCACCTGGCCGTCGCCGACGAACCCGAACGGCCCGAAACCGACGAGCAGCTCGCCGCGTTCCGCCAGGTCCTCGCCGTCGCCCAGGACGCCGGAGTGGACCCCGAGGTCCGCCACCTCGCCAACACCCCGGCCACCCTCTCCCGGCCGGACACCCACTTTGACCTGGTCCGCGTGGGGCTGGGCCTGTACGGGCTGTCACCCTTCGAAGGGCAAAGCCCGGCCGAGCTCGGGCTGCGCCCGGCCATGACGGTCCGCACGGTGGTCTCGCACTGCAAGGACGTGCCCGCCGGGCAGGGCGTTTCCTACGGGCTGAACTACCGCACGGACGGCGTCAGCACCCTCGGGCTCATCCCGCTGGGCTACGCCGACGGCGTGCCGCGCATCGCCACCGGTGGCCCCGTCCGGGTCGAGGGCGTGAACTATCCGGTAGTCGGCCGCATTGCGATGGACCAGATGGTGATCGACCTCGGACCCCGCCACGTGGCGGCCGGAGGCCCGAGCATCCTCGGCGCCGAGGCAGTGCTGTTTGGCGACGGCGCCGACGGCGGACCCACAGCCGATGACTGGGCCAAGGCCGCCGGTACCAACAACTACGAGATCGTCACCAGGATCAGCCCCCGCGTGCCGCGCCGCTACCTGAACGAAGAGCCCTCCACCGGCGAAGAGCGGCCGTGAGCGCGCCCGCGTGGGAACGGAGCCTTGAGGTCCACACGGCGGCGCAGACGCATGCGCTCGCCGCGGCCCTCGGCGCCGTGCTGGAAACCGGCGATCTGCTGGTCCTGACCGGCGAACTGGGTGCCGGCAAGACCACGTTCACGCAGGGGCTGGGGGAGGGCCTGGGAGTGCGGGCCGGCATCATCTCGCCGACCTTTGTCCTGGTGCGCATCCACCCCAACCTGCCCGGAGGACCCCGGCCGGGCGGGCCGGACCTGGTGCATGTGGACGCCTACCGGCTGGAGTCGGCCGCTGAAATCGACGACATCGATCTTGAAAACACCATGGACAGCGCCGTGACGGTGGTCGAGTGGGGCCGCGGCCGGGTTGAGCACCTCAGCGACAGCCGGCTGGAGGTCGAACTCCACCGCACCCGCGGAGGCGCCGCCGCTTCCGCCGAAACCCCCGAAACCCCCGAAACCCCAGCCGAAACCGGCGCCAGTCCCGTTCTGGATTTCGACACGGACGACGACGACGAACCGCGGACCGTCGTGATCCGCGGCTTCGGCCCGCGCTGGGCCGAAGCGCCGACGCTGCCCGGCCCCGAGACCATGCCCGGCGCCGGGCCCCTGCCCGGGACCACGCCCCAGACCCCGGAACGGAATCCCTGATGCTGATCCTCGCCATCGACACTTCAGCTGTCGCCAGCGCCGCCCTGGTCTCCGATGATGCGCCGGAATCCGTGCTCGCCAGCTTCGCCACCGAGGACACGCGCACCCACGCGGAGGTCCTGGCCCCGGGGATCGACGGGCTCCTGGCTGAGGCCGGCGTCAGCGGGCACGACGTCGACGCTATCGTCACCGGCGTCGGCCCCGGCCCGTTCACGGGGCTGCGCTCCGGGATCGTCACGGCCCGCACCCTCGCTTTTGTCTGGGGCAAGCCGCTGTACGGCGTCATGAGCCTGGACGCGATCGCCCTGGAAGTAGCCGAATCCACCGACTCGGCAGCGGAGTTCATTGTCGCCACCGATGCGCGCCGCAAGGAAGTGTACTGGGCCCGGTACACCCTCTCCGATGCCCAGCTGCCGCATCTGGAGGACGGCCCGCACGTGGGATTCGCCGCGGACCTGCCGGATCTGCCCGTCTACGGTGCCGGGGCAGGAATCTACTCCGACGCCGTCAAGGCGGTCGCGGAATTCAGCACCCGCCAGCCGGAGGCCCTCTCGCTCGGCCAGTTCGCACTCGCCCGGCTCTCCGCGGGGGAACAGCTCCTGGACTCCACCCCCCTGTACCTGCGCGAATCCGACGCCCAGGTGCCCGGACCCCGGAAGCGTGCCCTGTGAGCGCGGAGCGAGCCGTCCGGCTGCCCGGCGGGGTCACCCTGCGGGACATGGACGCCGCGGACATCCCCGCCATCCACGCCCTGGAACTCCGGCTCTTTCCCGTGGATGCCTGGCCGCTGCAGATGTTCCACGACGAGCTGGCGCAGGTGGATACCCGCCGCTACCTCGTGGCGGAGGTCCACGGCGGGATCGTGGGCTATGCCGGGCTCATGTGCATCGAACCGATCTCGGACGTCCAGACCATCGCCGTGGTGCCGGAGCAGGAAGGCAAGGGCATCGGCTCTGCCCTGCTCACCGAGCTGATCGCGGAAAGCCGGCGCCGGCACGCCCAGGACGTGCTGCTCGAGGTCAGGGCGGACAACCCCCGGGCCCAGCAGCTCTACCTGCGCTTCGGCTTCGAACAGATCCACGTCCGGCCCCGCTACTACCGCGACGGCGTCGACGCCCTGATCATGCGGCTCCAGCTGCCCCGTGAACCGCTCAGCCCCCAGCCAACGGAAGCAGGCCGACCATGAACCGCACCCAGCCGCTCGTGCTCGGCATCGAATCCTCCTGCGACGAGACCGGCGTCGGCATCGTCCGGGGGACCACCCTGCTGACGAACACCGTCTCGTCCTCCATGGACGAACACGTCCGCTTCGGCGGCGTGATCCCCGAGATCGCCTCCCGCGCCCACCTCGACGCGTTCGTCCCCACCCTCGAGGAGGCCCTCGCGGAGGCGGGAGTGACGCTCGCGGACATCGACGCTATCGCCGTCACCTCCGGGCCGGGCCTGGCAGGTGCCCTCATGGTGGGGGTGTGCGCGGCCAAGGCGCTCGCCGTCGCCACCGGCAAACCGCTCTACGCCATCAACCACCTGGTGGCGCATGTCGGCGTCGGGCTCCTGCAGCAGGACGCCGGCGCGCCGTCGCCGCAAACAACGCCGCACGCCCTGCCGGAGAATATGGGCGCGCTCCTGGTCTCCGGCGGCCATACCGAGATCCTGCGGATCCGGAGCATCACGGACGACGTCGAGCTGCTGGGCTCCACGATCGATGACGCCGCCGGCGAAGCGTATGACAAGGTGGCACGGCTCCTGGGCCTGGGCTACCCGGGCGGCCCGGCCATCGACAAGCTCGCGCGCACGGGCAACGCCAAAGCCATCCGGTTCCCGCGCGGGCTCACCCAGCCCAAGTACATGGGGACCGCCGAGCAACCCGGACCGCACCGCTACGACTGGTCCTTCAGCGGGCTCAAGACCGCCGTCGCCCGCTGCGTGGAGCAGTTCGAGGCCCGCGGCGAGGAGGTGCCCGTGGCAGACATCGCCGCGGCCTTCCAGGAAGCCGTGGTGGATGTCATCACCGCCAAGGCGGTGCTCGCCTGCCGCGAAAACGGCATCACTGAGGTCCTCCTGGGTGGCGGGGTCGCCGCCAACTCGCGGCTGCGCCAGCTCACCGAACAACGCTGCAGTGCGGCCGGCATCCGGCTGACGGTGCCGCCGCTGCCGCTGTGCACGGACAACGGCGCCATGGTGGCCGCGCTCGGGGCGCAACTGGTGATGGCCGGCGTGCAACCGAGCGGGATCGGCTTTGCCCCGGATTCCTCAATGCCGGTCACGACCGTCTCCGCCTGAGGCCACAGCCTGAGGCTTCGTCCGCGTGAAGGTAGGACGGCCTGGGGCTCCGGCCGCCTGCGTTGCGGCTGCCGCGGGAGCTAGGCGTCCGGACCCTGGCGCATCTGCTTGACCAGGTCCAGGACGACGGCGCGCAGGTCCCCGCCGTGCTCGGCGGCGACCCGGCGCTGCCGCTGGTAGCCGGCGCCGCGCTCGATGATCTTCTCGACGTCGGCCAGTTCGGCGCTGCAGCCCAGCTTCGCCGCCACCGGCTCAAGCCGCTTGAGCGTCTCGCGCAGGTGCTCTGTTACGAGCTGCTCGTTGCCGTCGGCGTCGAGGATGATGATCGCGTCCAGGCCATACCGGGCCGCGCGCCACTTGTTTTCCTGCACGTGCCACGGGGGCATCGTGGGAATGGTGCCGCCGTTTTCCAGCGTGGTGGAAAATTCGTCGACAAGGCACTGCGTCAGCGCCGCGATCGCCCCGACGTCCTCGAGGGTCGCCAGGCCGTCGCAAATGCGCATCTCGATGGTGCCAAGCGCCGGAACGGGGCGGATGTCCCACCGGATCTCGGAGAGCGTGTCAATCACGCCGGTGGTGAACATGTCCTGGACGTAGGACTCGTAGTCCTCCCAGCTGGCGAACTGGAACGGCAGCCCGGCGGTGGGCAGCTGCTGGAACATGAGGGCGCGGTGCGAGGCGTATCCGGTGTCCTCGCCGCCCCAAAACGGGCTGGACGCGGAGAGCGCCTGGAAATGCGGGAAGTAATTGACCAGGCCGTCCAGCACCGGAAGGACCTTGTCCCGGCTGTCCAGTCCGACGTGCACATGGACGCCGTAAATGACCATCTGCCGGCCCCACCACTGGGTCCGGTCAATGAGCTTGGCGTAGCGTGCCTTGTCCGTGACGGGCTGCAGCTGGGGCGGGCTGAAGGGGTGGCTCCCGGCGCAAAAGATCTCCACGCCCATCGGATCGGTCACGTCCCGGACAGCCGCGAGCGAACTGCTCAGGTCCGCCTTGGCCTCCGCGACGGTGGTGCAGATGCCGGTGACGAGCTCCACGGTGTTCAGCAGCAGCTCCTGCTTGATGTGCGGGTGCTCGTCGTCCTCATTGAGTTCGGGATGCCGGGCCGCGACGCCGCGCAGCACCTGGTTCGCCACGGAGGCCAGCTCACCGGTCTCGGCGTCGACGAGCGCCAGCTCCCATTCCACGCCAAGAGTCGACTGCCTGGATGAAGCGAACTCGATCTTCATGTGGTCCCTTCACTGTTCTGCTGTCGCTGGCCGTGGTCCTGGCGGGGAAATGCGCTGGCAAACATCCTCGGACATGCCTCTGCACATGGCACCGGCGGTGTCACGTGCAATTTCCCACACACCAGTGCGCCGGCCGGGCGGCCGGCAGGGCTACGGGTCGTCCAAGTCTAGTGCAGGGGCGGCCCCGGGACGGTGTCAAAGTTGCCGCTGGTGCGTGAGTGTATTCACAACGTCGCTGGTCAGCGACGGCGCGCGCGGTTGCGCGTTGGGCTGCGGGTGGCCGGAGCGATCCTGGCGTTTAATGGAGCTGTGCCCATTCTGAACAAAGACATGACCCTGTGTATCTCGCTCTCGGCCCGGCCCAGCAACAACGGGACGCGCTTCCACAACCACCTGTACGAACAGCTGGGCCTGAACTGGATCTACAAGGCCTTTGCCCCCACCGACCTCGCCCAGGCGATCGCCGGGGTGCGCGGCCTCGGCATCCGCGGCTGCGCCGTGTCCATGCCTTACAAGGAGGACGTGATCGCCCTCGTTGACGTCATGGACCCGTCGGCGAAAGCCATCGACTCGGTCAACACCATCGTCAACGACGGCGGCCGGCTCACGGCGTACAACACCGACTACACCGCTATCGAGCAGCTCCTGCAGAGCAATGCAGTCCCCACGGACTACTCGGTGCTGGTCCTGGGCGCCGGCGGCATGGCCAAGGCCACCGTGGCCGCGCTCCGGGATGCCGGGTTTAAGGACGTGACCGTCGTGGCCCGCAACGAGGGCCCCGGCCGCGCCCTGGCCGAACAGTACGGCTTCGCCTGGAGCGCGGACCTGGGCTCTGCGGCGTCCGGTACCGGCACGGCGGACATGCTCATCAATGTCACCCCCATCGGGATGGCCGGCGGCCCGGACGCCGCCGCGCTGCCGTTCCCGCAGGAGGCCATCGACGCCGCCAAGGTGGTGTTCGACGTCGTCGCGCTCCCGGCCGAGACACCGCTGATCAAGGCCGGCCGCGCGGCCGGCAAGACCGTGATCACCGGAGCCGAGGTCGCCACGATCCAGGCGCTCGAGCAGTTCGTGCTGTACACCGGCGTCCGGCCGACCGACGAGCAAATCCGGGCAGCCGAGGACTTCACGCGGGCCCAGTAGCCCAGTGGCCCACTAGCCCTGTAGCCCGGTTGCCCGGCCGCTTCGCTGAGATCCGGCGGCGGGGCACTGCGCCGCGGGGCACTGCGCCGGCGGGATCCCTCGGGCGGGTCTAGACGGGTTCCACCGAGACGGCCACCCGGTCCTCGCCGATCCTGGTGAGGACCAGGGTGGCTGCTTTCTTGTCCTTGTGCTTTGCGCTGCCGCCGGGCAGGAGCTGCTTGCGCAGCTCTTCGGGCGTGACAGCCATACCGCGCTTCTTGATGTCCAGGACCCCGATGCCTTGATCCTTGACCCAGGCCTTGAGTGCCTTGACGTTGAACGGCATCACCTCCAGGACCCTGTAGGCCTTGGCGAACGGGGTGTCATGCAGCTCCGGGGCGCAGATGTAGGCGATGTGCTCGTCCACGAGGTGCCCGCCCAGCTGGAGGGCGACGTCGGCCACCAGGCCGGCGCGGATCACCGCGCCGTCGGGCTCGTACAGGTACCCCTCCACTGGTCCCACGGGCGCCACCGGGCCGGCACCGAAGTCCTCGCCGCTGGTGAGCTCAGCGGAACCAAGGGGCCCGAGCACGAGGGCCGCGCGCCGCACCCCGGGACGCCGCACCGCGTTGAACCACAGGGCCACCTCGGTCACGTCCCCGCCCACGGAGACCCACTGCGCCTCGCAGCCAGCCGGCACGGAATCGTGCGGCATGCCCGGTCCCATCTTCACGCCGACGGCGCGGCCGGAGCCGGCGAGTGACTCCACGAAGGACAGCGGCGGGGAGAAATCCTCCGGATCCCAGATCCGTTTGGTTCCCGAGGTGGACGTCGTGCGCCGGGCCGGGTCGAGCCAGACGCCGTCGACCCCCTCGAGCGATACCGACGTGGCATCGGAATGGACCACTGTGGCATTGCGGAACGGGATCAGGTTCATCGTGGCGCAGGCGGCCGTGGCCTCGTCCATTTCCACGGCGGTGACCACCAGGTCCAGGGATGCCAGGGCCATGGAGTCCGCCCCGAGCCCGCAGCCGAGATCCGCGACGTGGCCGATCCCGGCCTCCGCGAACCGCTGCGCGTGCCGTGCCGCCACCGTGAGCCGGGTGGCCTGTTCCAGACCGGCCTTCGTGAAAATCATCTGCCGGGCGAATTCGCCGAACTTCGCCTCGGCCTTGGTCCGCAGCCGGGACTGGGTGAGCACGGCCGAGACCAGCTCGGGGGAGTGGCCGGCCTTGCGCAGCGACGCCGTGAGGCGGAAGGCCTCGTCCTCGCGGTACGGGCCCAACGACGCCAGCAGCTCCCAGCCCTCGGGGGTGAGGATCGGGGCAATATGTTCCTGCGGTGCGTCAGTCATGCCATCCAGCGTAGTTGAGGTCCGCGGGCGCGATGTGACCGGACGGCGGGGGCTAGGCTTGATGGCATGGAAGACAGCGGCACAGGCGACAGCATCTCAGCGGACACGGCCGGGCAGGACACGGTCGGCAACGACGACGCCGGGCAGGAGCGCCGGCGCCCGCAGGGACTGGCCCGCTACGCAAAACCGGCGCTGATCGCCGGAGCGGTGATCGCCGTCGTGTCCGTCGCACTTTTGGTGATTATCTTCTTCCTCGATTCCTTCAACGCCACCGTGTATTCCGTCGGCGGCAAGAACGTCCAGGACGCCACGGACGAGGCCAGGGCCATCCGCGAGACCTATGCCGCGGCCCGGCTCGGCGGCATCATCTTCCTCATCGCCGGCATTCTGCTGGCCGCCGCCGGCGCCGTGCTGATGTTCCGGCACCGGAATGACGAAGGCCAGAACACGGACGAAGACGACGGCGAGGACG
>Ga0207697_10002217_pt1 | contig 10154 bp, 7 predicted proteins | sample KBSSwiS5withPhiX_FD_184293 | JGI IMG/M metagenome (GOLD analysis project Ga0207697, IMG submission 184293) | Switchgrass rhizosphere microbial communities from Kellogg Biological Station, Michigan, USA, with PhiX - S5 (SPAdes) (version 2) | ecosystem: Host-associated > Plants > Roots >... | reverse complement strand
CTGCAAGACATCGATGCAGAACGGAATCATGTGCACGACATCCCATTTGCTCCGACCTGCGGATCCGTCACGATATCCTTGCGCCGGCATCACCGGCACATCGGTGTAGTGAAACCAGTGGTGCGAAGGCGCGGGCGCATTGGGATCGTGCGTTGGCTGGTTGGCGCGCCAGAAGTCGCGCAACTGTTTGTCAATGTTGCGGTGAGCGGAATAATGAAATGATCGCGGATCGTCGATCCCTTTTTTATCCCAGCCTTTAATTTCGTCTGCAAGTAGCGCCGCCTTTTCCAATGTTAATCCGTCGAGTAACGCGTAGACCTTTGCGGCTGTCGGCGTATTCGCCAATCTTTCATCCGCAATCGCGCCGACGATTTCATGTCCCAGCGGCCCGTAAGCAAGAATCGAAGCCCGGGATGCGATGACAATGGAAGCAATGAAAAGCCCGCCATGAGTGAAATTCATCGGGAGCAGAGTCTGCCAGTCTCACCGAGTTGGTGACAAGCTTAGGCTTTGATTCTGATCCGAGACCGAATTTCTTCGATCCGCTTTTGCAGTTTAGGAAAATGCGAGCCGGGCCAATAGATCTGTTTGCAGTCAGGACAGCGACGGAACTGGTCGTAATAGATTTTGGTGAGCGGCTCGAGTTTGTCGATTATGTTGGCCTTGGCTGCCTCGTCTAACGTTGCGTTACATCGCAGACACCGGGTGAAAGGCGCCATCGCTTCTGAGAGATCAAAGCGCCGAACAACTTCGATCGTCTGTTCGTCGGGATTTTGGGAGCGCGGATAATATCCGTGCTCGACGATCCTGTGCATGAGTAGACGCCTATCACGCGTTAAGAGCGCTCGATTTTCGCGGGTCATAAGATCGAGCAGTTGGCGATCATCAGCGTTTTTGGGGTAGGCGACGTCAAATCCGAGGAGACGCAGATTACGTGTGAGGCCGCCTAGATGCCCATCAGCAATAAATCTTGTCATTGCAGCAGTTTGTAATCGTTTTTTCGTGCGCACCGTGCTCTGACTCTCAACCGGAAAAACCTCTACTTCTGCGTCTTCAGCCAGCGTGTGATCAAAACCGACTGATTGGTGATCGATCAAGATTAAATCAACCTCCGGATGCGGAACACCACACGATTCGATGATGTCTTTTATGGATGTCTTTTCCGCGAGCCGCCGCTCAATTACTGCGTAGCCGGCTTTTGACCCAAGAAAAATACGAAGGTCGCCGTGGAAGCGGAGCCGGACTTGGAATGGCTTCACATCAATCCACGATTCGTGCGTGAGCGTATGCGTACTCAAACGTAGTCGCACGCGGACGACCTTGGAGCTTGCCGGGTCCGAGCGGTTCATCCTCGCCGAAATAACAGTCGATCTGCCATCGCCGCAGACCGCCGCCGGTATCCATGATTTTCCAGCGGTTGCTGCCAAAGATTTTCTCAACTTCTGGGGACGTTGTCTCTATAACCGCTCCGCGACGCAAGCCACCGTGCGCTCCCACCATTGCTGCTGAATAACGCGGCACAAGAACACCGCCTCCACTTGTCGCATGCGAAGCAAACGCGTACGAACCTCCGTCGTTGTACGTAATGTAATCTCGTCCGTTAACAGGCGTAGTAATTCGACCGAAGCCTTCCTTTTTTACAGAGCGCAGAAAATCGCGCGGATATTTTCGGCCGTGCAACCCGGGTTTCGTAATAGGCGTCGCGTCAAAACCGCGCTCGAAAGTAAAACCCGATTCCTTCGGCGTGTAATAGAGCGTGCAGACGATGAAGTACTCACCATTGTGTCCCTGCGGACGTCGCGCAAGTTTGTCGTTTTCGTAGGCGAGCCGCTGCACAACCTCCGGCCATGGGATGTCGGCACGAGCGTACGAGCCAAATGAAAAAAGCAGGGCGATCAACAGCGCCCATAGCGTTAATTTGTCCGCAGGCCAATTCATCGTATGTGCTGCCAATTCTACCCGACGCGCTGTGCCTTGCGAGTGCCGAGGTTTCCATTAACACCGTGCTTTAGCACGGTGCAGCTTGCGACAAAATTCGCCTAACCGCTTCAGCGGTTTCAATCGGCGTGCAAACCGTTAAAACGGTTCGATCCCGCGCCGCGCTTCCCACCTCGCTAAAGCGAGGTGTTAATCAGATGAGGTCGCGCAACCAAGGGGAATTTGATCGGTTTCGGCTAGTCGTCGAAGAATCTGTCCACTGGCCCGCCAAGCAGCACTTCGATAGGCAGTTTTTCTCTCTCGTATTCGTAAGGCGGCTGCTTCCATTCGAAATCGTTGGGATACAAACTCCGAATCGCTCGGATGATTTCAATGCCTGTTTCAAACGGACGAAAGCGGTCTCGATCCACAACGTGGAGCTGCGCGCCGCCGCAAAGTTGACCGGCAAATTTTTGGAACGTTGGCTGGAAATAGTTTTCGCGGAAAAAAACGCCGGGCAGCTTTAAGCCGTTCAACTCGGTGGAAAGTCTCTCCGCATCAATAAATGGTGCACCAAAAATTTCGAATGGTCGCGTCGTTCCGCGTCCTTCCGAAATGTTCGTGCCTTCGAACAGACACATGCCGGGGTAAACCGTGGCGGTGTCGAGCGTCGGCATGTTGGGCGATGGCATGACCCACGGCAGACCTGTTTGGTCAAACCACATCGCGCGCTCCCAGTTTTTCATCGGCAGGACGAACAGTTCACAATCGTGAAATGTTTCGTCGCGGAATCGCTGCGCCAGTTCGCCAAGTGTGCGGCCGTGCCGGACGGGAATAGGATGCATGCCGACGAACGACTTATAATTTGGGTCAAGCACGGGTCCTTCAATCGTTACCCCGTTGATCGGGTTTGGCCGATCCAACACAACGGCTGCGATGCCGCATCTCTCGCAAGCGCGCATGCAGAGATACATCGTCCAAATGAAAGTGTAGTAGCGCGACCCGACGTCTTGAAGATCAACCAACAAGACGTCCATGCCTTCCAGCATTTCTGCGGTGGGTTCGCGATGATCGCCGTAAAGACTGTAGATCGGGATGTGCAAACGCGGATGCTCGTAAGTTTTCCATTCCACCATGTTGTCCTGTGTCTGGCCGAGAAATCCGTGTTGCGGACCAAAAAAGGCGGCGAGGCGAAATAAATCGCCACTGTGTTGCTCCAAGATTCGTGACGCGTGTACAAGCTTCGCCGAAACAGAAGCCGGATGAATGAGCGCACCGACGCGGGCGCCGCGCAATTTGTTAGGCCAAAGTTCTGAAAGATGATCAAGCGGCAGTTGGACGGGCACACGATCTTTTACTACAACAGCTAAATTGTAGCGAACCAGTTGTAGGGCGTCTGTGTCAGACGCCGACATTCAGCCGTTCGTTGCGTGAACGCCCCTACAGTCGTTTCCAATGACGTACCCCGAAGAGCACAAAAATTGAGAGCAGCGTGACTACTACGCACGCTTTCTCGAATAGTTCGCCATGCCGGACATAGAACGTGAGCTCTTGCTCGGTCGGCACTTTGATTTCGCCTGCAAGGACGCCCTCAGTAAAGGTGCTGCCTGTTTCATCCCGGAGCATTTGAGTGACTCGACCAAATTGGTTAATGAAACAGGTCACGCCGGTATTCGCTGCGCGGATCATTGGGCGTCGCGTTTCTACGCAGCGAAAGATTGCATTCGCCAGGTGCTGATGCGATCCAGCGGACGTCTTAAACCAGCCGTCGTTCGTCACATCTACGAGCAGGTTCGCACCGGGACTTGTTTCGTTAGGCAGGACAAATTGTCTGGTGAGCTCACCAATGGTGTCTTCGAAACAAACCAACGGCGCCACATGGATGTCGCTGTTGGTCAGAGTGAACACCGTATATTCCTTTCCTTCTTTGAAATCGCCCGGTACCTGATCGCCTACGATTTGGGCAAGCAGTGGCACTGTATGGCGACCCGGAACGTATTCGCCAAAAGGAACCAGGTGGATCTTTCGATACACCTGCACGTGTTCGCCGCCTTCGGAAACAAGCAGCGCCGCGTTGTAAATATCTTCCTTGTCTACATCAATTGTTCCCAACAAAAGGTCCGTGTCCGCCGACGCCGCCAAATCCATGACAAACTTGTAGCTCTCCTGGTCTGCGAGAACAGGACCGGGCATCGAGCTCTCCGGCCAAACCAGCAAATCGGGTGGGGGATTTGAGCGCAGTGCGATTTCGCTCAATCGCCTGAATTGATCGAAAATTCTCCTGGTGAATTGCGGATCGAACTTTTGAAATTGCGGAACGTTCGATTGTACTGCAGCAACGCGAAGCGATTTTGTAGGCGGCGAAATCTGAGCCGAACGAAGTCCGAAAATCAAAATGCCCACGATAGCCGCCATCGTGACAGTGAAATCAAAATGCGGTCGCATCACGCGTGTGCGGGCTTCGACAATGAGACGATACGCGGTGGTGAGAAGAATCACGTTGGCGAACGCAACCAGGAACGACAATCCGGCAACACCGGTGAGTTCTGTGATTTGAATCAACGGCCAATAATCATGTAGTGCGACACCGAGGTTATTCCAGCCAAAGCCGGAGAAAACCCAGCCGCGCAACCATTCCTGCGTGGTCCATGCCGCTGCGAGGATGAAAGCCAGTCGAAGGTTGTTCGTCGATTTTATCCATGGCGATGGTGGCGGAGCAGCCGTGCTTCGAGCCCGCATGAGCATTCGATCCCATTTGCTTACGCCAGCTGATCGCCCCTTGCCTTCTCGTGGCCGCAGCAAGCCGCAAAACCACGCCCAGATCGCGAAATAAATCGCCATGTAAAACGCAAGGACAAACCATCCGGGAACGGTAACCGTGGTGAGCCACGAGAATACGATCCAGAAAAACGTCAGGCCGGCGACATAACCGAGAAGCAGGTTTCGAAGCCACGAATAACGTGACGCATCGCCGGAAAACCAAATTGCGGCGACAAGCGGGGTCAGCGCGATCCAGCAGAACCACGTGAGGTTAAAGGGCGCAAAACAGGCGGCATAAAGAACGCCGCTGCAGATCGCAGCCAACCATGGCCAAAGCTTTGTGATCTTTTTCATTGGCTCTGCTGTTCCCAAATCCAAAGCGCCAACATTCAAGGAGCGACGGCTTGGGCGGCCGTCGATTTCATGTTAACGGCCGGGTAGCCGTCACTCCATATCACCTTCTGTCATTCCGAGCGGAGTCGAGGAATCTCTGTTGTTTCATGCCGGCAGAGCAATCCAATGCTGCGAGATGTTTAACTTCGCTCAACATGACATTACATCGCAAGCCGCGACTCAGCGCCTGTTCGCAGCCACTTCCAGAGGTCCTCCAAGTGTTTTTCAACTTCCGCTTTGATACGGTCGAGGTCTGCGTCGGTGAACTTTTCACTTTTCGGCCGGCGCCGCGCGAAAAGGTAATATTTTATTTTCGGCTCTGTGCCCGACGGACGCACCGCGATGCGCGTGCCGTCTTCCAGCTCAAGCATTAACATTTTCGTTTTTGGAATGAGATCGCCTTCCACGTCTCTGATTTCATCCGTGTCGAAATTTTTGAAGTTCACTACTTTCAGGCGGTTTATTTCGCGGACCGGATCGGTAGTGTATGACTGCATCAGACTGGCGATCTTGTTTGCTCCCTCTGCGCCCTCGAAAACAAGCGAACTGGTTTTCTCCGCAAAATAACCGAACTGCGAATAAACTTCGTCGAGTAACTCATCGACCGTTTGTCCACGGGATTTTGCGTAAGCGGCTACTTCACAAAACATGATCACTGCGCCGTTTCCGTCTTTGTCGCGAACAAAATCAGCGCCGCTGTAGCCGTAGCTTTCTTCGCCACCGAAAACGTAAAATGAAGAGTATGCGAGCCGAAGCCGGCGCGTCTCGCTCTCAGCAAGATCGGCATAACTCCGTCGCAGTTGTTCGGGAATCTCGCGCTCGTACTTCGCCAGCTTCGCGCCGATGTACTTAAAACCAGTCAACGTTTCCACGCAGCGCACGCCGTAATGATCGGCAATCGCATTTTGCAGATCGGTGGTGACAAAAGTTTTGATGATCACGGCACGCGCTGCGTTTGGCTTGTTCAGCACGGCTTTGTCGAACAGAGTCTTGATCCTATACCAGGCCAGCAGCGAACCGATTTGATTTCCGGTCAGCAATTTCATCTTGCCATTCTTCGTGCGAACGGCCACTCCCAGTCGATCACAGTCCGGATCAGTAGCAGCGACCAAATCGGCGTTCTCTCTTTCAGCAAGATTGATAGCCATGGTTAAGGCTTCGCCGTATTCCGGATTCGGCGATTTGACTGTTGGAAATCGGCCGTCGAAACCATCCTGCTCTGGCACGATTTGGAACTTGAAACCGAGCCGGTTCAGCATTGGTCTGATAATTACGCTGCCGGTCCCGTGCAAGGGCGTGTAAACAATCCGCAGCGATTTCGCCTCGCGAACCATTCGCGAATCGAGGATCAATGTTTCGAGCCGGTGCATGTAAGCCTGGTCGATGTTCTTTCCGATAACCGTCACTTTGCCTTGGTGCTCTTTAGGAAGCGGCGCGAACGACTCGGTCGTGATCGCGTTCACTTTGGCAATAATCCCACTGGCGTGTGGGTCGATCACTTGCGCGCCGTCGCTGAAATAAGCTTTGTAGCCGTTGTCGTACGGCGGGTTATGGCTGGCAGTGATTACGATTCCTGCGTTCGCGCGCAAAGAACGAACGGCAAACGAAAGCTCCGGGACAGAACGCGGACCATCGAACACAAAAGCATCACACCCATTTTCGGCTGCAGCTTTTGCCGCCAACTCTGCGAACTCCTTCGAAAAAAATCGCGGATCATGCGCGATTACGATTTTTGGCTTCGTCGCAATTCCCGAGCGTCGGCTCCAGTCCTGCAGGTAAGCGACGAGGCCGCGTGTTGCGCGGTTGATGTTAAAGAAATTCATCGCGTTCGTGCCAACACACGGGAATTGCGGCCGCTCGCCTTCGCGCGCATTTCCGCGTTCCGCGTTCGTTACGATTTTGCCTATGGTGCGCCCGCGCAGGCCGCCGGTGCCAAATGCGAGCGTCTGGTAAAACCGGTCGTTTAATTCCTGCCACTCGGCGGCATCAACGAGTTCCTTGACTGATCGAAAATAGACATCTGACGATGCGCCTTCGAGCAGTGTCCGAACATTTTGTGCCGATGATTCGATCAGTTGTCTATGACCAACAGCTTGTTTGAACTTAGCGTTTAGGTCTGCAAGGTCAGCTGTCATTTCCGGCAACTGTTCCGTCATGGATTAGCTTTGCAAGCACTCTATGATTCGACCGGAAATATCTTCATCCAATTGTGCATCGTCCGCAGGTCGACACTTAAGAAATCAGCACCTGCTGACTTGAATCTCACAGGCGACGTCTCATTGGCGTAGCAGGTTGTGATCGCTTCGCGACCATCCGAATTGATGTAAGCCGATGTGACTCGTTAGGCTCATTTGGTTTCCAGCGTGCATAATCTTCAGGAATATTCAGATCTTCAGAAACTGCGGGATCTTCCACCGACACCCGAAGGCGGGAGGCTTCTTGCGTCCGGATGTAAGTGCGAAGGTCAGCAGTGTCGCGTTGAGCCAGCTCGCGAAAATTACTTGCTGGTAAAATGATTGGGTGTCTGGCGCGTCCGTGAAGCGCTGGCTGGCAAATCTGTGCCGGATTTTTCCTGGCACTTTCGAGCAACAGGCGCAGCGTCGAAGTTTGGATATGCGGTTGATCGCCAAGAGCAATAACCCAGTGCGTCAATGTTGAAAGCCAACCTGTCCAACGACTGGCTTCCCGCACAGAACTAAACATCCCCAATCGCGCTGAGGGATTCTCAATCCAGTCCGAGCGAGAGAACCCTATATCTGCAAGAGCTTTTCGTAACAGCTCGTTTGAGGAATTAATGACTGGAGCAATTTGCGCTGCTCCGGCGCTGCGCCATTGATCGAGAAGATGGGTGAGGATCGTCTTGTCACCCCAGGGCAAAAGAAGTTTACATCTGCCCATCCGCGTGGAGGCGCCAGCCGCGAGAATCACGACTCCGAAAACGAACGGGGTTTTCTTCAAGACGAAATTTTCTGTGTCGGTCGATTTGCTGGCAGAGATTCGCACAAGGGATGCCCATCGGCCCCGCGCAAAACCATGATTACCTCGGCCAGCACGCTAACCGCGATTTCTGCCGGAGAATCAGCTCCGATATTGATGCCGAGGGGAGCTCGGACTCGGGCGAGAACTTTTCGCGAAACACCACGCTTGGATAATTCGTCGAAAACAGCCAGGACTTTTTTCTTGCTGCCAATCATTCCGAGATAACCCATGCCTTCCTTCTCGAGAGCTGCGGCAAGAGCTTCACGGTCGAGATGGTAATTGCGACTGACGAGAACGAGTGCATCGCGCTCAGACCATTTGTGGGAACGAACAAATACTTCCGGCGACGGCTCGGCCAAACAGCGAATGGACGAATCGAAATGTGGTGATCCAAGCAGATCGGCACGGTCATCGAGCACTGTGACTGCAAAACCACATTCCGAAGCGAACTTCGCAAGCGCCTGCGCGCAATGCCCGGCGCCAACTAGACAAAAAAGCGGCGGACGCGGTTGTGGCTCGATAAAAACGGTGACTTCTCCGCCACAGATTGCGCCGAACGATTCCTCGCTCGCTTCGTGCAGCGGATACGTTTTTAAGATCGGCTTGCCGGTGGTCATCGCCTTCTGTGCCTCTTCGATGACTAAGGATTCGAACTTTCCACCACCAATGGTTCCGGCGATGCGGCCGTCTTCGAAAATCACCATTTTTGTGCCGGCCTCGCGCGGCGCAGAGCCGGTCACCTTTGCCACCGTCGCCAAAGCGCAGGCTTCACCCGCCTGTGAGGTTTTCAGCAGTAAGCGATGAATCTCCTCGTTCACGTCATTTGGTGAGCTGCCATTTGACGTAGTCGTTGTCGCCACGTTTAGCAGACAACGTTTCCATGGAAGGGCTTTCCAGACAGCGGAGATTGCGATGTGTAGCCGCTGGATAAAGACAAGCATGCGAGTGCACAAACGCACCCGACCCAAACGGTTCGGGAGGCAACCGCATGTTGCTAGTCGCCGCCGAGGATCGGCAGTGAAGACGCTTTCCCGGACCAGACTTCTCCGAGCCGGGCGGCTTCAAGTGTCGTCGACTGAGCGTTTGGTCTGGCAAGATCGAATTTGGTCACGCTCGCGTCCGTTTTTCCAGCCGCAGTCCCGCTGACTAGCAGATGAGCGCCGGTTGTTGTACTGGTCGTAGCCACCCGTGTGCCGCCAGATCCCCCAAAAGGCTCGAAGCTCGCGATCTCGCGGAACTGGGCACCCTTATCGTGGTGCAGCGGGTTGTGCAGGTACATCGCCGGGCCCCCGTCCAGTGCGCATCCGCTGGAAAAAACCTTTACTGAACCGGGACCAGCGAGCTGACTGACTATGATTCGCTGAGCACCACCAAGTTTCCCCGCGAGCCAACCGGTCGCCAGAGAAACGCCGCCCTGATAACTGTCGCCGAACGGAACGAAAGACGAGGTATTCACAGGCTGGTCAGCAGGCTGCGCGCGCTCGCGATCCGCTTTGGCGATCGGTTTCAACAGAGGAAAGGCGAATACCTTGATCTTCGCCTTGACGCCCGGCCCGGGCGCAGTGACGATGCTTTCGCGACCCGTCGAAAAGTCTACAAACCCCGCAGCGACAGTGACGCCGGACCGATCGTCACCATAAGGTTTGAACGCGGCGAAGAGCGCCGGCCCGGCGCTCGACGCTGCCGCCAGCGGGATTTGATACACCTTAACTTCACTTGGGATGCCCGGACTCGATCCCACAATCATATTGTCGGCCGTTGCCCCGTCGATGCATGCAGCCGCGACGGTGACACCGCCATGTGCAGCAGGATCGAACGGCTGAAATCGCGCAAGCTCGGTGCCGAAGGTGCCTTTGCCGCGTATTGACGCGCCGGCATAAGCGACGACTTCGGGGGCGTGATCTTTACCAGCGCCGACGATCAGGTCGAGAATGCCATCGCCATCAACATCGCCCATCGCCACGTTGACACTCCCTTCATAACCCGGGAACGGGATAACCGTGCCTATCAACCGGTCACCATTGCCATCATACAGACGAACCTCCGCAGGGCTGTTCGGCGCGCCGGGAACGGCCACGGCGTAAACGGAGACTGCGGGTATGACG
>Ga0207697_10002211_pt1 | contig 10169 bp, 7 predicted proteins | sample KBSSwiS5withPhiX_FD_184293 | JGI IMG/M metagenome (GOLD analysis project Ga0207697, IMG submission 184293) | Switchgrass rhizosphere microbial communities from Kellogg Biological Station, Michigan, USA, with PhiX - S5 (SPAdes) (version 2) | ecosystem: Host-associated > Plants > Roots >... | reverse complement strand
AGATTGCACAGTATTTATTTCTCGTGAGAAAATGGCATCCCCGTCAAATATATTTTAGTACCATTAATTAATGTAAATACTTATGGTGTTCTGAAAGCTTGGCTGACATTGTAGTCGTAAGAACGACTAACTCAGTAGTCTATGATCCTCGTGTAAAAAAGATAGTTGGATCATTGAATAAAAGGTATTCAATAACATGTCTGGGATGGAACAGAGACGCCGTACCTGAGGAAAAAGTTAATAATTATATTGTAAAACTCGAGCTCTTTAATTTGAAAACGTCGGTTTGGAAGCCTTCATTAATACGAATTTTTATAAGGTTACTTATTTTTGCCCCGGCCTACTGGGCTTGGGTGTTTTCTAAATTACTATCAGAGAGACCACATGTGGTACATGCATGTGATTTGGACAGTGTTCTCCCTTGTTATATTTACAAGATATTATTTAGAAAAAAGTTAGTCTTTGATGTATTCGATAGGTATGCTATAACATTCATTCCAAAAAAGTTTAAAATATTATATAGAATAATAAATTTCACTGAGGAATTTTTTAGTAAGCATTCGGATGTACTGATAGTCGCAAATGGTGAAAGCGCTCTGAGTACATTTCAAAAGAGGCCATTATACTCTGAAATTATATTGAATTATCCCGAGGACTATGCTAATGATGGATCACAACCGCCAAAGAAAAATAAGATCTTTACTATTGCTTTCACAGGTCATATTCGAAGACACAGGGGATTAGAAACGTTGGCTGCGGTCATGCGAGATCTAAAAGACATTCGTCTAGTTATTACAGGCAGGACTGAAGATAATGTATTATTAAATGATATTAGGAACATTCAAAATGTTAAGTATCTGGGTATTTTGGATGATTCTGCATTACTGGAGGTAGAAGGATCCTCAAATGCCATGGTAGCATTCTATGATCCAGTTTTTTTCTGCAACAATATGCCGTTACCAAATAAAATTTTTGAGGCGATGATGTGCAGTACTCCTATAGTTACCAATATTGCACAAGAAATAGTAAATGAATCAGAGTGTGGCATAGTTGTAGAATATGATAATATGGAACAAATCAAAGAGGCGATCGTTACCCTACGAGATGATCCTCCATTATGTAGAAGGCTCGGAGATAATGGTCGGAATGCATTTGTCAAAAAATATAACTGGAATTTAATGGAACAAAAATTGTATGAAATTTATGACACCCTGTTACCAACAAAAGTTATTTAAAACTCCTGAAAAGCCGACATAACTTTTTAACAGGTTTGAATCATACTTAGCTAATTAATGAGAATTTATTAAAGCTTATTGTATGCAAGCCTTTTTCATTAGTACGTATCTTTACATCCAATTTTATTTGCTCGTCAGAAATGTCGGTGCCTAGCGAAAGCAATTGTGGTTGAAATATACCATTTGTGTGCTTTAACAATCTTGTCCATAATTCAGTATTATTTTTATCCCTTATTTCAATTATAAATTCAGTATTCGTATCGTCAGATTTGGTAAGATAACCAATGGAAAGTAACGTTGGCCCTTTGGTCAAGTTTAATGGCGTTTTTAGGAAGGCAGTATTTACGTTAGAGTCCTTAGTTGCGTTCTTAGTATCGACTGTCATATTCAAAGTTCCCAAACCACGCTGAATATCCATATATTTTGATTTTTTCCAATGATTAGCTTTGTCCAAAATGTTTGTGACCTCTATCGCTGTTTTGTTAGGCCGTTCTAGGTTGGTTAACAAAATATCAATTTTATCACCATATAAAGTGGGATTAAAGGTTGCAATTGATTTGGTATCAAATGTAGAAAACATTTTTCTTAATGTAATTCCAGTATAATCGTCTCGCTGGAGTTCGCGCTTGAATCTACTATCGATTATTGAAATAACGTTTTGATTTTCGAATTCTAATTTTTTTGGAATCTGAAAAAATGAAACATAATTATCATTATGGAATACGTATTGTTGTATCCAAATAAAGAACGTATTCCCTAATACCTTTATATTTTTGTTAGAGTCTGGACTGTTATTATTATTTGTTATGAGTTTAGCTTCTAAATATTGGTCAACTAACGCCGCAGCTCCAAAAAATTGTGACGTTTCATTACGAGTCACTAATTCAATCGTGCTAGTAAATGCAAAAACAAAAAACAGTGAAATTCCTCCTAATGATAACAAAAGTAAAGGCTTATATCTTTTAACAAAGATCACAATATCAACAAATAATCTCGATGCTGAAATACACAATATTACTACAACCCACATTAGGTGATGTAATACGACATAATTGACAAAATACATAAAAATCAGAAATGGAATTACTGCTAGCAAAATAAATAAATCTTTTTTTACGACTGCAAGTATTATGCCAATAGTACCAACAATGAGTAGTAATGGATCTCTCATTAAAAATTCAGTAATTGAAAAATATAATGGATTGGGTGCTCTGTGTGCCTGCTTAATTATCCCATTTAGCCAAGAGTTAAATTCACCGACACTGATCGAGTAAGCTGGCCATAATAGTGGTATCAATATTACAGGGATAAACCATAGTCCCAAAATTTTGAAATTCCATTTGCTGTTTGTAAAAATTAGATAACCAACAAGAGGAACAATCATAATAGCTGGTATCTTTGTAAAGATAGATAAACCCAGAAACGTACCTGAAAGCAATACAAGGAGAATATTTTTGCTGTTATTTTTACTTCCTTCTCTTGTACCCCTAAAAGAAAAAACGGCGAATAATATAGAAAGTAAAATTAAAGGCAATTGTATAGAATCTAAAAGTATCCAACGAGTTAACCATGTTGTTGGCGTTACTGCAAAAAGAATAGATGCAAGGAGTCCCACCTTTCTATTATAGAGAAGCTCTGCTATTTTGAATATCAGGAAAGTATCAGCTATGGCTAATATTCCCATAAAAATTCTCGGAATAAGAAAGATCATTTCATAATTCAGATGTCCAGGAGAGCTGAAAAAATCTTGATAGCCAGTAATACCTAGAAAGGCTGCCAAGAAAATTTGACCAAAGTACGGGTGATCATAACCAATGGAATTATCTCTCACTTCCAGCGTATTTAAGAAATTGACTGCCCTTCCCAAGTATATACTCTCATCCTCATTTGGAACCGGAAAACCTATTGGATTCCAAAGATGGGTAAACCCTGCCAGAATAAGTGCCAAGGAAACTAAAATTATGGATTGATTATAGTTTTTTTTTATATAGCTTATTATTTTCAGGATTTTTATAGTTATGTTACGTTTTATAAAAGAATTTTGATCTGTTGAAGTAATGGCTCGAGTGATTCATTCAACTTCTATAGTCTGAGGTTCTAGTGGTTACATGGTAAAATTTTGGATAATAATAATGGAAATTGTAGTTTTTAGATACTGCTGTATCCATAAATCTTGCCATAGAGTATTACAATCAGATTTGAATTACATAGTTTAAATGCCATATTGCCTTTTAGGTTCAGAATTTTGGGATTCCAACTATACCGATTTTGAGGTCAAAACCTAGAGTAGGGCATCGCGTATTACAAATATTAGTTGCTCGTTGAAAAATCTTATCACTGATTCACGTTGTGAGATAATTATTTCGTAACTTGTTTGGAAGATGTGCTATCATAAATTTAATATAATATCTGTTACATTATGTTCCTTTCCTAAGTATCAACACTTTTTAGTCCATGTGTCATGTCATTCATACATTCATTCCATTCATACATACACTCCTGTCGGTAACACTAATTGGATCTCCTGACGATTCAAGCTTGGATATTTGACTCGTGGGTCAAAAATCTAATTTTGGTGTCCTAAGGTACCGCTTTAATAGGGTGTTGTACCTCTTGCCCCAGAAGCTGTAACATACGTCGGCAGATCCCTTAGGTATGCTTCAACAATTAATATTGTGTGTGTCATATATCTGATTTGCAAATTAAGACAAGTAATTTATCAAATGGATGTTTAGTTTTGTCCTCCACGCACGCATTATCTCATCATGCACATTACTAATTCTACAGTATATGTATTAAAATCAAGATACAATGGAGATGAAGTCATTTGCTTATTTGCTTATTTTGTATTAGGTACTATCCTATACACTGTTCCGTCAACATAAGATAGGACATATAGATACCCATCAGGTCCTACTCGCATATCCGTGATTTTTCCAAACTGTTTCGCAAAGATTGTGTCTAGAATTTCATTCCTATTATTAACGATCTTATCCGCAAGAACACCGTGAAGATCTAGTCCGGTTCTATCTTTATTTAGCTCAAAATGGTAAATTCTGCCGAAATCAACATCTCCAACAAATAGATCATTTTCATATTGTCGGCCGAGTTTGTCTGAATTAAAGAATAGTAATGCGGTGGGCGCCGTAGTTTCATTCCAAACTAATTCTGGATCGCTATAAATCCCCTTGCCATTGAAATCTACCAAGTCATGGGCATTGAATTTAAGATCTTTGTAAAAGTATCCATTGTGATTGGGAACTGGATTATAGTCAGGAACAGGCCACATTCCTTGAATCTTCAACCATCCACTATTAAATCCTGGCTCCACCAAATTAATTTCATCTCCAAATCCTGCCCCGTTTTCTGTATCCCATAATTTTCCAGTAATTGGATCAAAATCCATTCCAAAGCTATTCCTTATGCCGTAAGCATAGTATTTGTCTAAGGGATCTTTATTACCTAGTATGGGGTTGCCTACAACATCACCGTCTTGGGTGATTCTGAGTATACCACCTCTGCCAGTAGGGAAGGATCCATTATGGATATTGGAAGTCTGAGATTTTAGAACACTGCCTTCAAGATTGTTCCCCTTACAGCGATATATCATTTGATAATTGCTTGATATATCAGCACAGCTATCTCCGTCACCGCTTACGAGATACAGATTTTTGTCAGGTCCTATTTTAATAACTCCGCCAATATGATCAGCTCCTGGTGTTGCAGGGAGGTCTAATAAAAGATAAGGGTTTACGGCATGATTTCCCTCAAAGTCGTAACTATAGAGCCGATTTCCCAGGGGATCATTGCCTGGAACGCAGTATGTTATATGTGGACAATGATCATTTCCGTCTTCCTTTGACTCTGTAAAGAACAGGAATATTTTGGTTGAATTGTTATTCTCTGCATTACTTTTATTATCCGAAGCATAATGATTTTTAGATATTGCTAGTCCTAGCAATCCCCGCTCCATTGCAGTTGCAACCTTAACATCAATTACTGGTTCGTTCAACAGTGTATTATTGATGACCCTCCGTACTGTTCCCTGGTTCTTCTCGAGAACCAAGAAATCATCATTGCCAAGAAATGCCATCTGTGTTGGTTTATCTAATCCTTTTACCACTACCTCTACCTTCAAAGAGGGATCCAAAACAATCGGAAGGTTGTTAGTTTCTAATTCTTTAGTCGATGCGCGGAGAGGTTGAGAAATAAATAATGAAATGGTAATTAAGGCTGCAGAGATAAGTACTAAAATTGATAATCTATAATTATACAACTAACAACTTTGACTATCTTCCTCAAATATTAAAATATATTTACTTTTGGCCGCAGGTTAGTAATCAATAGGCATTATCTAATAGGTAGATAAATTCGATTAATAAAAGAAATGAAAATAATGCAAAATAACTGAAATGCGTTTGACTTTCACCATCTTGTTTAAACAATTAACAATCTTTATTTTGCATAAAATTGAAAATATTAATAATTAAGAATAAAATATCCATGTAAATGAAAATCATAATTCATCAAAAATAAAGGTACCAAACATAAGTGTAAAACTAAATTGCAATAATTTACCCTGAAGAATGCTTTCGAAAAATTGAGGCTATTATCTCTAATAACCAAAATGATTCTTAACAAAAAAGAAAACACTAAACAGATTAATTTTAGTTCGTCTCAAAAGAACTCAATAGCTGTGCAAATTTCATCTTTTTTTCGTAATGCAATTATGCTGTTTACACCTGGAATTTTTATTGTGATGCTTTTTATTAGTTCTAATACTTTTGGCCTTCAAAGTTACTCCGTTGTTTTGATGTGGGGTTCTGAAGGATCTAAGATAGCTGAATTTAATTATCCCCATAGTATAGTTGTCGACCCAACTGGTCATGTATATGTGACCGATGAAAATAATAACCGTGTGCAAGAGTTTGATTCAAATGGCACGTTCATCAGAAAATGGGGCTCCAATGGATCAAGTGAAGGTCAATTCTTAAAGCCTGAAGGAATAGATTTGGATTCATCTGGCAATGTTTATGTCGCCGATACCGGTAATTCGCGGATTCAAAAGTTTACCAGTAACGGTACCTTCATCAACAAGTGGGGATCAGAAGGACTAGATGATGGTCAATTCTCAGGACATGCTCATGGAGTTGATATAAATCAAGCGAATAACGTGTATATAGTTGATAGGGACAATTCAAATATCCAAATGTTTAGTAACAACGGTGTTTTCATAACAAAATGGGGGTCAAACGGATCTAATGATGGTGAATTTAATAAACCGCATAGTAGTGCAGTTGACAATGATGGTAATGTGTATGTATCAGATATGTTTAATTTTCGTGTCCAAAAATTTACCAGCAACGGTACCTTCATCAACAAGTGGGGTTCGTATGGATCAGGTAACGGTCAATTTAAGCAACCAGCTGGTATAGCTACTGATGCATTTTCTAATGTGTATGTAGTCGACAAGTCAAATAATAATATTCAAAAATTTACCAACAATGGTACCTTCATCACAAAGTGGGCCTCCAAAGGCAATGAGAAGGGTCAGATTTCCGGAGCAGAAGATATATTTGTAGATTCATCTGGCGATGTTTATGTCGCCGATACCGGTAATTCGCGGATTCAAAAATTTAATACCTATTGATTATGATAAATTATAAATAGACATACTACTTCACGATGTACTTATTTTTCAACCCGCAACCTGATCTCAGTTCTTGTCGAGAGATGATAAGGTTAAGGAGATAAGGAAACATCTGATCAACCTTTTTAAGAAGCCAAAAGAAAAAGAACTTGTGACAAAATTCATCTCTTGTTCTTTGACCCTCGTGGGGATTCTTGTTTTAACCATCGTAATTCCGCACAATTTTTTTTTTGACGGTTCACCTATTCTGAACATTGCATCATCAACATCAACTACATCATCGGAATTATCAAATGATACTCTACAAAAACAAGTTTGGACTACGGGTGAAAAGATGCCAACTGCAAGAACTGAACTTCAGGCAGATTCTATTGGAGACAAGATCTATGCTATCGGAGGAGTACAATATACAACCGGTGGCCAACTGGACACACTGGAAATATACGATACTGAAAAAAATGAATGGAACACTAGCGCTAAGGCATTACCTCAAGCCATAGACCACGGTGCAGCGGCATCTTATAATGGTAAAATATATGTCGTAGGCGGTTTCACTGGGGTGAAAGTTCCAACTGATAAATTATTTATTTACGATCCAAAGAAAGATGAATGGAAAGAGGGTAAGCCGCTACCTTCACCTAGAGGTGCACTGTCTGCGGAGTTTATCAATGGAACCTTGTATGCAATAGGAGGTTTGAATTCTTCTGATGTTCCGGTAAATACCAATGAGGCTTACAATCCAGAAACTAACACTTGGACTACGAAAACACCAATGCCAACTGCAAGACATCATCTTGCGTCAGCTGTAGTTGACGGAAAATTGTATGCCATTGGGGGAAGAATTCTAGGGGATGGTGTTCGGTCAGAGGATATGGATGAATCATTAACTAATTTTAACAGGAATGAAATGTATGATCCTGAAACAGATACATGGACTACAAGACAACCCATGCTAGATAAAATAAGCGGATTTGCAGCCAGTACCGCAGACGGACAGATATATGTCTTTGGCGGAGAAGGTGTTGAAAAGACGTTGGATAGCGTCGAGAAATATAATCCTGCAACTAACAAATGGACTTATGAGCCATCAATGCCGACCAAAAGATTAGGACTAGAAGCAGTAACAGTCGGTGACAAAATCTATACTATTGGAGGACAAATCGTTACTCCTGAAAAAGTTTACCACTCCCTGGATGTTAATGAGATCTTTAACGTAAAGGAAGAAAATTAAAAGGCCAATAATTGTCATTTTGTAAGAGATAAAGATGAAGGTAAATTCTTGTTGTTTAACCAAGACGTGGAATCCAAATTAAATTAATCTTCTACTATTGCGGTTCTAATTTTGTAATACATGTAGATGCCAATATTTATGTATTAAACTAAGGTGCTCTGAATAGATTTGAAGTTCAATAAACTCAAATCTCTCAAATCACGGTTTCTTTTAGTTGTATCTTTATGTTCATTATTAGCAGCGGCATACTCACTCGCTATTATTGATGCAGCAGATATTCTGCTTATAAGACTCTAAATTGGATGTAATAATTGTCGTGGAAAGACTTAAATCCATTCTAGCATGGCATTTTTAAGTCCAATTGAAATATTACTTCCAGAGAAGCATGAAGGCAAATGATTAGAAACAAGAAACTTATTGTCTCTTGCTTCTAGGATTAACTAGTTGTTAAATACCCTGACATGGCGCATCATCATCTCCTGATACGACCAAATTCCTATCATTGCCTTTACCCTCATAGAGATTTACTTTAAATAACAGACTGTGATCACCGTTGGGAACTTTAGCAACCACCCAGAAGATACCTTCTGAGTCTGTTTTTGTTGTAACATTCGTAGGCGGATTATGGTCTGGTATTACTTCTGCGGTATATGAAGAGTTGCCTTTCAGCCCCATAACAAGAATCCGTACATCTACGTCACTGTCCTGGTAAACAGTACACTTAACATCCATAGCAAGGCCATGTACAATACTATGTGGTGGTAAAATGATTAAGAACAATACAGATAGTATGATAAACGATAGTATTGTTATCAAAAATCTACATGTTTAGTATACAATGACTATTATTATTCTTATTGATGATTTTCTAATAAAGTAAATGAACGTATTAATATCCACTTGTAAAATTTCACTTTTTCGGATCTTAGAAACACAGTATTTGAAGTTAACCTTTCAAGAGTTACCGGTGAATGGAGAATGCTGGGAGTCACTGTATCAAAGAATATTGATAGACATGAAAATGTTTTTTTTGTATTTTAAGAATCTAATGTAGAGGGATGAACCTATAGGTAATAGTCTTTACAGATATGAGTTCAGTGTTTTTCTGCGACAATATGCCGATGCCCAATAAAATCTTTGAGGCGATGATCTGCAGTACTCCCAAGGTTACCAATACCTCTCAAGTAACAGTAAATAAAACTCGCTCCTGTATAGTCGTCTAATATGATAATATAAAACAAATCAAAGAAGCAATAATTGCTTTGAAAGACAACCCACAATTATGTGATAGTCTTGGGAAGAATGGTCGTAAAGCATTTTTAAATAAATATAACTGGAACCTTATGGAGCGCCGATTGCATCAAATCTACGAGAATTTAATTTCAAATGGCATAGACAATAATAAAAGTTAACTAGAATTTTTTGCACTCAACAGCTTTAGTCATATAAAACATTTGTTTTGGTCTTGCCGAAGTGGATAATTTTCTTAAAGTTTGCTTTTTTTATTCATAACTCTTGGATGTTCCGTACTAGGAATCGGTGGTTTCAAGTTAATTATCGATCGATTAATTTATTAAAACTAGAAAATCCTATTCCATTTTGCCTTAAAAGGTCAATCAGATATTCCAGGTCTTTTATATTCTTGTTACTCATTTGGGTTTTATTTCCGTCCTCTCCAATAGCAGTCCCTTGTTCACTAGATACTGTAAAGCCCTTGGGATGAATTAATACCACAGCATACCCGTATTTCTCAACGTTAGCATTAATGTTCTTAGCAAGGGCTTGAATTGGAAATTTTATATCTGGACGACCAACATAATCCCTAAAGCCAATTGTGTATGGTAGAAAATAAATACCTTCAGCATTACTAGCATTGTCGTTTTTGGACTTTGAGGTGAATATACTTTTACCCAAGTCGAATCTATTTTGATCCGGTATTGAGCTACTCATTATTTTGATTCCAAGTTCCCTAATAGCGTTAAGAGTATCATTATTAAATCTGTTATATGGAGGAATGAAAATATCGGATTTATTTCCAAATATCTTTTGCATT
>Ga0207697_10002209_pt1 | contig 10176 bp, 12 predicted proteins | sample KBSSwiS5withPhiX_FD_184293 | JGI IMG/M metagenome (GOLD analysis project Ga0207697, IMG submission 184293) | Switchgrass rhizosphere microbial communities from Kellogg Biological Station, Michigan, USA, with PhiX - S5 (SPAdes) (version 2) | ecosystem: Host-associated > Plants > Roots >... | reverse complement strand
CAAGCAGCAGGGATCCGCGGGACAGCCTCATCTCAGTAGGCCACGGCGATGTTCGCTTCGACTATGTGGTTCTCGTATTGCAATGGATCGTGCGTGGTGACCGCATACTCATAGCTGAGCTGGACCGACGCGTACTTCATCAGTTGATAGGCGACTGAAAAGGAAAGTGCATGCGTGCGTCCCAGCAATTTGTAGGCAGTACGCAGCGGCTGGCCAAACTCGTCCTCGTCTTCGCGTTCGATCGAGAACCGGGCGATATCGGGCCGCGGCGGAACAGCGTATGAAATCACGTCGCCTTCTCGATAGATGTAGCCAATGCTGACCTGGAGGGACGAGGTGACATCGAATAGTATACGCGCATTGCCACGATGAACCTGCCGATCGTAGAAATCATCGGGCGCAACAAAACTTTCAAACGCGTAACCGCCTTCGAGCGCAATTCGGTCGGAGAGCGCAATGCCGGCCTGGAAATTGAGAACGTTGTCATAACCACTTTGTGAAGTGTCCTGGAAGCGGTCGTAGCCAAACCGGTTTTCCAGCAAAATCCAGGGCGCCTGCCTGCCCAAACCAAAGCGATAGCGCAAGCCGGCGGAAGCGCCCGGGCCGATCGTATTAAACGCACCAAAACGGTCCCACACCTCGCCGCGCAAATCCGCTCCGAAATTCAGTCGTAAATCACGCGTAAGCTGGAGAGCATTGCCAGCAGCTACATCGCTTCTCCATGCCCAGTCATCGCGCACATCGGCGGATCGATCGGAGTTCGAGAGATTGCTGTCATAAACCAAACCCGTCTGCCCTTCGAACCGCCACTCTGCTCGCGCGAAACTCGAAAGCAACATCAGGAGAACTATGCCTAACGTCATTCTCGTGTGCATACGTCAATGAAAAGCTGAGTTACCCGTGCCCGCCAACTTCGCGAATCTGCCGCTCGACATCCGTCGAGACGCAAATGCCGCCCGCGCCGGCCAATTGTTCGATGCGCGAAGCGATGTTCACGCCGTCGCCGTAAACGTCGCCGTCGCGATGAACCACATCGCCGATGTGAATGCCAATCTTGAGTTTGATGCGCCGGTCGGGCGTGACATCGTGATTTCGCTTCGCCAGGGTATGCTGGATCTCGATCGCGCATTGCGCCGCTTCTAACGCGCTTCCGAATTCGACCAGAAAAGCGTCACCGATCGTTTTGATTCCGGTGCTGTGAAACCGCGGAAAGATTTCGCGCAGCAAACGGCGATGTTCCTCCAATAGCTCAAGAGCGACTTTGTCGTCGCGTTGGGCGAGCGCGCTGTAGCCCACCATGTCGGTAAACATAATGGCGGCGAGCTTGCGCTCTTGGGTCAGTTCGATCGGCATTAGCGGTTCCTTTTAGCGACTTCTCAATAAATAACAATGGGCAAGAAGTCTGAGGAAGTGACCAGGCTTCACCGGGGTTGCGCTTTGGCAAGCGACTGACGAGACCGCAGGCTACACAAATGCCGTTACTGAGAATCCCCAATGTCGAAGTCAGTATCCGTCATCAGCCGCTTATGATGAACGTGTACTGAGCGTTTCGGTTTGCCAGGTTCAAATTGCGGTCAGACCTGTTACACTAGCGCTGTGTCTAAAGTCCTCTAACGTGTAATTTGTCTTTCAATCTAAAAGGAGGAATCAAAATGCCTGAACAAAAATCCAACGAAATCTCCCGCGACCGCCTCGCGGAACTGTTGAACGAAGACCTTGCTCGCGAATATCAAGCCATCATCGCTTACGTCGTCTATTCCCAGGTGCTCAAGGGCGCCGAATACATGGACATCGCCTCGCAGCTTGAAATACATGCGAAGCAAGAGCTCGATCATGCGCTGACTCTTTCGCGGCAGATCGATTATCTCGGCAAAATGCCGGTCGTTAGTCCAAAGCCGGTCCGCACATCGAAAAGCGCGAGAGACATGCTTCGCTTCGATCTGGAGAATGAAAACGAAACCATTCGTAATTACCGCGACCGCATCCCGCAGTGTGAAGCGCTTGGAGAATATGCGATGGCTGAACAGATTCGCGAGATCCTGGTGCAAGAGCAGGACCACCAAATCGATCTAGCCACCGCCCTCGGTGAAGAAGTTCCAAACGTCAACGCCCGCCGCGGTAGTTTGCGCAAGCGTCGCTAACACTGCTCGGTAGTGTCGGGAGGGTGGTACTACTCGAATTCAGCACACATCGTACCGGCTTTTGATGAGTGCTGGTCCGACACCATCCAGTTTTGGGGTTGAGGGAAAGATGACGTGAAAACAATACTCGTCGTTTTGCGTTCTGTTTCTTCGACAGCCTCATCGTGCGTGCCCAACATCGAAATCGACGAACCCCGAGGCCAGGTTGCATCGTAGAAGACGCGAACAACGGTGAGAATATGAACTCTTACACCCTCGAGCCGATTGGTTTCATTCGATCAACAGTCAAGCGGAGGGAAGACGCGCCGCGGCAGGGACCGGAAGGCGCGCCCGACGCGTGGCTCGAGATCGAACCGCGTTTTGCCGACGCGTTGTTGGGAATGGAAGTTGGTCACCACCTGATCGTGATTACGTGGTTACACGAAGCGAAACGCGATGTGCTGAAAGGGCACCCGCGGAATGATCCGCGCCGTCCGATCACAGGGGTGTTTTACACCCGCTCACCTGCACGTCCGAATCCACTCGGGCTCCATCCGGTGAATGTTCGCGAGATTGACGGCACTCGCATAAAGGTTGGGCCGATCGAGGCATTTGATGGGACACCAGTGGTCGATATAAAGTCAGCGTCAACTCGTGCTGATGGATGATTGCAAAACGTGCCGTAATTAGCCGTCCTATACCAGCGGTATTTCCACGCCCATAGGCCCTGATCTCCCACGAGCTTGAGCCCTAACGATAAAACCCAGGGAAAACGTGATGATGTATCTGAATACGTCGCTATTCGCCAGGCCCAGTGAAAGCGGGTACGACGCTCCGTCGGAAAATCCGCCGATGGCGAGTCGGCTGCGATCGATCGCGCGCTTGGCAAGGGCTTCCTCCAAAGCGCGATTGATCGCTACATAGTCGCAACCACATTCTCTTGGTCCGGGGTGTCCCAGCTTTGGCCAGGTGATTCGTAACACACACGTCTGCGGTCGCGTTTCGGCCAATCTGGAAGCAGGCTGGCAACCGAATTATTCCCGAGGCGAAGAGGTGACATTGCGGATCCCTCATACCGCCAAATGAAATCTCAAGATGCGTGGGAGAATAAACGACGCAGTAATGGCGCCGTGGCCATTCGATCCGGCAACATGATGTGGGCGGCCGCCACCGCCATTTGTGTGAGCTATATCCTGAGCACGTTGCCGACGCCTTTTATCCGATTTACGAACAGGCATTTCACTTCTCACAGATCATGTTGACGGTGATCTATGCGGTTTATGTCGTCGGCACGGTCACAGCGATGTTCTTTTTCGGTCGTCTGTCAGACCAGGTTGGCCGACGGCTTGTGGTGCTTATTTCGTTAGGCATCGCGGCCGCGGGCGCTCTGGTGTGTGTGTTCGCGCAGGGAACGTGGTGGCTTTTTCCGGCGCGAATTTTATCCGGCCTCGGCATCGCCCTTGTCTCTGGGGCGGCCACAGCCTGGATCGTGGAATCCGAGCCAGATGCAAACAAGGCAGCTGCGACCCAGATTGCAATCGGCGCGAATTCTCTTGGTTTGGCAATTGGTTCGTTGATGGCCGGCTTTCTCGCACAATACGCGCCGTGGCCACTGCGCTTGTCTTATTTGGTGTTCATTGTTCTGCTGATCCCGGTTGCTCTCGTGATTTGGAAGACGCAAGAAACTGTGCACAAGGCGCGGTCGTTAGGCGAAGCTTCCATTGCGCCGCGATTAGCAGTTCCCGGGAAATTTTCGGAGCGTTCCTGCCGGCAGCAGTCGGTGCGTTCGCGACGTTCGCAGTGTTGGGATTTTATACTGCGCTCGTGCCGACACTCCTCGAAAAGGCCTTGCAAAATAAGAACCAAGCCACCGCGGGTGGCATTGTAGGCGAACTTTTTTTAACCGGCACGATCGCGATCGCGTTGACGCCGCGGTTGCGGCCTCATCGAGGATTGCTCATCGCGCTGATCGCATTGCTGCCGAGTCTCGGCTTCCTGGTGGCGGCTGAAATGGCGCGCTCGATCTGGATCTTGTTAATAGGAACGGCGGTCGGGGGAATCGCGACTGGGCTCGGCTATCGCTGCAGTTTACAGAAGGTCAACGAGTCCGCGCCCGAGGACAAACGGTCGGAGATCGTGTCCGCGTACTTGATTGCTTGTTACGCCGGAATTTCTCTTCCGGTAATTGGAATCGCCCTGGTCGCCAAAGCAACCGGGCCGGCGATCGCTGATGCAATCTTTGGCGCGTTCATCGGACTGTTGGCACTCCTCGCGTTAATCGTCGAATGGAAGGTCGGAAAGTCAGCGACACAGAATAACAATCCTCGCTAAGGTTAAGAATTAAGAGCTTCTAATCAGTTAAGAAGCCACAAACTGAGAACTCAATTTTGTCTCGATTTAAATTGCTAGCTGAGCGGGAGACCTAAAAGATTCGATTGATGAAAGAATTCGAAGGAAAGGTGGCATTGGTAACTGGCGGTGGATCAGGAATCGGTCGCGCGGCGGCGTTGGCGTTTGGTCGCGAAGGGGCGCAGGTCGTGATTGGTAATCGCAACGTGGAGCGTGGCGAGGAAACAGTCGCGATGATCCGTGAGGCCGGTGGAACGGCCAGTTTCCGGCGAACTGATGTCATGGTTGCGGCTGAGGTTGAGGCGTTGGTCGAGCAAGCTGTGAAGACGTGCGGTCGTCTCGATGTAGCCTTTAACAATGCCGGCGTCGAAGGCGACGTGAAGCCCACGATTATCGATCACACGGAAGCCAATTTCGATGCGGTGATGAACGTTAATGTCAAAGGCGTCTGGCTTTGCATGAAGTACGAGATTCCCCAGATGCTTAAGACAGGTGGCGGCGCCATCGTAAACTGTTCGTCGGTAGCAGGCGTAATCGGGTTCCCGGGAATTGGGATTTACAGTGCCTCGAAACACGCGGTGATCGGATTAACGAAAGCCGCTGCGTTGGAATTTTCCGGGCAAGGGATTCGCGTCAACGCGGTCAATCCGGCGGTGATCGATACAGAAATGGCCGATCGCCTTGTCGATGGCATGAACATGAAAAAGGATGACCTGACCACTTTTCATCCCATCGGACGCCTCGGAAAAGTCGAGGAGGTTGCGGAAGCTGTTCTCTGGCTGTGTTCCGATAAAGCATCGTTTGTGACCGGCCACAGTATGATGGTCGACGGTGGGTTCACTGCGCATTGAGCAGCATCGAAAAACCATTCGCCGCCGGCCAAACTTCTGCCGGTGAGCAGGGCATTCATTGAAGAAGATGTCGATCCGCCAGCGCGTAGCGGCGAATGCGATTCGACGTCCGGGCTGTCGCCGGGAGCGACGAATGACACCATCGCGCGGGGCGCGCAGCGTTTACGTAGGAACTGCAGAACTTTCGTGCAGCAACCGCCGGCGGCGAACGCGTTATCGCGCTAAGCGTCAATCAGGAGTGCGGTCAAAAAAAATTTACGTCAGCACTGCCTGATGAAACTCGTACCAATCGTCAAGATTGTTCAGGTTCACCGCGTCTTTTGGTGAAGAAGCGTCATCCGCAATTTTGCATGCCCCCAGAATTTTCGTGCGCGTTTCGTCGTCATGATTGTAACCGCGCACGGCCGAGTTGTGCTTTTCGATGGCATCCTGATTTAACGACTTCGCATTATGTTTCACCCACGCCTCGAACTGCGGATAGGTCGGTTTGCTTTTCCTGATATAATCTCGCACCGCCTGCTCTTCGAGGCCGAGTGCGGCCAGTGTCATCGCGTCGAAACCGTGGCCGACGCCGGGATAACCGGAAGCAAGTTTGCCTGCTTCTTCCAGCGAGACCTTTTGCCAGAGACGCGGGAGATGAAGAACACCAAGTGGGCCGGCAATGCCGGAACTAATTAATGGAACATACGTTTCAGCCATAGTAGCAATCTCGGTAATCCCGCCACGAACCGAATGCAAGTGAGCGACGCGAGAAACGTCTGTTCCGCTACAGGCGTTGCCACAATGTCATTCTGAGCGAAGCGAAGAATCTCAGGTCACTTGTGGATACGCGAGAATGGGAATGGACCAGAGATGTTTCGCTGCGCTCAACAAGAGAGCCATTTGTTAGGCAATGCGGAGCAACTATTCACTTTCAATGTCTGGCTTGGGCAGGGGAGATGAAATTTGAATCTGAGTGATCTTGCTGTCCGGCTCGCGGCTGGCTTCGAGTTCCACTTCCTGCCTGGGATCGGTGCGTGTGCTGAGAAACAGGATCCTGGTGATCTTTCCGTTAACATTCATCTTGTTAAGGCTCTGATTGAGATTGTTCGCTGCGTTTGCTGACGCTTGCCAGCTGTCTGCTATCTTCTCAGGAGTGAGCGAGGAGGTGCCGGTCTGAACGATTTTCACCTCCTCGTCGACCACCTTTTTTGCCGGCGTACCCGCGGGTTTGAACTCGGGTGCGACCGGCGTCCAATCAGGAAAGGCGACCGGACCAGGCGCATCGAGCTGTTTCTTTAGCGCAGCTTGTAATTTTTCCTTTTCGTCCTTTTCCTCCTGCTCTTGTTGCGCCGCTTCCTGTTTTGCCATCGCTTCCATCTCGGCAAGTTTTTTCCGGGCATCGGGCGATCCGGAGCTCTTTTGCATCTCCTGTGCCTGTTTCAGCAACTGCTGAAGATCAGGATCGTCCACGGGATTCTCCTCTGCTTGGATAGACGCGGCGAACAGCACCCAGACGACAAGGACAGAAGTCGGCAAGTATCTTAAATTCATGCGGCGAGGTTAATCAGTCTGGCTGATTTCCTGCAACGGAATTTCGATTTGTAAGCGTGGTTCAGGTTGCGAATAACCAAAGCATCGCTGCGACCAAGATCGCTGCGATTAGGAACAGGCTCGCATACACGAGTGAATCCTGGATCTGCGCCCGCTTCGCCGCTTTTGCGTAGGGCATCCTTGTGAAGGTGACCATCGTGTAAAGCGGCAGATACATTCCCGGCAGAGCGGCTTCCAGCGTGTGATCGAGCTTCTTCTTGGCACGAAACGTTTTCGACGCGGTCTTGTCTCGCATCTCGATGAAATTTCCGATCGCTAGATCGGCCAGCGCATCAGCGTTTTCTTTTCGGCGGCGAAAGTATTCCGAAAATGCGTGATCGCGGTTCTCCGGAAATTCTTCAAAGCACTCATCCAGCACGACGCAATCTTCGAAGGCAGCATTCATTCCCTGGCCATAAAATGGTACGACTGCATGCGCGGCATCGCCGACGAGGCAAACCTTGTCCCGATAGAACCACGGCGCGCAGCGAATGGTCACGAGTGAACCGGTTGGATTGTTCCGAAAATCGTCGAGCAAACCTGGCATGAGCGGCACGGCATCGGGAAACTCTTCGTCGAAAAAACGGCGCACAAGGTCATCGGTCTTCATGGTGGCGAAACTGCGGGGCCCTTCGAATTCCCAAAACAGCGTGCAAGTGAAAGATCCGTCTGGATTTGGCAGCGCGATCATCATGAAACTTTTCCGTGGCCAAATGTGAAGCGCGTTCTTTTCCATTCGCCATGAACCGTCCGGCCCGGGCGGAATGGTTAATTCCTTGTAGCCGTGAGCGAGATAACTTTCGTCGTATTGAAAATTGGCAATCTCGATCTGCATCGATTTGCGGACTGCCGAGAACGCGCCGTCGACGCCGATCACTGCATCGCCGCTTGCGGTAATGACGCCCTCTGCGGTTTCCAACTGAGCGCTGGCTGATTCGAGATGGACTCCTGTGCACTTGTGATTGAAATGCACACGCACGTTGGAATACCGTTGTGCCGCTTCGATAACCGTGGTGTTGAGCGCGGCGCGTCCGATCGAATTGATACATTTTTTCGGATCAACATCGTACGGGCTAAAATGCAGCTCGCCGGATCTATCGTGAATCATCCGGCCACGCATCGGGATCGCGTGTTTCATTGCTTCCTCCGCGATGCCGATCTGTTCCAGCGCGTGAATCCCGCGCGTTGAAACCGCCAGATTGATCGAGCGTCCGCCGACGATATTCCCTTCGCGCGGGTCAGCGCGCCGCTCGTAAAGATCTACGTCGTATCCACGCCGCCCGAGATATGCCCCGAGCAAGCCTCCCGCCAATCCGCTGCCGATCAGAACAAATTTTGCCACTCCCAAAGAATCTACGAATCAGGAAAGCAGGAAAGCAGGAAAAGCCGAGTGGCTGCACGCCCGAAGTGCTACACGGCCTCTGACACAGACGGCCTACAGTTCCTTGAACGCGTCGCCGAGATGTTGGAGAACATTGCGCGGCAAAAGCGATTGTTCGCTCTGGTTGCCGTTGAACATTGCAATCTCCGCGGCGCGACCGCATAGCCACGCGCCGACGCGCGCGGCATCGTAAGGCGACAGGCCTTGCCCCAGCAAACCGGCGCAGACTCCTGTAAGGACGTCGCCCATTCCGCCAGTAGCCATTCCGGGATTGCCCGCCGTGTTGTAGCTCAACGGCCGACCGCGTTCAGCCACGATGGTGCGACTGCCTTTGAGCAAAAGTGTGACGGGAAAGCGACCACAGAATTTCGTCGCTGTTTTGCCGCGCGATTGTTGGTCATCGGGAAAAAGCCGTTTCATTTCGCCGGGATGCGGGGTCAGCAGCCGTTTGCCTTTACAACGCCGGAGCACCGAAATTTTTTGAGACACGATGTTCAGTCCATCCGCGTCCAATACCATGGGTTGCTTGATTTTTTCAACGAGCTCGAGCATCTCGGCCGCCCGCGATTTGCCAAGCCCCGGACCCACAGCCCAGACGTCAACTTTCTCCTTCAGCAACTGACGATACGACGCGACTGGCTTTACCATTGCTTCCATGAACGCCGCGCCGGCTACGATTTCATAGATTTCTTCGGGAACAAAAACTTCTACCAATCCAGCGCCGGCCCTGAGCGCACCTTGTGAAGCCATCAGCGCCGCGCCGACGAATCCTTTGGAGCCGGCGACCACGCCGACGCGGCCAAACTGATTCTTGTAGGAGTTATATTTCCGTCTCGGCAGCAAAGCGCGAAAAGCGATTGGTGCGGCAATGATTTCTTTCGGTTTCGTTTTTGGCGGCAGCAATTCGTCGAGCGGCACAACCTCGATGCGGCCGACATAATTCACTGCGCCGTCGGCGACGAGACCCGGCTTCGCGTAAGCAATCGTAACGGTAAAATCGGCGACGACGCAGTCGCGATCTGCCTTGCCTGAATCGGTATCGAGACCGGTTGGAAGATCGACCGCAAAGACGTAGGCGCCATTTGTTGTCCGCAATTGATTGATGGCGCGACAGGCGGCGCGGATCGGCTCGCGGAGCGGTGGTTTTCCGCCAACGCCGAGCAAACCATCCAGAATGACAAGCGGCACCTCAACGACCGAACATGCCTCTGTGGCAGTCGAATTCTGAGTGGTGACTGTCTGGTCCGTGGCGCCCGGTGAGAGTTCGATGAGCGTGGCGACCAAATCTTTATTCGCCGTTTTAGATGCCGCAGCGCCCAGAATTTCCGGCGACCTCCGGCATAAGTCTCCGAGCTTCTTTCGCGTCAAATCACTGCAATCATCTTCTTTGAAAGCGAGACGCACTTCGATTTTCCACCCGCTCCGCTGTAAGCACTGCGCCGCAAACAATGCGTCCCCTGCGTTATGCCCTTTCCCGGCAAAGACGATGCATCGACCGGGTTTTTGAAAAAATTTTGATACGGCCTGAGCGACACCGGCGCCGGCCTCGTTCATCAGCGCCTCGACTTGCACACCACCGGCAAATGCAGCGTGTTCAGCGGCGCGCATCTGCGCCGAAGTCAAAATTGGCAGGTCCAATCAACCCTCGCGATCCGATGACGCCACGCGCGCTTCAATCTCGGCCGGTTTCGATGAAGTCTTCTTTTTGTGTCGAGTGCTTTTCCTGGACGAACGCTTCGACCGGCTCTTTTTGGAGTGGCTGACTCTGGTTTGGTCGATGTACGGTTGTACTGGAATGCTTTCGTCTGTCGCGACCCGAGTGGTACTAAAGGAACTCCCCACCGAACCCCGGCTCCGGACTCCGGCTGCAATCTCTTCGGCAAGCTTTTGGCGATAAGAGGCA
>Ga0207697_10002205_pt1 | contig 10186 bp, 10 predicted proteins | sample KBSSwiS5withPhiX_FD_184293 | JGI IMG/M metagenome (GOLD analysis project Ga0207697, IMG submission 184293) | Switchgrass rhizosphere microbial communities from Kellogg Biological Station, Michigan, USA, with PhiX - S5 (SPAdes) (version 2) | ecosystem: Host-associated > Plants > Roots >... | reverse complement strand
CGATCCAGGCAAATTTTGGCAGTAGCAGCGGCTTAAGTTCCCTGGTCATGAATTCAATCTCAGCTTCTGTGAATGGTACAAAGCCCCAGTTTTTTTCCCATGCCTGGTTGTAAATTTCACGGAGCCGTCTGCTTTCGTCTCGAAGATTTTTGAGATTCGCCGGACGAAAAGTGACAGGGCAATGCTTGTGGACGCGGGTGGCGAGCCGCCGTAATTGCGTCACCGCTTTTGAGGGATCGGCAAACCACCACGCATACCAATCTTTTGTTTTCACGAATCCGCAGCTCTCGATCAATTGCTGGTAGTACGGCGGGTTGTGCGCTGTCAATATTGTGGGCGGAAATTTGAAGCCGTTGATCAACAGGCCACACACGTAATTGGTTGAATAATCAATCGGGCCCATCATCTCACTGCGGCCTTTGTTGCGAAGCCAACTCGCCGCAGCCTCAAAGAGAGCGGCTGCTACATCGCGATCATCGATGGATTCGAACAGACCGAAACAACCGACGTTTGTTTGGTGCAACGAATTGTAATTCGGATCGTCGCTGGCCATGATTCGACCTACGATCTTCCCATCTTTGCGCGCCAGGAAAAGGGCGGCGTCACCGTGCAGATAAAAGGGATGATGTTTGCGATTAAGAAAGGCTTTGCGTTCGATGATCAGTGGCGGCACCCATGCCGGATCGTTGGGATAAATTTCCCATTGGAATTTGATGAAAGCATCGCGCTCCCGGCGCGAGATCACCTCTGAAACGTCGATCTTTGACACGAATGGCAAGGCTAGCAACGATTCATAATGTCATTCTGACCGAAGCGAGAATCTGTGATCGCTTTCTTTAATGAAAGACTGAGATGTTTCGCTTCGTTCAACATGACGATGCTGGGATGGAATGCGTTCTATGCCGAATGCTTCGAGTCTTCTACCGCCTCTAGCAGCGATTCAGCCATTTTTTCCTGACGCACGATCAGATAAACGAACAGCACATTCAGCGGGATGAGTTCGAACCAAAAGTAATAGACCGGCTGCCCAAGAAATAACACAAGGAACAAAACCAGCATGCGCGTGTTGGTCATTAACAGGCGCCACCACTTGAGCATGTGACCGGCAGCATCTCGATAGCGTTGTTCAAACCAGCCGGGGTTTCGGTCGTGGAACACTGTATTTGCGGTCTCGCGCAGTTTTTTGAGGCGAGGCGCGAGGGTTTCCTGTTGCAGAGTGAAATTCAAATAGAGCGCGAGAAGAAGCTTGTCCCATGCTCGCTGTCCCCAGCTTAACTCTCGATAGTCAGAGCGCAGTACGGACGAGGAATCTATTCTGTTACGTGCCCCTCCCGTGAAGTACAGGAATGCGGTACGGTAATAGTCAGCCCCTGCGCCCTGCAACGCGTGACTGATCGCCGCGCCGAGCGCTAAAAGCCAGATCGCCGGTGACGCACCTGCAAACGCACAGCGAAGTGTCAAATGAATGTAAACGCTCGCGAATACCAAATGATCGGCAACGCTGTCAATGATGCGACCTTTACGGCTTTCCTGGCGAGTTAGCCGCGCAAGCTGACCATCTGCATTATCGAAGGCATTTGCGCAGACATGCAGCACCATTCCCGCGATGTTGATGCCGAGATTACGGTAGAAGTAAAGATGTCCCGCGACGACGCCAAAGATGCCGCCGAGTAGACTCACGGCCGCCGGAGTCATCTTCAGCCGCTCGAAAAACTGGGCCAACCAAAATCCTATTGGCCTGTAGAAATAGAGATCGAAAGCTCCCTCGACTTCGCGCGCTTTGAAAGTCGATTCAATCTTAGGGGCTGCCGTGTGAACAACCTCTGCCGGCATCAAGAATTCATCCTCACCGCCAGCTCAGACATTTTGCAGCGCAATCGGAACGTGGTCGCCTTAATTTTCGAATCCGCTTTGAGCGTGTCCTCGAGAATGTTGAGCGCTTCATCGAGATCACCGCGAGTATGTTTGGCGGTTACGCAGGCGCGGAAACAAATCTTGTTTTGCGGCACCGCCGGGTAATCCACCGGCGCGACCCACAAACCCCGCCGTCGCAATTCGTGGCCTAACCGGTACATGCGCTCCCGGTCGCCGATCACCAGCGGCATAATGTACGTTGTGGACATTCCGGTATCGATTCCAATGTTGCGCAGTTGCGCGTGAAAGTACTCGGCGTTCTCCCAAAGTTTTTTTCGTAACTCCGGCTCGCGTATTCCGATTTCCAACGCTTTTAAAATCGCCGCCACCACGACGGGCGGCAAAGCGCACGAATAAACATACGGATGCGCGTAAAAACGCAGGTAGCGAAGGGTCTCCTTCGGGCCGGCCACAAATCCGCCCAGCGCGCCAAAAGCTTTTGAAAATGTGCCGTAAACAAGCGGTATGCGATCTTCCACACCGAATTTTTCCGCGGCGCCGCGACCGTGTTCACCGCAAGCGAGCATCGAGTGCGCTTCATCGACAAAAACACTCGCGCCATGCGACTCTGCGATATCAAGCAGCGCCGGCAGATTCCCGAAATCGCCATCCATGGAATAAATTCCTTCCATCACTACGAGTTGGCGGCGAGCCTGTTTGCGCGCCAGCGCCTTATCGAGCGATACCGGGTCGTTGTGCTCGAATTTGTCTGCCCGACATCGCGAAAGCGACGCGCCGTCGCGCAAACTTAAATGCGAGCGATTATCCAAAATCGCTACATCGTTTTTGCGCAGCAAGCCGGAGATAGTTCCAAGCGCGCCGCCAAATCCGCTGTTAAAAAGCATGGCGTCTTCGCGCCCGAGAAATTTTGCCACCTGCCGTTCAAGTTCGCGGTGCAAATCCGTCATGCCGGAAAGCATCGGCGAACCGCATGCGCCGAGACCGTGCGTCCTCAACGCTTCATGCGCTGCGGCGAGGACTTCGGGATGATTTGCCAACCCGAGGTAATTGTAGGAACAGAGGTTTATTACCGAGCGTGGCCGGCCGTTGTAATCGATGGTCGTGCGTGCGTCGGCACTCGCGAGCAACTCTGGTTCATAAAGTTCCACCGCGAACGTGGCCTGTCGCATCCAATGTGTGAATCCGGGAGGCGGCTCGAGCGGGTCGCTCGTTTCGTGCGCCAGAAAATTACTGAGACTGAGTTTTGCCGGGTTCTGACTCATCAAGTGGTAAACCGCCTTTCGCTCGCTTCCGTCTCAACGGAAGAGGCGTCCCGGCAAAGTTCAGAGCTTTGGTGTTTCACAGATTCCTTACGAAGTTGTCCGCTGCATCCGTATGCAGCCGAGTTCCGTCTCGGGGCAGCCAATCTAGCGGGTTTCGGATTTTAGGACAAGACTTTTGATTCCGAGATCTACTGCCCCGTGGACAGCCCATTTTCTATGGCTGATCCGGCCAAAGGAAGGCGACTTCTCAGTCGTCGTATCGCCCGAATCGATCGGAAGCCGGCCCCCTGGTATTCTGCCTTCACTTCCGCGTCGTGCGGAAAACGTAGTCCCACAACGGCGAGCTGATGCCGTATCCTACATGGTCATCTTTGTAGTGATGACGAAGATGATATTGTTTCAGCCAGAGCAATACGCCGCGTTTCATCGGAAAATGATGGGTCGCATAATGCAGCATGTCGTAACACACATAGCCAAACACCAATCCGGCGAATGCACTCGATGCGAAGCGTCCGAATATTAGCAGGAACACACCGTAAAAAAGAAATGCGAGCGGCACACTCACGCTGGGAGGCATAACTAGTCTTCTACCATCATTCGGATAATCGTGATGCACGCCGTGAATGATGTAGTGGAGCCGTTTTCCCATGCGCGTTTTCGGTTCGTAATGAAAAATGTATCGGTGAATAAGATATTCGGTGAGCGTCCAGAGGAGCACACCGAGCAGGAAAAATCCCACCACAACAACCACCGGAAATCCTTGGGGCCAAAGTGACACGTAAAGCATAAACGCGACGACGGGCAGGTAGAGAATCAATGGAATCGACGGATGCACGCGCGAAAAAAATTCCATGAAATCGCTGTCGAACATCCGAACCGTTTCGTTCTTTGTCGAGACGTAGAGGGGCGGCTTGGAAAGCGACGCTGTCTGTTCCAATTGCTGCGCCATGGCTAAAAGCTAATAGGGCGGGCACTCAGATCAAGACTCGACATCCCTTGGTCGCCGGAATTCTTCAAGGTGGAACGCGTTCTCCTCAACGCGTTGCGGATCGCGGCTCTGCCCGTTGGAATTTTCTCTTGCGCCTTCGGCGGATCGACATCGGCTCGAAGACAAGCCGATCCACCTATGTTGGGCGTAGTAGCTAGTTGCTTCATTCGTTCCACTCGCGAGTAGAGACTGTATCGCTTATCAAACACGAATTGGAAGAGAAGGCGGCTCCACGAGGAGTGGTATTTCAGATTGTTGTAAAACTCCGGCGCCATGGCGCGCAGCTTCGGCAGATTATTCCACGGGATCGAAGGTAAATCGTGGTGTTCGTTATGATAACCCATGTTCAGCGCTACCAGATTGATCGGCCCATAGTAACTGAACGTTTCCTGGTCGAAGTCATAGGTATAATGCTCCTGAATCCACCGCGCTCCCACTGGGTGCAACCCAATGGAAAACAAAAACGCGAACACCAGATAAAGAAATCCAGGCCAACCGCAGAAATAAACGATCGCAACATCGTACGCGATTGCGCAGGCAAGATTGATTGAGAACCAGCGATCCCACATCGTGATCGCCTTAAGTCGAGGCGGACGCGTTACCTGAAAGAATGGAAACAGCATGAGCCAGATCGCTTTGCGATACCATGAGTTGCCCACGAGTCGGGCCTCCCAATGGTTCGCCAGGTCTGCGTCCCATTCGTAATCGCCCTGATGGGAATGATGTTTCAAGTGATAAACGCGAAATCCCATCGCGCCGGGTGCGAGGTTTGGGAGGTCAGCGATGACGGCGACCATTTTGTTCCAGCTCGGCCTCCGGAAAATCAGGTTGTGCGTGGCATCGTGAATGATGACGTAGTTGGCATGGTTACCAAACGCGCCGACGCAGAAGGCGATCAGCAAACTGAGCCACCAATAACCGAAGCCCAGTTGGCCCATGCCGAACGCGATTGCCGTCTGCATTGCCAGAATCGAGACCGCGATCAGCGCAGTCCACGGATTGCGCACCATTAACTGCCGAACCTCGGGATGCGCTTTGATGATCGCGCGTGCCCGGCCGGGGTGCGGCTGCTCAGATTCAGACTGGTAAAAGGCGACCTGCATCGGCCCTCAAAGTATTGCAATGAAGCCGCATCCTCAATTGCACTTTTCGCAATCTGAACCGGTCGCCTTGAAGTAACGAGGAAAGGACGCCGGGGCAAAAGTGACAGCGGATTAACTTTTAAGCGATAGCGGGCGTCGTTCGCAGTCATGAACGTGCAGGCATGAATAAAAGATACTTCAACCAACACATGAAAAAACTTCTTACCGCAATGTCGATCGTTGCCGTCTCGGCAGTTTCCTCTCTGGCGATTGCACAGCAAGCTCCGGATGCCGCCGAGGCCGACAATTCCCCTTCGCTCCGGCTCGAAGCGCGTCTGCAGCCAGTGATTCCTGTGGATGCCAGTGGACAAGCAAGGTTGGACATTGACGCTGGCACGGCCAACGATCGGTTCACCGCTGAGGTGGAAATCGCCAAAGCTGACTTCGCTGACCTGGGGATCACCCGTGGAAACGGCTTCCGGGATGAAGTCGTTCAGCTGCGCGTCTTACGTGGCGGCGCGCAGATTTTTGCCAATCGTCTCCAGTTCTCCAGAAATCTTGTACATGACATCACATTTGAAACGGATATTCGCGGAACGCCCGCACCCGAGCTGCATGCTGGCGATGTGGTGCGCGTAACTGTAAACGGCCATTTCACGCTTCGCGGCCAATTGCAGGTCCATTAATCTCAATTCTTCAAGCTCGATGGGAGAGGCCGGCACGATTCAGCCGGCCTCTTTTTTCTCCGGCCTCGTGAAAGAGCAAGCGGACGCTGCAGTCGCAAATGCGCCACGCTACTGTTGAGTCGCGGGAGGCGGTTTTTGGGTCTGAACATGGATGCTGGAGGCGCTCAGCCTTAGACAGAATTCAGTCCAGTCAGATTGCGCTCTGGTTAATGTAAGGTCTCCGCCATGCGCGCGCGCCAGTTCCCGTGCGATGCTTAGGCCGAGACCGTGTCCCGGTGTTTGTTCATCGCCTCGCGCCCGATAGAAACGTTTAAAAACGCTTGAAGCGCGTTCCGGTGGAATTCCCGGACCGTTGTTGCCGACACAAATTTGCACCACGTGATTATGTTTTCCGGCCGAGACCAGAACCTTACCACCCGGTCGATTGTATTTTACGGCATTCTCAACAAGGTTTTGTACCGTCAGCGAGATCATTTCCTGATCGCCGTTCATCGGAAGAGTTTCCGGAATATCGGCTTCGATCTGAAGATCGTTCCCAGCGCCGAGGATCCGCGCATCTTCCAGGCTTCCATCGAGCAATTTGCGCAGGTCGAACTCCGTCGTTCGCAAGGCCAGGCGACCGGTGTCGGCGCGAGAAAGCAGCAGTAAATTTTCGGCTACGGAACTGAGCCGGCGTGTTTGTTGAAGCAGGTCGGCTACGCTCTCTCGATGTTCGTCGGATAATCCCGGTTGAGCGAGAATTTCTTCAATGCCGGCACGCAACACCGCGATCGGTGTTTTTAACTGATGCGACGCATCGGCTGAGAAACGAGCCGCTTGTTCAAAGCTCCCTTGTAGTCGCTCGAATGTCGCGTTTAACACGTTGATCAAACGACCGATCTCATCGGCTGGACCGTGCGATGGAATTCGCTCGTCCAGTCGTTCAGCCGTAATGCGCTCGGCCGCGCGCCGAATGTTTTCAATCGGTGCGAGCGCAACCGAGCCAAGCCACCAACTGCCGGCAGCGGTCAGGAGCAGAACGATCGGTATTACAATCACCAGACTGCGAGCGATTTCCCAGCCGAGTTGCTCTATCTCCTTCAATTCGGCGCCTACATGCAGCGTGAGTTCCTGATCGTGGAAGACTCCAATTCGAACGGCCTTTCCGCGGATGTGGCGAGTGTGAAACGTTTCAATTCCATCACTCAAGACGGATTCGCTTAAGTTAGGCGACATGTAGAGAATATCGCCCTCAGGCCCTCGTACCTCGACTAGTCGATCGCGCAAAGCCAGCGGCACAAACCGTTCCGTCACATCGCGCCGTTTGTTATTACCCTGGAAATTTTCGATGTCGCGAAACAGTTCGCGTGCATCTGTTGTCAGACGTCGGTCGAGCGCCTGTAGTTCCTGAGCACGCACGAGGATCCACGTTGTCGATAAGCAGATAATCGAGGCGCTGAAAGCAAACAGCGCGGCCCATGTCACCAGCTTCCAGCGAAGCGAATAATGTCTCATGCGGAACTGTCGCCCCGCACAGCGTAGCCCAGATGACGCACTGTTTTGATGAACGGCTGAGTTGAACCTTCGTCGATCTTTTTGCGAAGCCGGCCAATATAGATCTCGATCAGCTTCGTATCGTATTCATGCGCCCGTTCCCAAACGCGCTCGCTCAATTCCATTCGCGAAAAAGCTCGACCCGGTTCCCTCATTAAAACTTTCAAAAGCGAACATTCGCGCTCCGACAGCTCGATGCGTCGTTCGCCGCGCAATACTTCGCGCTTTTCGACGTCCAGCGTCACATCTCCAGCGCGCAGAATTCTGCTGGGAGGCGCGGCGAACCGCCGGCCCAAAGCACTGACCCGGGCGAGCAGTTCGTTCATCGCGAATGGTTTCGTCAGATAGTCATCTGCTCCACCGGTTAAACCCGCGATCTTGTCCGGGTTCTCACTTCGGGCAGTTAACATCAGGATTCGGGTTGCCACTGCGCCCGCGCGCAACTGTTTTAAAATTTCGAACCCATCCATGCGTGGGAGTTCCACATCGAGCACGAGCAAGTCATAGTTACCGTCGCGCGCTTCGACTAACGCCACTTTGCCATCGTGTACCAACCGAGCTTCGTGACCTTCCGCTTCCAGAGCCCGAGACAAATGAGTCGCAAGTTTGACCTCGTCTTCTATTACAAGAACTCGCACAGACGCCAACTTTAACATCCCGACCTGGCGGAAGGCGAGGCCGCCGCAGAGGCGATCACGAACGCCTTTTATCGGGCAATTTATTCATGTATCGCAGGGCGGCCCTCTTGAGTGCCGCACTCAGTGAGCAGCATAGAAATAAATAGCGATAAATACGGCAATAAGCAGGATTGCAGTGATCCACCAAACTCTTTTGGCCACGGGTCTTGCGGCTGATCCAAATTCCTGTTTAACAAACTCTTCGTAATTGAAATCCTCGTCCGGTAAATCCACGGCATCGTATGTTTCGGCACCTTCTCGCCAGCCCGAATTATGGTCTGCTCCGCACTCGGGACATGCTGATGCAGTGCTAGGAACATCTTCGCCGCATACCGGGCATACTTGCGGGGCATTTGGCTTACTCCTCATTGTTAGGTTCAACGAGACAGAGATAAGTCACGGCGGGCGCCCTTAGCCATGTCTCAGCGGGTGTCGTTCCATCTATTTGATCTCAACATCGGTGTTAATGGCCTTAATCCAACTGTCGCCCGAGCGCACTTCCACACCCATCACGTGACAATGTCCGTCTTGTGCGACAGAAAGCGTTCGAAGTATCGGGGGTCATTAAAACTTCTTTCTTGATTGATTTGAAACAGCACGCCACCTAACGAGATAGAGAAGCCACTACTTGGTCTCCTGGCAAAAACGCTGAACGCATTTCGCAACAGGGCCGTTTAACAGCCGGAGCCGACGTCGTTGCCGATTTCATCGTGCATAAAATGATACCTTGGCGATGAATGCACTCCATTTCGGACCTAGTCGACCGCCATCGAGTAGGATCCTCGGGCATTGCTTGAACCCTAAATCGCGATGGTCACTGTAACGGATCATGCGCCAGTGCATGTGCGGGACAACATGATCGACAGGAATATTATATTGACGCATTAGCCTCGCGGTGAGTCGCGCGGTACGGTCGATAGTGATGTCAAGATTGTTGCCGCGATTTACACACATCTCGATCCCAATGGATGACCGGTTTCCCGGGCCTTCGTAGTCAGCGTGCTCTCCGGTTTCGTTAGTCGGGAGGGTTTGGTAAATGGAATGATCGTCCACAGTGAAATGCCAGGTAAGAAATCCAGTGCGATTATGACTGCCTCGGAGGCCCTTGTTCATGGCGAGCGCGTGATTTAATGCGTTGGCACTACGAGACGTATTGTCTGTCGAATGAATAGTGATAAATGTCGGTCTCATCGGCCGATGCAAGGGACGCCCGCAGTTCGCGGGTGGGATGATATCCTGCGTGATTCCCAATTCGGCTGCAGTGCTGGGAGCTAGGCCGCTGACGGCGGCGCGTCGAGGAGTCACCGCACAGGAAGAAAAGAAAAGCCCCGCCAGGGCAACCGCGAGAAATCCAAATGTGCGAAGTTTCACCATAATCATTCCTGCCTTTGCGAGAAGAAAGCCATTAATGGGCTGCAGGGTGAGAATAGTGCCGAATTGTTGGGCATTTAGAAAGCGGAATCGCTTCAGGCTTCAGACATAAGAGGCCGCCAGAACACTCGAACTTCATTAGTCGTTGTGTTGATGATGATTGGGCGCTCATTGGTCCGTCGCTCTTTCGTAACCTCGGGCCGAATTCTACGCATTACCTCAGTGAACGGCCAGAAATGAGTTTTCAAAAATGAGAGTTCACGGAAGGCCACATCAAATAGAAAGAAGGATAAAATGACAGAGAAAAGAGCGAAGAAAACTATCAAACTCCGTGACTTGGAGCCCACAAAAGACGTCATAGGCGGCAACCGCCGCCTGTTCCGTCAGAGAGAAGACCCAAGACCCGCCCCACGCGGTGGCTATGGCATTCACCTGCCCCAATAAAGAGAGAACCGTGAGAAAGTCGCACCCTGGTCCAATCCCCGTGGTGCGATCTTTGTCTGGAACTGCGAAATAAAGCTCGACAGACTTTCGCGGATTAAGCAAAAGCCTCCTCGACTCCGCGACCGCACTAACCAGTTGCCCTTGACTTGCAATCAGCCGTCACACTTCACCGTGTGGCGGCGTTTTGTTTCACTCGCTAACCGCTCTTTGAAATCGCCCGTGCTCGTGGCGTTTAATCATGTTACCTGCTTCATCGTAAACCAGAAGC
>Ga0207697_10002200_pt1 | contig 10201 bp, 7 predicted proteins | sample KBSSwiS5withPhiX_FD_184293 | JGI IMG/M metagenome (GOLD analysis project Ga0207697, IMG submission 184293) | Switchgrass rhizosphere microbial communities from Kellogg Biological Station, Michigan, USA, with PhiX - S5 (SPAdes) (version 2) | ecosystem: Host-associated > Plants > Roots >... | reverse complement strand
AGGAAATGTCCCGGCATGACGTTCTCGTTCTGCCGTCGTTACATGAAGGCTTTGGTTTGGTCATGACTGAGGCGATGGGCCAGGGTCTTGTCGTGATCACGACGCCTCATACCGCTGGTCCGGACCTGATCACAGACAGCGTCGATGGATTTGTGATTCCGATCCGTTCCGCGACAGCGATCGAGGAAAAACTGGATCTCTTGCTTCACGACCGCAATCGACTTAGGGCAATGCAGGCAGAAGCCCGGGAAAAAGCGCTTGCTTATACTTGGGAAAACTATCGCCAGCACCTCGTTCGACTGGCACGAGAAGTAGTGGATACACCCTTCGAGTCATGAGGGGCATTGCCGATCGGCGGAGCAATCCCGCCCAGCAAAATCTACCGAGGATCTTTCATCCGTCGGACACGATTCACAATATCCGGCGTCTCATCTGGCTCTATCTTTGGTTGCTCGTCTTTGAGGGCGTTTTCCGCAAATGGTTCCTCCCACAGTTTTCCGCGCCCCTTCTGCTCATCCGCGATCCGGTTGTTCTGTTGATCTATCTCTTGGCTCTGCGCGCCCGAATTTTTCCCTGCAATATCTACATCATCTCGCTCGCAATCATTGCGATCTTGTCGTGGGCAACCGGGATTATTGTGCTCCTGCCGTACTTTCCGATTCAGACGATTATCCTGGTGACGGGCTATGGACTTCGTTCCAATTTCCTGCATCTCCCGCTCATCTTCATCATTCCGGCGGTCTTTGACCTTGAATGCGTGAAACGCGTCGGGTGGTGGACCATTATCGGCATGATTCCGATGGCGGTACTGATGGGTTTCCAATTTGCCGCGAGTCCTGAATCCTTTATCAATCGTGCCGCGGGCCTTGGCGAGGGCACCCAGATCCCGGCAGGCGGCGGCAAGATTCGGCCAGCGGCTGTCTTTTCGTTCACATCTGGAGCGGTTTACTATGCCAGTGCCTCGGCCGCTTTTCTCCTGCATGCGATGCTGGCAAGACTTCCGTATAAAGCCTGGCTGCTCTACGGGGCGGGCGCGGGCTTAATCGTTTCGCTGGGCGTGTCGGGGAGTCGCTCGGCGGTACTCGCGGTCCTTGTGGTCGTCGCTTCGCTCGGGGTGATCTTACTTGTGCGACCGAATCTCGTGAACAGGCTTGGGCGTCACTTACTCTTGGGCGCGGTCGTGTTCTGGGCCGTGACTTACTTGCCGATCTTTCGTGAAGGCGTCGGAATTCTCTCCGATCGCTTTACCGAGTCCGCGGACGAGGCTTCGGTGGTCGGCGGCCTTGTCGGACGGACGGTCGGTGGATTTACCGAAGGGTTGCTCGTGCTCAACCAAGTTCCATTAGGCGGCTACGGGCTTGGCGTGGGTACTAGTGGCGGGGCAAGTTTTCTCACCGGCGAAGCCTCCTTTCTCCTGGCCGAGAATGAATGGTCCCGCATCCTTCTTGAGAGCGGGCCGATTCTCGGTCTCGCCTTTTTGATCTGGCGCTTGGCGCTCACCTTTAAGCTCGGCTATTTCGCCATCCGCCAGATTCGAGCAGGCAATACCCTCCCGATCTTTCTTTTCAGCGCCGGTGTCTTTGCCGTGCTGCAAGGTCCCTTCGGACAGCCGACCAGTCTGGGCTTTGCGGTTGTTTTCGCCGGCTTGTGCCTGGCTGCAAAACCTCTTGAGTCGACAACGGCTTCGCCTAACGACGGACCGAGCAAGTCGCTGCCGCGGCCCATGCGCCGCTCCAAATATGCCGAGCGTCTCCACGGCTCGATCAGTCGCTCTCATCCAGGCCATGGTCCTTTTGATCGGTAACTATCCGGCCGATCAGCAGGAAAGCATGCAACGTTTCGCGACGATGATGCTCCGCGGCCTGGCAGCCGCAGGCGTGCCGGCCGAACTGATTCAGCCGGAGCCGTTTCTCGGTCGCATCGCTCTGGCCGGGCCCTTCGTCGCGAAGTGGCTCGGTTACTTCGATAAATTTCTCTTCTTCCCACGCCAGCTAAGGCGAAAACTCGCCGCCGATTTCGATCTCGTCCACATCTGCGATCATTCAAACGCGATGTACTGCGCGCAGGTCGGCCAGCGCCCCGCAATCGTCACCTGCCACGATTTACTTGCCGTCCGCGGCGCGCTGGGAGAAGAGACCGGATGCCCGGCTTCTCCAACCGGCAAATATCTTCAGCGTTGGATCGTGTCGGGCCTGCGCCAGGCCAGCGCGGTGGCCTGCGCATCATCCGCCACCCTGCGCGACGCCGAGCGCGTGGTCGGCCAACGCGACGGCCGACCGCAACTTCTGCTCATTCCACACGGCATCAATTATCCCTACCGAAAACAGTCCGTCGATCGCGCGCACACCTTGCTTTCGCGCGTCAAGGGCCTCGATCCCGATCGACCTTTCGCGCTCCACGTCGGCTCCAACCTACGGATGAAAAACCGCGAAGGAGTGCTGCGGATTTTTGCCCTAACGAAAGACGAATGGAACGGACAAATGCTTTTTGCCGGTCAGAAATTGACACCCGAATTGCGGTCGTTAGGCGAGCAACTTGGTCTGCTGGAGCGCGTCGTCGAAGTAGCGAGGCCGGATAACGAGTTGCTCGAGGCGCTTTACAGCACTGCCCTGGTGCTGCTTTATCCGTCTCGCTTTGAAGGTTTCGGGTGGCCGATTATCGAAGCCCAGGCCTGTGGCTGTCCGGTTATTTGCAGCAAGCGCGAGCCCATGTCGGAAGTCGGCGGAGACGCCGCGCTGACCGCTGATGTGGATGACGAACCGGAGATGGCTCGCGCGCTCGTGCGGTTGACCGATCCTGCAGAACGCGCACGCTGGAGCGAAAAAAGTCTGAGCAACGCGCAGCGCTTTCGCGCCGAGGAAATGATCGCGCGCTACATTGAACTCTACCGTTCCCTTGGCGCACAGGTTTAAGGTGCAGCCATGTGCGGGATCGCAGCTCATTTCAATTTTCGGGGTCCCGCGACGCCGCTCAATCTTCAATTGCTCGCGCATCGCGGGCCGGATGCCGCGGGGGAATGGATTTCCGCGGACCGGCGTTTTTGGTTAGGCAATACGCGTCTCGCGATTCTCGATCTCTCCCCCACCGGCGCACAGCCGATGGTCGATTCAGCGACCGGCAACGTTATTGTGGTCAATGGTGAGATTTACAACCATCGCGCGTTACGGACGGATCTCAGCGACGCCGATTGGCGCGGGACAAGCGACACCGAAACGCTTTTGTTGGGTTACGCGCGCTGGGGGCACCAATTGCTCGATCGGCTCAAGGGAATGTTCGCCTTCGTCATCTACGATCACGCCAGGCAGGAGTTTTTCGTGGCGCGCGACCGCCTTGGGATCAAGCCACTCTATTACACATTGGATGCCGAAAGTATCCGTATCGCCTCCGAGGTAAAGGTTCTCGTTGGCCCTGGTTCGACGATCACTTCCGCTTCGATCGGCGCCTATCTGCAATGGGGCGCTTGTCCCGAAGATCAGCTTCTTTATTCGGGCATTCATGTCCTTCCGGCTGGCCACGCCATGACCATCGGAGTCGGTGGGGCGGGACATCGTCGAGCCGGGGGGAGGAGGTCTCTTGCGCAGCCAGCAATCATCCCGGGCTCGACAGAGTCTCGCCCCACCGACCCAGAAGTCTGGCGTTACTGGCCTAACCAAAAAAGATTTCAGTCTCCCAGCGAGGCCGCGCCGCAAAAAATTCGTTCGCTCCTCGAGACAGCAGTGGAACAACATCTTCTCTCCGATGTCCCGATCGCCAGCTTCCTGAGTGGCGGAATCGACTCGTCGATTGTGACCGCGCTGGCCGCGCAACGGTTGGGCCGAAATCTGAAAACGTTCTCGGTGGGTTTCGACGTCGCGGAGTTCGACGAAAGTGCGATCGCGCTCGAAGTCGCGCAACGCTTCGGCACAACGCATCAACGCCTCCATCTCACCGACGAAGAAGGCCTCCAATCGGTCACGGAAGCCGTCGCACATCTCGATCTACCGTCGGTCGACGCGATCAACACCTACATTGTCTCGCGTGCCGTCGCGCAACGCGGACTGAAAGTTGCCCTCTCCGGTCTCGGTGGAGACGAACTTTTCGGCGGCTATCCCAGCTTCCGCGATGTGCCACGGCTCAAGCGGCTCGGAATGCTGCCGCGTGCTCTGCGGAAAGCCCTGGGAGATCGCGTGGCCGACTTACCGGGCGATGTTGGAATTTGCGAACTTGCGCAATGGCGCCGCCGGTTCTTCACCGATGCGATGCTGCAAGCCGCCAGCTTGCCCAACGAAACAACGCCGCTCGAATGTCCTGTCGAGCTCCCGGACGACTTTTCCCGGATCAGCTGGGCAGAGCTCAGCGGCTACATGCGCCGCATGCTCTTACGCGATTCCGATCAAATGAGTATGGCCGTCTCGCTCGAGTTACGCGTTCCCTTCCTCGATCACGAACTGGTTGAATACGTGCTAGGCCTGCCCGCCGCGGAGAAGAAACGATACGGCGGCACGAAAGGTCTGCTCATTGAAGCCTGCCGCGATCTGCTACCTCCGGCGGTCTATGAGCGACCTAAGGCGGGCTTCGCCTTGCCGATGCGGAAGTGGATGGGAGGACCGCTCGCGCCCTTCGTCGAGAACGGACTGCGCGAAGTCGTCCGGCACCAGCTGTTGCCCCAGGATTTTGTTGCAGACGCAGAGAACCGTTTCCGCACCGATCGCCTGCATTGGACGCGCCTCTGGAGCATTGTCGTGCTCGGCCATTTCGTCAGGCGAACCGAATTATCCCGCCGCCCGGATGAAGATATTGCGTTGCATTCATTCGCTTAATCCCGTGATCGGCGGACCGCTGGAGTCGGTCAAACAATTGTCCCGGGTCCTCGCGCGTCGTGGCCACGAGGTGGAAGTGGTTTCGCTCGATGCGCCAACCGACCCGTGGCTGCGGGAATTCCCAACGACGGTCCACGCGCTCGGGCCGGGCCAAGGGAGTTACGGTTATTCCGCCCGTCTTGTCCCGTGGCTAAAAGAGCAGCACGCGCAGTATGACGCCGTCGTCGTGCACGGGATCTGGCAATACAATAGTTTTGGGACCTGGCGTGCGCTGCACAAGGCCGTAACGCCTTACTTTGTCGTTCCACACGGAATGCTCGATCCGTGGTTCAACCGCACGTATCCGCTTAAGCATCTCAAGAAGTTGCTCTACTGGCCCTGGGCGGAATATCGCGTCCTGCGTGATGCGAAGGCGGTTTTTTTTACCTCGGAAGAAGAGCGGTGCCTGGCACGCAAATCCTTCGCGCCTTATAGATGTCACGAGGTAGTGGTAAATTACGGAACGGCGGCGCCGGAGATCGATCTGCCAGAGGCGCAGGAAGAATTTCTGAACGCCTTCCCGCGGCTGCGCGAAAAGAGCTTTCTCCTTTTTCTAGGTCGCCTTCATGAAAAAAAAGGCTGCGCGGAGCTGATTCGGGCTTTCGCTGAGATTGAGAATCCTTCGCTGCAACTTGTCCTCGCAGGCCCATGCGCAAATGATGGTTATCTGCAGCGGCTGAAAGGCCTAACGAACGAACTGAATCTGGGGAAAACGATCACGTTTACCGGTATGTTGACCGGAAATCTCAAGTGGGGCGCCTTCGCCGCAGCGGAAGCCTTTATTCTTCCTTCGCATCAGGAGAACTTTGGGATCGCTGTCGTGGAAGCGCTTGCTTGCGGGACGCCGGTTCTCATTTCAAACAAGATCAATATCTGGCGCGAGATCGTGAACGACGCCTGCGGTTTTGCCGCGGAAGACGACGTTGCGGGAACGCGATGCCTGATCGAACGCTGGCTGGCGACTCCAACCCCGGAGCGTCGTGAAATGGCGGCCAGCGCGCGGCTTTGCTTCGCGAACCATTTCGAAATCAATCGTGCGGTAGATTCAATGCTTCGTGCCCTGGAGACCAATTCTTGAAAGCAGCTGGCATCCCGAGTGAAATCGCGGGATCCCAAGACCTGCCATGGCGGCTCCGCTGCGGGATTCTTCGGCCTCGCCTTGCTGCTCTCAGAATGACGACCTTGTAGAAATGAAGATCACGATTGTCCTGGGCGCGTTTTTTCCCGTCCCGCCGCTGATGGGCGGTGCGGTCGAGAAAGTCTGGTTCGCGCTCGCCCAGGAATTCGCCAGGCTCGGACACGAGGTGACGCAGATTTCGCGCTCCCATCCGGACCTGCCGGCCGCGGAGGCAATCGAAAGAGTGCAGCATCTGCGGATCCGCGGGCATGCACAGCCGCGCTCAATCGTCTGGTTGAAGTGGCTCGACCTTCTCTACTCGCTACGGGTGCGCCGGATTCTACCGCAGGCCGACATCCTGGTGACGAACACTTTTTGGCTTCCCTTTCTCGTTAGGCGGCCCGATCGAGGCCTGGTTTACGTGCACGTGCAGCGTGGGCCGAAAGGGCAAATGCGCTGGTATGCGCATGTCGCGCGGTTGCTCGCGGTCTCGCGCGCGATTGCTGACCAGATCGTGGCCGAAGCACCGCACCTGCGCACCAAAGTGCGAGTGATTCCAAATGCGCTTCCTTTTCGGATCGATCCGGCCCCCCACACGCGCGAGCAAATAGTTCTTTTTGTCGGGCGTGTTCATCCGGAAAAGGGCCTCGAATTGTTTCTCCGTGCACTCTCGCGTTTGCCGACGGAAATGCGGACGGGGTGGAAGGTAAGGATTGTTGGCCCGCATGAGAGGCACCTAGGAGGCGGCGGCGATGCCTTTCTGCAGAGGATGCAGGAACTCGGCGAGTGGAGCGGAGTGCGCGTGGAATGGCCGGGGAAGATTTTTGATCCGGCGGACCTCGCCGAGGAATATCGCTCGTCGCTAGTTTTCGTCTATCCTTCAGTGGCAGATACGGGGGAAGCCTTGCCCGTCGCCCCCCTAGAGGCGATGGCCCACGCTTGCGCGCCGATTGTTTCCGATCTTCCCTGTTTTCGGGACTACATTGCCGACGGCGTGACCGGGTTTGTTTTTGATCAACGCGGGACAGAGCCGGAAAAAAACCTGGCCATTCGTCTCGCGGATTTGCTCGGATGCGGCCCGGAGGAGATCATGCGCGTGGGTGAAAGAGCACGGGCGAAGGCGGCGGAATTTGCTGTAGAGACGGTGGCACAACGTTATCTGGAGGATTTCGCAAGCCTGCTTGCGCCGAAACGTACTGCAGACGAGATGAGCGATCTGAGCCTAACGAATGACTGAACCGCTAGAGAGTGTCGATCACACACAGAGCTCGCAATTCGTCTCCCCCTGGCCGGTGAGCGAACGCGTGCGACGCGCGCTTTGGGAATTCTGTTGGTTCATTTTTTGCGGCTGGACCCCGAAACCGGCGAATCCATGGCGCCTTTTTTGGCTGGGGGTATTTGACGCCAAAATCGAAGGGACGCCTTTCGTCCACCAACGGGCGCGCATTGCGGTTCCTTGGAATCTGACATTGCACGACCGTTCGTGTCTGGGCGACCGCGCGAACGTATATAGCCTCGGCGAGATTGAAATTGGAGCGCGCGCCGTGGTCGCGCAGGAAGCGTACTTGAACACAGGAAGCCACGACTTTTTGCAGCCCTCCATGCCGCTGGTGGTTGCGAAAATCACGATCGGCGAAGACGCTTTTGTCGGCGCACGGGCATTTGTCATGCCCGGGATCAAAATCGGGGCGCGCGCGATCGTCGGAGCGTGTTCGGTCGTGACGAAAGATGTGCCGGAAAATGTGGTCGCGGCAGGAAACCCGTGCCGGATCCTGCACCCGCGGAACGTCAACCGGCCGCCAGCCTGACGACGAACATCTACATCACTGTTGCAGTCTCGCCGAATTTTTTTGCAAGGTCCTTGAGGTGCTCATCCATGTACGTACTTCGTCTGGCCGAAGATTCGCGTCATCACGCGAAAGAACGGGTTTTCGAACTCGGCCACTTCGGTCAGTACGACCTTCGAGCCCGCGCCAGCCGGCGAAATCTCGTAGGTCCAGGAACCGACGAACGGACCATTCGCGTCGCCCAGCGTGCGTACAAGATGATGCGGCGGCGCACTCTCCGCCGTAATGATGGTCATCACCATTCCGCCTTTGAACGATTGCTTGGTTGCCTCGTTGCCTCCTACGGGCGGCAGTATTTCCACTTTCTCGGTGTTACGATTCCACTCTGCCATCCGCCGCACATCGGCGAACAGCGAAGACGGCTTCCGGTGTCTGCTGCAGGTTGATCGAACGCGAGATCGTCGTCCGGGCCGGCAAGGCATAACCGATCAGAAACGCCACTCCGATAACGAGCGCGATGAAAACAACTATGTAGAGCATCCATTTCATCGCGCCGAAATCGCAAAACGGCTGCGCTTTACGAGCGCTAAAATTTTTCTGCTGCTTCCTGCCTCGATCGATTCCCTCCGCGGCGCCGCACCCGGGACACAGCGGGCGGGTCGGAAATCAGTTTTTGGGGCTTTCCTCTTGAAAAGTTTCGCCCAATACTGAGTGTCAGATTCCCATTTATGGACGCTTCCTCTTCCGTCTCGCACCCGGCGCACGACCCGCATCAGCAGGACGCGCACGATCACCACGAACTGCCATTCTGGAAGAAATATATCATCTCGACCGACCACAAGGTGATCGGCATCCAGTACGGCATAACTGGGCTGATCTTCCTGTTCTTCGGCTTTTGCCTGATGATGTTGATGCGCTGGCAGCTGGCGTATCCGGGAAAGGCGCTGCCCGTAATTGGCAATATCATCGAGCGGATGCTTGGCCCTGGGAGCATGACGAACGGGGTAATGACGCCGGAGTTTTACAACTCGTTAGGCGCAATGCACGGGACAATCATGATCTTCCTCGGGATTGTGCCGATCGCTTTCGCCGCCTTCGGGAATTTCGTTGTGCCGCTCCAGATTGGCGCTCCGGATATGACGTTCCCGAAGATCAACATGGCGAGTTACCAGGCGTTTTTCGTCGGCGGCGTCGTGATGCTGATCAGCTTCTTCGTCCCAGGCGGCGCAGCCAAAGGCGGCTGGACTTCCTACACGCCGTTGTCCGATATCTCCGACACGGGGCCGAACTACGATTTGATTTTCAACGGTCAGACACTCTGGCTAATCGGGTTCATCCTCCTCATCACCTCGTCATTGCTGGGTGCGGTTAATTTTATCGCCACGATCATTCAGCTCCGGGCCAAGGGAATGACCTGGATGCGTCTGCCGTTTTTTGTCTGGGCGCAGTTTGTTACCGCATTTCTGTTGTTGCTGGCCTTTCCGCCACTCGAGTCGGCGATCGTCATGCAGCTGATGGATCGCGTGGCGGGAACGAGCTTCTTTTTGCCCAGCGGTCTCGTGGTCAACGGCGCGGCGGTTTCAATCAGCGGCGGCGGCAGTCCGCTCCTCTGGCAGCATCTCTTTTGGTTCCTCGGGCACCCGGAAGTGTACGTGCTGATTCTGCCGGGTATGGGGATTGTCGCGGAGATCATCGCGAACAATACGCGCAAGCCGCTCTGGGGTTACAAGTCACTCGTGCTCGCCGCCCTGGTTCTTGGATTTCTCTCGTTCATTGTCTGGGCTCACCACATGTGGCTAACCGGCATGGGCACGGCGGTGAGTGCGTTTTTCCAGACGACGACGATGATCATCTCGATCCCATCGGTCATCATCCTGAGCGCGTTTTTCATCTCGCTTTGGGGCGGATCGATTCGCTTTACGGTACCGATGCTCTTCGCGACCGCGTTCCTGCCAATGTTCGGGATCGGCGGCCTAACAGGGATACCGCTGGCCTTCAACAGCGCTGATCTTTACCTGCACGACACCTATTACGTGATCGCCCATTTCCATTACATTGTGGCGCCGGGAACGATCTTCGCGGTCTTCGCCGGCATCTATTATTGGTTCCCGAAAGCGACCGGACGCAAGATGAACGACTTCTGGGGGAAGGTCCATTTTTGGCCCTCGCTCATCTGCATGAATGTGATTTTTCTGCCGATGTTTTTGCAGGGCATGCTGGGAATGCATCGCCGCTGGTACGATGGTGGCGAGGGCTGGACCCTCGCCTCGACGAAGGTGTGGGGCCTGAGCGGTTTCCATTGGAATCTGCCGATCTCGATTGCCGCGTGGGTGATGGGCCTCGCCCAAATTCCGTTCATCATCAATTTCTTCTGGAGCATGCGGCGCGGCGAAAAGGTCGGCATCAACCCATGGGAAGCGACCACCCTGGAATGGACGGCACCTTCCCCGCCGCCACAC
>Ga0207697_10002198_pt1 | contig 10202 bp, 11 predicted proteins | sample KBSSwiS5withPhiX_FD_184293 | JGI IMG/M metagenome (GOLD analysis project Ga0207697, IMG submission 184293) | Switchgrass rhizosphere microbial communities from Kellogg Biological Station, Michigan, USA, with PhiX - S5 (SPAdes) (version 2) | ecosystem: Host-associated > Plants > Roots >... | reverse complement strand
GATCTTGCGGTGGTCGCGCTTGGCCGCTTCCTCGAGCCGCAGGAGATAGGCGTCGAGCTGCTTCTTGTTGAGCCAGGCGGTGCCGTAGATGCGGCTCAGCATCGGGTTCTTGGGATCGCCGCGCCAGTAAGCACCCGAGACACGGGTCAGCTTGAACGCCTGCGGGTCGAGCTTGCCGGTCGACGCGAGGTGCGGCCCGCGGCACAGGTCGATCCACGCATCCTCGCTGTCGCCGGTGCGGTACATGGTGATGGTCTCGCCCGCCGGCAGCTCTACCACCCACTCGGCCTTGAACGACTCTCCCTGTCTTTCGAAAAAATCGCGCACCTGGTCGCGGGTCCACACTTCGCGGACCAGAGGCTTGTCGGCGGCGATGATGCGCCGCATCTCCTCTTCGATTGCCGGCAAATCCTCCTCGGTGAATTGACCTCGGCCAGGCGCAGGCGCGAAATCATAATAGAAACCGTCGTCGGTCGCCGGTCCGAAGGTGATCTGCGTTCCCGGAAAGAGATTCTGCACCGCCTCGGCGAGAATGTGCGCATAGTCATGCCTCACCAACTCAAGCGCTTCGGCCTCGTCGCGCGACGTGATCAGCGCGAGGTTCGCGTCGCCCTCGAACGGACGCATGATGTCGCGCACCTCGCCGTCGACCCTGGCCGCAAGCGCCGCCTTGGCGAGCCCCGGCCCGATCGCCGCGGCAACGTCCGCGGGCGTCGAGCCCTCGGGCATCTCCTTCACCGAACCGTCGGGAAGCGCGATCTTGAACATCTTGGTCATTGTGCTGCGCATGTAGCGGCGCGGCCCGCGCGTCTCAACCAATCAGGGAGCGTAAAGGGTACTTGACAACACCCATCAATAGGAAGTAAAGCATCCTTTACCACATGAGAAGGACGCTTGACATGATTCGCACCCCTGCCTGGAAGCGCTACAATTGGCGCGTCGTGCGGCTCAGCGCACTTTACGTCGTCTTCCTGATAGGCGCCGTCTACGGCTTCAAACACCAGCTCGTTCCTGGCGCGCTCAAATATTTCGTCGCAATGCTGCCTGCGCTTCCGATCATCGGCATCTTCGGCGCGATAGGCCGCTATCTGATCGAGGAGCAGGACGAATATGTCCGCATGCTGATGGTCCGCCAGACGCTCTGGGCGAGCGCCTTTGCCCTCAGCGTCGCGACGACCTGGGGTTTCCTCGATAACTTCGGCCTCGTCGGTCATGCCGACGGCTATTGGATCGCAATCCTGTGGTTCTTCGGTCTCGGCCTCGGCGGGATCTACAACAAGCTCACGCTCGGCGACGGCGGCTGCTGATGGAAAACCGCCTCCGACTCCTCCGCGCCGAGCGCAACTGGAGCCAGCAGGATCTCGGCCAGCGGCTCGAAGTTTCGCGACAGAGCGTCAACGCCATCGAGACCGGCAAGTACGACCCCTCGCTTCCCCTCGCTTTCCGCATTGCCGAACTGTTCGGAGTGCCGATCGAGGAAATCTTCGTCTCACCATCGAGCCGCAGCTCGAAAGCGATCTGACCCCATTGTGCAAAAGGAAATTCCCATGCGTCTCCCCGCACTAATGCTCGCCGCCTGTGCCGCCTCCACCTTGAACTGGTCTGCGCCCGCTAACTCCGAACCGCCGACCGCGGCCGAGCAGCGCCTCGATCGGATCTCGATCAAGAGCGTCGGCGACGGTCCGCCGGTCCTGCTGATCCCAGGCCTCGCCTCTCCCGCTGCCGTCTATGGCGGACTCGCGTCGAGCATCGGCAAGGACCACCGGCTGATCTTCGTCCAGGTGAACGGTTTTGCGGGCTCTAAGGCGAGCTCCGCCCCGCTCGACAACCTGCTGACAGGTGCAGTCGACGAACTGGCCGCGTGGCTCGCCGCCAATCACGTCGCCAAGCCGGCCGTGGTCGGCCACTCAATGGGCGGGCTGATGACACTCATGCTCGCGAAGCGACACCCGGAGGCCGTGGGCCGTCTGATGATCGTCGACGCGTTGCCGTTCTACGGGATGCTGTTCGGACCGCAGGCGACCCCGCAAGCTGTCCGGCCGATGGTCGAGCAGATGCGTGCCGGCCTGGTGAGCGGGACGAGTCCGCCGCAGGTGCCGCCGCACATGTCCAACACCGACGCCGGCAAGGCGAAGATCCTCGAATGGCTAAAGGCCTCCGACGTGACGACAGTCGGCGAAGCGCTTGTCGAAGATGCGACGACGGATGTTCGCGGTGACCTTCCGTCATTGACGAAAGTCCCCGTGACCGTGCTCTATGCGGCCGCGAACGCGCAGTTCAAGCCGATGGCCGACGGGCTCTATCGCGAGGCTTACAAGTCGTTGCCGGGCGTCAAGCTCGTGCCCGTTGAAGGCAGCGAGCATTTCATCATGCTCGATCAGCCGGAGCGCTTTGTCCAGGAAGTGGAGGCGTTCCTGCGCTAGGCCTCGACGCCGCCGAGCGCTTCGTCGAGAATCGCTTCGGCGCGAAGGAACAGCTGTGTGTCCACGATCACGCCGGACGCCGCGGCATTCTCGCGCACCTGCTCGGGCCGCGATGCGCCGATGATCGCCGAGGCGACGTTCGGCTCGCGCAGCACCCAGGCGAGCGCGAACTGCGGCATGGTCAACCCGGCCTCATCGGCGATTGGCTTTAGCCGCTGCACGGCGCGCAAGACGTCCGGTTGGATCAGCCGTCCGATGAACCCGCCCATCTCCTGGCTGGCCGCGCGCGAGTCGCTCGGCGGCGCACGGTCGGGATCATATTTGCCGCTGAGCACGCCCTGGCCGAGCGGCGACCAGACAATCTGCGAAATCCCGTTGTCGGCGCAGAGCGGGATGACCTCATCCTCCGGCTCGCGCCACAGCAGCGAATATTGCGGCTGGCTGGAAACGAACTTGGCGACGCCCGTGATATCGAGCGCGGCCTGGATCTTGTCCGCCGGCCATTCTGAAAAGCCGATGTACCGCGTCTTTCCGCTCTCGACCGCGCGGGTCAGGGCTTCCATCGTCTCCTCGAGCGGCGTCCCTGAATCATACCGGTGGCACTGGTAGAGATCGACATAATCGGTGCGCAGCCGCTGGAGCGATGCGTCGAGCTGCTTTTCGACCTGAAAGCGCGACAGCCCGAAATCCGTGTCGCTCATCGGGAAATAGAGCTTGGTCGCGAGCACGTATGAATCGCGCGGCCGTCCGTGGAGAGCTTGCCCGAGGAACGTCTCCGCTGCGCCGCGCCCGTAGACGTTGGCCGTGTCGATGAAGTTGATCCCTTGGTCGAAGGCTTCCTCGAGGCAGGCCCGGGCTTTGTCCGCTTCGACTCCGACGCCGTAAGTGAGCCACGACCCGAGCGAGATTTCGGAGACTTCTAAGTCGCTGTCGCCGAGCTTGCGATATTTCATGGCCTTGACGTCCCTTTGCTGAGTGCGGCGCGCGCGCATTGCGCTTTCGCGGGCAAGCTGGAAAGACCGTTTGAATGCTCGATCGGCTCAAGCGGGTGCAGGAAATCGATGCGACTGGCCTCGAGGGCTTGCCCGATGAGGCGTCAAGCGCTCCCTTGGTCTTGCGCGGGGCCGTCGTTGACTGGCCATTCGTCCGTGAAGCCCGACGCTCGGACGAGGCCGCGGTCGCTTACCTTCGCCGTTTCTACAACGGCCAGCCAGTCAGCGCCCTGGTCGCGGCGCCGAGTGAGGGTGGGCGGTTCTTCTATCGTCCCGACTCGAAGACGATGAATTTCGAAACAGCGCCGGGGCTTCTGCCCGATGTCCTGGAGGCGCTGCTCGACCAACGCTCCGATCCACACCCGGCGGCGATCGCGATGCAGGCGGTCTCTGCGCCCGACTGCCTGCCCGGACTTGAAGAGGAGAATTCGAACCGGTTCGTTCCGGGAGGGTCCCATGCGCGCGTCTGGATCGGCAACGCCGTCGCCGTCGCTCCGCACTTCGACGTCGCCGAGAACATCGCCTGCGTGGTCGCCGGTCGGCGGCGCTTCCTCCTCTTCCCGCCCGAGCAAACGGCGAACCTCTACCCCGGGCCGATGGACGTCACTCCGGCCAACGTCCCGATCAGCATGGTCGCAATGGACGACAGCGAGCTCGATCGCTTTCCGCGTTACCGCGAAGCCCTGACCGCCGCCTTGGTCGCCGATCTGGAGCCGGGCGACGCTATCTATATCCCTTATCTGTGGTGGCACGGCGTGCAGTCGCTGGGCGCCTTCAATGTCCTGGTGAACTACTGGTTCAATCGCGACGAGGCTGCGGCGCGCTACCCGTTCGTGCCGCTCCTGGGCCTTGCCTTCCAGGTCTACCGCGACCTTGCTCCCAAGCACCGCAAGGCGTGGCGCTCGCTCTACGATTATTATGTGTTCCAAACCGACGCCGACCCGATGGAGGCCCTCGTTCCCGCGCACCGGGAAACCGGCGGGACAGTCGATCCTGTCCGGCTGAAGCAGCTGCTTCGCGAGATCCTCGGCCGGTGATCGCCCCCGACCTCGATGCGCTCGATGTCCGCGGACGGACGATCGCCTACCGGTTACGCGAAGGCTCCAGCCCGACCCTCGTCTTCCTTCCAGGCTACGCATCCGACATGGACGGCACGAAGGCGCTGGCGCTCGACGCCTTCGCCCAGCGACGCGGCCCCGCCCTCCTTCGCCTCGACTATTCGGGCACCGGCTCGAGCGGCGGGCGGTTCGAGGACGGCACTCTCACCTTGTGGCTGGAAGAGGCACTGGCTGCGGTCGACCGCCTGACGAAAGGACCGCTGATCGTCGTCGGCTCGTCGATGGGAGGGTGGATCGCGCTTCACCTTGCGCTTCTCCGCCCGGAACGAGTCGCCGCGCTGGTGGGGATCGCGGCCGCGCCCGATTTCACCGACTGGGGCTTTGCCGACGGCGACACGGCCGAACGCCACGGGCTGGCGCGCGGGTTCTGGGAATCGGGGCAGCAGCTTCTCCTCCTCGACAAGGCAGTTGAGATCGGCTGCCCGGTTCGGCTGATTCACGGCGATGCCGACGAAGAGGTCCCGCTCGATGTCGCGTTTCGGCTGATGCGCGTGCTGCGTTCACCCGATGTCCAGCTGAATGTGCTCAAGGGCGGCGGTCACCGTCTGTCGGAGCCTCGCGACATCGACGCGATCGTGCGGACCGTCGCCAACCTGCTGGAGCCTGCCCCTTGATCTTCGCCCTCGCCGCCGCCGTTGCCGCCGCCGCGCCTTGCCCCAACGTCGTCACACCCGACGCGCTCGTGTGCCGGGCGCTGCAGGCGCAGAAGAGCGGCGACAACCAAGCCGCCGCGCAGGCCTTCGAGGAAGCGGCGAAGGCGTCGAGCGACAAGGATCCGAAGACCGCCCGGATGTACGCGGCAGCGGGCAATTTGTGGATCGCGGCCAACCGGCCGGGCAAGGCCGCGTTCGACCTCGACCGCGCACTGGCGCTGCCGGGCCTCGAAGCCGAGCAGCGCGGCGAGGCCCTGCTCGACCGGGCGCGCGCGGCCGAGGCCCAAAACGACCTCAAGACCGCCCGCGCCAAGGCCAATGAGGCGCAGGCGACCATCGCCGACGACCCGTTCTACTGGTATTTCTCGGCATCCCTGGCGATCCGCGAGGGCGACGGGTCGAGGGCTGCTGCGGCGATCGGCAAGGCGCTGACTTTGGCCCCGTCCGATCCGGTCATCCTGTTCGAGGCCGGCCATGTCGCCGATTACAACGGCGACGACGATTCCGCGCGCAGTTACTGGATGCGCGCCGCCGGTAGCGATCCCAATGGCCCCGTCGGCAAGGCCGCGGCCAAGGCCGTCGAGATGCTCGGCGTCACCCCGGCGGTGAAAACGGAGACGAAACCGCGTAAGTAGAAACCATGCGCTTCCTCCACACAATGCTTCGGGTGAGCGATCCTGACGACGCTATTCGCTTCTTCAATCTCCTCGGCCTCGAGGAGCGGCGGCGGATGGAGAATGAGCAGGGCCGTTTCACGCTGATCTTCCTCGGCGTACCCGGCGATGAGGGCGGCGAAATCGAGCTCACGCACAATTGGGATGAGAGCGGTTACGGCGGCGGCCGGAACTTCGGCCATCTCGCCTACCAGGTCGACGACATCTACGAGACTTGCAGCCGGCTGATGGATAATGGCGTGACCATCAATCGGCCGCCGCGCGACGGGCGAATGGCGTTCGTCCGAACGCCGGACCAAATCTCGATCGAGCTGCTGCAGAAGGGCGCTGCGCTCGCTCCCGCCGAGCCGTGGGCGTCGATGCCGAACATGGGCGAATGGTGATGCTTGAAGTCACGGCCGTCCCTGTCCTGACCGATAATTACGTCTGGCTGATCCACAACGCGGAGATCGGCGAAACGGCCGCCGTAGACCCTTCCGTCGCCGATCCGGTGCTCGAGGCCACAGCCGCCAAGGGATGGCGGGTAACGCAAATCCTGAACACTCACTGGCATCCCGATCATACGGGCGGCAACCTGGGCATCCAGGCGGCGACAGGCAGCGTCATCATCGCACCCGCCGAAGCCGAGCGGGTCAGCAAGGTCGACCGTATCGTCGGCGAAGGCGATCGCGTGACCGTCGTCGGCCGCGAAGCGGTCGTCTGGGACATCCCCGCCCACACCAACGGACACATTGCCTATTATTTCGAAGCTGAGGGCATGATCTTCGTCGGCGACACGATGTTCGCCATGGGCTGCGGCCGTCTATTCGAAGGCACGGCCGAACAAATGTACCGAAACCTTCAGCGGATCGCCGCGCTCCCCGAGCAGGTACGCATCTACTGCGGCCACGAATATACGTTGGCGAACGCCCGCTTCGCGGCCCACGTCGAGCCGGACAATAGTGCGATCGCCGATCGGCTGGCGGCCGTGAGCGCCCTTCGCGACGCAGGTGAAAACACCTTGCCCACGACCGTCGCACAGGAGCTTGCGACCAATCCGTTCGTTCGCGCCGCGGGCGTCGAAGAGTTCGCGCGGCTGCGGCGGGACAAAGACAGCTTCCGTTCATGAATTCAGGCGTTCTAGGAAGGAGCGGGGGCGCGCAAAAGGATACCTCGAGGAGGTCGAAATGCGTGTGATCTCATTATTGCTGGCGGGCGGCTTGCTTGCGTCCTGCACGACCGCTCCTGAGCCGACTTATCGTTCTGCCAACAAGCAGGCCGAGCTCGCGAAATTGCTCGCCGGGAAAGTCGCCCAGCGGCCAGTCAGCTGCCTTCCCCATTACAGCTCGAGCGACATGCGAGTGATCGACGATGAGACGATCGCCTACCGCGACGGCGGCCACAGGACCTACGTTGCGCACATGAGCGGCGCTTGCAGCAATCTTGCGAGCGGCAGCGCCGCGCTTGTCACCCACTTGTACGGCTCCGCCGACCTTTGCCGCGGCGACATCGCGCGCGTCGTGGACACGGCCAACGGAATGACGATCGGCAGCTGCGCGTTCGGCGATTTCACGCCCTACGTGACGCCGAGAGCTTAGCGCTTGTAGAGCGCGTCGAGCCGCTCGCCATAGACTTTTGAAATGATGTGGCGGCGGATCTTCATCGACGGCGTCAGTTGCTCGTTCTCGATCGTGAACGCCCCGTCGGCGAGGATGAAGCGGCGGACCTTCTCGATCACCGACAGGTCGGAGTTAACACGGTCGACGGCGGCCTGGAGGCGCTGGTGCAGGTCGGGCGCGTTCGCAATCTCGGGGTCCGGAACCAGCAAGGCGACGAGATGCGGCCGACGGTCGCCATAGACCATGGCCTGGGCGATCTCGTTCTGCAGTGTCAGCATCCCCTCAATGCGCTGCGGCGAGACATTGTCGCCCTTGTCGTTGACCAGAATGTCCTTCTTGCGGTCGGTGATGACGATGCGGCCATGATCGTCGAAATGTCCGACATCGCCCGTCGCGAGCCAGCCGTCCTTCAGCACCCGCGCCGTCTCCTCGGGATTGCGCCAATAGCCGTGCATCACATTCTCGCCGCGAACCATGATCTCGCCGTCCTCGGCGATGCGGACTTCGCAGTTCTTGACCGGGGGTCCGACCGTATCGAGCCGGATGCCGACGCTCGGCCGGTTGCAGCTGATGAGGGGCGCGGCCTCGGTCTGGCCATAGCCCTGAAGGAAGGTGATCCCGAGGGACTGGAAGAACACGCCGACCTCCGGATTGAGCGGCGCCCCGCCTGACACCCACGCCTTCTGCCGACCGCCGAAGCGGGCGCGGATCTGGCGCCTCAGCGTCAGCGACAGGATGCCGTCCATCGGCAGGTCCCACGGCTTCAGCCGGCCGTGATACTTGTCGCCGCCAATCTTCATCGCGCGGCTCATCAGATATTTCGAAAGGCCGCCCTGCGCCTCGACGCTCTTCATGATCCGCGCTCGCAACAGCTCGAACAGCCGGGGCACGACGACCATGATCGTCGGCTTCACTTCCTCGATATTGGACGCGAGTTTCTCGAGACTCTCGGCGTAATAGATCTGCGCGCCGAGCGCGATCGGGAACATCTGCCCGCCCATATGCTCATAGGCGTGGCTGGCAGGAAGGAACGACAGGAACACCTCGTCGTCCCAGCCGAAGTCGGTCGAGATGATGTCGGTCGCGCCTTCGAGATTGTGGAGGATCGCGCCGTGATGCTGCTTGACGCCGCGCGGGGCCCCGCCCGTGCCGCTGGTGTAGATGATGCAGGCGAGGTCCTCGCGACCGATGCCCGCAGTCTCGGCCCTCAGCTCATCAAGTCCCGCTTCGCCCGAGGCGAGCTTGGTCCAATAGTGACAGCTGACCCAGTCCGGCGTCTGCCCGGAGCGGAGCGGCTCCATTCCGATCACGTGATGGCATTCGGTCGAGGTGATCACCGCCGGAACCAGATTCTTGGCGAGCTTCTGGTTGGAGACGATCACTGCCCGCGCACCCGAATTGCCGAGCACATGGGCATGATCGCGCGTCGTGTTGGTGGTATAGGTCGGCACCGTCACGCACCCCGCCGCCATGATCGCGAGGTCGGAGATCAGCCATTCGGGCCGGTTTTCGCTCACCAGCGCGACGCGGTCCCCCGGTTCAAGGCCAATGCGCTTCAGCGACGCGGCGAGCGAGGCGACCTGCCGCGCTGCCTCAGTCCAACTGGTGGACCGCCATTGGCCTTCGCGCTTGGCCCACAGGAAGGGCGCGTCGCCCTTTTCCGCCGCGCGCGCGACGAACAGCGCGATGAGATTGTCGAAGCGTTCGAGTTGCCGAGCCACCATCCCCCGTCGAGCCTTACTGCGAGACCGCCGCGCCTTCGCTGCGCGGGTCGGCGCCGCCGGCCCAGCGGCCGTTGACCCATTCGACGGCGTTGGCCTTGAAGCCAGGCGGGATCGACTTCACCTGATGCCCAAGCTTCTGGAGCTCGGGCATCATCGTTTCGAGATAGGTCCCGCGCTCGACGTAAACCGTGTCGGTGCCGGGAGCCAGAATCACTGGGAGCGCGATCGCCTGCTGGGCACTGTAGTGCCAGTCGATCACCCCGATGATTGTCTTCAGTACCTGCGCCGGGATCGTCGGCCCGCCGGCCGCTCCGACCGCCAGCCGGACATGGCCGCGCGGGTCCCAGACGATCGTCGGGCTCATCGAGCTCCGCGGCCTCTTGCCGCCCTGGACGCGGTTGGCGGTGAGGCAGCCGTTCTTGTCGGGCACGATGTTGAAGTCGGTCAGCTCGTTGTTGAGATAATAGCCGTTGACCATCAGCCCCGAGCCGAAAATGTCCTCGATCGTGGACGTCTCCGACGCGACATTGCCCTGAGAGTCGACCGCGACGAAGTGCGACGTTCCCCGTTCGGGGACCGGCCCGGTCGTGCAGGTCATCTTGGGAGCGCCCGCCGGGTGGCCGGCGGCGACGCTCGGCATGGTCCGGTCGGGCGAGATCAAGGCCGAGCGCTTCGCCAGATAGGCCGGGTCCATAAGGCCCGCGGTCGGCACCGAGACATAGCCAGGATCGCCGAGATACAATTCGCGGTCCGCGTAAGCGAGCCGCATCGACTCGGCGATCAAATGCCAGGCGACGGGCGAGTTCGGGCCAAGCGCGGACAGGTCGAACCGCTCGAGCTGCTTCAATGTCTCGAAGACAGTAGTGCCGCCAGAGCTCGACGGGCCCATCCCGCAGATGCGGTAACCGCGATAGGTGCCGCACACCGGCGCACGTTGAATGACCTTGTACCCGGCGATGTCCGCCGCGGTCATTTGTGACGGGTTGATCGGTGATCCGTTCACCGTGGCCACGATGGCTT
>Ga0207697_10002194_pt1 | contig 10209 bp, 5 predicted proteins | sample KBSSwiS5withPhiX_FD_184293 | JGI IMG/M metagenome (GOLD analysis project Ga0207697, IMG submission 184293) | Switchgrass rhizosphere microbial communities from Kellogg Biological Station, Michigan, USA, with PhiX - S5 (SPAdes) (version 2) | ecosystem: Host-associated > Plants > Roots >... | reverse complement strand
TCGCAAAAATTATTTCTATCCGGACATGCCGAAAAATTATCAGATTTCGCAGTACGACATGCCGCTGTGCACGAACGGCAGCGTGCCGTTGCATGATCTTGCTTATCCGAAAGACGCACAGAAAAATATCGTCACGCATGACAAGGAAGTGCATTTGGTGCGGATCCATCTCGAGGAGGACGTCGCAAAGAGTTTCCATTTCGAGAACAGTAGCGGGATCGATTTCAATCGCGCCGGCACGCCGTTGATGGAGATCGTGACTCAGCCGGAAATCAATTCGCCCGAGGAAGCGTTTGCGTTCTTAAGCGCATTGAAACAGATCCTGATCTACGGCGCGGTGAGCGATGCTGATATGGAGAAGGGGCAATTCCGCTGCGATTGCAACGTTTCCGTTAGACCTGATGATCAAATCCAACTCGGAGCAAAAATCGAACTCAAGAATTTGAACTCCATCAGCGGTGTCCGACGCGCTCTGGCTTACGAGATTCGCCGCCAGACCAGTACCCTCGAGCGCGGTGAACGGATGGAGCAGGAGACCCGTGGCTGGAATGATGGCGCGGGTGAAACATTTCTCATGCGGACCAAGGAATTCGCGCACGATTATCGTTATTTTCCGGATCCGGATCTTGTTCCGATGAAAACTGACTCACTGGTGACCGAGGTGCGCCCGCGTGTTCCGGAGCTGCCAAAGGGGAAGCGGGCACGTTTCGTTGAGCAATACAACGTCAGCCCCTACGATGCCGCGGTGCTGGCGAACGATCTCGAGCTGGCCAGGTATTTCGAGGCGGCTGCCAAAGGCGCAAAAAAACCAAAGAATCTGGCTAACTGGATCTTGAACGATTTGCAGAACGCGCTGGGCGCCGTTGGCAACGGGATAAACGAGTGTCCAATTCGGCCGGAGGCACTGGATGAATTAGTGAACTTGATCGACAGCGGAAAAATCAGCGGCAAACAGGGCAAGGAAGTTTTTGCTGAAATGTTTGCCACGGGGAAAACCGCCACCGCCATTGTGAAAGAAAAAGGCGTCGAACAATTGAGCGACGTAAGCACGATTGAAAAATTGTGCGATGAAGTGATCTCGGCGAACCCGAAACCGGCAGCAGATTTTCGAGCAGGAAATGTTGCATCGCTGAATTTTCTCAAGGGACAGGTGATCAAGCTATCCAAAGGAAAAGCCAATCCGCAGCTTGTCGGAGAAATTCTGGAACGAAAGCTGAAGGCATAGCCGCAGTCTGTCATTCCGAGCGAAGTCGAGGAACCCCGCGATGTAAGCGTTCGGTAACGCGACGAGATCCTTCGACTTTGCTGAGAATGACGGTTGTAGGGCGTTGCTGTGAACTCCGAAAGCTTTCGGAGCTGACACAGACGCCCTACAATAGCGGTGTGCGAATCCTCATCGCTCCCGATAAATTCAAAGGCACGCTGAACGCGCGAGAGGTCGCCCAAAATATCGCGAAAGGACTGTTCGATGTGGTGCCGGACGCGCAAATCGAAATCGTGCCGATGGCGGATGGCGGCGAGGGAACCGCCGAAGCAATTTGTGATGCGCGCGGATGTTCGTGGTTAGAATGCAAGGCGCACGACGCGGTCGGGCGCGAGATCGATGCCCGCTACGGATGGATTGATCAGGAAAAACTTGCGATAATAGAGATGAGCGAAGCCGCTGGTATGCGGCGACTTTCCGAAAGTGAACGCGATCCAATTCGTGCCACTACGTTCGGTGTTGGGGAAATGATTTTGGATGCGACAAAACGCGGTGCGAACGAAATAATTATCGGTCTGGGTGGCAGCGCAACGAACGATGGCGGTTTCGGCATGGCACGCGCCTTGGGATTTCGGTTTGAATTCGAGGATGAGCAGGAGCAGGAGCACGGCCAGCTGCGCCTCAGTGATTTGGTCGACCTTAAAGAAATCAGGCGCCCGGTAGATTTGCTGGTGCCCACCACCATTGCGGCGGTGGACGTGAAGAATCCGTTGCTCGGAGAAAATGGCGCGACACGAGTGTTTGGTCCGCAGAAGGGTGCGAGTAATCGCGACCTCGACAATTTGGAACGCGCGCTGACGAAGCTCGCGGACGTGGTGGCCGCAGACTTCGGATTCGACCATCGTTATGAAGCTGGTGCGGGCGCCGCAGGCGGGCTCGGCTTTGGTCTGCTGAGTTTTTGCGGCGCAACAATCCGGCCGGGATTCGAAGTTGTCGCAAAAGCCGTCGGGCTTGAAGCGAAGATGAAAGATGCGGACCTGGTGATTACAGGCGAGGGAAGTCTGGATCGGCAGACGCTTGAAGGGAAAACGCCCGCGGGCGTAGCGCGGCTAGCGCGAAAACTCGGAAAACCAGTGTACGCAATTGTTGGCCGCGCATCTGACGATCGGGAAGTTCGCGACATTTTTGACGGCATTTACCAAAACGCGCGCCCGGGAATGAGTCAGCAAGAAAATATGAAACGCGCAGCAGAACTTTTGCGCGAGAACGCTCGCGAATTGGCAGAGACATTTGGCGTCGGATTGTAACGGCGTTCCGTTGGTGTGAACCGCCGTGTCGATGCGTTATTTCTTCGCGTTCCTCGGATCGTCCGCGGGATTTACATAATTAATCTGCCACGGACCGATGCCGTGAAGTTGAATTACCGTATCGCCTTCAGACCACCCCGCATGTTTCATTCCGGCGGGCCAGTAACCAAAGGAGCCTGCCGGAAGTTTTTTTGCGCTATTCCGATCAAGGGCTTCCCCCGTGGCCAGATAAAGAGCACCTGAAATCACCGTCACGCGCTCAGTTTTTGGATGGGTGTGCGGTGCGACATAGTAGCCGTCAGGAAACTGGAAACGCACTACGAAGGGACCTTCCTTTGTTGGATCGCCTTCAAGCACAGCCATCTTTGCGCCTGGAGGCAAGGCGGCTGGTCCAGCTTTCCATTCAATGGCTTCAGCAGGGTAAAGACGCATGCCGGTCGATTGTGTGTCTTCGGCGACTAGCCGTGCGTGATCGAACAAAACGGCGAACAGAATGACTCTCACAACTCCGAGAATAGTTTTCATGGGCTGATTATTGTGTCTGATTTTCTGGAGACAAGTGGGTCAATAAAATTCGCGATATTGCTTCGCGGTTTCGACGTAGCTCCATGCCCATCGGGCGATGTCGTTTTGTTCTTCAAGCGTTAGTTGTCTGCGAATTTTTGCGGGCGAGCCGAGCACGAGTGAGCCCGGCGGAATTTTCATTCCCATCGTCACGAGCGCGTTTGCGCCGATGATGGAACGCGCACCAATTTCGACGTCGTCGAGAATGATTGCGCCCATGCCGACAAGCACTTCGTTGTCGACCTTGCATGCATGAACAATCGCGGTGTGGCCGATCGTGACCAATTCGCCTACCGTTGTTGGGTAGCCGGTGTCGACGTGGACGACAGCGTTGTCCTGAACGTTCGAGCGCGGCCCGATAATGATGCGGTTGATATCGCCGCGCAAAACCGCGCCGTACCAGACGCTTGATTCTTCTTCAAGAATTACGTCACCGAGCACAGTCGCGCCAGGAACAACCCACGCGCTTGAATGAACAGTGGGGCCTTTTTGCAGTCGCGCGACGATGCCGCCGTGTCCGGTCGGCAGTGAATCTGGTTCGATATGCATTCGCGATGAGCACCGAAGATGGAACGTCCAGTCCGTATTCGCAAGACAGTGGGTGCGGAGAGTTCGCGGAGCCCGTTTAGACTGTCTTACATTACAAAATCGTAATAAAAAAGCTTGCGCTGCTGAGACGAGTGCGGTTTCATCGCGCGCATGCCTTCGAAAATTACTCTCGCACTTGGAACGGCGCTCGCAGGGATTGCCCTGTGCTGTTTTGTCGAATCCGGCTTTGCTCAGGACGCCGTGTTTGCGCCTATTGCGGAAGGCGATGCTGACGATGCCGATGACGGCGACGGCAAGGACGATAAATCCCACCGGCCCCGCTCACGGCCGAGCGGCAATGTTGTAAGTGCAAATAGCAGATTTGTCATAAGCTCAAGTGAAAGCCTCTCGCTCGCTGTGACGAGTGTAACTGACACCGCTGAGGTCGAAAGCGTGGTGGTTACCGGAACGTGGTTCGATAGCTATCCAATTCCGTATCCCGCGTTACCGCCAGTTGAAGGGACAAGGATCAATGCCGGAAAGAAAACTTCGTTCATAAAACCATCAGAGTTTCCCACGTTCGCCGGAAACGATTATCGCGAGGCAATGGCCACTACACCTGGCATCATCGTTAGTGAAGAGCCCCAATCGCCAATCATCAACTTCGGTTATCGCGGCCTGAATTCACAGCGCAGCGAGTTCACGCAGGTGCTCAAGGACGGCGTCTCGATCAAGAACGAGCAATTCGGTTTTCCTGAATCGCATTACACCCCAATCCTCGATGCGGTGGAGCGAATTGAAGTCATTCGCGCGGGTGCGGCTTTGCAGTTTGGACCGCAACCCGGTGGGGCTGTCAATTTCGTGATGAAAATGCCGCGCCTGGATGCCCCGTTTCATTTCAGCACCAGGAACGTATTTGGCAGCTATGGTTATTATCGAAATTTCACAGAAGTGGACGGCACGGCCGCCCGGTTCGGCTACTATGCGTATTACGACCACCGGCAACAGGATGGATTCCGCGAAGCCAATAGCGACTACGATCTTAATGCCGGAAGCGCACGTTTCGTGTTGGACGCAACCAACGACAGCCAGTTCATACTGACGCTCGATGCGTACGATGAAGAACATGGCGAACCAGGCGGCATGCGTCGCCGCGAACAAGTCAATCCGTCAAATTCTGTGTTCGTCGAAGACGGTTTCAGTCAGACCAGTCGATTTTTCGATCGATTCCGGCTCGAGCGGTATTTCGCCACATTGGAATATCAGAAATTCTTCTCCGAGAGAACAGAGCTTGATATTAAGGCGTTCGGCGGATACCTGACGCGCTGGAGCACGCGCCAGCGCGGGGGAGCGTTTGGCACGCTCCCTAGCGGACCAGCTGCGGATACCGATTCAATTCAGTTGCGGACCGATTACACAGAGGGTCTGGATGCGCGGATGCGCCACGACTACAATTTATTCAGCGATGTTTCGACCATTGCCGCCGGTGTCTATTTTTATCACGCGTTGCAGGATCGTCGCGACGAGCGAGGTGAAACGCCCGACGCAGAGCACGGTGAGCTTCGTAATTTGAACACCGGTGAAACGTGGGACGGTGCTATCTTCGCCGAGAACCGGTTCAAATTCGGACGTCTTTCCGTCGTTCCCGGGATGCGTCTGGAATTCCTGGAGCAAAGTGTCAGTGAAGAAGTAAACGTCTCGAATCCTTTGCATTCACAGTCCGACTTTCATTTTGTGCCGCTGTTTGGATTGGGACTCGGTTATACGCTGGTCGAGGGTGAGCCAATTCTCTCTGCGCCTCCCATTGCTGGAGGAAAGGGTGCCGAGGCCAAAAATCCTCCTGCGCCGATTGTCACAGGCTTTGGCCCGCCGCGTGTTGAACTTTACGGGACGGTATCGCAGGCCTACCGGCCCATCACGTACGGCGAACTTGTGCCCACGGGCGGTAGTTCAGTCGTAAATGGCGATTTAAAGGAAGGGAAGGCGCTTCAGTTCGAATATGGAGTTCGCGGGAAACCGTTGCCGTACCTGAATTTCGACGTGGGTAGTTTCTATTTCACATTTACCGATCAAATCGGAGAGGTCATTCTGCCGAGCGGCTTTACTTCGACCGAGAATGTCGGCGACGCGCGTTACATTGGATTCGAAGCTGCAACCGAATTAGACGTTCTGTCGTTGATCAACGGTGGCGCTCCCAATCCGTACGGCAATCTGACGCTCTACGGCAATGTTACGGTGCTGGACGCCGAATTCACCTCCGGTCCAAATACCGGCAACATTCCTGCGTATGCACCGAATTATCAGGTCAAAACCGGCGCGATCTATAGCTACAAAAATACGTTCAAAGTCGCGCTTCTTGGCACCCTCGTTGACGACGAGTTCGGTGATGATGGCGATTCTTTCGAAGGCTTTATTCCCGCCTACAATGTTTGGGACCTCACGGCGGAATTTAGATTCTGGAAGGGACGAGCCGGAGTCTTCGCCGGTATACGCAACGTGTTCGACGAGAGTTATTGGGGCGAAGTCCGCGAGGAAGGGATCATGCCTGCGCTGCCGCGAAATTACTACGGCGGGTTCGAATTTTTCTTCTAGCCTGTCACGCAGACAATGCTGCCTGCGAACTATCAAACGTTTCGCTGCGGCGCTGCCCCAAGCTGCGGTTGAATGCCGCGCCCTTGGCTCTGGACCGCAAACAGGATTGTTTGCGCCACGAATCGGATTTTCTTATTCTTGGACTTGCGCGATTATACGCGTCACATGCCCGAGTTTCCTCCCGAACAGGTTACGCCGTTCGTTTTCTCCGACCCTACCGGTAAGCGCTGGCCTCGCCTCCGTCTTACTCTGCTAATCGGCGGCGTGCTGGTCTTCGTTGCTATAGTGCTTTTCGTTCAGACGCTTTTTGTGATCCCAAAAATGAACGTGCCGTTTTCGTTGCGGCAGTTGAAAGGCCAATTGCGAGCGTTGCAACGAGAAAATCCTGCAGGCCAGGTTTCTCCAGCTTCATTGCTATGGCAGAAATTCAGCGCGACCCGCCTCGCAGCGAAAAAACTCGCTGGTACGGCGCCAACTCCTTCGCCGCGCCCCCGAAAGAAAGCGCCCGACAACGAAGTGCGACTCGCGTTCTATATAAATGGCGACCCCGACAGCTACGCGTCACTTCAACAACACGCAGCACAGATTACACATGTGTGTCCCGAATGGATGACAGTCGTCGATGGCATGGGCAATTTGCAGATCGACTCGGATGTTCGCGTGTCAAAGCTGGCGGCAACCAAAGGCATTGCACTGATGCCGCTGCTGACGAATCTCGTGGGGGATACCTGGCAGCCCGAAGCCATTGAAAACCTCGCGCACGGCCCCGCGAAACGACAGGACGACTTTATCCAGGACGTGCTTGCAGTGTTGCGCAACGCCAAGGCTGCCGGCGTCGTTGTCGATTGGCAACAAATTGACCCTGCTTACAAGAAGGATCTAACCGGATTCATCGACAAGCTCGCGGACGCCTTGCACGACGACAACAAACAGCTGTGGTTGTGCGTCCAACCGGGGCAAGAGCTGGACTACATCGACATCGATGCCCTCAGTGACAACGTCGATCGTTTCGTAGCGATGTTGTTCGATGAGACGTCGGAGGCAGATCCGCCGGGACCGCTTGCGTCCCGTTCATGGTTTGAAGGTTGGCTGCATGTCCTGTTGGATGGTTCCGACACAAAGCAATGGATCATTGCGATTGGCAGTTATGGCTATGACTGGCCAATCGGCGGCAAAAAGGGCGAGCTGATCAGTTTTTCTGAAGCGATGAGCCGCGCCAAGGATGCGGAAATCGGGAGCGTCCAACTTCAGGGGCCGAGTTACAGTCCGTATTTTTATTTCCAGGATGAGGACACCGAACACGCAGTCTGGTTCCTCGATGCCGTCACTTTTCTCAACCAATTGCGCGGAGTGCGCGATGAGAAGGCGGGCGGCTTCGCACTTTATCGGCTCGGCAGCGAAGACCCTGCAATCTGGGACGCGCTAAACGCGCCACACGATTTCAAGTTCGATAATCAGACGCGACAAGCGCTGGAACTGATCAAATCGACAGACACGATAACGGACGTTGGCGACGGTGAAATCGTAACGGTCGACGAAGATCGCACTGACGGACTGCGCAACCTGACTGTGGACGCAGATGGCTATCTCACAGCGACATATGTTAAGTTTGCGGAATTCCCGACACTCTATCACCAGGGCGCAGGCGGCGAGCATCAGGTCGCAATCACTTTCGATGACGGGCCCGATCCGCGCTGGACGCCGAAAGTCTTGGACATTCTTAAGGCAGCAAATGTAAAGGCCACGTTTTTCGTCGTCGGGGTGAACGCAGAGCGGTACCCGGCGCTTGTTAGGCGGATTGTCGATGAAGGCCACGAGATCGGGAACCATACCTATTACCATCCCAACCTGGCGCTCTGCTGGCCGGAACATATCCGTCTTGAACTGAACGCCACGCAGTTGTTACTCGAAACCATTACAGGCCGCGCGACGACGTTGTTTCGCCCGCCGTACGCCGCTGATACTGGTCCGACGGGACTCAGCGAACTTGCTCCTCTAAAAATCGCGGAGGATCTTAATTACCTCGTCGTTCTTGAGAACATAGACCCCCAGGATTGGGCGAAGCCCGGAGCAGACATCATCCTGCGGCGAATTAAACAACAAAGACATGATGGCAATGTGATTCTGCTTCACGATGCGGGCGGCGACCGCTCACAAACACTGGAAGCGCTTCCGCGCATTTTGGATTGGCTACATACGCGCGGCGACAGCATCGTGCCATTGAGCACGTTGCTCGGAACGACGCGCGATGCAGTGATGCCACTGGTGCAAGGAAATGGCCAGTCGCTTACACGCATCGTCAGCAGCACCGGGTTTCGCGTTTACCACAGCATCGAAGAATTCCTCTGGGCGTTTATGATCGTGGCGACGGCACTTGTGGTCGTTCGGACATTGACCGTCATTTGGCTGGCGTCGCGTTTCCGGCGACTGCCACGAACAGACTTCGCGGAACCGATCAGCGTCGTCATCGCCGCTTACAATGAAGAAAAATTAATAGCGGAAAGTCTGCGGACGCTTTTGGCCACAGATTACAGGGGTGCAGTAGAAGTGGTCGTCATCGACGACGGCTCGACCGATCAAACCGCTGCGGAGATTGAGCGCATAGCGGAAAACGAATCGCGTATTCGTTTGTTCCGACAAGAAAATCGCGGCAAAGCACGCGCCCTCCAACGCGGTCTCGCCGCCGCCCACAACGGCGTTGTGGTTTTTATTGATGCCGATACGCAATGCCAACGCGACACGCTCCCGCGTTTGCTCGAGCCATTTGCCGATGAGCGCATCGGCGCGGTGTCGGGTCACGCTAAGGTTGGGAATTTGCGCACGTTCATCGCGCGTTGTCAGGCTTTGGAATATACCTGCGGGTTTAATCTGGATCGGCGCGCTTACAACCGCTGGAACTGTATCACTGTTGTCCCAGGCGCCATTAGCGCCATTCGGAAGGATGCGATTGATGAAGCCGGCGGTCTGAGTCTGCAAACGCTCGCGGAAGACACCGATCTTACCCTCTCGTTACATAGACGTCGGCAGCGCATCGTGTATGTGCCCGAAGCGATCGCCTGGACAGAAGCGCCTGAGACGGTGACCACGCTCGCTCAACAACGTTCGCGGTGGGCCTACGGTACACTGCAATGTCTGTGGAAACATCGCGACATGGTGTTCAACTGGAACTATCGCGCTCTCGGCTGGTTCAGTTTACCCAGCATCTGGTTCTTCCAGATCATTCTGATCGCGATTACGCCAGTCGTAGATTTGTTCCTGCTGGCGTCTCTGCCATTCGGTGCGTGGAACGCGGTGCTGCCGTTCGTCATCACATTCCTTGCGATGGACGTGCTACTCGCCACGCTCGCGTGTATTTTGGAACGCGAACCAATCCTGCGCGCCTGGCGCATCCTCCCAATGCGCCTGATCTATCGGCCTATGCTTAGTTACTGTATCTGGAAAGCAATCCTGCGCGCGGTCAAAGGCGCTTGGGTTAGTTGGGGCAAACTGGAGCGTACTGCCAGTGTGCCGGTGCGGGCCTAGCAGTGTGATGAAGAACAAATATAATGACCAAGCCACACTGGACACGTGTTATCGCTGATAGCCGCGTCCCTATAAAAACATTGAAGCCTAACGAACTTAAGAGCCATGTCACAAAACATTGACAGCATTCTTGACGCCGCAGAGCAACAGGAGGCGAGCGACGTCTTTCTTCAGGAGAACGAGGTGCCGCGGCTCAAAATCAATGAGCAAATCATCGTGCTCGGAAAAGAACCCTTGTCGCTCGCGGAGATCACTGCATTCTGGCAGGCCTGCGGAGCGAACGCGCAAGGCGACGGCGACATGGATCGCGACAGCGGTTTCGTCTCACGCGCGCATACGCGATATCGCGTAAGCCTGCACCGCACCATGGGCCGCCTCGCTGCGGTAATGCGCCGCATCAAGACCAAAGTGCCTAACTTGAAAACGCTAGGAGCGCCTGAATGGCTCCTAACACAATGGGCCGCTCGCGAGCACGGCCTGATTCTTATAACG
>Ga0207697_10002190_pt1 | contig 10219 bp, 7 predicted proteins | sample KBSSwiS5withPhiX_FD_184293 | JGI IMG/M metagenome (GOLD analysis project Ga0207697, IMG submission 184293) | Switchgrass rhizosphere microbial communities from Kellogg Biological Station, Michigan, USA, with PhiX - S5 (SPAdes) (version 2) | ecosystem: Host-associated > Plants > Roots >... | reverse complement strand
GTAGCTAGTAGCTCGGTTCGTTAGGTTGCTGGGTTATGAGGTCCTACCTAGCTACCCAGCAACCTAGCCACCTAGTCACCCAGTTACCCAGTTACCCAGCTACCTAGCCACCCAATTGAGCGGCGCGGTTTCAATCGCGATTGGTTCGCTCGGTTGCGCATTGGTGCCCAGCGGGTCCGGCCAGTCGAGATACCGCCGCTCGCGGGCACGGATTTCCCGGTATCGACGGAAGGTGTCACGCGCTGTTTCCAGGCCGAGCAGCGATCGCCACGTCGTTCCGCGGAATGTATGGGCCATCATCCCGCGCCCATTCCTGAGCACGAAGCCAGGATGGAGGCGCAACGCCGTGGGGATATGGCGGACCTTCATCCACCGCTCGGCTTTCCACCGCATGAACTCGATCTCTTCGGCGTCGAGATGCGTGCTACGCGTCACCGCTGACGTGCCGTCGTATTCCTCGACGCGCGGATTGACGATGAGCCCGCGCTCGCGGAAGTCGCGCGTCATCGGCGTCCCGGGGTAGGGCGTCGGGTGCTGAATGTATGGCCAGTCGACGTACTTCTTCGCGAACGCGAGGTTGGTCTCGATCGATGAGCGCGTGTCGTCGGGATTGCCGACGATCAGCCCGCCAACGACGAGCAAACCATGCTGGTGAAGAACGTTGACCGCCGCGAGTGTCGTGTTCTCCTGCTTCCGGCTGTTCTTGGCTTTTGCCTTCAGGAAGGCGAGATCGTCATCGAGCACGTTTTCGATGCCGAGAAAGACGTAACGGAATCCGGCCTTCCGCATCAGCGGTGCAAGCGTGGCTCCGTGCGAGGCGATTGCGGCCGTCATCGCCTGCACGACATACATCAAGTCGTCGAGGCCATGCTCGACGATCGCACGGCAGAGCGCCTCGAGGCGAGGCACATCGATGGTGATGTTGTCGTCGACGAGGAAGATCGATCGCGCGCCGCGATCGCGCGCGTCCCTGATGTCTGCGATCACGCGATCGATGGGAAAACGATGGAAGTTGCGACCCCGCATCTCGATGATCGAGCAGAAGCTGCAGTCGAAGGTGCAGCCGCGCGAGGTTTCGACGACGTCGATCGGGAGTCCCATCATCGTGTAGCCGGAGAGCACACGACCGGCGCGCACGGGTGGCCGCACGGTGCCGCCATCCAGTGACGTGGCCGGCCGCGGTGGATTTCGCTCGAACCCTCGGGTGCTCCGGAACCACAACCCCGGGATCTCCGACAACGGACCGGCACCGTCGATCGATCGCAGTAACTCTCGAAAAGTGAGGTCGCCTTCGCCTCGCACGATGAAGTCGACGCCCAACGCCGAATCCGTCCATTCCTCCGGGGCCAAGGACGGGTCGTAGCCGCCGACGGCGATGAGCACATCGGGCTTCCGCGATCTGACGAGCGAGATGATTCGGCGAGCCGTGCTGCGCTGAAAGGTCATTACCGACAGGCCCACCAGCCGTGGCTGCAACTGCTCGATCAGTCGAACGACGGTGGATTGGACCGACGATTGCGCGAGCACGAGGTCGGCGATGGCGACCTGATGATGCGGGTCGACGTTGCCAGCGAGCGAGGCGAGGCCGCCATTCGGCATACGGACGGCGAGCGTCGGCGTATGCTCGAAACTGTCTGGCATCGACATCAAAAGCACTTGCATCGTGATGTTCCAGGTTCCACGTTTCAGGTTCCGGGTTCGTGTTCTGAGTTCCCGTTCGCGGTTCGCGGTTCAGTGTTCTCGGTTCGGGCCGCGCTTCGCGCGTAACGATTATGCCGCTTCGCGGCGCATGACGAACTTGGAACTTTGAACCCGGAACATCGAACCTGAACCATGAACACGAACTAGGAACCGGGAACGAGGAACCCGGAACTACAGTGCTCATTTCACAAACGGGTATTCCGACAGCCTTGGTGCTCCATTCCGGCTTCCACGCTGCAGCAGGCGACGCAGGTCACCGATGTTCGATGACTTCTCCAGCGACATCACGGCGTCGATGAGACGCGTCGTTTGCGCCTCGCCCAGGACGGGCAACATCAGGTCGCGGCTTTTCGCGATGAGTTGCTCGCGCGACATGGGATTGGCGGCGGTGCCCAGCACGGGTCCGACAGTGTCCTGCGTCAGCTGCGTGCCATCCGCCATCGTGATCTGGATGAGCGGCACACCGGGCGCGCCTGCCGCTCCGCGCCCGCCTGCTGCTCCCGGCACCAGGCGGACTTTGGCCTTGAGCCGCACCACGGCGGGATCCTTCATGCGCGCCTTGTCGTGAATCGATCGAAACGTCAGCGTCTTGTCGATCAGCATCACCGACAACGCATGCTGCACGTTGATATCAGACGGCCCGCTGTTGTCGGTGATCGAGCCAGGCTGGTACCGAACAGCAACCTCCTTGATCATCTCGGGATCGATGCGCTGCTTGGCGAGTAACGCTTCGATCGCATCGAGTGGGGCATGAATGGGCTGACCAACGGTCCAGCGCTTGATGTTCGCGCGCGTGATCTCGTAGCGCATACCGAGCCCGTCCACCAGGCGGTCGACCTCTCCCTTCGGCGCATTGGCCACGATAAAATTGTCCGGGCCAGTCATGATGTCGTGGACCGCGTTCCAGCCCGCATGGACCAGGAGGACGGCGGTCACTCCGCTTCGTGCGCCCATGCCGCCGAAGATGAACCCCTTCTCGATGTGATCGGGATCGCGCGGGAACGACTCGATGCCCGAACTCTGCTGCGCCGCGTAGGACAACGTCCATCGCATCTGCTCGGGCGTGAACCCGGCGATCGCTCCTCCGGCCGCCGCGGAGCCGAACACCGCACCGATGCCGTACGACAGTTTGTGGCTGTTCGGGATGCCCGACTGGATCGCGGCCAGCACGCGCGTGCCGACGTCGTAGCCGAGGACGACGGCGCGCAGGAATTGAACCCCATTCGCCTTGAACTGTTCGCCGAGCGCAAGAGCGGCAGGGACGACGTTACAGCCGGGATGCCACGGGCCCGGAGCCAGCGTATCGTCGGTTTCATCGGCGTGGCCCATGGTCCCATTGACCAGCGCAGCCTCGATGGGACCGCAGAGCGTCGTGTCGCCGATGATGGTGGCGACAGGTTTACCACCGTACGCACGCGCAAACCGGATGGCGGCGCGTCCCGGTTCCAGCTCGCTTCCGGACACTATCGCCGCGAAGGTGTCGAGAACGTGGCGCTTCGCTCGCTCCATCACGTCTTCTGGCACTGCGCGTTCGCGCGCCTCGCTCATATACGTGCTCAGCCGCGTCATGACCTGGCTGACCGGGAAGTCCGCCATCGTCTGCGAGGGAAGTGAGACTTGAACGGCGCTTCCAGCGGCGGCCGACAGCCTCGATGACATCGCCGCCGCGGTCAGACCGCCCGCTGCGCGTATGAGCACCTCGCGCCGAGTACAACCTTCGGTCTTCGCCGCGCGAGCGCTGTCATCAATCGGTTGCGTCATCGTTTACTCCGCTGCACTGCAGCTCCCTGGTCCTCCCGTTCCCGGAACCACGAACCGGGAACATTGAACCTGGAACTCGAACTCTGAACACGAACTTGGAATACGGAACCGGGAACTACGTTGCTATTGACTCTCATTGCAGAACGGACAGCGATCGGCACGCGCATGGAGAGGCTTGCGACAATGCCAGCAGAAGCGCGCCGGCGGCGTTTCGCGTGCCTTGAGTCGTGATTGAATCTCCGCCACCGTCGCGTCGGCGGTCGCGGTGCCTCCTCGCCCGGTCACTCGTCGCGGGGCGGGCTCGCGTGCCGCGAGCAAATCATTGAGCAACTCGGATGCGCGCTGATAGCGCTCGACCGGGTCGGGCGCCATCGCGCGCAGGATGATGTCATTGATCGCCCTCGGAATCTTCGGGTTCTTGATGCGGGGCGATGACAGCAGATCGCCGCGTGCCAGCCGGGCGATATCGCCCGGCGCCGGCGTGTCGTACGGCATCGTGCCGGTGAGCATCTGGTACATCGTGACGCCCACCGAGTAAATGTCGCTGGCGAACACGGCCTTGCCATGGAACTGTTCCGGTGCCATGTACGGCGGGCTGCCGATCACCGTCGTCCCGTGCGCCGCGATCTCCAGGTATCGCGACGTGCCGAAGTCACTCACCTTCAGCATGCCGCTCTCGGACACGAGCATGTTGCCGGGCCGAAGGTCACGATGCAGGATGCCGGCGCGGTGCGCGTGATCGACTGCGTTGCAGATCTGGCAACTGAAGTCGAGCGCGCGCGTCAGATCCAGGATGCCCTCACGCACGATGATGTGCTCGAGCGTTTCCCCGGGCACATACTCCATCACGATGAAAAACACATCGTCCTGCTTCTCCGCGGTGAGGACTGTGACGATGTTCGGATGGCTGAGCGAGGCAAGAAGACGCGGCTCCTTGAGCATCTCGACCGAATCGAGGTGCTGCTTGTGAGGAACTTTCAGCGCGACTTTCTTGTCGATCCAGGTATCTTCAGCGAGGTAGACGACACCGAAACCGCCGCTGCCCAGTGAAGACAGGATGCGGTACTTGCCGATGGTTTGACCGCGGAAGAACATCAGGGGTGACGGGAGTATAACAGGGCCTGCCTCGACGAAGCCGCGAGGCGGCGGAGGCGGGTGCGATCTGGTGACGCTGGGTCGGTGCGTGTCGCGCGCTACTCGCAGCGAAGCGCGATCATCGGATCGAGCGAAGTCGCACGTCGGGCCGGGAGGTAGCAGGCAAGGAGAGCAACGGCGATGAGCAGGGCTGGGGCGGCGATGAACGTCGCCGGATCAAGTGGCGTGATGCCGAACAGAAGGGCTTGCAGGTAGCGTGTCAGCACGGCTGCCGCGACGAGACCGGCCGCCACGCCGCACATCGTCATCACGATCGTGTGGCGAACGGCAAGTGCAACAACGTCGTGACGCTGAGCGCCGAGCGCCATGCGAATACCGATCTCGATCCGTTGCCGCTCGACGGTGTACGACGTGACACCGTGCAATCCGAGTCCTGCCAGCAGCAGCGCCAACACGCCGAAAAAGCCCGAAAGCCACGCCACCAGGCGTTCCTGTTGCCGGGCCGCACTGACCTGATCGGCTAGTGGATGAAGGCTGAACGCGAGATTGCGATCGAATGACGTGAGCGCGCTCGCGATGTTGCGCGCCAGCAACGCAGGCGAACCTGGTCCCGCTCGCACGCTGAGGCCGAAGTCGACGATTGGAACCGGCACCACGAATTGGGACAACGGTTGATAGAGTGTGGGGACGGCGTCGTCGCGTAAGGACTGTTCGACGGCATTGCCAACGACGCCAACAATCGTCAGCGACGATGAGCGTTGGCCTGGTCCCGGCATTTCGTTGACGACGACTGCCCCGACCGCTTCACGGTCCGGCAAGAATTTCCGGGCGAAGGCTTCGTTGGCAACGACGACGGCCTGCGCACCTGCGCTGTCACGCGTCTCGATGACACGACCGGATCGCACCACGATCCCGTAGGTTTCAAACCATCCTGGTGTGACGAGGTTCACGATTGCTCGTCGCTCGGCCGGCGGCAGTTCGGGTCCGCCTGGGACTCTGAAATTCGACACAGCGATCACGCCACGGTTGACGGGAGTGTTCAACGACACTGCGGCGTTCGTCACACCTGGGATCGCGCGAACTGCGCTGGCGAGGCTTTCGAAGAATGCCGCCCGATTCTGTGCGTTGACACCGGCGCGACTGGTATCGATATCAACGACCAACACGCGTTCACTCTCGAATCCGAGAGGCACAGAAGCGAGACGGTCGAACGAGCGAATGAAGAGCCCGGCGGCCACAAGCAGCACTATCGATAACCCGACTTGCGCCGCGACGAGGCCGCCCTTGAGATGAAGTACGCGTCCATGGCTCCGCAGATCAGACATGAAGTCCTCGAGTGCGTTCCCTGGCGCGGTTCGCGAGGCACGGATCGCCGGCATCGTGCCGAAGAGCAGCGCCGTTGCGACAGACACTGCCGCAGTGAATGCCAACACTCGCCAATCGACCGACACATCCAGGGCGACTCGATTGAACCAGGTCGAGAACTGCCCTACCAGCACACCGCTGGCCCAGCCGGCGAACAGAAGGCCGGCGATGGCACCGAGACCTGAGAGCACGAGGCTCTCGATGAGCAGTTGCTGCACCAGTCGGCGACGTGGCGCACCGAGCGCGAGACGCACGCTCAGTTCGTGTCGAGCAGCAGTGGATCGAGCGAGCATCAGGTTCGCAACGTTGGCACATGCAATGAGCAGCACCAGCGCAGCAATCAGCAGCACCGTCACGAGCGATCGCGAGTACTGACGCCGTAGCTCCGATGTACCGGCCGACGCCGGCGTCAGAGAAAACGGGTCTTTGAGCATCTGATCCTGAACCTCTCCCCAGGTTTCATTCGGAGGCATCGCGGCTTCGATGATCTGTCGCTGCGTTCCTCGCAACATCGTCGAAGCGGATTCCATCGATTGGTCGGCTCGCAGCCGTAGCATCACCGCGAGATACGACCGTCCGGCCGGTCCGCCCCATCCCGGCTCGTTCAGGACGAGCGGCGCGGCCCCGATCGGAATCGCGACATCGAACGAGCGACCCACCTCAGGTCCGAGGAATCCGGGCGGCGCCACGCCGATGATCGTGACCGGAGTACGGTTGACGGAAAGCGCTTTGCCGACGACGTCCGCAGTTCCCCCGAAGTGCCGTTGCCAGAACCCGTAGCTGAGCACAGCGACACGACTGTCAGCTGACCCGAGCGCGTCTTCCGCTGCCGTGAAGCCACGGCCGGTGAGCAGCGGTATGCCAAGTTCGCTGAAGAAGTTCGAGCTCACGAACAACCCGTCAGCGGGTTGCCGTTCGCCACCCTGTGCGAGATCGAGTCGCTGGGTGAATACGGTCCACGCAACGGCGCCGTCGAAGTTGTCCTCACGGTGGCGGATCTGATCCCAGATTGCATAGTTCCAACCTGCTGGATATCCCTCGTCGATGCTGTGTCTCGTCGAGAGCATGACCAGTTGCTGCGGCGCCCTGACGGGCAACGCGCGCAGCAGGAGGCCGTTGACGACGCTGAAGAGCGCGGTGTTGACGCCGATGCCGAGCGCCAGCGTCAAGACGGCGACGGCGGCGAATCCCGGCGCTCGCCGCAGTCCTCGGACGGCATGACGGACGTCCTGCCAGATGCTTTCAAGCCGCGACTCCCATCCCACGTCGCGAACGGCGTCTTTGATCGCTTCGAGGCTGCCGATCGTGCTCCGTGCCGCCTTGAGCGCGTCTTCGGGCGGCATTCCCTCGCGAAGATGTTGCTCGATGAGGGAATCGAGATAACCACGCAATTCGTCGTCCAGATCCCGATCGAGCTCTCGGCGGCCGACGAGTGCGCGCAGTCCGGCCAGCAGGCGACGCATCAGATTTCACCGAGCGACGCGCGCATGATTCGCGAGATGGCGGCCGTTTGCGTTTCCCAATCTTTTGCGGCGCGGGCCAGGCGGGCGCGACCTTGCGGTGTGAGGGCGTAGTACTTTGCGCGACGATTGTTCTCAGTGGCGCGCCATTCAGCCTTGATCAGACCGTCGCGCTCGAGACGCCGGAACGCGGGGAAGAGCGAGCCCGCATTGACCTGGAACACGCCCTTGCTGATCTGATCCAGGCGAACGCCGATCCCGTAGCCATGCATCGGTTCGAGCGCCAGGGTTTTCAGGATCAACATGTCGAGCGTGCCCTGGACCAAACCGCTTGCCTTGTCACTACCCATTGATGTTTCTCATCTAGACAATCTAGAGCAAAAAGATAGCACACACGGCCGCGCCTTATAATCAGCCGCGTGCCCCCTCGTTTCTTCGCGCCGGAGGCGCAGGCCACCGGCGAGCTGGTCATGCTGCCCCCGGAAGAAGCTGAACATCTGACCCGCGTGCTGAGACTCGGCACCGGCGCTGCCATCCGTGTGTTCAACGGGAGCGGTGAGGAGTTCGAGTCCGTCGTCGAAGCCACCTCGAAAGAGGCCGTCCAGGTGAGGCTGGGGCGGCCTCGCGATCCGGCGCCCGAAGCGCTCCTCCAGGTCACGCTCGCGCAGGCCGTGTTGAAGGGCGACAAGATGGACGACGTGATCCGCGATGCGGTCATGATCGGCGCGAAGGCGGTCCGGCCTGTGGTCACGGCGCGAACGGAGACGACCGCGGCCGTCATCGAGAAAAGCCGACGCCAGGAACGCTGGGAGCGGATCGCGATTTCCGCCGCCAAACAGTGTGGCCGGGCCGTCGTTCCAGCCATCCTCGAGCCGGTGACGTTCGAAGCGCTGATCGATCTGCTGCTCCAGAAGTGGCTGGCCGGCCCGTCGATCATGCTGGTCGAACCGGGCGCGACGAAGGCTGCTGTTCCGTTCTCCGAGCTCGACGTCGAGCCGCCCGATGCGGTGACGCTCGTTGTAGGCCCCGAAGGAGGGTGGACGCCTGAGGAAATCGAGGCAGCCGGCGTCGTCTGCCGGCTGGTCACGATGGGGAGGAGGACGCTGCGAGCAGATGCGATGGGACTCATCGCGATCGCGGCGGCGTTCGCACGCTGGAGAGAGTTCTGACTACTAAGAAGCGTGTTAACGCCCAAATTCCAACTCCCAACTCCCAAAGCACCCGGGTAGTTGGGAGTTGGTACGTTGGGAGTTGGGAATTGACAGGCTAAGAGGCGCGTACTGGGCGGGCTTTTTCACGCGTAGCAGTCTCCGACTCCCTCTCCTCCGACCGGAAGAACAGCGCGAACAGGATGAGCACGGCGCCAGCGCTGGCTGCTGGAACGATCCAGACGCGATCCCACGCGTGACCTCCACCCGTGACGGCGAATGCATCGACGATGCGACCGGAGACCCAGGAACCGATGAACATGCCAAGACCCAGCGTGACGAACGCGATGAGTCCCTGCGCGGCAGCGCGCACAGCTGGCGGGGCCTTCTGATCGACGTAAATCTGCCCCGTGACGAAGAAGAAGTCGTAGCAGATGCCGTGGAGCAGGATGCCGGCATAGAGCATCCAGGTGCGCGAACCGTTGTCGCCGTACGCGAACAAAAGGTAGCGCGTCGTCCACGCCGCCATTCCAACGAGCAGCATGTTCTTCACGCCTAGTCTGCGGAAGAACAGCGGCATCACGAGCATGAAGCCAATCTCGGACATCTGACCGAGCGTCATCTTCCCTGCGGCATTCACGACCTGGATCTCGTTCAGGAACGGGTTGGCGAATGCGTAATAGAACTGGAGCGGAATGCAGATCAGGAACGAGCCGAGCACGAAGATCGCGAACGAGCGCTCGCGAAGCAGGCTCAGTGCGTCGAGGCCGAGCACGTCTGCCATCGACGCGCGCCGGCTTCGAGTTGGCGGGGTGTGCGGCAGAGCAAAACAGAACAGTCCGAGAAGTACCGACGCGGCCGCAGCAAGACGCATCGGCATCGCCGTCGTCTCGAGGCCGAGCGTGCCGACGAGCAGCCCGGCGACGATCCACCCGATCGTGCCGAGCACGCGAATAGCTGGAAACTCGCGCGCGGAATCCCGCATCTGGTGGAACGAGAGCGAGTTGCTCAAGGCCAGTGTCGGCATGAAGCACAACGCGTAGCCGAGGAGCACGGAGTAGAACGGCCCGAACGCGCTCATCGTCGATCCGAAGAACAGGATGACTCCGCCAATGAGATGCAGTGCGGCGAGGATCTTCTCGGTGGCGAGAAAGCGATCCGCAATCATCCCGACGAAGAACGGCGAGATCATCGCGGCCAGCGCCGTCGTGCCCGCCGCGAGCCCAATCTGTTCACCAGAGAAGCCGAGCGTCTGACCGAGCCACGTGCCCATCGTCACGGACCACGCTCCCCAGACGAAGTACTGGAGGAACATCAGCAGCGAGAGTTTGATCCGGACGGTGAGCGACACTCGACAGTCCTCTCGATCAGGCCAGCGCGCTCCTGGCGAATGCGAGACACTTCTTCACTTCCTCGACCGCACCGACCTCCCCCTTGTGCTCGTACTCGATGTAGGCGCGAATCGGCCAGCGCTCCTTCTTCAGCAGTTGCAGCACCTCTCGGATCGGCGTATCGCCAGTACCCCATGCGACGTTGTCGCCCTGGTTCTTCCTGCGATCCTTGAGATGCAGGTTGGTGATCTGGTGGTGATGCTCCCGGATATATGCCACGGCATCGTTGTTGGCGGCGGTGAAGTGCCCGATATCGAGGTTGATCCTGAACTGCGGCGACAGCTTCAGCGCCGTCGCG
>Ga0207697_10002188_pt1 | contig 10221 bp, 8 predicted proteins | sample KBSSwiS5withPhiX_FD_184293 | JGI IMG/M metagenome (GOLD analysis project Ga0207697, IMG submission 184293) | Switchgrass rhizosphere microbial communities from Kellogg Biological Station, Michigan, USA, with PhiX - S5 (SPAdes) (version 2) | ecosystem: Host-associated > Plants > Roots >... | reverse complement strand
TTTTCAATACCTCGGCCAGTGTCGGGTCGACCTTCTGGATGCCGCGGGTCGAACCGGGGATGCCGATTGTAGTCATGCCGGTGCGAATCGGCATCTGTCCCATGATAAAAGCCGCACGTCCGGCTGTGCAACTTGGCTGGCCATAGTGGTCAGTAAAAAGGATGCCTTCATTGGCTATGCGATCAATGTTTGGGGTTCGACCCATCATGCCATGCGTGTAGGCTCCGACATTCCACATTCCAATGTCGTCGCCGAAGATAACGAGGATATTGGGTTTCTTATCCTGTGCGAGGATGATAGCAGGTAGAACCAGCAGGCCTAGAAGGAGAATCAGGTTCAGTCTTAATTTCATTCGTTGGTTTCTTTCATTGTTAGGCAGACTAGCGTCATAGGTGAGAAAAAATTTCTTTCCAATCGCTTTTCATGCTCACAACGGTCCATCCTTTGGCAGTTGCCTCGTCCCAAGCCTTGTCGAGCCGTCCTATCTTCGAGTCGCGATCGTAAGCCCATTCACGGTCGGCATCGTCGTGGTGAACAAGAAGACAAAAACGCGCCCCGGTAGCGGCGGCGGTCCATTCGAGCATTTGTTGATCGCCATCGGAATTGCCAAAAGCCATAAGCGGGCGACGCCCGATATGACTTTGAATTCCAGCAGGCTTCCCGGGTCCATCATCGATAAGCTCAATTTCCGGTAATTTCAGAAGCGCCGGCTTCCCATCGCGCATCTCGAACTTCAGCTTGCCGCTGCTGCCAACCACCTGTTCGGGCGGAATGCCGTAAATCTTTTCCGTCCACGGCCGCATGAACTCGATTCCGCCGCCGGAGACGATGAATGTTTTGAATCCATTGGCGCGCAGATAAGCGAGTAATTCGATCATGGGTTGATAAACCATTTCGATGTAAGGCCGGCCGGTCTTCGGATGCTTCGCGGTCGCGATCCAATCGCTGACGGTTTTCGAGAACTCTTCCGTCGTCATACCGGTATGGGTCGCAGCCAGCATTGCCATGGCGCCTTTTTGCCCCGCGGCCGCGACAGCTTTCATGTCGCCCTTAAGTAACGAAGCGAACGGCTCTTTCGTTTTCCATTCCGGGTGTTGCGGGGCCAGTGCTTTCACGCGCTCGAAGACAAAGGCGAGCTGGAAATACATCGGTTGCTCGGCCCAGAGCGTGCCGTCATTGTCGAAGGTCGCGATCCGTTCGTTAGGCGGGACGAAATCGGAGCTTCCTTTGGTCGTGACTTTCTCGACAAATGCTTCAATCGCCTTCTTCGGCGCCGTGTCGTTCCATGATGGGAGCGGATCATCAGCCGCCCGTCCGGCTTGTGCAGCTGGCAATAAACACACAGCGACCCCCAGATTTCGAAACCGGTTAGGCCGATGTAAGTCTCGTAGCTGGTTCATACGCCCGATGGCTCTCTCGTCCCGCCGGACGCCGTCATGCTTGACTCTGATGTGCATTTTCCGGCCGCCTCCGATTCAGGATGGTGCGCGCGAAAAATGGGCCCGCAATAGGACCTTGGTCTCACCCCTTGGGTTGGTAGTGGCTCAGTTTGAGCCCCTACCCTTGGATTTGACTGCGGACATCCTACACGCCTCGAAACTTTTCGGGCAGGTGCGGCCAGGTGGTTTTTTTTACGCAGGATCTCTGCAATCGATATTCTCGGCGACGAACAGAAGCACCCCAGCGCTTTCCTCTGCTATCTGACCAAAATCGAGGGCAACAACGGAAAAGAGGTGGACACTGAACTTAAGCCAAGGGAAGTGTTGAGCCATGCCAGCAAGAATCGGATCAGCAGTTTGGGAGGGCACTCTGAAAGAGGGCAAGGGAACCATGAAGCTCGGAAGCGGCGCCTACGAAGGACCGTATTCCTTTCAATCGCGTTTCGAAAGCGGGAGCGGAACCAATCCTGAGGAGCTCATCGGCGCGGCGGAAGCAGGCTGTTTTTCCATGGCTCTCTCCTCCAATCTCGAGAAGGCTGGTCATCCCGCCAAGCGCATCAGTACCACTGCGAACGTGAAGCTCGAAATGGTGGACGGCGTCCCAACGATCACCACGATCGATCTCCAGGTAGAAGCGAACGTCGATGGGATGAGCGATCAGGATTTTCAGGAACAGGCGGAGAAAACAAAGACCGGTTGCCCCGTTTCGCGCGCGCTCGCCGGGACCAAAATCAACCTGACCGCGAAACTCGTTTAGCGCCGCGCGTCCGTTGAATTGAACCCACGCCGGAACGCGATGCTCCGTCGTTAGGCGAACCACGCGATCAGAGACTTTGCGCGCGTCTATTTCGCCAGTTCGTAGAGGTAGTCGACGTACGACATAACCGCGCCATCCCATCCCTGCACCTTCGGGTTAGTGGATTCGATCACGTAATATTCATCCGGAGCGTGCGCGCCGCTCCCGTGACCGAGACCGAAATGGCCGGCCCCGAGTTTAAGCGGCGGGTTGGTGAAAACATAACCTGGCCATGAGCCGCCCAGTCTGGGAAGCAGGACAGGATCGATCCCGGCACTCTTGTAAACTGCCTCTTCCGCTTTGATGATCGACGCGTCGGCTGGCGTCGTTGTTGGATCGTAACCGCCCGTCATGTTGACGTCGATGTCGCCAAAACCGCCTTTCGCCAGATGCGCTTTTAACGCGGCGAGTGCGCCGCTCGCGGTCTGGTTCGGCACGAGGCGCAGATCCAGTTTTGCAATCGCCTGATGGGGCAGAATCGTCTTTCCGCCTGGGCCAGTGTAACCACCGATAATTCCTTCGATGTTCACGGTCGGCGTTCCCGCCATCCGCTCGAGCGCTTCGGTCCAGCTCACGTCCTTCACCCAACGCTTCACCCCCATCAGTTTCTTCGCTTCATCTTCGTTGAGCCGTTTCGCCGCGGTTGCGATCATCGCTTTGTCGGCCGCCGAAAGCGGTTGCACATCAGTCGTTAGGCCAGCGATCGCCGGATCGCCATCCGGCTTCACCAGCGTGTTCAGCGCCTGCACCAGATGCCAGACCGGACTGTCGACCCGAGCTTTGTTTGACGAGTGAATATCTTTCAACGGACCGCGCCCCCACTTTTCACCGTTCGAGGTCAATTCCACTTCGACCACACCCTTCGCGCCCAGGTTTATCGTGACCATTCCATCCAGGTCTTGGGCGGCGAACGGCATGAAAATTCCCGTGCAATTCGCGAGCGCTTTCTCGATTTCGGGCTTGTGCACGATCTGCCCGAAATGCGGCGATCCGATTTCCTCTTCGCCCTCCGCAACCAGGACAAAATTGACAGGCATCGTCTTGCCCGCGGCTTTCATCGCATGAAGCGCGGCGAGGAAAGTCGCTTCCGGACCTTTCTGGTTCACTGCGCCACGGCCGACCATGATCTTGCCGAGGCCGGGTTTATCGACGATGGCCGCATCGGTCGGCGACGATGACCATTCCTTGGGATCGAATTGCTTCACGTCATACATGAAATAAAGTCCGACCGTCTTCGTTGCGCCGGCATCAAGCGTCGCAAACACGCCGGGCTTGCCCTCGGTCTCGACTCGTTCCGCGCGCTGAAAGCCCGCTTCCTTCAAAAGATTGATCATGTAATCCGCGCCTTCCGGATAACCGCGATTTTCAGCGGCGATCGAGACCTGAGCGATCCAATCGTGCAGCCTCTTGACCGCTTCGTCGTGCTGCTTGGTGATCTGCTCCTTGATTCCGCCAAGATCATTCTCAGCCGAGTAGGCGCGGGAAACGGCGAACGAAATCGCGATGGCGATCGAGAAACAGATGAGACGTCTGGAAAAATTCATCCCATGCCATCGCTTGAGATGGCGGCGAGGGCAACTTCGTTGTGGGAGGGATCGCGCCAGCCGAGTCGACCCGGTGCTTGCACTCCGTTCGGAATTAATCGGCCAGGTTAATTTCTGTTTCTGCTTGAGGCTGGCGTCAGCTCCCGTTAAACCCGCCGTGCGTGCTGTTTAATTCGCTTACCTTTGTCGTCTTTTTCGTCGTCGTTGTCGGCGCGTACTGGACGATCCGTTCCTGGGAAGCGCGCAAGAATCTGCTCGTGGTCGCGAGCTACATATTTTACGGCGCGTGGAACCCGCCCTTCGCGCTGCTTCTCTTCGGCACCACGGCGATGGATTTTTATCTCGGCCGAATCATGGGAAAACAGGAAAGCCCGGAAGGTCGCAGGGTTTGGTTGGTAATCAGCGTTGCCGTCAACCTGAGCATGCTCGGATTTTTCAAATACGGGAATTTTCTGCTGGAGAATTTCCAGTGGGTCCTGGCTCGCGGCGGTATCACTTATCAACCGCCGCATCTTGATCTCTTCCTGCCAATCGGGATCTCGTTCTACACCTTTCATTCGCTCTCTTACACACTCGATATTTATCGCGGAGTGTTGCAACCGACGCGCTCGCTGCGCGATTTTGTCCTCGCGGTTTCCTTTTTTCCTCAGCTCGTGGCCGGTCCGATCGTGCGCGCGGGTGATTTCCTGCCGCAGCTCGAAGCCCCTCCCAAACCCCAACAAGGCCGTTTCTTTTGGGGCCTTCTGCTAATGACGTTAGGGCTTTTTGAAAAAGTTGTGCTCGCTGACACGCTCCTGTCCGGCTCGGCCGACACCATCTTCGGCTACGGCGGACCACTGGTGGCGCTTGATTCCTGGGCAGGCGTCATCGCTTTCGCCGGCCAGATTTTCTTCGATTTTGCCGGTTACTCGATCTGCGCAATCGGTGCGGCTCTATGTCTCGGATTCCACCTGAAAGATAACTTTCGATTTCCTTACGCTGCGATCGGGTTCTCCGATTTCTGGCGTCGCTGGCATATCTCGCTTTCCACATTCCTGCGCGATTATCTTTACATCCCGATCGGCGGTAATCGGGGCGGCGCGGCGCGCGCCATGATCAATCTCATGATCGTAATGTTCATCGGCGGCCTCTGGCACGGCGCCGCGTGGACGTTTGTTGTCTGGGGATTGCTGCACGGCGCTTACCTCGCGATCGAGCGCCTTTTGAAAGTGACCATCGGCGAACGCGCCTGGCTGAATAATTTGCCCGTTAACCTGCTTCTCGGCCTCGTCACTTATTTCTGCGTTTGCGTCGCGTGGGTTTTCTTTCGCGCCTCGGATTTTACCGTCGCGGCACGCATGCTCCGTGGAATGTTCGGCGGACATCCGCACGGCGACGCGCTCCTCTCAACTCGTGAGCTTCTGCAGATCGGAATCGTGACGTTTTTCATGATGGTCGTGCATTGGTCGTTGCGCGACACAACGATTGAAGCCGCCGTCAATCGCATGCCGGTCTGGGTCTTGACCGGGATCTGGACATTCATGGCTGCCGCCATCCTGCTCACGCAGGGAAATAGCAATGCATTTATCTACTTCCAATTTTGAACGGGTAATCCCGACACGTCCATGGCGCGGGATCACGGTCACCGTGGTAGTGATGCTGGCCGTTTCGACTGCGACCTGGGAGATCTATTGCCGTTCGCTCGGCTACGGCCCCAGTCTGAACGACACTGGTGATCTTTGGGCCGAGGCACGCCGCCGCGTGGAACCGGAATCGCTCGTCATCGTGGGCGATTCGCGCGCCCTTTTCGACTCCGACTTCGACGAACTTGAAAAGGGTTTGGGCAAGCGGCCGGTACAACTGGCGGAGCCAGGAAGCACCGCCTTTCCCGTCTTGGCCAATGTAATCGACGACACGCGCTTTCACGGCACGATCATTTGCAGCGTTGTCCCGAGATTGTTTTTTGCGCCGTCGGGTTCGCCGCCGATGAATCGTGCGGAAAAATCAGTGCGCCGCTACCACACTCAGACGTATGCCCAGCGGGCCAGTCACGGTCTTGGGATCTATCTCGAGAAATGTTTCGCCTGCATGAAGCAGGACGATCTGATTCTCCCCGCGCTGCTTGAGAAATTGCCGATCCCGAATCGGCCGTATGCCCAAGTCCCACCTCCGTTGCCGCCATATTTTTCGTCGCTCGATCGCGGGCGGCGCGCCCGCATGGTCGAGCAATGCGCCCAGCCAGGAAAATTGCAGGAGAAAGTGAAACATCGCTGGGCTCGGCTCTTTACGCCGCCGCCGCCTCCGAGCTTTATCCCGGCGGAAGTCTTCGCAAAAAAGATGCACGACTCATTTGAAAGTCGCTTCGCCGACACCAAGGCCCTCGTCGATAAATTGCGGGCGCGCGGCGGCAAAATCGTATTCGTCCGTTTTCCGATGAGCGGCGACCTCAAAACATTCGAAGACCAAACGACGCCGCGCGGACCTACCTGGGATCGTCTGCTAAAGGAAACTGCCGCGCCCGGCGTCTACTTCGAGGATTTTCCAGAGTTGGCCAGCTTCACTTGTCCCGAGTGGTCACACCTTTCCGCCGGCGATTCCGTCGAGTTCACGAAGCGTCTGGTCCCGCATCTTCGCGACGCGCTCGCGATTAGTGATGCTGCCAGAACGGTTGCGTCCATGCACTAGCGAAAGAAGAGGCGTTCATGGCTGCGGCGATCGTCCCCACTCCGCGAGGCAGCAATGTCCACAGTTTTGAGCGGGTCATCCCGGCGCGACCGTGGCGTGGGATCACTGTTAGCGTGGTCATGACGCTTGCTGTTGCAACGGCCGCATGGGAAATCTATTGCCGCTCGCTCGGTTACCTTCCGAGCATCGACGATTCGGGCGATCTCTGGACAGAAGTTCGCCGAAAGGTCGAGCCCGAGTCGCTTGTTATTGTCGGTGACTCGCGCCCTTTATTCGATCTCGACTTGGCCGAACTCGAAAAGGGACTCGGCAAACGTCCTCTCCAACTTGCTCAAGCCGGCAGCTGCGCTTTCCCGGTGCTGAACGATTTGGTTAATGATAAAACTTTTCACGGCACGATTGTGTGCAGCATCGTTCCGGCCCTCTTCTTTGCTCCGCCAGATTCATTCCCAATGAAGGAATCGGAAAAAGCGGTACGGAGAGGTCAAACGCAAACGTATGCCCAACGCGCCAGCCATGATCTCGGGATCTATCTTGACGAATGTTTTGCATCAATGAATCAGGACGACCTCACTCTCGGTGTCCTGCTTGGGCAGCTTCCGATTGCGAATCGACCGAACGCTCAGGTGCCGCCGCCGTTTCCACCGTATTTCGCCTCCGTGGATCGCGAGCGCCGCGCTCGCATGATCGAGCGTTGTGCAATGCCCGGGAAATTGCAGGATAGGGTCAAGTACGGCTGGATCCCGCTTTTCACTCCACCGCCCCCGCCCAACTGGATCCCAAAGGAAAAATTCGGGATGATGATGAAGAGCGCGTTTGAAAAACGGTTCACCGACACGAAGGCACTCGTCGATAAACTCCACGCGCGGGGTGGCAAGATTGTGTTCGTTCGATTTCCTATGAACGGCGACCTGAGGGTCTTTGAGGACAAGATCACTCCACGTGCCGCGATTTGGGATCGCCTGGTTAAGGACACTGCCGTGCCCGGCATTTATTTCGAAGACTATCCAGAGTTGGCCAGCTTCACATGTCCCGAATGGTCACATCTCTCCGCTGGCGACTCGGTTGAGTTTACAAAGCGTCTCGTCCCGCATCTTCGGACCGCGCTCGCGAATGGCGGCAATACGGCACGGGTTGCGTCCCCGTATTAACAATAGAAGGTCCGCCTCATGAGACCGCCTTTTGAGACTCGCCTCGTGGGCGTTTCCGACGCCGCCCGGATTGCATCGCACCGCGCTCGCATGTTCCAAGATATGGGACTGATTCCCGAGCCGCTTTTCGAGAGTTATCGGGCCAAGTGTGAAATCCGCATCCGCGAGATGCTCGAGACCGGCGAATATGTCGGATGGGTAGCCTCCCCTAACAATGCGCCCGACCAAATAGTCGGCGGCGCTGGCGTTCAACTTCGTCGCACCCTCCCGCATCCAGCCGGCAAGCCGCACGGTGAGATTACGATCGCTGACGGTCGTCACGCCATTATCATCAATGTGTTTACCGAGCCCGAATGGCGCCGACGCGGTGTCGCCAGGTTATTGATGAACGAAATCATTGCCTACGCGCGGCGCGAGCGTCTTGATCGCCTCGTGCTTCATGCCTCCGACCAAGGCCGTGCGCTCTACGATCAAATGGGCTTCGTGCTCAACAATGAGATGCGGTTTCACGGCAAGCTGGAATAACTGAGCCTGCTCGGCGATCCGACTTGTCTTAGGCAGACCGCCGGGCCTCGAGTTTCCGACCCCGGTCCCGCGCCAGCGGATCACACCAATCTGCCGGTCGCACGCTACCCCGACTCGTCTTAGGCGGACAGCCGGGGCCTTGATCTTCCGACCGCCGTCCGGCAACGGCGGACCAAGAGAGTGGCTGGTCGTACGCTATCGTTCCCGCCGTCGCTCACATTTCTCAATCACAGAATTGAGTTGATATACGTGATTCACGTATATCAGCAAAAGCACTCCCTCGGATCTTGAGCCAGATCCAACTATTGAAGATTGATGCCGACGGACCATCCCCACGACGCAGATCCTGGCCCAAGTCCCATCACAGTGTTCAGCTGATATACGTGATTCACGTATATGGAGGAAATGCGCGAGAAAGAAACCTCCTGTGATCAAAACGCTCGCGAGGGGTAGCCCGAACCGGTCGCTGGCCAATCTCCTCCGGCGGGAACTTTCGTGGAATAACAATGCGACGAAGGTGGAACAAAGCCGTGCATCGGCCCATACTCCCTTCGATGCCGCAGAGAAACGTTAGTGCGGAGACTTTTCGCAACGCCTTTGTCCTGCTCTTGGTGCTGGCGGTCACGATGCTTTTTCTCGCGGTAGCGTGGCCTTTTCTCAAACCCCTCCTCATGGGCGCATTGCTCGCTGGTCTGTGCGACCCGCTTTATCACGGGATGTTACAACTTCTGCGCGGGCGCAGATCGCTCGCGGCCGGGCTTACTCTTCTCATTCTCTTTGTGGTCGTCGTCGGACCCTTGAGCGCTTTCATCGGTGTTGTCGTGCAACAGGCTATCACGGTGAGTAACGAAGCCTTGCCCTGGGTCCGCGAGCATCTCGGGCCAGCCGCCGCGTTTGATGCGCATGACTGGTTGGTGCGGCGTTTTCCGTCGCTGGCTGATTACGTCCCCAAACAGGAACAGATCGCTGACGGCGCCGCCAATGTGGCCAAAGCCACGGGAACATTTCTGGTCGCGAGCGCCACCCAGATCACCGCGAGCACTGCGGCCTTCCTGCTCAATTTGTTCGTGATGCTATACGCGATGTTTTTCTTCCTCCGCGATGGCCGGACGATCCTGGAGAAAGTTTTTTACTATATTCCGCTGAGTCACAAACAGGAGATCCGCGTTCTGGAAAGGCTCGAATCGGTCACGCGCGCGACGATCAAAGGAACGGTCGTGATTGGAATCATCCAAGGCGCGCTGGCCGGTTTTGGTTTCTGGGTCGCAGGATTGGACGGGGCCGCGTTTTGGGGAACGATCATGACGGTCCTGTCGGTCGTACCAGGCATTGGTTCGGCGATCGTCTGGGTGCCGGCGGTGATCTATCTTTTCATCATCGGGAAAACGACCGCCGCTATCCTGCTTCTCATCTGGTGTTCTGCCATCGTCGGCACAATCGATAATCTGTTGCGGACGCGCCTCGTCGGAAAGGATGCGAAAATGCCGGACCTGCTCATCCTCATCGGCACGCTCGGAGGGTTGTTTTTCTTTGGGCCGATTGGGTTCATTGTCGGACCGCTGGTCTGCGGATTGTTCCTCACCGCCTGGGATATTTACGGCGCGACCTTCAAGGACATCCTGCCGCCGGTGGGAACGCTGGGTCCAGCCATAGTGCAAAAATCGAAGCTGGACTGACGAAAAGGCCCCAGCTCCATCTATTACGCCGCGGGTGCTTAAGACCGAATGCTGTTTCAGTGGTCGCAGCACAGATTTCACCAATCACATGTTGGAGCTGATATACGTGACTCACGTATATCAGCGAAAGGTGTGAAAGTATTTACGGAACGCGTTATGCATTCAACGAGTGAAGACTGCCGTTTGAGGACATGAAAAAGCTGCGGGGCCGGACGTTGTGCCCGTTTGGGCAGTCGCTATCGCGACAGCTAGCCTCAAGGGAGTTTCTTTGATGGGCGGCGCGGCAACACTGGCGGCATCTTCCTTACAACCGAATGCCCAAAGCACCACGTCCGGGCAAGGTGAAAACACGGCTCACTTCGCCTCCCGTTCCAGCGTGGATCTTCCTCGTATCCCTGGCAGGTCGCCGAAATTTAAACAGAATGC
>Ga0207697_10002184_pt1 | contig 10232 bp, 10 predicted proteins | sample KBSSwiS5withPhiX_FD_184293 | JGI IMG/M metagenome (GOLD analysis project Ga0207697, IMG submission 184293) | Switchgrass rhizosphere microbial communities from Kellogg Biological Station, Michigan, USA, with PhiX - S5 (SPAdes) (version 2) | ecosystem: Host-associated > Plants > Roots >... | reverse complement strand
TGGCTTCGGATATGTATTATAACCGTTCCTGCAGAGCGTGTGGTACTCATTTGGAACCTACTTTAGTCTGTGATATATGTGAAGAACACATATCTTGGATTTGTTGCAAATGTTTTAGAACAGATGAAGTTATACACAAACATAATATCTTACCTGACTACAGTGACGTCATATCCAGCTACACACAACAGAAGACTAAAAATAAAATAGGCAACGTACTACTTCCTATAATTACACAACGGTAATTCTCCCATAAGAAATTCCAAAATATCAATAAAGTTCAGCCTTGGCTTTAGATTTTTTCCCGTAATCCAATAGGTAGATTAACCTGGATTCCATTTTTCGGGTTCCAAGAATGGGATTTGTCTCTAAGTTAATATAATACTGTAATAACTACTACAATATGGGTTACCTTCATTATAACAAAAAGATCTTGACTTTATGCATGATAATATCAGTACTACTGATAGGCATGAGTTACTCATCACACTACCTTACCCAAACTCTATCTGCAAAAAAGAGCAGTTCATCCGAGAAAGCTAGTTCTACTTCTACTGGCTCTTCTTCTGGTAACACTACTTCTATCTCTTTAAATGCATTAGAACTAAAGAATGAAACCTATAGGTGGCAGAACACTAGCAAGGCAATAAATCCTACGTTGCACTTAAATGCAAACACCGATTATATTATCAAGATAAAGAATCCTACTGATACCAAGCATGAATTAATAATTGGATCAAATGGTACTGAGATTGTGAAAAGCAATGAGATGGCACCTGGCAAGACTGGAAAATTAACCTTACCTGGTAATTTAACTGGCACGCTTGAATATCACTGTGAGTATCACCCAGATACTATGAAAGGAATAATTGAGATATCTGGCCAATAAATATTCATGTACAGAATAATATGAAACCTAGCTAGTTCTCTTTTTTAATATAACTACTTTAAATTAGAGAGCTTTTCCCAAACATCTTTCAATCTTTTTAAACAACCAGAGAGGCATTCAATTTTGCTGTTACTCCTTTATCTCCATTTGTGTAAGTACCTTCTTTACTAGTTCTTTGTTTCTTTCTGCATAAACCGGAGATTCTACGTCAATCCAATCAACGTTTTTGGAAATAGGATAGGAATATAATCCATAACCAAGTGATGGTAACTTGGCAAGGATATCAAAAGACAGATCTATACTGCTACCAATTAGTGAACCACTTGTATGCTTATGTATGTATGAGAACAAAGTATTACCAAAAATATATATTCCGAGGGTCTCGGGAAGATCTAGTTTTGCAAATGGTTTTTCGGTAAATTCTACAATTCTGTTAATTTCATTGGGATCGCATATAATCCTACCAGTTTCTTCTCTCCGATAATCCCTTGTCACAACCATTCCGATTATGCCTTTTCCACGTTTTTTTTGACTATCCTCCAAAAATTTGTATTGTTTGATAAAGCTGCTCACATCCAGTGCACAAATATTATCAGCAAACCATACAATAAATGACTCATCCCTTGCGATCTCTGCTTCAGCATTCAATATTGCACCTCCAGTCCCATTTTTTTTGTCTTCTACAAATACAATTTTCTTACCTATGATCTTGTCTTTACCCTCAAAATAATTAATAATCTGTTTTCCATGGTCATCGAATTCACACACAATAATGAAACGCTCTACCTCAGGAAACTTCGCAAGGTACCTTATTATACGATCTATTATCGGCCGTCCATCCAGAGAGATCATAGGTTTTGGAGTATACTGAGAAAAAGGCTTGGCCCTGCTACCACTGCCACCTGCAATCAATAGGACTTTCAAGTATCGCAATCACCTGCCATATCATCATTCCATACTACTCAAATATTTATTGGCTTAGTATGTAAGCCTAATTCTAACCATTATCTAGAATTCTATAATGTATGAATAGTTGTATCTATGTCTTTTTTCGTTTGAATCTCTTGCGAAATATTGTTATGAAGTATGATATGGCCAACAAAAATGTTGAAAAACCAAAAGCAGAAACCAAGGAAGCCCTCCTGAGTCATGATTAGCTTACGGATGTATTTATGGTTACACACGCTAGAGTTCCGCGGATCACGGGTAAAGTTCTATTAATCAATAGTTATTATCATCACAGGTATTATATAACAAGTACCAAATTTTAGTAATTTGTAATCAAAATAAAACAATAGGTGACAGTTCAAAGGATTAATGTCGTTTGGGGCCGCACTGATAGAGTTACCTTTTCAATTGTGAAATCCAAGATCGGTTTCCGTCTGAATAAATTATACATTTTGAGATAAATTCACATTTTCGTAAATTTAGAGTACTAGCAGGAGGACTAGTGGAATTGACTTTCGCATTGGTCAAAACCTTTTAACAATAATTTAGCTGGTTCTAGATCGGAAATTAAATACATTTCTGTGGAAAAAAAGACAAAATATAGACAAAATATAGACAAAATATTTGGACGCTTCACTAAGTTAACTTACTTGATGATTTATTTCATTTAAAGTTGTCTTCTACTAGTTACACCAAATAAGTTATCTTGACATTTTACTGAAATTGTTCCACTGTATCCAATGATAGGAACATTTAAGGGGTTGTAGAATTTATCAGCTCATGTTTTTCAACGGTGGGCTGCTGAGGCTTGTACGTTATCGACAGGTTATCTCCAACAGCATAATTACAATTTGAGATCACCCTTGGGACTTGGTCTGAAGGTTCTACAACGCAATCACCATCTTTCTTCATTTTGACCGAGACATCCTCTGACACACTTTTGGAAAACAAATTTTTTGCAGATGAACCCAATAATGCAAATATTATAACTGCGCCAGCAACAATGAAAATTATCGCTAACTTCCACATGGACATATTTTGAAAGCTCATTAATCAATTCTATCCATGATCATATATTAAGTTGCGGAAATTTAGTTTTATCTTTGCGTAGATGAGAAATTGAGCTAATTCGTATGTCAGAAATTATTATAAATACTAAGAAATAAATCCTTTAAAAGAGATTGATGAAGATTTTTTTGACTAAATTATTTATCCTACAATAAGATTATTCTAAAGGCTTATTTTGAATTATTACTTTACAAGAGACCAAAGTGAATTAGGTTGTCAAGCAATCAACCATATCTATATATTATCCGTTCAGGCTTTGTATGTTTGATTCTTGAGAAGCGAACAGAAGTCAGTTTTAATTCGAATTAATGTTGTCCTATTAATTTTAATTGGCTTTCTGTTATTCCTTGGTATTAAACAATTTGACCTTGAACATAAATTACACGCACAATCTTTGTCAGAAAGTATTCCAAATCATAAGGTAGTAATTTTAAACTTTGACGATGGTCGCAAAACACAGTTTACTCAAGCAAAACCAATTCTTGACAAATATGGATTTAAGGCCACTTTCTATGTAGTTTGCAACTATCTCGGAAATAAACCGGGTTATATGAATTGGAGTGAAGTGAAACAACTCTCTGCAGAAGGTTATGACATTGAATCTCACACCATGAATCACCGTAACCTAAGTGATTCATCAAAAAAGAGTTTGGAATTTCAGATAGGGGAGTCAAAGGCGTGTCTTCAGGAACATGGGATAAGAGCAACAAGTTTTGCTTATCCATTCGATCAAGGGTGGGATAATAAAACTGTAGTGAAGGTAGTGTCCAAATACTATGATTTGGCTAGAACTGCAAGTAGCCCAGTCACTTTTTTACACTGTGATGGCTGGATACATAAATCACATCAGACTGATTGCAGTACATTTACCAAAACTGGTAACCTAAATTATGCCAATCAATATTCAATAAGAGGCTGGAGTCATGACCTGTCTAGAAAAGTAAATTCATTTGACGATCCTGCATTGTATAATAGGTTTGTTGAAGTAGTAAACAGCCAAACTAAATATAATAAAAATGGGACAATATCGGCAATTCCAATAATCATATATCATCAAGCAGGTGATCAAGAGATTGATTACAGCACAAACTTGGATTTATTCAATAAGGAGATGAAATATTTGCATGACGGTAATTTTACGGTTTTAACCATGGCTGACCTAGGGTACGATAAAAAAAGTAATTACTTGTACATAAAGTAATATATCTAGAAATTTTATCTTCATTATCTATGTAAGTTAGTTATTTAAGACTTAGAAATAGAATGTATTCGGATTACCTGAATTCAATTTACATCCTATGGGATCACTTATATAGTCGAAAAAACAAAAGCTGTTATGGCTAGAGTTGAGATTAAGTGTGCAGAAAATGGTCCTGAAATGGTCACTGTAGACGGCGTAGTTTTTGCAGCCATGTGTAGGTGTGGAGGATCGAAAAGTAAACCATACTGTGATGGAACACATGCAAAAATAGGGTTCAAGGCAGAAGCCAAAGATATAGTGGTTACTGAATAGTAATACTCAGTCAAAACGTCCCCAATTTTCTTATTTATCAATCGTTACAAATCAACACAATCTTACCTTTGACGGAGCCGTTGGCTAGTAATTCATGAGCCTTGGCGGCATCGTCTAGAGGCATTTTCGCTCCAATGATAGGTTTTATCTTTCCTTGTTTTAGTAAATCCAATAATAAAACTAAATCTTCATGGAACCAAGCTGGGTTTAATCTTTTTAAAGTTTGTATGCTATACAAGATAAATTTTTTCTTGTCAGAAACCACATTCATTGTAAACATCATCAACCAATCGCCCAGATCTGCGGTCGGTGTGCCTCCATAAGCCACTAGTCTACCGCCACTACGAAGAATCTCGTATGAGGATTTAAACGATTTTCCTCCAATACCATCAAATACAGCGTCTACGCCTGGTTCATTATCGTTATGACTTGTGAGTTTAATAATCTCCTGATCTAAGTCTACCGATTTGTAATCAATTGGAATGCCACCTAAATCAGATACAATACCATGTTTTTCAGCTGATGCTGTTCCAAACATTTTATCGAGATTAACTAGCTTCCCTAATTGGAGTAGCGCTGTACCAACTCCGCCAGCAGCACCACCATTGATTAATATGCTTTCGCCAGATTTTATGTGGGCACAACGATGGAGCATCTGATAAGCAGTGACATAATTCAATACCAAGCTTACAACGTCAGCAGGATCAAGCCCAATGGGAACTGCTACCAAGTCATTTGATGACATAAATATGTATTCTGAATAGCCTCCGACTACTGGTAAAGCGGTTACAATCTGACCTATATGCCATGATGACACTTTGTTCCCTAATTTATCAACAACCCCAACGATATCCCATCCCGGGGTAAACGGAGTTCTCCCCAGATTCCATGATTCAGGATGAACTCCCTGTCTCATCAAAATGTCCGCAAACGATACTCCTGCAGAGAGCGCCTTGACACGCACTTCATTAGGTCCTGGTTCACGAAGATCATCTTCAACTAGTAAGAGATTTTCTGGTCCACCGAATTGAGATATTACAATGTGTTTATATTTCATTATAACCAACCATCAAGAGGACGCTCCAAATAAAACCAGTGTACTTGTGACTTTTCAAATCTTTAGTGAATAACGAATCAGTAATACATATTAAATCATTCGAGTTCTTATTCCTATTGCCTTGATTTTAACAAGTAGCTTAATAATTTTGTCACTTCTGATTGCCATCTTTACTACAGCTACTTTAAACTCGTATGCATTGACAAATCAACCGACTGGTAACCAAGCTATCAATGGCGTTGTCATGAAGGGAGCTTTTGTCAATATGAAACAACACGACAACGGCTCGCCACAAGCTCCATCAAATTACATTGAAGATAGCTTCAAAAAGATTTCCGGAGCGGGTCTGGATCATGCTAGATTTCTGTTTTATTGGGAGGCTTACGAAAGGGATCCCAAGGCTTTCATGAAGGAAATAGAATCAGTAGCCAATGCAGCAGACAAGTACGGAGTGAAAGTCATCTATGACAATCATCAATGGCACACATCTTCATGGCTAGAAGACAAAGGAACAGGTTTTCCATGGTCTATGTTTCAAGGCAGTTCAAAATATTCCAGGGGCGGTGGCGGTAATACGGCCGATAAAGCAGCGCAAGTCTTTTGGGCGGACTGGTGGAACAGATCTGTTAAAGATAATCAAGGAAATGATGGTTGGACACTAATGTCAGAATTTCTTAAGAAAATAGTCTTGACAGTCGATAATCATCCAAGTACCTTGGGGTATGAGATTCTTAGCGAGCCTCACGCTGACAAAATAGATCAATGGTCTAAGATAGGCCAGTTTAATAGCTTCATTACGGAAAAGTTGAGAAATATCACCAGTAAAACGATAGTCTACAGCATGAATATTCCAGTTGACTTGAATAGCCCCATTAATATTTCACCAGAAAACTTGGCAAAAATGGCGCCTTCAAATAAGGAAAATATCGCATTCAAGATAAGTGTCTATGGTGTTCCTAATAGAGATGCCTATCAGAAGCAAAGATTTGACTTGTTTTTGAAAACCAGGGATCTAACTGGAGTCCCATTATACATTGGGGAGTGGAATAATGTTGTAAGGACAAGGGATGGAGGAATATTCAAAATCAATCCCGGTCAGAGTGAGTTTACAAAATCTAATGCGGCACAGATACTGGGGGCTTTCAAGAAAGCAGGAGTATGGGGCACTGCTTTCTGGAAATGGGATTACAGAGATGCAGATACAACGAGTTTTAATTTGGCCTCCGACAGTAGTGGCAAATTAGTGCCCACCAAGTACTTCGGTATCTTAAAGGACACGGTGGAAACGATTTATGGTTCGTCTAGTTTGCCAGAAAACAGTAATACATCTATACGCTCATTGACAAATGCTCCGGAAGCAAGTGGTCTTAATGCGTCCTCTATGCCTACGGATACCTACACTGCTGGTATGTCAACTTCAAATGTTAAATCTAATTCAGAGGCTACGACGACTTCTAATATGGTTACCAATGCCGGTAATACTCTAGCTTCCAATAATACCCAGTCATCTAGCGGCCACCAAGCTAATAATCTACAGCCTATTAATACTAACACAAAAAGCCCTGGAAGCTACGACACTCTCAATGACTTGGTACACGACTTGAAAAATCACGTCATTATAAATGAGGAATTTCCTTTTAGTGCATTCTGGGACTCTGGTGCTTATAAAGGGGCCGATAAACAAACGCAAGATTGTATACACCTTGCAGCAGAGATAGGAAAAAGTCTTACCTATCGGGAAATAGTTCACTGCGTTGAAGATGCAAACTATTTCGCAAACAAAATATCGTTAAAGAATGATAATAATAACGTTGCTAATACTGGTAACTAGTATCTGTATTACCTTTATTTTATTTTTTCTAGAATCCAACTCCAGGATTGACAAAACCAATCTCCATTCTGCATTGGTTAATTATGTCATCTGTCAGGGATAAGCACAAATAGTTCAGTAAATATATTGTTTCATGCAATCTTGTAAACTAAAGCAGGTTTTTAAAATAGCCTTATCATTCGCACTCATAAGTATTGCTATCCTCAGCTTTTCATTGGACCAAGAACGATATGCGCATTCTCAAACTTTCAAAAACAATTCGACCACAAATGCAACAGGTTCTACAGTTGACCTAAAAGACACTCATCCCTTGCCAACAAATGTAAAGACAGGTAGCAAATTTGAAGTATTATCAACAGTAGTTAATAATTCACCACACAAGATACTGTTACCTGCTGGGCAGTGCGATTCACCTTTAACCGCATTCTTTATGTCTAATAATGTGGTTATAAAACATACTCAAGGTTGCACTGCAAAATCACCCCCATTCGAATTAAACCCTGGGCAGGAGGTTACAGTAGCCGGTCCGGCTTCTGGAACAATTTATCAAGCACTCAAGGCTGGAAAAATTCCAGCGACTGCTACTGTTTATTATCTTACAGAGAATGGACAACCCGGAAACGTTACGAAACCATTTGTATTCACAATAAATTAATCGGAATGGTCCTAATCTAGTCCCTTCGGCGGAATAAGCTCTGGAATTACAATGGATTGAGGCCAATTAAATGAAAAAATTATTTGTAAAAATAGGAGCGAATCCCTGCGTTGGCGGTCATTTCATAAAGCAGAGGCGATGATGAATAGTATTGGTATTAAGATAAAATCTAAATGAAAAAACCAGAACAGAACCGAAAAAAAAGGGGTTCTACACGAGTATTATTGCTTGGCAACTTTCCATGTCGGGTGAATTTCGTGCCATCCCTTTGGTTTGTCAGTTACCCATGCGCCCCATATGTGGACCTGGTCACCTGACTTTGGAAGATATACACCCGGTATGTGTTGGTCCTTAGGTACTATTTCGACTACCAAAAATCCATCTGTTTTTTCTCTATTCTTGTCATTAAGAAGGAAATCATATTTCTTATCAACGTCCAAGAAAAACTTGTAATCACCGTCGTCCATCTTTTTGGTGTGCTTTACTACCCCTGTTGCTTCTTGACATTTGTTCAAGACCCTAAGATCTTTCTCATTTGAGGCGCCATTAAGAACATCACCCGTTCTACAATTTGGACCTGTCAGTGCTTTGTGCTCTTTAATCACAATTACATCGTGAGTTTCTATTCTTTTTTGCTCTTCTAACGGAATAGGCTTTTCACCCTCCCTTTCTATAATTTCACTTTCCAACTTTTGTTGTAATTGAATGTTAGTTGTTTGTGTGTTAGCTTGAGTTTGGGTATTAGTGTTATTGACGTTTACTTGAGGATTATTTTGAATGTCATTTTGAACTGATGTACTTTGATTGGCTTGGAGCTGGTTTTGAGATTCTACATTCTGGCTAACATTTTGGTTTGATTGTGACTCGGCTGATGAAGATGATGATGATTCGCTAGTCTGATTTACATTTTCTCCTCCCGTATCATTACTCCCTTCACTAGTCGTAGTTCCCTCATCCAATGAGTTTGTACTTGTACCTTGCGGACCATTGTTTTCTCCAGTATCATTGCTCACTCCACTATTTGTAGTACCTTCATCTGTCACACCGCTCATACTTTGGTTTGTACTATCACTTGTTGAATTTTCATCTCCCATGGAAGTGGATGTTCCCAGGTCGTTCCCAGAATCTTGTTGTATATTTACATAATAATTTCCCTTATCATAAGCCGGCAAGGCACTGACAGAAAATTGGGTTAAGTTACTATCCGCTAACACTATTACTAAAAACGCTGACAACAATGTGACCAAAAATAAATCGCCAAAATTCATTTTTATTTTGATATGAACCATCAGAAACATAGAGATCAACAAAACTAATAAAGGGGTACCACAAAGACGCCTATTGCCTCGAGAAAAAGGAAAGGATGCATATAGGTGAATTATAAGGTTAATAAATAATGTTATGTCGAATTATGACTGATACTCAGTATCATAATTCAATATTCAATTGCGTCCCATCTCTTACTAATGAATATTCCATTACCAACTATGGCTTCAAAACAATAAGTCCACAACGAAATCAGGAACATGTCTAGTCAGTTTGAGCAGGGTCAATGATCACTTTCAACTTTTTTTATTTATAATATAGTGTAACGTTACCACAATTCCGACATATCTTCAGCAAGAATCTGAAATATGAACTAATTACTTAACCCATTCATTGCATTTGCTTCCTTTACTTCTGCTTAAAGGCGCTCCATCCAGGGAATAGTTATAAAAGATTAAAAAAACTCGCATATTATACTAGGGAAGAAAAAAAACTAAAAGAGGAAATATAGTGAATATATTATTATAAGATAGATAGAAAACCGGTGGGAGTGGACTCGAATGCAGACAGAGTTCCCACCGGTTGCATGATTGTGTTAAAAGAGTTGGCAAATATTATTGAACCACCTATAAGAACTTGACTTACCTAAGTTACTGGTAACGTAGATCACCTAATAAATATTAAAAACAATAAACCAGTCACATGACTAATAAGACATTGACACTAGTGTTAGCACTAGCAATTTGCGAAATGATGAGCGGTCTATTAGCAATGCATTCGACAGCAGTATTTGCTATGGGCAATGCTACACAAGCAGGAAATCAATCTGGCAACCAAAACCAGTCCTCAGCAGCAAAAACATCAACCCCTCCTACGACATCTGGTCCTACAGTAATTATTTCGCCCGGATCGTCTTCTCCAAGCAATGCCAAATTCTTTGACCCTCCAAAATTAACAGTATCAAAGGGCACAACAGTAACTTGGAAAAATGGTGATTCGACAATT
>Ga0207697_10002182_pt1 | contig 10233 bp, 4 predicted proteins | sample KBSSwiS5withPhiX_FD_184293 | JGI IMG/M metagenome (GOLD analysis project Ga0207697, IMG submission 184293) | Switchgrass rhizosphere microbial communities from Kellogg Biological Station, Michigan, USA, with PhiX - S5 (SPAdes) (version 2) | ecosystem: Host-associated > Plants > Roots >... | reverse complement strand
ACTGGCAGCACGCTCTTCTCCTTTCCATTCTTGCCGCCATCTTTGGCATAGCCAGGGATTCCATTCTGCGCGCCGCCCGCCGAAAAGTTAAAGGTGTAGTTGAGAATCCAATCCAGAGTAGTCCATTCGCGAATTTTGCGGACGACAAACTGATCCCAATACTGCCCGATGTAATGCACGGTAAAGCCGGTGTCGAGTCCACCCAAGGGTGAGCCCGCTGGTCCGTCGTAGAATAAGCTCGCGTACCAGCGATTGTGTGTAAACGAGCCCCCGGCGTCGGGCCCGAAGAAGCCGCCACCGAAGACGCCGTCAACACTTCCCGCCGGTCCACCAGCAACCGGTTGCAGCACTACGCGATCAATATAAGTGCCGTTGAATGTCGCGGTCAGTGTGCCCCAGTCGCCATGACCCAGCCTTGAGGTGTCGAAGGAATAAGCCATCTCGTAATCCCAGCCCTCTTCGATAATCCGGCCCAGATTTTGTTCCGGAAATAAGAGAAGGATGATCGGTCCAAACGAGTCATCCGGACCAGTGGAAGGACCGCGGATGACCTGCCCCGGGAATTGGTCCTCATTGTTCACGAGGAACTGTGACTCCAGGATAGCAGTGATGACGGCGCGGAGATCGATGTGGTAGAAATCGGCCTGGAGCGTCAGGCCTTGTAGCGGCCCCCACCATTTGCCGGGCGTAACAATAGCGCCATAAGTCCATTCATAGGCCGTTTCCGGCTGGAGATTCCGATTACCGCTAAGGTCCGTCGCAACTTCCAATGCGGTATCCGTCCGCGGATCGTATATGAAATCGATGCTGCGTTCTACCCCGCGGAATAAATCGCTCAGGGTCGGAGCGTGATACGCTTCGCTATAGGTGGCGCGAATGGTCAGGGCCGAGTCGATCGGCTGCCAGCGCACCGAGAATTTCGGCCTTTCGGTGCCGCCGAAATCACTGAAGTCGTCAAATCGTTCCTGGTAATCTAGTTCCAGGCTGTATAAACCCGGAAGGTTCCAGGCAGGGCTTGTAACAGGAGCACGAAGCTCCCAATAGATGGACCAAACGTCGCGGCTTCCCCTGGTTGATGCAAAGCTGGCCCCGCCAATAGTTTGGTTGGAGATGAGCGCGTCGGGCAGGTCGCTGGCGCGTTCGGTGCGATGTTCACCACCAAGAGCGAAGGAGATCGGGCCCGCCGGAAGATTGAACAAGTCGCCGATCAACTTTATATCCTCGAGGGTCAACGACGTCGTGCCGAGGTGATGGGTGGTAGCGAACACTTTGTCAATCACCGCGCGCGAGTTCTGGTTGAGGCCGAAGGGATTGAAGGCGGTTGCCGGATTGGTATCGAGCAACGCCTGACGCAAAGCATTGGTGTCGACAACCCCGCGGAAGAGCTCCACCCGGCTATCTTCACTGTAACGGAATCCGGTTTCCCAGTTCCATGTCTTAAAATAATCTCCAAACTCACCCAAGTTACCTTTGAGGCCACCGGTAAACTCGTAGTTGTTCGTAGTAATCTTGATGGTGCGGGGCCCCGCTTCTAAACCACGGTAAGGGACGTCGGTGGTGAACCCGATCCCAGGATTAGGTCCGCCGCGCGACGTATAATCCGGCACTGTGAACGGATTGAATGGGTTCTGAATCGGCACGCTGATGCCGTTGTTACTAATCAGAAAGGGATGGGCTGCATCCGTCCATACATCAGCAAAGAACGGAGCCGGCGCCATGGTGGTGTCCCAGAAAGTGCGGGTAAATTTGAAGTCAGCAAAAAGCTCAAGGTATTGGTCGCAAATTTTGCGATCGAGCGAACCATAGAAATATTCACGATCAACCGCGGGGATTGCTGGAGTGAACTCCGCGAAATTGAAACGGTCACGGGCGCTGAGTGGCAGATATTGATTATCGCTCTCAGGGCTGGGCGCATGGTGCGGCGTCGGAGTGCGCGATCCCCCGTTAAGGCTCGGCTGGTAAACAAAGTCTTGGACATGCCCGGCGAAGAAAAAGCTACGGCCGTCTCCGCCGCCAAACCGCCTAGAGTCGACATTACTTGAGATATCCGCATCGCGTGAGTAGATGGCGGCCCGACTGTAAAACTCCGCGTAAACGACGATGTCAGTCTTGTCGTCTCCCCTGCCGGCGAGGAGGTAGCCCCTTTCTTCACCCGCGTCATTGGCGAAGCCGAGATTGGTGTTGCCATAGCTGGTATAAATCTCGAGACCACGGAATTTGTGGATCAACCAAACGTTGAACACACCCGACACTGCATCTGATCCATAAACGGCGGACGCCCCGTCCTTCAGGATATCGACGTGGTCGATCAACCCAAGCGGAATCGTGTTAAGATCAACCGCATCGCCGGCAAAGCCAACCGGCGCGAGACGGCGTCCGTCCTGTAACACCAGAGTTTCCTTGGGGAGAATGCCGCGCAGATTAATTTCCACGCGGCCGTCACCGGCAGCGACGTTTTCATTGTTGGTCGCTCCTGTAGCAGCTGGCAACTTCTGAATAAGATCAGTAGCGGTACGCGCGCCGAGTCGCGTGATGTCCTCTCTCCGATAGGTGTCAACCGGGTTCGGCCCTACTTCTTCCGAAGTGGGAATGTTTGAACCGGTCACGATGACTTCCTCAATCGTGACGCCCGACCGCTCGGCTGTCTGCGGCGTTGGCGACACCTCCTGAGCAAGGATGACTGGTGCGGAAAGCAGAAAAACTCCTGCCATGCAAATCCCTTTTCGCCCAGTACAGGGTCGATTTATTATCCCACCTCTCGCCTATTTTCCGTGGTTTAGCGAAATACCGAGAGCGTAACAAGTCTAATTTGTAGGGTATTTCCTTATAAAATATGAGGTAACACCTAATTAAGCCAACTAGGTGTCATCGAGCCAAGCTAATGAGGCGAACTGGAGGTCGGGATCGACGGAACCACGACTTGATCGGGAGCTGGAAAGAGGGTGAGCAATTCCGGTGGCATCGCCCGGGCATCTTGCAATTGGCCATCGAAATAAACATGGACAGCGAATCCGCCGTAGCGTCGTCCCTCAGGCGACGCGATTTGGGTCTTGGGACGCACATAAGTTGCGGCGAGGAATTTCGGACTGGGATCGGTCCAGTCACGGTCGCGCGTCAACCAATCATAGGCAGTCCGCGCATCAGTTGGCTTCAATTTATTATCTTTCGTTAGATCGTAGAAGGAGACGGCCAATCTGACGACGTGACCATTCTGAGTATTTAGTCGCGGCTTTACCCCGATCCTAAGCGTAAGGTGTTGGGCGTTCTGGTCTTTGATCTCCGATAGACTCGTCTCGGTAATAGATACGCTCGAGTCGTTAGGAACGCCGATGCGTCGCAGAAGGTTCGGGAAACGTTTGTCGGGACGAAGCGGGCGAAATTCGGGAAGAAACGCGATCCACTGTAAAATTCCCGAGTGTTCCGTAGCAGCGAGTTCCAGCCAGCGGAAAGCTTCATCTTTTTCGCCAAATGCGACGTAAATTGCAGCGATGACCTGGGCTGAGACGTATCGCGTCCGCCTTTCTTGCACGAGTTGATCGAGAATTTTCCGCGCTTCGATTTGCCGGCCCATTCGCGCGTAGGTAATGGCCAGGCCGCTACTTGGGAACTGCGTTTCCTCTTGAGCTTTGGTATAAAGCGAAATCGCCTCCGCAAAGTTCCCTTTCTCGCGATAGGCGGCTGCAAGAGCCGAATCCAAATAAAAGTAATGCGGATCGAGCTGCTGCGTTCGCTGGCCTTCGACGATTGCGTCGTCGAGCTGGTTATCCGCCAGGTAAGCGGCGGTAGCGACGTAACTAATGATCGGCGACACCGGATCCAATTGTTCAGCTTTCAAGACAAGCTCGAGCCCTTCTTTCACCTCGCCGCGGAAGAGCGGCAAGAGAGCGAGGAAAAAGTGAACAGGCGCGGAATTCGGATCGAGCTGCAACGCTCGCTCCAACTCCGTCTCCTCGCCCGGCAGATCCCAATCCAGGATCCGTTTGGCTTCGCCCAGATAGCAATGCGCCTCAGCATCTTTGTCGTCGAGCTCAATCGCCTTTGACGCAGCCGCTCTCGAAGCTGGATATGCCTCGAGCGGTTTTACGTAAACGTCCGCCAGGTAAAACCAGATTTTCGCGATCCCGGTCCAGGCGCGTGATAATTTCGGATCTTTCTCAAGAGCGCGCTGAAAGAAAGTGAGCCCCTCCCGCAAATCCTTTTCGCTGCCTTTGTTCGAGAAATAGAGACCTTGCAGATAAAGATCATACGCTTCGGTGTTTCGTTGTTCACGAACTGGAAGCTCAATCGCGAGCTTGAGTTTGAGCGCGTCAACTACTGCGCGAGTAATTTCATCCTCGAGCGCAAATACTCCTTGCACTTCGCGTTCGTAGGTTTCCGACCAAACCTGAAAACCGTTGCGGACATTAATCAACTGGGTGGTTATTCGAACGCGGTTACCTTCGCGTCTCAAACTTCCCTCAAGCACGTTTTCGACGTTCAGCTTTTTCCTAACCTCGCCCACGTCCACGCTCTTCCCTTTGAATGAAAACGACGAGGTGCGCGCAACGACACGCAGCCCCTCGACCTTAGCCAGGGCTTCGAGGATCTCCTCGCTCATGCCGTCGCAGAAATATTCCTGGTCCTTTGTCTGGCTAAGATCGAGGAACGGCAGCACGGCGATGCTTTTCTGGGGAACCGCCCCGACATGCGACGACGCCTGCCGAGCCAGTCGAAGGGCGAAGAACGACGCCGCCCCAATCGCCAGCACCGCGATGAGTACGGTCAGTTTGCGGAAGGAGCGAATGCCGCCGCCGCGAGCCAGCTTCGCGCGGCAGAATTCCAGGGCTTTCATCAATTCCCGAGCTGAGGCGGGCCGCTGCGCAGGATCGACTGCCAGGGTGGAACGCAGCAGCTTAATGACGCGAGCGGGGATTTTTCTCTCGACCAACTGTTTGACCGGTAGGGCCGCGCGTCTCTGGCAATCGCGAATCTCATCGATGGTTCGGCCTGGACACGGCACCAGGCCGGTTAGCGCGTACCAGAGCGTTGCGCCTAACGAATAAATGTCTGACCGCGCATCGATCGGACCGCGTTTGAATTGCTCGGGACTGGCGAAAGTCGGCGTGCCCACAAATCCGCCGTGGGTCAGCTCCATTTCTCCGGCAGCGTCCGCAGTTGCTTTCGCCAGACCGAAATCGATCACTTTGACTTCCAGCTGCGCTGCCTCGTCGGACGTCAGCATGATGTTACCCGGCTTTAAGTCGCGATGGACCAACCCATGAGACGCAGCCGCTAGCAACGCGCGGGTGACTTGGATCGCGATTTCAAGGGCCAGCTCGACATCGAGCGGACCGTCCCGCCGCACGCGCGCCTCCAAAGTCTCTCCTTCAACCAACTCCATTGCGTAATAGCAGCGGTTGCTTTCTGTCGAAGCAGCGAAATGAAATACCCCCGCCACATTCGGATGGCGCAGTGCGGCTGCTGCCCGCGCTTCGCGCAAAAAGCGTTCCCGCATCGCCTGGGCACCATTCACCACCGGCGTCGCCTCGATCACCTTTAGCGCGACTCTGCGATTCAACACTTTGTCGAGCGCGAGATAGGTCACGCCCATGGCACCGCGACCAAGTTCCCAAAATGAGCCGTCTTCGTGTCGCGCGACCTCAAAATCCCCGAAGACTAGCGAGCCGGCCAACGGTCCACCCTGTTCGCTCGGTTCGTCGAGCCCCGTGCGCACCAAACAAGCCAAACACACGCGCTTTCCGTCCAACGGCCTGCCACAAATCGAGCAGACCACGACGGATTCCGTTGGTGATTCCATCGTGTAGCGCGACTCAACGTCTCGTCAGCACACGAAACAACTCGCGCAGCTCTTCGTCCACTTCGGTCTCAGCGCTCACCGTCCGGCGGACCTCGGCACGTAACGCTTCGCGGTAACGCGCACGCAGCCGCGTGACATGGCTGCGCAGGGTTGCTCCCAACACGCCCAGTCGCGCCGCCAATTGTTCGTAAGACGGCAGGGGATCAGCGCCACCGGTCAGATAAATTCTTAATTCTTCGAACAGCTTCTCCTTGCCCTCGGCCTTATAAGCTTCCGACACGCGCTCCAACCCGGAGTTGACCACCGCCTCCGCCCAGCTTCGCTCGAAAATCTCGTCTTCCCCGATCGCATCACGAAAATCGATATGAGTCTGGAAAAGTGACTCCGCTGCCTCGGCCTGCTCTTCCTTTAGAGGCAGAAAGTCGCGTCCCCCGCCACGCTTGAGCGCGTGCTCGCGATCATAAGCGTCCGAGAGAAAATGCTTCAGCGAGACAAGCAAGAAAGAACGGAACCTACCCTGCTGCCGGTCGGCGCGCGCGTAGATTTTCTGTTCGATCAGATAAGCGAAAAAACTTTGGGTGAGGTCCTGGGCATCGTGCACTGAGTGGCCGCGCTTGCGCACAAAGGTATACAGCGGCGCCCAATAGGTCTGGCAAAGCTGAGCGAGCGCGGCTCTGGCAAACTCCGAAGTGTCCTGATCTCCGGTAGCCGCGAGAATGACGCTCCAATGGGTCGGAGCAAAGGGATCACTCTGGCCATGGGTCGTCCCCGGCAGAGTTTTCACGTAAGCGGTGTAACAGGACCGTATGAAAAAGGCAAGGCGCGAGAAAAAGTACGATTTCGTGCAGCGCAGCCTCCGGAACTCCTTTGTAAAAGGAAAGCAGTCAAAACAAACACAGAAAGAAATCCCAACAGAAAGAAAAACTATGCAAACAATTCGCTATTGTCTGCCCCTAAGAAATTCGATTAGCCTGTCGCTTGTGCGGCGCGGCTTCGTACTCATCGCGACTGCTGCCGTGCTGGCATTACTTTTAGCGCCAATAACCGCTCACGCCCAGAACAACCTCTACGTTTCCATTAATGGTAACGGGAGTAATTCTGGCGGTTCCATCTTCGAATACACTCTGGCGGGGACGCAGACCACCTTTGCCTCTGGTCTATCTCGCCCTCGCGGGTTGGCCTTTGACGGTATCGGCAATTTTTTTGTGGCAACCACCTTCGACACCCCTGGGGACGGTTTTCATGGCAGGATCTTGAAATTCACTCCGCGCGGCAAGCTGAGTACCCTTGGCAACGCCGCTCACAATTTTTCTGAAGGGGTAGCTACAGACAGCGCCGGCAATGTCTTTGCCATGACGGATGATGAAAACACTGACGCAGGCACTATTTTCAAATTCGCACCTGATGGAACGCGTACTATTTTTGGCTCTACTCCCGGCCAAAGTTTTGACCTGGCTTTCGACAGCGCGGGCAATCTCTTCGCAGCCGACTCTGGCAGTCAAACGATATTTAAATTCACACCGAATGGAACACGCACTGTCTTCGCCGGGCCAAGCGCCTTCACGTCGGACCAAGGTCCCGAAGGGCTTGCTTTTGACAGCGCGGGTAACCTCTTCGTGTCAACCGAGGGCAACCCGGGAAACGACACAATTCTCAAATTTACTCCAGGAGGCATCGAGAGCACCTTTGTCACGGATCTCAGGAATCCACGGGACGTGGCCTTTGACACGTTTGGTAATCTCTTTGTGGTGGAGTTCCTCCCCGTCGGCGATATCTTAAAGATTACTCCGGACGGCACGGAGACAGTTTTTGCCACAGGGCTTATCCGTCCGCAATTCCTCACCTTCGGACCTGCACGATAACCGGTTGCTACGACAACGTGCAAAAGCAGATTGAAGCTCTCACTACGGGCCTCCGGAAAGTGAGCGACGAGTTTGAGCTGAGCAGACCGGCGCTGCAATTAGTCGGCAACAACTAGCAACCTTTAGCCTTCGCAATCAGCCGTACGCTTCGCTGCGTGGCGGCTTTTGTTTTTGGTTCGCTCCCCCCGCGAAAAACAAGCCGTTAGAAAAATCACGATTTCGTGCAGCAGCGCTTCCGGACCTCCTTTGTAAAGGGAAAGCAAATCATCCCAAAACCCAACATATATGAAAACCAAACATATCATCGTCGCCGCCGGCATTGCCTGTGCGGCACTTATCACTAGTTACAGCGGCCGCGCAGATATCGTTACCGACTGGAACAAAACTGCCGAGACCGTCATTCGCACTGCAACTACGCCGCCACCGCCGCCGCCGATCCAAGTACGGGCACTGGCGACTGTGAACGCCGCTATTTACGATGCGGTCAACGGTATTGCCCGCAAGTACCAACCGTATTTTGTCACTGACGCCGCTCCGCCGGGCGCCCGAGCTGAAGCCGCCGCCGCCCAAGCCGCCTACACGACATTGAAGGGACTTTTCCCGTCACAGAGCGCGTTGCTTGATCAAAAACTGGCTGAATCGCTGGCGAGGATTCCAGGCCGCAAAACAAAGAGCCAGTCTATCGCTCACGGACGAGCCTGGGGCGAGAAGGTCGCCCAAGCCATACTCGCCTGGCGCGCGACGGATGGATTGTCCACGCCAGTGTCGCCTTACTTTGGTGGCACCGCTCCCGGTCAGTGGCGTTCGGTCCCCGATGGCACACTCCCCGGCGCGCTGCCACAGTTTGCGACGCTCGTACCTTTCACAATGAGCAGCTCATCCCAATTCCGTCCAGGCCCGCCACCGGCACTGGGGAGTGCGAAGTACGCGGCCGATGTGAATGAGGTGAAAGCAATCGGCCGAGTTGATAGTGCGATCCGCACTGCCACCCAAACTCAGCTCTCACTCCTCTGGGCTGCCTCCGGTGCGTTAGAACAGAGTGCCGTGGCGCGCTCATTGGTGCCGCAAGATTACGAGTTGGTTGATACAGCCCGGCTCTTCGCATTGATGAACTTCGCGGCGTGCGATGGAATGATTGCCGCATTCGACGCCAAGTACCGTTACGGCTTCTGGCGTCCGTTCCACGCGATTCGGCTGGCCGATACCGATGGCAATGCGGCCACCGCACCTGACCCCTTGTGGACTTCGCTGCTTCCCACGCCCAATCATCCTGAATACATCTCGGCCCATTCCACTGTCACTGGCGCGACCATGCGCGTGCTGGCGCTACTTTTAGGTGACGAGACACCCTTCACGCTAAGTTCTCCTGGATTGCCTGGCGTGACGGCGACGTATCAACGCTTCTCCGACGCCGCCGTCGAAGTGGGGCTTTCCCGCACGTGGGGCGGCATTCATTTCCGCACAGCCTGCGAAACCGGACGCGGGGTCGCTGAATACATCGCAGACCAGGCGGTGGCAAACTACCTCCAGCCATCGAGTGACGAGTAGAGGGTCGAGCCCGGCGTGGCGTAGGCCACGCCGGAGGTGAACCACCCGGGCGATTGCGATCAATCGCCCGTACGCGTTAACGGCTACGGAGGCAATCAAACAGGCGATCACCGGCGGCATTTGTACGGGAGTGCCTTGAGACGCACCGTTCCGCGCAACGATTCAAACTGGATTTTGTCGCGTCGAATCACAGTTTGCGCCGTCGATATCAGGCAAGATCAGTCACTGGTCGAACCCAAATATTCCCAACGCTGTAGCGCGATCGGGACGTTGCCGTTTTTCCAGACAAAATCGTGGAAGGCACGAAGATTAAACTTCTCGCCCTCTTTCAAACGGGCTTCGGCCAGTAACTGCATGATCTGAAGCTTGCCAATTTGATACGTCAGTGCCTGGCCGGGGCCGGTGGAAAACGCGATCGTTTCCTGGCGCGCGGTTTGTGCGTCCATCGGGACTTTTTGTTCGAGATACTTAGCTGCTTCTTCTAACGAGAATTGGCCAAGCGCCAGTTTTACATCCACTTCCACCCGGAGCGCGCGCAGCCGCATGAAATTGTAAATAATCTCGCGCGTATGCGGGCTGTCATCGAACAAGCCATTCTGCAGCATAATCTCCTCCGCGTAAAAGCCGATCCCTTCGTTCGCTCCGGAATCGTAATAATGCCGCCGGATCGGATCTTCGTGTTTCCAGGAGTGGCAGAGCTGGAAATAATGTCCGGGAATTCCTTCGTGAACAATGATCGGCCTCGGATCTTGCGCGGTAGCGCGCCAGAAATAACCGAGATTCCCGGAAGGCTCGCTCACGTAGCGAACGCAATTCTCATTCAATCGCGAAGGTGAAGTGAAGTCGTCGTTTTCGCTAAAGCCAAGAACGCGCAAATATTCCGGGATTGGCCGCAGAGTGTAATGCTGCAACCAACGGGGCACCGTGAGGATGCCGTGCTTGTCGAGGAACTCGCGAATCTGCATTTCCTTGGCGGCGGCATCTTTTATCCAGGTATCAGTATCTTTCGCAAGTTGAAGTGGCGGG
>Ga0207697_10002177_pt1 | contig 10252 bp, 11 predicted proteins | sample KBSSwiS5withPhiX_FD_184293 | JGI IMG/M metagenome (GOLD analysis project Ga0207697, IMG submission 184293) | Switchgrass rhizosphere microbial communities from Kellogg Biological Station, Michigan, USA, with PhiX - S5 (SPAdes) (version 2) | ecosystem: Host-associated > Plants > Roots >... | reverse complement strand
GTCCTCGCTGAACTCATGGACGTGCCTGAACCGCCGGAACGGACCCTTGATCTGCTCGTCGACGAAATACCCCGGCGCCTCCATCTGAGTGATCCGGCTCGTCATCCGGAATGGGATCCCGAAGTGCCAGGCCCGCCAGGTGACCCCTTCTCCTAAGGAGATGAGACCGGACCTGACGCCGGCGACGGCATCCTCCCGTGACCGCGCCATCGAGTCCTTGTGAACGTCGATGCTGCGGGCAAGATCAAACAATTCCGACTTGGGCGTGCTTGTCCGCGTTGTGCATTCGAAGTAGACGGCCATCGCCAAAGTATGTCAGCCCGCCGCGACTCCGCCTGGGATTTGGCCCCCAATTCCCGGCAGCGGCCGCAGGACCACCCACGGTGGGGAACCGGGAAAGGCAGTTTGAAATTGATCGCCTGCTCGCCGCTGTCCGAGGTGCGGACGACGATTGCCGTAGATCGTGTTGCCGAGGTGGCGCTGCGCTGACCAGAAGCTTCTCGTAGCCGCCCCAGGCGCAATTTACGAGCAGATCGAGGCTGCCGTCTTCGGACCGGATCGTTTCAAAAACGTGCGCCGTCTCGTCGTCTTTGAGACGGTCGCAGCGCAGCCGCCGTATTTCCCCCGGCAGGTCCGCCTGATCGACCGAGCGGCCTGAGCCGGAAACTCGGAACCCGGCGCACGCATCCTGATTCGCGCCGCTCGGCCTTCCGCCGAGGCGTGCTGGCCCTGTCGGAGACGAAGGCCGGTGTCTATTCTGTTCTGTAAAGACCGTTGCGACATGCGGTCTGCAGGTCCCGGCACCTCCCGGGAAGCCTTCCCGCTCCGGGGCCGTCTCGATGAGGAGGCATCGATGTCCAGTCCCGATGTGCCAACACGCGGGCCGGCCAGATCCGGTCCATATGTCATCACCGGAATCCTTTTGACCATCGCCATTGTGGTTCCGCTGTTTGTGCCCGCGTATTCGGTCGATGAGCCGCGCTGGGTGGGTATGCCGTTTTTCTACTGGTACCAGATGATGTGGATTCCGATCACCTCGGCCCTGGTCGGGGTCTCCTACTGGCTAGTGATCAAGGAGGATCGCCGCAGGCGCGAATCGGTGCGCGGCCTGACCAGTCCCGGGGAGGAGCGATGAGCGGGATGGCCCTTCCCCTGGCCGCTCCGGACCGGCCCGTTAACGTCGTGGCACTCACTATTGTGATTTTTCTTTTCGTCCTGGTGGCCGTTTTGGGGTTTGTTGCCGCGCGGTGGCGCCGGGGCGAGGAAACGGGGCTGCACAGCCTCGATGAGTGGGGCCTCGGCGGCCGCGGGTTTGGGACCTGGGTGACCTGGTTCCTTCTCGGGGGTGACCTGTATACGGCCTATACCTTTGTGGCCGTTCCCGCTGCGATGTGGGCCACCGGGGCCGTGACCGGCTTCTTCGCGGTGCCGTACACAATCGTTCTGTACCCAATCGTATTCCTCCTGATGAGCCGGTTGTGGTCCGTCTCGCATCGACATGGGTTCGTCACGCCGGCCGACTTCATTGGCGGCCGCTATGGCAGCAGGTCCCTGACCCTTGCCGTCGCCATCACCGGCATCGTCGCGACCATGCCGTACATCGCGCTGCAGTTGGTCGGCATCAAGGCTGTGCTCACTGTGCTGGGATTGGGCAGTTCGGAGAACGTTCTGCTGACGGACCTGCCGCTGATCATCGCGTTCGTGGTCCTGGCCGCTTACACCTATACGTCGGGCCTGCGGGCTCCGGCCCTGATCGCCGTTGTGAAGGATCTTTTGATTTACCTGGCAGTGATCGTTGCGGTCATCTACCTGCCGATCAAGTTCGGCGGCTGGGACCCCATCTTCAACTCCGCCGAGGCGAAACTGGGTGCGACCAACCCGGCCACCGGCAAACCCACCGGCGTGTTCATCCCCGGCGCCGCCAGCTACTCCGCCTACTGGACATTGGCCCTGGGCTCTGCCTTGGCGCTGTTTATGTATCCGCACTCCATCACCGGCGTCTTGGCAACCAAGAGCAGGAACACGATCCGTAAGAATGCCGCTGTGCTCCCGCTGTACTCATTGATGCTGGGGCTTTTGGCACTGCTGGGCTACGCGGCCATATTTGCCGGTACCGTGCCGGTCGACCTGAACGGTGCCATCAACCCGCAACTGGTGGTGCCGCAGCTGTTTTTGGACCAGTTCCCTGCGTGGTTTGCCGGCATCGCACTGGCCGCTATCGCCATCGGTGCTCTTGTCCCGGCCGCGATCATGTCAATAGCAGCGGCAAACCTGTTCACCCGCAACATTTACGTCGATCTCATCAGGCCCGATGCCACACCCCGGCAGGAGGCACACGTCTCTAAGATCGCGTCGCTCGTGGTGAAATTCGGTGCCCTGGTATTCGTCATTGCCATGGACCAGTCGGCGGCAATTAACATGCAGCTGCTCGGCGGTATCTGGATCCTGCAGACCTTTCCGGCGATCGTTGCCGGGCTCTACACGCGCTGGTTCCACCGGTGGGCGCTTTTCGGCGGCTGGGCAGCCGGAATCACCTACGGCACCATCGCGGCCTACAACGTGGTCAACCCCGTCACGAAAGCCCACTTTGGCGGCTCCATCGCGGCCATTCCCGGCACGGACACGCAGGTCTACATCGCCGTCACAGCGTTTGCGATCAACCTGATCGTCGCCGCCGGTCTGTCTCTTCTCTTCCATGCAATGAAGCTCCCCGACGGGGAGGACATCACACGCAACTCCGACTACGGCGCCGACGAGAACGATCCGAAGGTCGCCCAGATCGAGCGCGAGCACCCGCTCGGCGAGTCCGGAGCATCCACATTCTGATTCGCTGGAACCCTCGGCGCTGAGAGGCACCCGGTGGCAGACTTTTTGCCATGGAGCCCATGGATTGTCTGGTCATCTACGTCCCCACCGACGCTGCGCCCGCGGTCCGGCAAGCCATTGGCGAGGCCGGGGCGGGCAGGCTGGGCCATTACTCCCACTGCTCGTTCAGCCTCGACGGCACCGGGCGCTTTACCCCGCTGCCCGGCGCGAACCCGGCCGTCGGCGTCGTCGGTTCCCCCGAGGAGGTGCCGGAAACCCGGATCGAGGCAATCTTCCCCCGATCCCGGCGTAACGCCGTCGTCAATGCCGCGTTGTCCGTTCATCCGTATGAGACGCCGGCGTTCATGACCTACCCGGTAGATGCCAGCCGGCCGGACTGAGCAACACCGGGGGTGCAGCGCGGCGGAAACTGTGAGGTCACCCGCGCCGGGTGGCACGCACGACGACGTCGTGCAGCGGCAACGCACGGTCACCGGGTCCGGGGAGTGTCCGCGTGATCTCCTCGGCACTCGTGATGCCCCATACGGCAGCGTTGAGACCCCCGGTGATGTCCGCGAGGGTGACAGTCGCTTCCGGGGGAGGGCGGTGCCCGTGCCCCGGGGAGGCGGGAGCGTGCAGGTGCCCGACGATCAACAGCGTGCCGCCGGGGGCTACCCAATCCGAGATGCGTTCGTAGAAGGCAAGTTGCGGCATCGCCGGGTGAGCGTAGTGGGTGGTCACAAGGTCGAACCGATCACCCGGTGCCCATGACGTCAGGTCCGCCTCGACCCAGGTCACCGTGCCGGACACAGACTGCCCTTCGGCACGCTCGGCCGCTTGGGCGAGGGCAGCGCCGGAGATGTCGGCGCCGGTGACCTGCCAGCCGTGCGCGGCGAGCCAGGTCGCCTCTGCCCCTGTCCCGCACCCGGCATCCAGCGCTGTTCCCGGTGCGAGTCCGCTGGTTTCGCGGATGAGATGCGGGTTCGGGGCAGCCCCTCCCGAATCTGCCTTGGCGGGACCGTGGGCCTGTTCCCAGTGCTGTTGCCAGTAGTCCTTGTCGAAGCTGTGCGTCATCGCGTCACCGTCGCGTCCGCCCGTTGCTTCCCCTGGCGATGTCTCTGCCGTCCCGGCCATGTGGAACCCCTTGCGATCTGATGTGCCTTCAGATTCCATGCTCCCGGGCTGGCAGGTGGATGTGCAAGCGGTATTGCCGAATGGCAAAATAGCCCTCATGAACGACGATCTCGACCACACACTCAGCGCCGTCGGGCCGCGCCTCAAGCGCCTGCGACTCCGCCGGGACGTCACCCTCGCAGACCTCGCCGAGCAGACAGGCATCTCCGCCAGCACACTCTCCAGACTCGAAGCAGGCCTGCGGCGGCCCACTCTCGAGCAGCTCCTCCCCCTGGCCCGCGTGCACGGGGTAACCCTCGACGAACTCGTCGATGCGCCGCCGACCGGCGACCCCCGGCTCAATCTGCGTCCCGTCGCAGGTCCGGACGGGTCGACGATCTTGCCTCTCACGCGCCGCCCGGGCGGCATTCAGGCCTACAAGTTCATCCTCCCCAAGGGCAGGGATGGGCAGGAGCCCCAGCTGCGCACCCACGAAGGCTACGACTGGGCCTATGTCCTCAATGGCACCTTGCGCCTGGTCCTCGGTGAACATGACCTGATCCTGAGGCCCGGCGAAGCCGTGGAGTTCGACACCCGAACCCCGCACTGGTTCGGCGCAACCAGCGCCGGTCCTGTCGAATTCCTCAGCCTTATCGGCAAACAAGGTCAGCGCACCCATGTCCGGGCGGCACCCAAGCGCGATAGCTAGGCGCATCCTCTGATGTGCTCTCCTTAGGACCCTGCCGGCGCCATTCGGAGGGCCAGCATCCCGCCTTCGAGGAGTTCAAGTTCGACGATCCGCAGTGTGTGCCGGGTTCCGTCCTCCGGCAGCATTTTCTTGCCACGCCCGAGCACGATGGGGGAGACCAGCAGGACGTACTCGTCCACGAGGTTCTCCTCTATGAGCGTCTTGGTCAGCGTCGGGCTTCCCCACACGAGCACGTTCTCCCGCTCGCGAAGCTCGCGGACCTGGCCGGGTATGTCGTCGGCGATAATCGTGCTGTTGTTCCAGCCGGCGTGGTCCAGTGTGGTCGACACGACATACTTCGGCATCGCGTTGAAAGTGTCGGCGGTGAAGTCGCCCGACCGCGACGGCCACGAGGCGGCGAAGCCGTCATAGGTGACCCGGCCGAGCAGCATCGAATCCGCCCCGGCCAGAACTTGTTCGTTGTAGGCCACGGTGGCGTCGCTGAAGAACGGGCCCGTCCAGAGCTGGGGCTCCTCGGCGACGTTGTCCAGAGTGGAAAAAGCAGTCACTGTCAGCTTGCCCATGAAGATCTCCTTCAGGTTGTGGCGCCTGGCTGTTATCCGCGGTTTCGGAGCCGGAGTGTTCGTGCCTCGTGGATGGCGGCCAGGGCAACTGCGCTGGCGGCGAGCCTGACGGCGTGGACCCTGTACCACCGCTTCAGTAGGGGGTTGCGGCGCGTCTCACTGAGCGGTTGTGGGCTGAAGAACAGGTCGGGGTTGATGGACCGGAGCAGATAGGCGGTGGCGGCAGCACCCGTCGTCGAGCTGGCCGCAGCGACTAGCAGCCATGGCCTGCTGTCGGCATGATTCCAGCCTGCCACGAGGGCAGCGATCGCCGCCGGCGCATTGATCGGTGCAATCGGTGCGTAATAACGGCCCGGGCTTCCCGCTCCAAAGGGCGAGCGGGGCAGTTCACGGCTTGCTTCAGCGGCCGCGACGCGGTGCGGGATTTTGACGAGGACCTCATAGAGATTGCCGAAAAACCAATGCGCGTGGCTGAACTCCGCCACGCCCAAGATCCGATCAGCGAGAAAATCCCGGCGGCCCGAGGAAGTCTGTCCCATGCCCACAATCTACCGCCGATGCCCATCGCCAGGCCATGGTGACCAGCTCGCGCGCTCCGGGGCAGGAGAATGCAGAACCCCGCGCTGCTGCCGTCAGTGCTGCACCCGCTGACGATAGTCCCGGGGGGTTTCGCCTGCGTCATTGCGGAAATGCCGGTTGAAGTTGGACAAGTTCGTGAAACCCACTTCATAGCAGATGTCCGAGATCGATTTGTCGCTCCGCTCCAGCAGGCGGCGGGCGTGGGCCAGGCGAAGTTTGCGCACCAGATCACTGAAATTCTGGCCGGTCGCGCGCTTGAAATACTTCGAAAATGTCGGTTCCGACATACCCACCAGCGCCGCCGCCTCGGACATCCTGACGCTGCCGGCGTGGTTGCTGAAGACATACTCGAGGACGAGGTCCACCACCGCCGCGGCCTGCCCGTCCAGTTGCGGCCTGAACCATTCGTCGGCGAGGTAGCGCCGTTCGGACTCTGGCGCACGCGAAAGAATCGCCAACACGTCAAAGAGATGCTGAAGCCGCTGCAATCCGGTGGAGGTCCCCATCGCCTCCAGGGAAACGGCGGCGGCCCGGGCTGATCGTCCGAGGAACTCGATCCCACGCGAGGACTGTTCCAGCAAGGGTTTAACCTCGGCCATTTCCGGCAGAATCGAGGCGGCCCTCTCGACCCATTTTCCGTCGAACTGAATAAGGACGTCCCTGCCTTGAAGCACTTCTCCGGGTCTCAGGTCGCTGACCCAGTCGTGCGGCAGCCCCGAACCTACCAGGGCCAGGTGTCCGGCCTCGAAAGTGCCGATGTGGTCTCCCACGATGAACTTTCCGGTGCCTTTCCGGATCAGATGCAGCTCGTATTCAGGATGGTAGTTCCAACGTGCGACCGGGCTGGGGTAGTCGTGCTCGTGCCAGCGCACGGAATGGTTGGGGTCTTCCGGAATCACCTCACGGTTGGCCCGCATCCCCAGGAGTCTTTCGGCAAGCCTGGCCGCTGCGCCGTCATTGATGGCCGAGCCGCCGCCTGGGTCCGCCGCGCTCATCGTGGTTCTCCCTGCGTTCGGATCATGACAAATGTGCGGCATCTGTGCCGACTCTTCCCAGAATAGCGCCCGGATGGGGCCGCCCCCGGAAAATTAGTATCAGAATTCAGCAAGCATCGCGCTAGTTGTGCCCTATGCCACAAGCCTAATCTTGAAGAACACCAGCGAGGCACCCGGTATTGAGGCCCTCGACCCGCTCACCGCCCCGCACCCCGACATAGCAGCCGGAGTAGGGCAGCATCGCACCCCCTGACGAACAAAGGAGTCCTTAATGCGCGCAAAAACACGCGTCGCCATGGCGGCAGGCGCCCTGTGCGTGGCACTCAGCGCCTCGGCCTGTGCAGGCGCCGGCGGCGGCAATTCCGCAGGCGACCCGAACAGCATCAATGTCCTGATGGTCAATAACCCCCAAATGGAGGACCTGCAGCGGCTCACCGCTGATAACTTCACGAAGGAAACCGGCATCCGGGTCAACTACACCGTCTTGCCGGAAAACGACGTCCGCGCCAAGATCAGCCAGGAGTTCTCAAGCCAGGCCGGCCAGTACGACATTGCGTCACTGTCCAACTACGAGATCCCGTTCTATTCCGCCAACGGCTGGCTGGCGCCGCTGGACAGCGTGGCCAAGGATGCCGAGTTCAACCAGGCGGACATCCTTCCTGCCTACACCGCATCGCTGACGGGCAAGGATGGCAAGCTCTACGGCGAACCTTTCTACGGGGAATCCTCCTTCCTGATGTATCGGAAGGACATTCTCGAGGCCAAGGGCCTGACCATGCCGGAGAAGCCGACCTGGGACGAAGTCGCGGCCCTGGCCGCCAAGGCTGACGGCGCTGCCCCCGGGATGAAGGGTATCTGCCTGCGCGGCCAGCCCGGCTGGGGCCAGGTTTTCGCACCCCTGACGACCGTGGTGAACACTTTTGGCGGGACCTGGTTCGACAAGGACTGGAACGCGAAGGTCAACGCACCGGAATTCACCGCCGCTGTTGATTTCTACACCAAACTGGTGCGCGACCACGGTGAAGCAGGGGCCGCCCAGGCCGGGTTCACCGAGTGCCTGACCAACATGAGCCAGGGCAAGGTCGCCATGTGGTACGACGCCACCTCCGCGGCCGGAGCCCTGGAAGCCGAGGACTCCCCTGTGAAGGGCAAGATCGGTTATGCCCAGGCCCCGGTGAAGGAGACCAAGTCCTCGGGCTGGCTGTGGACTTGGTCCTGGGCCGTGCAGGCGGCCTCCAAGAAGCAGGCCGCCGCCGATAAGTTCATCGCCTGGGCCAGTTCGAAGAACTATGAGGAACTGGTCGCATCCAAGCTCGGCTGGTCCAAGGTCCCGTCCGGCAAGCGGATCTCCACCTACGAGAACGCCGACTTCCAGAAGGCCGCACCATTCTTCAAGGCCGAACGCTTCGCCATTGAGAACGCCGATCCGAAAAACCCCGGAGTCCAGCCGCGGCCGGCTGTCGGCATCCAATTTGTCGGCATTCCCGAATTCGCGGCCCTCGGCACCAGGGTTTCCCAGGGTGTGAGCTCAGCCATCGCCGGCCAGGGCTCCGTGGCGGATGCCGTGGCCAAGGGCCAGGAAGCCGCCAAAAAAGTCGGCGACAAGTACAAGTAATCACCACCGAACCGCAGGAGAACATCATGACTACCGCAACGGCGCGCGTCTCCCGGCACGGGAGCAGCACAGCCAAACCTTCCAAGAACGTCAGGGCGCGCGAACGCGCCGTGGCCTGGGCACGCCGCGCACCGCTGCTGCCGGCACTGATCTTCCTCATCATCGTCACCCAGCTCCCGTTCGTGGTGACCCTGATCATTTCGTTCATGAACTGGAACAGCCTGAGCCCGGACAAGACCGGATTCGCCGGGTTCGATAACTACGTCCAGATCCTCACCGACCCCTACTTTCTGCAGGCGATCATCACCACCATCGTCGAGACTGTCTCCGTCGTCTTGGTCAGCCTGGTCCTCGGCCTTGGCCTGGCCCTGCTGCTGGACAAGAAGTTCATCGGTCGCGGATTGGCCCGAACCATGCTGATCGCACCGTTTCTCATCGTTCCGGTCGCAGCTGCCCTCATCTGGAAGCATGCCATCCTCAACCCGGTCTACGGCCTGATCAACGGCACCCTCACCTGGGTTTGGGCGCTCTTCGGCTCCGACACCCCGCCCCAGCCGGACCTGCTGTCCTCGGCGCCCCTGATGGCCATCATCGTCTCGCTTATCTGGCAGTGGACCCCGTTCATGATGCTCATCCTGCTCGCCGGTCTGCAGTCCCGCCCGATGGACACCGTGGAAGCCGCCCAGATGGACGGCGCCACTCCCTGGGCTATTTTCCGGCACCTCACGCTCCCGCACCTGCGCCAGTACCTGGAACTGGGCGGACTGCTCGGCGCCATCTACATCGTGCAGAATTTCGACGCAACCTTCGTCATCACCTCCGGCGGCCTGGGCACGGCCAACCTGCCCTACGCCATTTACGAGACGTTTTACTACGCCAACGAATACGGCCTGGCCTCCGCCGCCGGCGTCGTGGTGGTCATCGGCACCATCATCGTGGCGACCTTCGCACTCCGCACCGTTTTCTCGCTCTTCAAGAAGGAGGCAGCACGATGAGCACGCTCACCCCGGCCGAACCCAGGTCATCAGTCCCCGCCCCGCACGCCCGCACCAACGGTTCACAGCGCCGCGGCAAGTCGCGCATGGACCCCACGCGCAACAACACGGCCGCCGGGATCGCTGCCTGGCTGCTGGCCCTGCTCTTCGCGGTACCGGTCCTGTGGATGATCCTGACCTCATTCCACTCCGAAGTTGACGCCGCCACCAACCCGCCCTCCATCGCCGCCGACCTTAACCTCGACGCCTACAAGGAGTTCTTCGGGGCAACGTCCGGCGTCAGCCCGTGGCCCTCGCTGATCAACTCCGCCACTGCCTCGATCTTCTCCACCGTGCTGGTTCTGCTGCTGGCCATCCCGGCCGCCTACGCCCTGTCCATCCGGCCGGTGAAAAAGTGGACCGACGTCCTGTTCTTCTTCCTCTCCACCAAGATGATGCCCGTGGTCGCCGCCGTCCTGCCGCTCTACCTCTTCGCCAAAACCGCCGGGGCCCTGGATAACATCTGGTTCCTGGGCCTGATGTACACCTCAATGAACCTGCCCATCGCCGTCTGGATGATGCGCTCCTTCCTCGACGAAGTGCCGGTCGAAATGCTCGAGGCCGCCCAGATCGACGGCGCAGGCCTGCTACTGACGCTCCGCAAAGTCGTCGCCCCCGTCGCGATGCCCGGCATCGCCGCCACCGCCCTGATCTGCTTCATCTTCAGCTGGAACGAACTCCTCCTGGCCCGGGTGCTCACCGGCGTGGTCGCCGGCACCGCCCCGGTCTTCCTCACCGGGCTCGTCTCCAGCCAGGGACTGTTCATCGCCAAGGTCTGCGCGGCCGCCGTGGTTGTGTCCCTGCCGGTGCTGTTCGCCGGCTTCGCCGCCCAAGACAAA
>Ga0207697_10002174_pt1 | contig 10267 bp, 5 predicted proteins | sample KBSSwiS5withPhiX_FD_184293 | JGI IMG/M metagenome (GOLD analysis project Ga0207697, IMG submission 184293) | Switchgrass rhizosphere microbial communities from Kellogg Biological Station, Michigan, USA, with PhiX - S5 (SPAdes) (version 2) | ecosystem: Host-associated > Plants > Roots >... | reverse complement strand
CGCCGCGCAGGCGCGGGCGACAGCCGGTTTGCAGGCGCTCAAGCCGGTATTCGTCGGTTTCGACCAGGACCAGGCCGTGCTCAACGAGGCCAAGCACAACGCCCAGTACGCGCATCTGTCCGGCTTCATCCACTATGGCCGGCAATCGCTCGAGCACCTGCACCGGCCGCAGGAACTCACGCAGCCGGGGCTGGTGATCTGCAATCCGCCCTACGGCGAGCGCATGAGCTCCGACGGCGGTACCGCCGCGGCTTCTTTCTTCTTCAGAGCCGGTTTCTCCAAGCGCTTTCGCTCGGAGGCTCTCGCCGTCGTTTTTTCTAGGGTAACGATCAACCGGTCGACGCCCGACAAGAACGCCTTGTCGTCTATCTCGAGAGCATTGAGCAACAGCAGGCCTGACAACGATTCGGGTAGGTCGTTTCTGGCAGGCACCCCGGCGCCACCGACCAGCACTGGGACGACATCGACGCCGAGACGGAACGCCGTCTCGATTTCCTGCCGGACGTAGTCGTCCGGATCGTCGAGCCGTCGCTGACCTGACACGTCGACCCCCGCCCACTCTTTCCCAATCACTGCCACGAGTGTGTCGCAGTCTCTAATCCGCTTCTCAATCGCGGTGGCGAAGTTTTCGCCAGCTTCAATGCTATCGACGTCGAGGAACACCCGGCCATCACCAAAGCGTTTGCTGAGGTGATCAAAGATGCGTCCCGTATGTCCGGCGGTATCGTTGCGCCTATAGCTCAGGAAGATTTGTGCCATGGCGTCCTACTCAAGACTCACACTTGAAGGGCCAGACCGGGTCGCACGTACCGCGGATAATCACATTAACGGGCGCCCCTGTTCAAACAGAACTCGAAGCCGTCGGCGTGTGGCTAAGAACCGCAATCTAAAGTGTGAAAGGGAGTGCCTCGACGGGATGCGAGCACGTTGTTTGGTGAGAGTGCCGAGAACGACGTGGCCAGAGGGCTGTCTCATTAAAGCCTTCGCGAGCAGCCCTCAGGCCCTTTCGGCGTTAGCGCCCCCGGCGCTTAGAAATCGAACTGCACCTGCAGCCGCGCAAAACGCGGGCTGAGCAGGGTGGTCGGAGTGCCCCAGTTGTTGACCTCGACCGCGGGAGTCGATGGATCGTCAATGGTGTACGTTTCGTTGATGCCGCGGATCGCGTCGTTGTTGAACAGGTTATAGACGTCCACTCCCAAACTCAGACGCTTGTCCCCGAACCTGAGGATCTTCGACAACTTGAGATCGAAGATCGTGTAAGCCTCGCTGTACAGATCGCCGGGGTCGAGCAGGTTGATCGTAGTCGTCGTGTTGGTGGTCGTGGTGCCGAGTGTCACGAAGCATCCCGTCTGGCCAGCGTTTGCACCCGTGCAGGTCGACGTCGACGTCGCGCGGGACGCGCTTGCCGGTTCCCACTGAATCATGTCCTTGGTAACGGTCGCATTCGCATTCAGCTCGGTGCCAGGACGGTATTGAAAGACAGTGCTCAGGAGTACCTCGATTTTTGGAATCTCATAGGCAGCGCTGCCTCTCACCGTGGTATCGAAGCGGGTCTTGGGGCGGCACGCGGGGACATTGCCCTCGCGTGATTTGACATTCGGAACGCTGAACGCCGAGCCCATGGCCCGAACCTCGAAGTCGCTGTAGCACAGGTCGCGAAGCGCGCGGCCGGTGCTCGTACCGCCGTTGACGCGGAGACCGCCCCACGGCGCGCGCCAGATGAAGTTGGTGTCAAAACCGCTCCATGTGTACTCGAGTTCGTCTGCAAGCGTCACCGCGAAGGGCTGACCCGTTGCCACGGTCGGCTTCGGGTTGGCATTTCCGCGCACACGGTAGCCGCCGCCGCCAGGGAGTCTCGGGTCCGCCGGGACCTGGAGGTTGTAGAAGTCGTAGCTCTGGTTCGTGTAGCTCAAGTTGCCATTCACGCAGGTCTCGACGTCCTGTGCGCCGTTGAACCGATCGCAGCCGACACCCACTTGATCGGTCAGCGTCAGGTTGAAATGCTTGATGCGGACGTACGTCACCTCCCCTGACAGGCGAGGCAGCAGCTCGCGCTGGATGCCGATAAGGAACTGCCACTCATTGCGACGCCTCCCCCAGCCGTCGAGTAGCGTCTCGCCGTACGCGTTGCAGTAAGCCTGCACAGCCGCCGGGATGCCCTCCTCGCGCCGGCCGCACTGAGTCGTGGCCAGCCCGATCGGCGTGCCTGCCGCATCGAGGCTGAGCGGGTCACGGCCGTACCGGACCGGATCCTGTCCGAGGATTGGATTGCCACACTCACCGTTCGGACTGAAGTTCTTCAAATCGCAATCAACGACGCGATCGCCGTCCCTGTCAGTCCAGTCGCGTTCGAGATCGTTGACCGCGCGCGCCGCCGGGTTCGCATCAGAGTAGATGCCGCCGATATTGGCCGCGGTGAGGTACTTGCCCATGTTCCACTTGATCGAGGTCTTGCCGTCGCCGGTCACGTCCCAGACGACGCTCCACCGCGGAGTGACGTCGTTGTATGAGACGCCGTCGGTTGGCGGCGTGCAATACCGGTTCTGGCCGGTGTACTGGCCGCCTACCTGCACCGGAACGTATGGGTCCGGTCCGATACACGTCTCGAAGTAGTTGCTCGTGGCGTGGTCGTACCGAACGGCGCCGTTGACCGTCAGCCGCTTGAGCGTCCACTGATCCTGGATATAGGCGGCGTTGTACATCACCCGCGTGCCCAATTCGCCCAGGCCGGTGTTGATGGTTACTCGCGATGGAACAGGGCGCCGCCCATCGTCCAACGTACCAGCAACGCCATCAGGCCCCAGCGGCGTGTTGGTCGGATTGCTCGGGAAATAGAGGCTGGTGTTGCCGCACGACGCGGTCGACGCGCAGTTCGCCGCCGGCCAGTCATAGCGGTACGTCAGGCGCGAATCGTTGACCGTGTTGTGTCTGTACTGGGAAAAGTACCCGCCGTCGTAGCCGAACTTGGTGTGGTGCGCCCCCGTGACGTACGAGAGAGACGCGCGGGTCCGAATGTTATTGAGATCGCGCGATTCCGCTGCACCGCCGAGCCCATTGTTCAGCGCGGCGGAGGGGACAGCGGCGGTGGGGTTGCCGGCCGTCGTATTGACGCGTGGTGAGACGGCATCCATCCCGACGGTCTCGCCGACCTCCAGCACGCGCGGAAGCTCTTTGTGACCCGCGACGTACCGGTGATAGGAGAAATCGTACAACTGGGTGTTCACGTTCACGCCAGCCTCGAGCAGGACCTTGTTGGTGAGCGGGTTCGTCCACGACACCTGGTTCAGTCGCACCGGGTGTACCTGACCGGACCACGTGCCCTCGGGTGGCGCCCAGCTCGCCACGCTGCCGTTGCAGGGATCCTGGCAGGTCAGCCCCTCGTCCCAGAAAAAGTTGAACTTGTTCTTCGGCGTCGCCTGATAGGTCACGCGAACGGCCGCTTGCCGTGTCAGATTCGTGAACGTGAGCGGATCCTGCGATCGATCCGGCTGGTAGTTCGCACCCCATATGCCTGCGTTCTTGTTGTTCCACAGCAACAGTCCCTGGCCGTTGTACGCTTCCTTCCCCCAGGCACGAGCACTCGCGTGGAACCACAACCGATCGCGCTTGATGGGCCCGCCAAACGACCCTGACACGTCGTGGTCATCAATCAGCGAGTTGACGACGTTGACCGACGTGTGCGTCCCGTTGTTCTTTCCGAACCACGACTGGCGCGTGTAGCTGGTGAAATAGCCTCCGCTGAATCGATTACCGCCAGTCTTGGGAATGATGTTGATGGAGGCGCCGCCGGTTTCCGATTCGCCCAGCGCGCCCGAGACCTGGACGGTGACTTCTGCGGCGTTCGCGACGTCCGCGCTGTAACCGCCAGTCATCCCCATGATCCCTGCGCCGGTCGAGTTGATGACGTTGCCGTCCACCATGACGCGCCCCTGCGTCAGCGCGTCCGTGTCAGTGGGCGAGGTGTGAGCATTCAGGTTGTAGATGTTGTTGTTGCACCAGACGCCGGCGCCCCCGACGCAGTCCGCGCCGAGGCCGGCAGGCGTGAGCCCCGGAGTCAGCGTCAGCAGGCTGCGGATGTTGCGCGCCGTCGGCAGGTCCCGAATCTCGGCCCCGACAAAGGTCGTGGCTTGACGCGCGCTCTGGACGTCGACCGTCGGTGTCGTTCCTACCACCGTTACGGTCTCGGCAAGCTGGCCGACGGTCATCGTCGCGTTCACGGGCGCGGTGAAGCCGCTCGTCAGGACGATGTCGTCATGCTCTTGTCTGGTGAATCCCGCCAGTGCGAACGTGGCCTTGTAGGTGCCTACGGGCAGGTTGGTGATGCGATACTGGCCGCTGTCGTCGCTGGTTGCTGACCGAACTTTCTCGATGAGCGCGGGGCTCGTGACCTCAACGAGCACACCGGGCAGAACCGCCCCCGAAGGGTCCCGGACGGTGCCGGCGATCTGCCCCTGCTGGGCAAACGCATTCCCCGTCGTCCACAGAAGTGCCGCGACTATCAAGGTAGCTGTCAGGGCTCGTGGCATCACCGATCCTCCTCAGCTCCCCGTGGGTCGAAGGCCCGCGGTTTGTGTCAACAATTTGTGAACGTTCCAAGAACTGCTATGTCATAGTGCCCCCTATCTACGCCTATCGACTGGCGCTGTCAAGACCGGTGGGGGCTTTATGGGTGTCTTGATTCGCAGCCTTTTCTTCGCGTCGGGCGCGTGTGTCGCGCTCGTCGTGTTTCCCGCCGTCGCTGCCGCACAACAAAGGGTTTTCGCCGACGGAATCGTCGAGCTGGCCACCGCGCTTGAAGGCACATTCGGTGATGAAGGCGCGGCAATCGGGCCTGCGCTGGACCGAATGGGCAACGCGCTCGCCGAATGGGATCGGGCTATTCGCGCCGTCGAGAATCGGGTAGCGTCAGCGGTGACGAATACGTCAACGCAAGAGGCCGACGACCTTCGCATGACGCTCGCGAAGATGTATGCGGAGCGAGGTCGTCTTGCGGATGCGTTACGGCAACTCGATGCTGCGACCAATCTCGAGTCGCGCCGCCGTGATGCTCTGGTGTTGCGGGGGCTCGTCCTCGATGCCCTGTCGAAATCGATCGAAGCCGACGAGGCGTTCCGGTCCGCCTGGACAATCGAGCCGCAAAATCCGGTTATCGCCTACTACGTCGTTCATCACTCTGCGACGACTCCTGCGTCAGATGAGATCGAGCGCGTCCGTGAAGTCCTCACGGTGGCGTACCAGGAGATTCTCAAGGAAGCGGCACGGCCGACGGTTTTGCCGTTCGCGGCTTCGCTTCTTCAGCAGAAACCCACCGACGCGCCGGTGCTTCCACTCGCGAGGTACGCGAAGGGCTACGCACGGCTCGCCGCCGGTGACTACGACAACGCGCTCGCGGAGCTGCGAACAGCGTCAGCAAGCGATCCGCTAGTCACCGATCCGGCAGCGCGATCCGTTCCGATCATACGAGCGGTGACCGCGCTGCGGGACGGGCGAGTAGCAGAGGCGAGCTCGCTCTTCGATCAGACGAAAACACTCCCCGACTCGTCGGAGGCACACCGCATACTCGGCCTGATCTATTGGGCGAGTTCCGATTACGAGAAGAGCGTCGAACAGTTCACCATCGCCATCAACAGGGATCAACGCGACGAGCGCTCGCGGCTGGCGCGTGCACGGGTGCTGAGCCTGTCCGGGCGTGACGCCGATGCGGAGCGTGCCCTGCGCGAAACGGTCGAAGCTCTTCCTGATTCGTCCCTCGCGCACTGGGGGCTCGGACTGCACTACGAACGGCTCAATCGCCATGCCGACGCGAGGCGAGAAATTGAATCCGCGACAGCGGGTGCCATCGTCGGGCGGACTGGCCTCTATACCGCGATCGGTCGTCTCGCCGGTAATGCCACAGAGGTAGCGGCTGCGATCGACGCCTTCGCGCATGCGGTCGCCGCGAATCCAAACGATCCCGGCGCACACAAGTACCTGGCCGGTGCGTTTCTACAGCAGGACCGCGTGGACGAAGCGTTCATCGAGTTCGTGGCCACGTTGCTGATCGATCCGCTGGACGCGGACGCGCACGCGGGGATCGGCCGGATTCATCTCGACGCGGGAAGATATGCCGATGCGGTAGAGGCACTGAGACGTGCGGTCGACGTGGCGCCGAACGATACCGAGGCGCGGTATGCGTTGGCGACTGCACTCACGCGACTGGGCAAGACGCAGGAAGCCGCGCAGGAGTTCGACCGTGTCGAGGAAGCGCAGCGCCGGGCGTTCGCCGAGCGCCGCCGCAAGATGTCTCTTGATGTACTGAAGGAGGAGGCCGCGAGGCGCGCCGCCGAGGTGGGGAGGTGAATCAGACGGCGTGCGCGGTCGCGGCGATGATAGCGACCGTCGGGATCACCATAGCGGCCGCCGTCAACCGGCAGACGACTGGCGGAACAACGTCAGCCGCCGGAGCCGCCGTGCGATTCACCGAGATCAGCCACGAAGCCGGTGTCGACTTTCTGCACATCAATGGAGCGAGTGCAGACAAGCACCTGGTCGAAACGATCGGCTCAGGTGGCCTGTTCTTCGACTACGACAATGACGGCTGGATCGACATGTTTCTCGTGGATGGCGGATCGTTGGCGGATCCGGCCGTCGCGCAGCGGGCGCGCCACCGTCTCTTTCGAAACCGCGGTGATGGCACCTTCGAGGACGCGACAGTCCGGTCCGCCATTCGCCATCGTGGCTATGGGATGGGCGCCTGCGCCGGCGATTACGACAACGACGGCTGGGTCGATCTCTACGTGACCGGCTTCGGGCCCAATACGTTGTATCGCAACACCGGCACGGGAAGCTTCACCGACGTCACAAACATCGCGCGTGTCGGCTCGTCGTCGTGGAGCACGGGTTGCGCGTTCGCGGATCTCGACAGGGACGGGGACCTCGACCTGTTCGTCACGAACTACGTCATGATCGATCCGAAGCACAGTCCGTTCTGCGGTAATGCCAGCACGAAGACGCGCTTCTACTGTCACCCGCTCAATTTCGAGCCGCTGGCCAACGTCGTGTTCCGCAACGACGGGAACGGGACCTTCTCGGACGTCAGTGCGGCGTCAGGGATCGGCGGGTATCGCGGAAACGGCTTGGGTGTCGTCATTGGAGACTTTGACGAGGACGGATGGCCAGAGGTGTTCGTCGCCAACGACAGCCTGCCGAATTTTCTGTTTCACCGCACGGGCGCCTGGCATTACGGCGACGTCGCATTGCGCGCCGGCGTGGCGGTGGCAAGCGACGGACGGGCGCGAGCGGGTATGGGTATCGACGCCGGTGACTACGACGGCGACGGGCAGGTGGACCTGGTTGTGACGAACCTCGATTCGGAGATGCACAGTCTGTATCGAGGCCTCGGCAATCAGCTCTTCGCGTACGCAACCCCGGAGAGTGGCATTGGGCCAGCGACGTTACCATTTGTCGGATTCGGCGTGGTCTTCTTCGACTTCGACAACGACACGCGGCTCGATCTTGCCATCGCCAACGGCCACATCATGGACAACGCGCCACAATATCGCGCCGGGGCTACCTACGCGCAGCGTAATCAGCTGTTTCGGAACGTCTCGCGCGGACGCTTCGCCGATGTGAGCCGCGATGCCGGATCCGGCTTCGCCGTCGAGAAGGTCAGTCGCGGGCTGGCAGCGGGCGACATCGACAACGATGGCGATTTGGATCTCCTGGTCACGAACAATGGCCAATCGGCGGACCTGCTGCGCAACGAGGGTGTCAGCGGCAATGCGCTGCTCGTTCGAACAATCGGGAAGCAAAGTAATCGTGATGGCGTGGGCGCGCAGCTGAAACTGACGATAGGAACCCAAACCCAAAAGAGGGAAGTGAGAGCCGGATCGAGCTATCTAGGCCAGAACGATCAACGGCAGCATTTTGGTCTCGGGGCGGCGACCCGGGTCGATCGAATCGAGGCGCGATGGCCGAGCGGACAGACCGATGTTCTTCAGAACGTCGAAGCGAATCAGATCATCACGATCCGGGAAGGCGACGGCATCGTCAGCGCTCGGCGGTTCGTACCGTAGCATCACCGAGCCTCTTCAGCCCCCGTCGGTGGAGCTCTGACTCCTCGTGTCGTGGACAGCGTAAACACGATCTCACTGATGAAGCGTTGAGGCGTAAGGGAGGTGGGTGATGAAGCGATTTCTGTTCGTCGGCGTCGTCTTCACGATCGCGGCTGCCGGTGTTGGAGAGTGGCGTCGACCAGAGGTCCTTGCGCAACAGACCGCGCCTGAGCGCTCCGCGACGGTCGTGAACGCGCCAGAGATTCCATGGGATTCGAACACGGAGTTCCTGAAGTATTCAGCCGACATGAATCTCGGCGAAGTGCTCGGTGTGGCCGTCAACTCCAAGGGGCGGATCGCGGTCCTCAATCACCCCGGCAGTTCGACGTCGGGGCCGGTGTACGGCAATGCGTCGACGCAATTGCTGGAGTTCGACCCTTCAGGTAAGTTCATCCGCGAAGTCGGGAAGGGCGTGTACGGGCTTGCCTATGGTCACGGCCTTCGCTACGACCGCTTTGACAACCTGTGGGTCGTCGACAAGGGAACGCATGCGGCGGTAAGGTTCAACCCCGCTGGTTATGTAACGCTCAATCTCGGTCGCCGCCCGGAGGGACCTGACGAACCTGACTATTACGTACCTGTCGGTCGAAACGGGGCAGCGCCGCCAATGCACGTCGACGGGTACTTCGGCGGACCGACCGATGTCGCTTTCGACTCCGACGACAACATCTACGTCAGCGATGGCTACCGGAACTCGCGGGTCGCGAAGTTCGACAAGAACGGCAACTGGATGATGTCGTGGGGGTCGCGCGGATCTAGCGGTCCGCAGGCCGACCAGAATCCGTCGCAGTTCAACACCCTCCACAACATCGGCGTCGATCGCCAGAACAACGTCTACGTCGCCGATCGCAACAACCGCCGCATCCAGGTGTTCGACCGCGACGGAAAGTTCCAGCGTTTCATTCATCTGAACGTCGCGTACGACAAGACGCGTCACCCGGTACTCGGCAATGTGCCGGCGACTCGTCCCGATCAAACGCAACCGTGGACGCTCTGCATCACCAACACGCCCACTCAGTATCTCTACACGTCCGACGAAGAGCCGGGACGGATTTACAAGATGACCCTCGACGGGAAGGTTCTTGGCTGGATCGGCGAATCGGGACGAGGCCCCAGGCAGTTCAACTGGATCCATGGCCTCGCGTGCCCATCCGAAAACGAGCTGCTGGTGGCTGACATGAACAACTGGCGGCTACAGAAGGTGACGTTGCACCCGGAACGGCTCGCCAGATCAACCGCCAGTAATCGCTGACGCGCGGACACGCGGCAGGCGGTGTTCGTTCGACATCTGGTTTAACCCGGCTGCGGGTGTAGGATTGCGCCGGATCGCGCGAGGGGAAATGCCATGAGACTTCGCCAGGTGGTCGCCGCAGCCTTCTGCGTCACCACAACTGCAACCCATGCGCAGGCGCCTGTGCCGGCCACGCCCGACAACCTGATAATCGCCGCCAAACGCGCCGCGGGCCAGGACTATGCCGGAACCTTTCTGCGCATTTGCGTCGCCCCCGACAATCTTGCCAGCGGAAGCGGAGGCCCTGCAGGCCGCGGGGCAACGAACGCTGCTCCCGCCGCTGCCGCGATACCCGACCGCGCCACCTGGTACGCCCAACCCTATAAGGTGTTCGACAATCTCTATTTCATCGGGACCAGGATCCATTCCGCCTGGGCGCTGACGACCAGCCAAGGCATCATCGTCATCGACACGCTGTACGCCTATGCCATCGAGCCGGAAATCGTAGACGGACTGACAAGGCTCGGTCTCAATCCGCGTGACGTCAAATATGTCTTGATCAGCCATGCCCACGGTGACCATGACCAGGGTGCGGCGCTGCTGCAAACCCGTTACGCGACGAGGGTGGTCATGGGCGCTGCGGACTGGGACGCCACCCTGCAACGTCCCGCCACCGCTGCCGGTGGCGTGCCGAAGCGTGACATCGTCGTCGGGCCGGAAGGCCTCAAGATCACGCTGGGTGATACCACGGTGGACGTCATCGCAACGCCGGGCCACACGCCGGGCACCCTGTCCTACATCTTCCCCGTTAAGGATAGCGGTCGCACGTTGACGGTTGCGTACTCAGGCGGCACCGCGTTCAACTTCCCGCGCCAGGCGCAGACCTTCGCCGTCTACCGCGACAGCCAAAGGAAGATCGCCGACGCTGCGCGCGTGGCGGGAG
>Ga0207697_10002173_pt1 | contig 10268 bp, 11 predicted proteins | sample KBSSwiS5withPhiX_FD_184293 | JGI IMG/M metagenome (GOLD analysis project Ga0207697, IMG submission 184293) | Switchgrass rhizosphere microbial communities from Kellogg Biological Station, Michigan, USA, with PhiX - S5 (SPAdes) (version 2) | ecosystem: Host-associated > Plants > Roots >... | reverse complement strand
CATTCGCCAGCTTTTCGGCGAACGCAGCGCCGAGAACCACGCTCTGGCGGAAGAGACGAAGTAGTCGCGCGGGCGAAACCAATACGCTCTTTTGACCCGGAGGCGAGACTCTGTCGAGCTTCCGGGGAAAACGCCGCCTTTTCAGCCGTACGTACTAGTCGGCTCAATAGAGTCTCGTCCTACGCACGGAAGTGGGCCAGTCTATACCCAGGTGCGCTGCATTGAGCTCTTGAGTTCATGCGCGTAGGCGGGATTTACTTCGAACTCCACCGTCGGCATTTCTATGGGTGTGACTTGCTCGCGATACGGTTTGCTCTCGACGTACCCGGCGGCGAGCAAGGCATTCAATACGTCCGTCAAATCATCCGCTTGAATTTGAGTGTATTCGCGAATCTGCTCGCCCAGGATTGCCTCAGTAAAGCCGAGGGCTTTCAAGACGGCGCGTTCGCGACCGCTGAGTTTGATCTGACGCATCGGAGGCCAAAGAGCAGATGGCATACCCCCGGCTTCGGATGGTCAATCTTTACTCCGGCAGCATGCGCCGTAACTTCCCCGTTCAAAATGCCTGTCTCCGAGGATCAGATTAAGGAAACGCTTAAGACGGTGAAATATCCGGGCTTCAGCCGTGACATTGTTTCGTTCGGCTTGGTCAAAGGTATTGAGGCGCATGATGGCGACGTCATCGTGCAACTCGTGCTGGCCACGAACGACCCGGCGATTCCCCAGACGATCAAGAACGAAGCGGAAAACGCGCTGCGCAATCTCGCTGGTGTGCGTGAAGCGAAGGTGAGGATCGATATTCAAGCCCCGCCCGCGGGCAGCGGCGCCGCCGGTGTCGGCGCCACGAGGATCGCCGGGATTAAGCATGTGATTGCGATCGCCAGCGGCAAGGGCGGGGTCGGGAAATCCACCGTCGCGGCGAATCTTGCTGTCGCGCTCGAGCGAACCAAGGCTGCTGTCGGTCTGTGCGATTGCGACATTTACGGGCCCAGCATTTCGCTCATGTTCGGCTCGCGCGAACGCCCGATGGCGACGGAAGACAACCGTATTATCCCGGTCGAGCAATACGGGTTGCGCTTGATGTCGATGGGTTTTCTCCTCGATGACACGGCACCGGCGATTCTGCGCGGTCCGATGGTGACGCGTTACACGCAGCAGTTTCTCCGGCAGGTAGACTGGGGCGAGCTCGATTATCTCGTGCTCGATCTTCCCCCCGGCACCGGCGACATCCAGTTGACCATCGTCCAGACGGTCGCGCTGGCCGGTGCGATCATTGTCACGACGCCGCAGGAAGTTGCGCTGATCGATGCACGCAAGGCTTCGGCCATGTTCGAGAAGGTCAACGTGCCCGTCCTCGGTCTGGTCGAGAACATGAGTTTTTTCGTTTCGCCCTCGGACGGCAAGCGTTACGACATTTTCGGCAGTGGCGGCGGCGAGCGCGAAGCGAAGCGAATCCGCGTGCCGCTGCTAGGGCAAATCCCGATTGACATCGCGACCCGCGAAGCTGGTGACCGCGGGATGCCGGTGACGGCGGAGACGAAGGAGTCGCCTGTCAGCGCAGAGTTCATGCGAATCGCGGGCCGCCTGAGGGAAATTTTGCCTACAACCTAATGCTTGCCTTTTTTCGCGCGTTTGGCCTAAATAGCCGCCGCCTTGGTTCGTCTAATGCTGGAGACGTTAGGAACTGGCTGAGGAGACTATTCGCAATGAACAACACCGCTGAGATGGATTCGTCCGACGATGCCGGCTCGCATTTTCTGAAAAATTCGGTGCTTTACAAAGAGTTCCTCGCCGAGCGCGAAGAAATCCTGAAGCACAAATGGATCGAGAGCGAAAAAGCCGGATCCGACATTGGGTTTGAAAAAGCGCTCCTCGATTGGATCGTGAAACATCGCTCCCATTGGCGCGAACGAAGAGTGCGCGAGATGAAGCTGACGAAAGCGCCGGCCTGATTCTCGAGCACTTCCTTTAACGCGATCCTGAGAGGTTGCGAAGGAAATGAGTAAGACCCGCATAACAAGAGAAACTGGCGCGATCCGCATCTTCGATGCCGAGGCGATGCGCCGGGCGATACGCCGGATCGCGCACGAAATTATCGAGCGCAATCGCGATCTGGCGACCCTCATCCTGGTCGGGATTCCGGCGCGCGGCGTCGAACTGGCGCGAAGGATTGCGGTCGACATCGAGGCAATTGAAAAAGTGGCCGTTGCGACCGGCGTGATCGATGTCTCGATGCATCGCGACGACGTTGGAACTCGGGCCGGGCTTCCTGTCGTTAGGGTTTCCCAGCTCCCGCTCCCGCTTGAGCAACGAACAGTGGTCATCGTGGACGATGTCCTTTTCACCGGACGCACCTGTCGCGCGGCGATGGACGCACTTAGTTCGTTTGGCCGGCCGGCCTGCATTCAATTCGCCGCGCTGATCGATCGCGGCCATCGCGAACTACCGATCCGGCCAGACTTCGTGGGGAAGAATCTCCCAACCGCGCGAGCCGAACGGGTTCGGGTTCGCTTGGAGAATATCGATGATGAACCCGATGGCGTCTGGCTTTTGAAACCGAATGAGTAGCCAGCCGCAGCGCTGGACGCGCAAAGACTTGTTGGGCCTGCGCGAGCTTTCCGCGGAGGAGATCAATTTCGTCCTCGAGACGGCTGACGCCTTCAAACAAGTCGGAACACGCGAAGTAAAGAAGGTCCCGGCGCTTCAGGGCAAAACGTTGATCAACCTCTTCGTCGAACCGAGCACGCGCACCCGCACTTCCTTCGAGCTCGCCGCCAAACGCCTGAGTGCCGATATCGTCAACATCTCGGCGTCGGCTTCCAGCCTGACCAAAGGCGAAACGCTCAAAGACACCGCCCGGGTGCTCGAAGCGAATCACGCCGATATCATCGTCTTGCGGCATAGCTCGGCCGGCGCGCCGCAGTTTCTCGCCAGCCGTGTCGGGGCGAGCGTGATCAACGCCGGTGACGGCGCCCATGAGCATCCGACTCAAGGGTTGCTCGACCTTTATACGATTCGGGAAAAGAGGGGCGCGATTGCCGATCTCCATGTCGCGATTATCGGTGACATTCTTTTCAGCCGAGTCGCGCGGTCGAACATCTTTGCGCTCCTGAAAATGGGCGCACGGGTAACGCTGGTCGGGCCGAGCACATTGGTCCCGCGCGAGTTTGAGCAGCTCGGAGTGAAGGTGTCACACAAACTGGAAGAGGTGCTGCCGACCGCCGATGTGGTGAACTTGCTCCGCATTCAACACGAACGGCAACGAAAAGAGTATTTTCCCGGACTCGGGGAATACATTCGCTTTTTCGGCCTAACGAAGGAGCGGGCGAAGCTCTTGAAACCCGATTGTTTGATCATGCACCCCGGACCGATCAATCGCGGGGTCGAGATCGACAGCGAGCTGGCCGATGGCGCTCAAAGTGTGATTCTCGATCAAGTGACCAATGGTCTCGCAGTTCGGATGGCGGTTCTGTATCTCTGCGGCGGCATCGCAACCTCATGACAATACTGATTCGGAACGGGCGAATCATCGATCCGGCCAACGAACGCGACGAGATCGGCGACTTATTCATTGTCGATGGACGGATCGCGAAACAAACAGAAGTAGGCAATCAGCATTCAGCAGTTGAGGAGATCGATGCAACCGGTTTGATCGTCAGTCCCGGTCTAATCGACATCCATGTTCACTTTCGAGAACCCGGTTTTGGTTGGAAAGAGACGATCGAGTCGGGCGCGCGAGCGGCCGCGGCGGGCGGATTCACGACCGTGGTTTGCATGCCCAACACGTCGCCTGTAGCCGACAGTCCGAGCACGATTGCCTGGATCAAGGACCGGGCCGCGGCGGTGGCCTGCGTGCGCGTGTTGCCGACCGGCGCGATTTCCAAGAATCTGGCCGGTGAAGACCTGTCGCCGATAGGGTCTCTCGCGCAGACCGGGGTGGTCGCGATCACCGACGACGGCCACTGCGTGCAGAATAACGAATTGATGCGCCGCGCGGTCGAGTATGCGCGGATGGTCGGCCTGCCGGTGCTCGATCACTGCCAGGACTACAACCTGGTTGGCAACGGCGTCGTGCATGAAGGCTACTGGAGCACATTGCTCGGGCTACCGGGCTGGCCCGCGGCGGGCGAGGAAGCGATCGTGGCACGCAACGTTCTGCTCTCGGGATGGTGCGACCATCGAATTCATTGCCAACACATTAGCGCGGGCGGAAGCGTCCGACTCTTGCGAGAGGCGCGCGCCCGTGGGGTACGGATCAGCGGCGAAGTTTGTCCGCATCACATCGCCCTAACGGATGAGTCGACTCAGAATTTTGACACTGATTTCAAAATGAACCCGCCGCTTCGAGCGCAACGCGACATTGACGCCCTGCTCGAAGGAATCGCCGACGGCACGCTTGACATCCTGGCAAGTGATCACGCGCCGCATGCGAAGTTTGAAAAAGAGGTCGAGTTCGACGCCGCACCCTTTGGGATTGTGGGGCTCGAAACTGAGCTTGGTTTGTTCATCGACCTTTTATTCCACCGGCACAAGACGATCGGATTGCCCCGCCTGATCCAGATGCTGACCATCAATCCAGCGCGATTGTTAGGCTTGGAGAGTGGCACACTTTCGTTGGGCGCACCGGCCGACATCACGCTAATCGATCCCGGCCTGGAATGGACGGTCGATGCAGGCACTTTCCAATCGACCTCGCGCAATACGCCCTTCCACGGTTGGAAGTTAAAAGGTCGCGCGGTGCGGACGATCGTTGCGGGAAAAACCGTCTGGCAGCTTTAGCTAGCAGGGATAGCCGCCGGAGATGTAATCGCGCAGTTGCTCGAGGGCGGCGCTTTGGGTGGAAATGACTTCTTTGACCAGGTCGCCGATCGAAATCACGCCGCGCAACGAGCCGTCCGCGACAACCGGGAGGTGACGAATTCGTTTCTCGGTCATGAAACGCAGGCAGTCTTCGACTGTTTCGCGGGGGTGCGCAGTCGTCAGCTCGGTCGTCATGATTTCGCGCACAGTACTGGTGCGGGAAGTCCTGCCCTGGAGCATCACTTTGCGCGAGTAGTCGCGTTCGGAAACGATCCCGACCAGTTTCTCATTTTCCATCACGAGGAGCGCGCCAACGTTTTTCTCGGCCATGAGGGCAATCGCGTCGTAGACTGTCGCATCCGGGGTAATCGACCAGATTTTCCCACTCTTCTGGCATAGGATCTTTTCGATCGTGCCGCTGACGTTCATGCGACCGAGAATACCCGCGGGCCGAAAATGACGCAACCAATTACCGTCCGCGGCGCGCGAACCTTGCGGCGATCAATGCCTCGAGTTTCGCAACGAGCACCGGATCGGAGAGCCGCTCGAGTACTTCGTTAAGGAACCCGCCCACCAGCAATTGGCGCGCGGTCGGCGCAGGAATCCCGCGAGCGAGGAGATAAAACAACTCGTCCTCATCGATTTGCCCGGAAGTAGCGCCGTGGCTGCATTTCACGTTGTCGGCCAAAATCTCAAGGCCCGGCATGGAATTGGCCTCGGCGTCGTCACTAAGCAGGAGGTTGCGCACCTTTTGATATGCGTCGGTGAAATGCGCGTGCGGCTCGACCCGGATCAAACCGCCGAAGGTATTGCGGGAGCGACCGCTGAGCGCATTTTTGAAAAGCAAGTCGCTCTTGGTGTGAGGCGAAGCGTGATCCTGCAAAGTACGCGCATCGAATTCCTGTGCTTCGTCACCGATCGAAACCGCGAGCATGTCACTGTGGGCGCCTTCGCCGGTAAGGCGGCTGAGACTTTCGAGACGCGAATATTTTCCTCCGAGTCCGAGGTGGAGATTTAGCGCCGTCGCATCGCGGGCGACGGTGGTTGCGTTGATTTGGATGCTCAACGCTTTGTCGCTCCAGTCTTGCGCGCAGATGTAGGTCACTTTCGCGCCGACTCCCACGATTAAGTCGTTTACACCGCAGGCCAACCCGGCCCGCTGGCGATCGGTCGAGCGAAAGTGTTCGACCAAAGTCACTTTGGACAGCTCTTCGGCGACGACAAGCGTATGCGGGAAAATCGCTGCGTTTTCGGCATGCAGCCAGTGAAACGTCTCGAGCGGCATTTCGATCTCCACGCCGCGCGGCACGTAAAGGAAAGTTCCCGATCGAACGAACGCCTCGTGGAGTGTGGCAAATTTGGCGGAACCAAGAGTGGCCGGCTGGCTCATGAAATGGCGGCGGAACAAATCCTCGTGCTCGATCATCGCCCGCTCTAGAGGCTGGAAGATGACGCCGGCTTTCCGCAATTTTTGCGAAAGCACGTCGCGCTCCAGGAATTGATCATCGGCGAAAACGAGCCGGCCCGAGATTTCATCGAGGCCAGTAGATCGTTCTAAAATCTCGTGGCCGTCGGCCTCGGATAACGGTGGCGCCGTAAAGTAGGGCGAAAGATCAAGAATCCCCACACTTGAAAAACGCCAAGCCTGATCGGTCCGCGCCGGCATCGGCAAGCTCTGGAATTGCGCCCATGCCACTCGCTGTTGATCGCCAAACCAAGTGGGCAACTTGTCGTCGCTGTGGCTCTGAAATCCGCCAAGAATGCCGGCGGGCATCGGTGCGGCTTCGGGCATTTGTTCGAGAACGGCTGACGGGTTGCTCATAGCGGATTGAGACGCGAACGGCGGTCCGAGACCGCCGTCAAAACTGCGTCCATTTCTGCGGGCGAAAACCTAGCCGACGGAGCCTTCCATCTCAAGTTCGATCAGGCGCTTGAGCTCGACCGAGTATTCCATCGGAAATTGCCGCACGAGATCGTTGACGAATCCGTTCACGCTCAAGCTCATCGCCTGGGCTTCGGTCAGCCCGCGCTGTTGCATGTAAAAGATCTGCTCGGCGCTGACCTGGCTGACGCTCGCCTCGTGTTGTACGGAATTCCCGGTGCCGCGGACTGTGATCGCGGGATAGGTGTCGGTGCGGCTGGTCGCATTGATCAGGAGCGCGTCGCACTCGGTATTGTTCTTGCAATTCTTCAGATGCTTCGGGATGTGGACGAGGCCGCGATAGGTCGCCCGGCCAGTGCCAATCGAGATGCTCTTGGAAATGATGTTGCTCGTTGTTTCATCGGCGGCATGGACCATTTTCGCGCCGGTGTCCTGATGTTGACCGTCGCCGGCGAGCGCGATGGAAAGCACTTCGCCGCGGGCTTTGCGGCCTTTCATAACCACGCCCGGATACTTCATCGTGAGGCGCGAGCCGATGTTGCAATCGATCCATTTCACTTCCGCTTCCTCGTGGGCAAGCCCGCGCTTGGTTACGAGATTGAAGACGTTGTTCGACCAGTTCTGGACCGTGATGTACTGAAGTTTCGCGCCTTTCATCGCGACCAACTCGACCACTGCGCTGTGCAGCGTGGCGGTGTTAAACTTCGGCGCAGTGCAGCCTTCCATATAGGTCAGCTCCGCGCCTTCATCGACGATGATAAGGGTACGCTCGAATTGACCGAAATTCTCAGCGTTGATCCGGAAATAGGCCTGGAGTGGATGCTTCACTTTCACGCCCGGTGGCACGTAGATAAACGATCCACCGCTGAAAACGGCACTGTTGAGCGCGCTGAATTTGTTGTCACCGGTCGGGATCACTTTCCCGAACCATTTCCGGAAAATTTCCGGATGATGTTTCAAGCCATCGGCGCTGCCCACGAAAATGACGCCTTGCTCGCCCACTGCTTTCTTGATGTTCGAATAAACCGCCTCGCTGTCGAATTGCGCTTCGACGCCGGCAAGGAATTTGCGCTCTTGTTCGGGGATGCCGAGCCGCTCAAAAGTGCGCTTCACATCGTCCGGGACGTCTTCCCAACTACGTTTTGGCTGGGTGCCGCCGCTCAAGTAGTAGCGGATATTGTCAAAGACGATCGCTTCCAGATCCTTGCTCGCCCAATGCGTCGGCAAGGGCTTGCTGAGAAAGGTCCGCAGGGCTTTGAGGCGAAATTCCCGCACCCAATCGGGATCCTCTTTCACGTCCGAGATGTAGTGGATCGTCTTTTCGCTCAAGCCGACGCCGGCATCGTGGGTGTGCGTTTCCGGGTAAGCGAAATTGCCGAGATTCCGCTCGATATCGAGTGTTGCGTTTTCCTTAACCATTTTAGTTTCCTTGTTAGGCAAGCGCGGGTTCGCTGACGTCGTCCCTCACCCAATCGTAACCCTTTTCTTCCAATTGCAGGGCTAAATCCTTGCCTCCACTGAGTTCGATGCGGCCGCGCACCATGACGTGCACCTGATCGGGCACGATGTAATTCAAAAGCCGCTGGTAATGCGTTATCAGGAGCACGCCCAGATTCGGTCCGCGGAGCGAGTTGACGCCATGCGCCACCACCCTGAGCGCGTCGATGTCGAGTCCGCTGTCGGTCTCGTCAAGCACCGCGTATTTCGGATCGAGCATCGCCATTTGCAAGATCTCGTTGCGCTTTTTCTCGCCCCCGGAGAATCCTTCATTCACCGAGCGCGACGTAAAAGAGCGATCCATACCGAGGAGATCCATCTTCTTGTAGAGCTGCGCATAGTAATCGGTCGCCTCCAATTCCTCACCCTCCGGGAGACGTGCCTGGACCGCGGCCCGGAGGAAATTGGCGATCGTCACGCCCGGGATTTCGCTCGGGTATTGGAAGGCCATAAAAAGGCCTCGGCGCGCCCGTTCATCCGGCTCGAACTCGAGGACATTTTCACCGTCCATCAGTACGGACCCCGAGGTCACGACGTAGTCCGGATGGCCGGCCAGCACCTTAGCGAGGGTGCTTTTGCCGGACCCGTTTGGCCCCATTATGGCGTGCACTTCACCCGTCGGCACAGCTAGGCTGAGGCCGCGGATGATCTCCTGCCCGGCAATCGAAACGTGTAAATCCTGAATGACCAATTGATCCATAATTGCGAACTCAAGATACGCTGATTTCCCGATTTTTGCGAACGCGATTCCCGGTCCTTTCCGAGATGGGTTGTCGGGGCAAGGTTTCCGCTGTTAGGCTCCAACTTCGAATGATTGACAGATCGGACCTTCCTGACGGACAAGACCTCCAGATTCGGGCATTTGTGCTCTGCGGTGGCCTCGGCACCCGGCTTCGTCCGGTTTTGAGCGATCGCCCAAAATCGATGGCACCAGTGGGTGGCGTTCCGTTTCTTCAGCTTCTGCTGGAGGACCTTAAAGCACAGGGGATAGGGGAGGTGATTCTCGGAACTGGTTACATGGCGGATCAGGTTCAGGCTTTTTTTCGCCGCGGTGAGGAGTTCGGCTTGCGAGTCTGTTATTCGAGGGAAGGCGAGCCGCTGGGCACCGGAGGAGCGCTCAAGTTGGCTGAGCCGCTGCTCAGCGATCCGGTCGTGGTGCTCAACGGCGACAGTTATGTCGAGTGGAGTCTTGAGGCTACCCGCGATCTTTTCGTCCAAGAAGACGCATCCGTGGTCATGATTCTGCAATCCGTGCCGGATGTGGCTCGATATGGGAGCGTAACGATTGAGCCGGGTGGCCGCGTGACGGAGTTCGTGGAAAAAGGGACGCACTCCGGTGCGGGCTTGATTAACGCCGGAGTTTATCTGGTGCGGAAAGAAATCGTCGCGGCGCTGCCGGCGGGTGAGGCCGTTTCGCTGGAAAGAGATGTGTTCCCAGGGCTGCTCCGCGGCAAGGTCTACGGGATAATTTCGAAGGGACTCTTCATCGACATCGGCGTTCCCGCTGATTTGGAACGCGCACAAACCGTTCTCTTTGCGAAAGTGCGCGCGAACGAGCGCTGACGGCCGGCGTTACCTCGCGGCAGGAACCAACTCAGTCAGAAGGCGCCGGCGGTCGATTTTGCCATTATCGGTTCGCGGCAACGACTTTCGCAATTCGATTTTCTCGGGCACCATATAAGTAGGCAGCTTTTCTGCACAATGTCCTTTCAGCTGCATGGAATCGAGTGTGGCGCCCTCGGCCAAAGTCACGACGGCGTGGATCGTGTTGCCGATGGCTTCATCCGGAATGGGCAGCGCGACCGCTTCATCGACCGCCGGATGCGCCACCATGACCGCTTCGATTTCGCCCAACTCCACCCGATAGCCTCGGGTCTTTATCATGTGATCTTTGCGTCCGACGAACAAGTAATTGCCACTCTCGTCCACCGTGACCCAATCTCCGGTGCAGTAAAGTTTCTCGTCACGGCCGGCCGCAAATGGATTTGGGATAAATGAGGCGGCAGTGTTTTCGGGGCGTCCGTAATAGCCTTGCATGACGGTGGAGCCTCGCGCGTAAAGAAGTCCTTCTTCACCAGGTCCTAGGACC
>Ga0207697_10002172_pt1 | contig 10270 bp, 9 predicted proteins | sample KBSSwiS5withPhiX_FD_184293 | JGI IMG/M metagenome (GOLD analysis project Ga0207697, IMG submission 184293) | Switchgrass rhizosphere microbial communities from Kellogg Biological Station, Michigan, USA, with PhiX - S5 (SPAdes) (version 2) | ecosystem: Host-associated > Plants > Roots >... | reverse complement strand
GGGCGCTGGCGCAGGTTCACCTGCACCCGGCCGGCAGCGACGGCATGCCAGTCGACCGACATCGGGTCGAGTACGTGCGCCTCGGGCCCAAAGCGGTCGACGAGGTCGTATCCCCTCTTCGTGAAATAGGCGCGCCCTTCCTTGAGGATGGTCGGCGCGAGCTTCCGCGAAGTGATGTCTGGCGGTGAGTTCCAGTAAGGGTTCAGCGCGATGTAGCGGATGAACGCATTCATCATCGGCGTCTGGGCGATCGGGTCCGTGCGGCCGGCGACGACGCGCATGGAATCGACCACCTGGCCGTTCTCGTACATGTAGAGCCGCGCCGCGGGAGGGTTGACGATGACGTAACGGCCGCCGCCGGCAGGCAGAGCGCGCGCTCGCTCAAGATTGAGCTGCAGCAGCCTGAGCTCCGCCGGGCTGCGATAGATCCGGCTCGCGATCGCCTGCCGGAGCTTCGCATAGATCGGGTTCATCCAGCCAAGCTGCTGGACATAAGCGCTGAGCGATGGCGCCCGCGACGCGGCGGTGAGCAACTCGATGGCAGACGGCGGCGTTGGCTTGAGCTCCTGGTCGACATAGACGACGCCGACGCCTGGGTCGTGCCGGAGGTCGCGGGCGTAGGTGACGAACGCGCTGCTCAGCATGGACTCAGCGCGCTGGACCGCCGCCGGGTTTCCGCTCCGTGCCTCGGCCGCCGCCCGAGCGACCCCGCGCACATCGTAGCGCCGCGGGTTGAGATGATCGGCCTGAGCGGTGGCGAGGAGCTGCACCAGTTGGTCCGCCGCGCCGCCCGAATTCGGCCCAAACCACAAGGGCGCGCCGCCGCGAGCCCGGTAGAACTCGGCGATCGCGCCGTCGAATGGCACGGCTTTGGCGGTCCGCGCTTCAGCGGGCGCAACAAGCGGAACCGCCGTTCCGAGGGTGCACAATGCGCTGCCAGTCAGCAGCGCCTTCACGATCAGGGATGAGGATTGCTTTGTCATAGGTGCCTTGAACGAATGAATTCGGAAAGCGGTAGCAGACCGGGGCCTGACCTTTCGCTGAACCGAGCCGACAAGAAAAGAGCGCCGGGGTGAACCGGCGCTCTTCCTGGTCAATTGTCCACCGGCTTAGTAACGGCGGTTGATACGGACATTATAGACGGCGCCATTGGCCGCGACGTCACAGCGGAACGACAAGTCCGCCTGGTTGGCATAACCATAGCCCATCGCGCCATAGGCACCGACGCCATAGGGGCCATAGCCGTTGTAGGCATAGCGCCCGCTGCTGGCGAGGCCGCGCACCCGGACCGTCCCGTTATACTGCGGGGTCACCTGGGTCAGCGCGACGACCCGGCCGCTGGTGTTGGTGCCAAGCACGGCGCCGAGAATGCCGCCGATGCTCGTCCGGTTATACAGCCGGTTCTGGACGGCGGCCGAGCACTGCTGCGCGGCGAAGTTGGTGTTGACCGCATAGGGCTGCGCGTAGCCATAGGTCCGAGCATAGCCGTACGGCTGCGAATAACCGTAATATTGGGCGGTCGCTGGCGCCGCGGCCGCAAGGGCGGCACCGGCGGTCAGCAGTTTGGTGAAAATACGCATGACTCATCCTCCGTCGATGAAAGGTGCAACGTGAAGGATAAAACGCCCTGCTGAGCCTTGCAGAACCGGATTTCATCGCAACGAGTGTGCGAGTCGTCGCGCCAACCTGAACCCGCGCTAAACACAAACGATGGGCGGCCGCGCAAGCCCCAAAGCCCGCGCGGCCGCCCCGGAAATCGCCTTAAGCGGATTGCTTACTGATATTCCGCGTTCAGGTTGAAGTCCGCGCTGTACACGCCCGCGGCCTGCGTGGCCGTCAGGCCGAAATCGCCGCCGACATAGACGACGAAGGTGCCAGTCGCACTCGCCGTGCGAGTCAGGCCCGCGGCGTCGACCGACATCGAGTTCACGGTGATCTGGTCGCCAGCCGCGCTCTGCAGCACGTTGCCGACCGGCGGCGTCAGCGTCAGGACGACCGTCTCGAGCGGCGCCGCAAGGCCGTCAAAGCGAGCGGAGGATGAGGTGCTCGGAAGCAGCGTCACGCCACCCGTCGAAGCACGCGCGCCCGCGGCGCTGGCAGCGATCGACACCGTGCCGGGGTTCGTACCGTCGGTCGTGACGATGCCGAAGTCGAGGTTGCTCTGGTTGATCAGCGAGTGCTGCTGAAGCACCACGCCACGAGCGGTAGCAGGCGCGTCATCCGACGGAAACGCCTGGGCGAAGGCCGGCGACGCAGCGGCGGCCGAAGCGGCAAGCGCCGCGAGATAGACATGAAAGCGCATCTTGGTTCCCCACTTTGGTAACTAACGAGGCGACCCCAATGCACCCTCACGCCTTCACGCCGATTGAAGGCTTGTGGTTTGCGCAAAATTTACCTTGTTAGGAAGCCATGTCGCGATCCGGCGCGACCCGTGGACGAACGGTTCAGGCGGCGTTGACGAGGTGAATATCAGGCACGCGCGCCGGCGCCTCGAGCGCGGCAATACGGTCGTCGTAAAGCCGGGCGAGGTCGCGATGCGCGGTGCGGGCGGCCGTGCTCACTGAAGAGCGGCTCGCGGCCAGCTCTTCGGCCTTGCGGCGCCGGTAGTAAGCGAGGTCCCCGTCCATCATCAGCCTCCCCCGAGGGCCGGCAGTGTGCGGGCGTCCCAAGCGACTCGCACAACCGACTTATCCACATAGCAGTGGACGGCGAATTAACTTTCTAACTTAGGTCAAGCTGTTGATCGTAAATGCGCCGATAAGGCTGAAGATTGTCGCGGTTTCGAGCGGCAGAAGCCTTAAAATGCTTCGGCGGGAATCTTCATCAGCGTCTCGGCGCCGGCCTCAATCTTGCGCCGTAGAGCGGTCGAGAGCGGCAGCTCGCGCTCGGCATAGAAGCGCCCCGTGACCAGTTTGTTCTCGTGGAAGGCGCGATCCTCGGTGCCCCCATCCAACGCGCGCTGCGCTGCAGCGGCGATCTTGAGCCACATCCAGCCAAGACTGACGAGCCCCATCAGGTCCATATAGGCATAGGCCCCGGCGCCGGCATTGTCGGGGTCGGCAACGCCGTTCTGGGCGAGCCACATGGTTGCCGACTGAAGGTCCGTGAAGGCCGGCTCTAGTGCCGCGGCAACGCCGCCGGGATCGCCCGCCGCCTTTGCGTCGGCGATCTCACGGCCAACCAGCTCGAAAAAGGCGCGAGCGGCGCGACCGCCGTCCTTGGGCAGCTTGCGCCCGACGAGGTCCATCGCCTGGATGCCGTTGGTGCCTTCGTAAATCTGCGTGATTCGCGCGTCGCGGACGAACTGCTCCATGCCGTGTTCGCGGATGTAGCCATGACCGCCAAGCACCTGCTGCGCGTGGACCGCCGCCTGGAGGCCTTTGTCTGTAAGGTAACCTTTGATCACCGGGGTGATCAGCCCCAGCAGGTCGTCGGACTGCTGCCGCTCGGCCTCGTCCTGCGATCGGCGCATCAGATCGACCTGAAGCGCACCCCACAGGACCAGTGCGCGCCCGGCCTCGTTCCACGCGCGCGATTCCATCAACATGCGCCGGACGTCGGGGTGGACGATGATCGGGTCGGCCCTGGCATCGGTGTCGCGCTCGTCCTGGCGGAGCGCCCGGCCCTGCCTCCGATCTTTCGCGTAGGCGGCTGCATTCTGATAGGCGACCTCCCCCTGCGCGAGGCCTTGCAGACCCACGCCGAGCCGAGCCGCGTTCATCATGATGAACATCGCCGCGAGGCCCTTCTCGGGCTCGCCAACCAGCCACCCTTTCGCCCCGTCATAGTTCATGACGCAGGTCGAATTGCCGTGGATGCCCATCTTCTTTTCGAGCGCGCCGCACTGCAGCTTGTTGCGCTCGCCGATGGTGCCGTCGTCATTGACGAGAAACTTCGGCACCACGAACAGGCTGATGCCCTTTACATTGTCCGGCGCCCCGGCGCGCTTCGCCAACACCAAGTGGATGATATTCTCGGCAAGATCGTGCTCGCCTGACGAGATAAATATCTTGGTGCCGGTGATCGAATAGCTGCCGTCCGGGTTTTCCTCGGCGCGGGTCTTCAAAAGCCCGAGGTCGGTGCCGCAATGCGGCTCGGTCAGGTTCATTGTGCCGGTCCAGCGGCCGGTGATCATCGTGGGGACATATTTCTGCTTGAGCTCGTCGCTGCCCTTGACGAGCAGCGAGGCGATCGCGCCGGCGGTCAGCCCCTGGTACATTTCGAAGCTGTGGTTGGCCGACAGGATATATTCGGTGACCGCCGTGCCGACGACCTGCGGCAGCCCCTGCCCGCCATATTCCTCGGGTCCGGTGAGAGTCGGCCACCCTGCCTCAACGAACTGCTGATAAGCTTCCTTGAATCCCGGCGGGGTGACGACCGAGCCGTCGTCGTTGCGCTTGCAGCCGACTTCGTCCCCGATACGGTTCAGGGGCTGAAGGACCTCGGCGGCAAATTTGCCGGCTTCCTCGAGGATCGCCTCGACCAAATCGGGGGTCGCGTTGGCAAATCCGGGGAGGTTTGAGTAGCGGCCGATGTCGAGCACGTCGTTGAGGATGAAAAGGGTGTCGCGCACCGGCGCGGTGTAGGTCGGCATTGCTTACCTCCGTGTCAGTAGGTCCTATGACGAGATGGCAACGCCGACAAGCCGGTCGGTTGACCAAGGGTGCATCCACCGTTCAGCATCAACCGTATATCGGTGGCAAGGAGACTGGAACATGAAGCTGCCGCTGACCGCATTGATCCTCGTCTTGGCGACGTCGAGCGCCTCCGCATCGCCGCGAACCGAAACCGCCGTCCTCGCCGGCGGCTGCTTCTGGGGCATGGAAAGCGTGTTCGAGCACGTCAAAGGCGTGAAGGATGTCGTATCCGGCTATGCCGGCGGCGGTGCCGCTGACGCCAATTACGACGCGGTGAGCTCGGAAGGCACACGCCATGCCGAAGCGGTCAAGATCACTTACGACCCGTCGCAGGTGACCTACGCGCAGCTCCTTCAGATCTATTTCACGGTTGCGCACGATCCGACGCAGGTGAACCGCCAGGGTCCGGACGTCGGGACGAGCTACCGCTCCGCGATTTTCCCGCAGTCGTCCGAGCAGGCGCGCTTCGCGAAGGCTTTCATCGCTCGCCTCAACTCGGCGCACATTTACAAGGCGCCGATCGCGACAAGAATCGAAAGGGGCGGCTTCTTCCCCGCGGAATCCTATCACCAGGACTTCGCGCGCAAGCACCCTTACTATCCCTATATCGTCGTCAACGATCGCCCGAAGGTCGTCGCTCTGCACAGAAAATTCCCGGCCTTTTATAAGGCGTAGCGGGTCTAAACCGTTAAGATTTCACGTCTTATTCAGCATGGGGGCGACAAGGGATCACCCTCGCCCTATATGGCGGTTTCACGACAGCACTGGCGCGCGGGGACTCGATGCTGACGACCAATCCGTTCGATGACGACAAGCTGCGCGAGGAGTGCGGCGTGTTCGGCATCTGGGGCGCCGATAATGCCGCGAGCTTTGTCGCGCTCGGTCTCCACGCGCTCCAGCACCGCGGCCAGGAAGCGGCCGGGATCACGAGCTTCGACGGCAAGCATTTCCACTCCCACCGGGCGATGGGCCATGTCGCCGGGAATTTCGATCGAGACGACATCATTCGCAGGCTCGCCGGCCGCGCCGCCATCGGCCACGTTCGCTACTCGACCACCGGCGAGACCGCGCTGCGCAACGTCCAGCCGTTGTTCGCCGAGCTCGCCGCGGGCGGGTTCGCGGTCGCCCACAACGGCAATTTGTCGAACGCGATGAAGCTCCGCCGGACGCTCAACCGGCGCGGCTCGATCTTCCAGTCCACGGGGGACACCGAGGTCATCATCCATCTCGTTGCGACGTCGAAGCGCGAGGGGGGTCTTGATCAGCTGACCGACGCGCTGAAGCAGGTCGAAGGCGCCTATTCGCTCGCCGTCCTGACGCCGGAGGGCCTGATCGGCTGCCGCGATCCGCTCGGGGTTCGGCCGCTGGTCATGGGCAAGCTTGGCGAGGCGACCGTGTTCGCCTCCGAGACCGTCGCCCTCGATGTGATCGGCGCAAGCTATTTGCGCGACGTCGAGCCCGGCGAGCTGATCCTCGTCAACGATTCGGGCATCCGGTCCTTCCGCCCGTTCGAGAAGCTCGCCCCGCGACCCTGCATTTTCGAGCACGTCTATTTCTCGCGGCCGGATTCGATCGCCGAAGGCATGTCGGTCTACGAGGTGCGCAAGTTTATCGGCGCGGAACTCGCTCGTGAGAGCCCAGTCGACGCCGATTACGTCGTCCCCGTGCCCGACAGCGGCGTACCGGCGGCGATCGGCTACGCCCAGGAAAGTGGCATCCCGTTCGAGCTTGGGATCATTCGCTCGCACTATGTCGGCCGAACCTTCATCCAGCCGAGCCAGGAGGTCCGTCACCTCGGCGTCAAGCTGAAGCACAACGCCAACAGCGCGCTCGTCGACGGCAAGAAGATCGTGCTGATCGACGATTCGATCGTGCGCGGCACGACCTCGGTGAAGCTCGTACAGATGATGCGCGACGCCGGCGCCCGCGAAGTCCACATGCGGATTGCCTCGCCGCCGACGCGGCATAGCTGCTTTTACGGAGTCGACACCCCCGAACGGGCCAAACTGCTCGCGGCACAGATGAACGTCGAGCAGATGCGCGATTACATCAACGCCGACAGCCTTGCCTTCATCTCGATTGAAGGCTTGTACCGGGCGCTTGGGCAGGAGCGCGATGCCGCTCAGCCGCAACGCTGCGACGCCTGCTTCACCGGCGACTATCCAACGACGCTCACCGACCTGACGGAGAAGGAAGGCGGCGCGCCGCTGTCGTTGGTCGCCAGCCGCTAAGCGGCTAGACGCGGCGCCATGCCTGATTCGAACCAATTTTCCGGACGCCTGGCGCTGGTCACCGGCGCCAGCCGCGGCATCGGCGCTGCGACTGCAGAAGCCCTCGCCGCGGCCGGCGCGCATGTGATCCTCGTCGCCCGCACCGCCTCGGCGCTCGAGGACGTCGAGGAGCGGATCCACGCCGCCGGCGGATCGGCGACGATTGCACCGCTCGACCTCACGGACGGCCAAGGCATCGGCAAGCTCGCCGCTGCAGTCGCCGAGCGGTGGGAGAAGCTCGACATCCTCGTGCTCAACGCGGCGATGCTCGGCTCGCTGTCGCCGGTGCAGGATATCGACCCAAAGGAATATTCGCGGCTCCTGAGCCTCAACCTGCTCGCCAACCAGGCCCTGATCGCAGCCTTCGACCCGCTGCTGAGGAAGGCTGAGCGCGCCGACGTCGTTGCGCTGACCTCATCGGTAGGAACCGAACCGCGCGCTTTCTGGGGCGCCTACGGCTCATCCAAGGCGGCGCTCGAAACGTTGCTCGGCTCTTATGCCGACGAGGTCGAATATACCGGCCGGATGAAGGTCCACATCATCGATCCCGGTGCGACGCGCACGCGGATGCGCGCGCTCGCTTTTCCCGGCGAGGAGCCGGAGAGCGTCAAGCCTCCCGAGGTGGTTGCGCGCGGCATTGTCGAGCGGCTCACTGCCGACGCTCCGACAGGCGAGAAAGTGCGTATCGACGCCTGACCGGCAAACTTCGCGGCGATGTAATATTTCTGTCAACAAGCCGTTGCCCACCCAACGGTTAACTCGTATTGAACAGCAGCGGCATGAGGAGGCCGCGTTGCGGCGTGACCCAGGCGCCCGAGTCGAGTCATTTGCTCCGTCGAGCCGGGTCCGATTGACCTCCGTGAGTTTCGAATTGCTCGGTGCAACGTTGCCCCTGTGCCGAGCACGGGTGAGCCCTGCCAAGCTTTTCAGGCCGGCAGAGCTCACCCGACTTTCTTAGCAGTCAGCGCTTCACCATTGTCACCTGGGCAACGTCGATCGCGCCGCCGTGGAAACCGCCCTCGCTATACATGAGGTAATATCGCCAGAGGTTGTGGAACGGCTCTTCGAAGCCGGTCAGCAGCCCGCGCGCGACAGCCTGGTTGTACCGTTCGCGCCAGCGCTTGAGCGTTTCGGCATAATCGAGTCCGAAGCCGAGGCGGTCGTGCCATGAAAGGCCGCGTTCGTGCGCAAGCGCCGCAAATCGCGGCTCGTCGAGCAGCATCCCGCCGGGGAAGATGTAAGTTTGGATAAAATCGGCATTCTCGGCGTAGCGGTCAAAAATCCGGTGATCGATGCTGATGAACTGCAGCGCCGCGCGGCCTCCCGGCTTGAGATTACGCGCGATGCTGTCGAGGTAGGCGCCCCACCAGCGGCGCCCCACAGCCTCGACCATTTCGACCGATGCGACGGCATCGAACGGCTCGGCCGTGTCGCGGTAGTCCTGGAGGCGGATCTCGACCCGTTCGGCGAGCCCGGCCTCGGCAATCGCCCGCTCAGCCCAGTCTTTCTGCTCGGTTGAGAGCGTCAGGCCGACGACCGAGGCGCCGCGCTTTGCCGCCTCGATGGCCAGCGTCCCCCAGCCGCAGCCGATGTCGAGCAGCCGCTGGCCGGGCTTGATGTCGAGCCGGTCCAGCAAGGTGCGAACTTTGCGTAGCTGCGCGTCCTCGAGGCTGTCCCTGTCAGACGCGAAACGCGCCGAGCTGTAAGTCATCGTCTGGTCGAGCCAGGCCGAGTAGAAATCGTTGCCGAGGTCGTAGTGCGCGGCGATGTTCTTCCGCGCCTTTCTCGGCGCGTTGTCGCGCAACCGGTGGGCGACCGCATTAACCCAGCGGAATGCCCCCTTGGCGCGGCCGACCTGGCCGAGCGGCACTGCGTTGACCGAGAAGAGCTCGAACACCGTGACAGGGTCGGGGCTCGACCATTCGCCGAGCGTCCACGCCTTGTACCAGCCGACCGAGCCCGAGGTTGCGAGGCGGACCAGAGCGAGCCAGCTCGACAGCCGGACGACCGCCTTGGGCCCCTTTTCGCGGAACCCCAGCCGCCGTTTGTCGCCGCCGGGCAGAGTCGCCTCGATTCCACCCCTGACGAGACGCACGTCGATCTGGTCGAGGACCTTGGAAATGGCCGGCACGGTGAACCGCGCAACGAGGCCGCCGCCGGTCGCGAAACCGCGGTCCGCGCGAACCAGGTGCTCGCCGCGCGTACTCATGCCGGCGCAGTTATGAATTCGTTGACCGTTTGTCGAGCTAACAGCCTTTTCCGGGCGCCGGAACGACACTCTCCCGCGCCAGCCGCGAGCGACGGCCTTCGCCATAACGTGCATCGCCGATTGCAACGCGGACGGAGCAATGCCCGCGTGTCACGTCGGCCTGCGGCATGACCGACCATTTGAGGAACTTCTGCAGGCGTGGGTCGCGGCGGATTGCTTCCCGGACGAGCGGATCCTGCATGTTCGACGGCGCGCACGAACCGCCCGCGTGAAAACCACCGCCGAGCAGGTCGTAGCGGGCGCGGCAATACCGATCGCCGTCGCGCCAAACCAGGTCGCGGCGCCAGGACAGGAGCGGCGGCGGCGAAGCGAAGATCGTCTGCGCCTGCGGATCGGCCGAGCGGACCGCCGCATAGGCCGCCTGGCTGATCGCCAGGTTGGCGGCGATGTAGGCGAGGAGGATCGCGATCGCCGCCTGCGGGATGCGCCGCCACTCGCGCCCCTTCTGCTCGCGCCGCTTCGAAATGCCGATGGCGATCGCGAGCAGCAACCACACCCAGATGTCGATGATGAACAGTGCGTCCGAATGGTACCAGGCGCTCGACAGCGGCGAGAAAAGCTGGACCGAGTAGGTCGTCAGCAAATCGAGGAACGGATGGGTCAGCGTCCCGAGATAAGCGAGTGCGACCAGCCACCCGAAACGCATCGGCAAACCGCTCTTGAACTCGCTCCCGCGGTTGAGCTGCCAGCGGTCGAGCAGCCACAGCAGGCCGGCGAGGATCGGCGGCATCACCAGGACGCCTCCGAAAAGGCCATGAGTAAAGCCGCGGTGGATCGCCAGCGGATCCCACGGCGCGTGGCCGAGGAAGACATCGATGTCGGGCATGTTCGCGCCGAGGATCAGAGCAGCGAGACCCTTGCGGGTCTCGGTCTTCAGCCCGGCCTGGCCAAGCGACCAGCCGGCGAGCGAATGGGTGAGGTTGTCCAATCAGAAGCCGCGGATCAAAGCTTGTGCGGCTCCTTTTCGACCATCCAAGTCTGGCCCTTCGCGACCAGCTTCTGGAGGTCGGGCGTCTTGCCCGAGGCGGCGGCCTTGTTCTGCTCGACGACCGCGCTTTCGAAGGTCGGGGCCGGGTCCTCGTAGATCACACCCA
>Ga0207697_10002169_pt1 | contig 10274 bp, 13 predicted proteins | sample KBSSwiS5withPhiX_FD_184293 | JGI IMG/M metagenome (GOLD analysis project Ga0207697, IMG submission 184293) | Switchgrass rhizosphere microbial communities from Kellogg Biological Station, Michigan, USA, with PhiX - S5 (SPAdes) (version 2) | ecosystem: Host-associated > Plants > Roots >... | reverse complement strand
ATGTAGACTAAACCCGCAAGCCAAAACCGGCTTCAATGATAGCTGGCAAAACGGGACCGCCGACGTCAACAGCTACGGCCCCCAGGAGCCTTGTCTCCCGCCGGAGATGACCAGCTGCTGGTTGCTGCCGTCGGCATTCATGATCCAGATACCGCCCGACGCGGTCCACGAAATATGGGAACCGTCCGGCGACCAGGATGGCTCGTAGTTGGTGTTTGAAGATGTCAGCAGCGTCGTCAGGCTTCCGGGAGCATTTGGATCAAAAGTGCTGAGCTGATAGTTCTTCCTACCGGACAAGACGCCCATCACGACCTTCGGACCAGGGGACCATACCGTGTCGATAACAGCGCCGCTCGTGAGGACCTGTCGCGCGCCGCTGCCATCCGAGTTCACGACGAAGAGCTGTTGGCTGGAGCCGACCGCGTCGTTGTAGGCGATTTGCGAGCCGTCACTCGAGTACGAGGGTTGCTGGCCAGTCAACGTTAGACGTGTTTTGTTGGAACCATCAGCGTTCATCCTCCAGATACCGTGGTCGGTATAGACGATCTGCGTGCCGGTTGGATCGAATGACGGCACGCCGCCCGTCGCGGAAAGTTGCTGCGGGGAGTAGGGACCGGCGGAGTTGATGATCCAGATACCGCTGTTCTGATAAACGATTTTGCTGCCATCTAGCGAGAACTTGGGGTTCACGCCTGAAACGCCAAGAGAGGTGTCGCTGCTAGTCGTGAGGTTGAAGATGTGCAGGGTACCGTTCGCCGTGTAAACGATATGGCCCGCATAGGTAGTCGGCGGAGGAGTAGGGCTCGGCCTAGGACGGCCAACGGGTTTTGCCGTTTCGACCGCCGGCGGATTGGCGAGTGCCATGAGGAACGGCATCGCAGCGAGGAGCGCCAAGGCGAAGGGGAAAATAAATTTCATCAATGTTTTCATGGGCTTATTTGCTTTCACCACTCTCTTTCGGAAATCGCGGCGCGAAGTTTCCGAAAAAGTTCTTTCGGTTGTTCGACGGGAAAGACTACCCCGTCACCGGCGACTCGACTTCAGACATGCGGTCGTACAAGAAGATTGGTGACCGCGTGATGAAAATAACAGTCAAGAAAGATGGAAAGGTAACGCTCACCGGTCGCGTTGTGGTGTCCGCCGATGGCAACTCCCGAATTGTCACTACGGGCGAAGCCGGTGCGGAAGGCAAGAGCCCCAAAAACAGGGCAGTATGCGACAAACAATAAACGAGAGGACGCGCAGTTTTACAGCCGCTCGCATGATGCCCTAATTCGCATTTACGATGACGCTGGCAACGTGATACAAACGCACGACCACAAGGGCGATTTCAAAGAGCACCCGATGAATTACGGATGTTGGTAGCGCAAAACCGGATTGCACACCTCACGCAATGCCGACCTCAGAAAACTTCGCCAGATAGTTTGCGAATCGGTTACCTATAACCCTAAAGCGTAGTCATTACGGCCGACCAATATAATTCTTCACTACTTCGTTGTAAGTTAGATTTCGGTCCAGCATATCGGGCTTCATCGGCACGTTGTCGCAAGGTACGCAAGGGGGACATCCCGGGGTGCATCCGGTGCCCGGTTTGCAGTCGAAGTGTGTGAAATCGGCATCCACGTAATTTACTGTACCGAGGAACTGCTGTGTGTGGAAGTGTGCGCCGAACGCTCCCTCGCTTGGGCAGCTCCCTCCGTTCGGGCACAGCCACACCTTATCGGCGAACTGGAAGTGGCAGATGCCCAGGAGTTGCTCGGGGTGAGCGGCACCATAGGCAATTGACTCCCTTAACTGCCCATCGACCTTCTGGAGGTAGTTCGGCTTGGTCCGATCTTCACCGATCTCCGTGAAGAGCAGTGGCTTTTGGAACTGATCATACGTCAGTTTTACGTAGCCCTGGCCGGAATTCTCCGCGTTCTGAAACAGGTAAAAGGCGTCATTAAAGGTGTTTGCTGCCAAGAAGAGCCGGCTCTGCAGATTACGTATTGTCGTGTTACTCAATCCTTGCAGCAGGGGAGTGAAGAAGCCCCATGCAGGGTACCTCCCGCCATACCGTTCGAAATCGACTGGATGGGCGATAGGCGGCATACTGAAGCCGGAAAACTGGTCCTGCTCAATGCTTACCCAATCTTTCGTGAATTGCACGCACTCAGCGGCGGTAAAACCGTGAAGGCGCGGTTCGTTTCCCATGATGATGCCAGCAATCGCGGGGTGATAATCGGAGCCATTGTTTTGTCCTCCGTTGCTGAACGATCTGATTAGGTTCGGTATAAGTTCGAGCCGGTTTGGATAACCTTCGCCAGGCTTGAGAAAGTAATTCGAAACCGGCACAAGAACCTTGATCCCATGGGCCTGGCACCTGTCCAGGAACTTCTTGTGGTAGTTGCGCGGTTCCCAGTCGTAGAGCCGAACCAGATTGACGCCCATGCGTTTCAGGCTCGTCACATCATCACGGCCGCGGTATGTAATACCGCTCTGTGAGGTGAAGCTCTCGCCCCACAGCGGCTCCATGCAATTATAAGCAATGTCGCTCCCGAAGAAGATGCGGGTGGTGTTGGCGATCGATGGGCTGTAAGGTTGCGTAGCTCCTCGCACGGGATCGACGTAGAATGGCATCGGCTGGTAGCACATGCCTTTGTAAAAACCCGCGTTAACAAGTGGAGCTTGCCCAGTTCGGGTGAACGGCGTGGTGCCCAGGAGGGTGCCGGCCCCGGCGATAACGCTTGTCTCCAGGAAGCGCCTGCGCGTGACAGCGTGAATTGTTGTATCTTGATTGGATACTGGGGCTATCGAGCTCTCTTTTTTTTTCATTTTCATGCGGAGGAAGTTGTCTAGTTGTGTGAACGAGCCGTTCGTTCGCGGCTACCCTGCGGAAAGAGGGTCGGGTGGGGCTCTTTTGGGGAGACGCCCAACAGACTTAGCGCGAGCGCGACTCTAGCAGACGGCGACAGAAAGTGTCAATGCTATTTTGCGAGCCGCAGATTCCCACTCCGGAGACGCCATCTGCCTTTCAGCCAAGCACAATTTTCTAGCGGCCTTTACGCGACCAAACTCACCGCGAACTCATGTATTGCTCGCTGCAGTTCCAAAAACGCAGTCAGTATTTCATCGGCCCGGACAATGAAGTGTTTTCCGTAGCCATGCGCGTCCACAATCCAGATTGTTCGCCCTTCAAGATCCAGATCGAGAGACCGGGCGGTAAAAACATTTTTACAACCCAAAAATGAGCAGTAAAAAGAAGAGAGAGGATCAAACAATGAAAAAGGAAGAAGGGAAAGACAGTTGAAAAAGCTTTTCTTAGTCGCGTTCGTGGTAAGTGGACTGGCTTTCGTTCCCGTGCAGCGTTCGGACGCTCAGATCGAAATTGGAATCCCGGGAATTGGGACTGGACCGGGCATCAGCTACGGCTATCCCCATTTTGAATACGGGTATTATCCCCGCGGGGGGTATTACTACCAGCAACCCTACGCTGGGTACTACGGAGGGCCGTCATACTATGGGCATCACGGGCATCAAGTGTATTACCGTCACCACCGTAAAGCCTCGGTGGGCCCAATCAGCACGTATTGACGAGTTCGTTTTTTGCTCGCCTTTGCTTGAACGCCGCTGCTAAAAGCTAGCGCCTCGTTGACGTTCGGATTTTCGATTCGACCGGAAAGGTCGAGCGCGTGCTTCCGTTCGACAACGCGAATCGAAAGCTGTCATGCCATGACCGAAACGCACAAGCACAAGAGGAATTTTTTGCGCTCAACTGCCTCCCAATCCACAACAATTTTCTACTCTCGTGTGCGCTCGCGTTCACAGCGCTCTTTGGAAGAGCGGATGATAAAACGCAAAGAATAATGGACGGTCCGCCCCGTTGGCTGTTTCATGCGCCCATAGAAAAAAGCCTCAAGAACGCGGAGCCCGCGGGAGATTTTAAGGGGTTGGTAAAGTTTCCGTGATCAAACTCACTGCGAACTCGTGTATGTTTGATTGCCTGCATCATGACAACCAACCGCGACGAAAAGTTCATGCGCGTTGCCTTGAACGAGGCGAAAAAGGCGCTCGGTCAAACCAGTCCGAATCCCGCAGTGGGCGCCGTGCTGGTGATTGACAACCAGATAGTGTCTAAAGGACATCACAGAGAAGCAGGATGCGCGCATGCTGAGATTGAATGCCTGCGCGATTTCGGCGCGCCGATTCCCGCGCGTGCTACGCTCTATGTAACTCTGGAGCCATGTTCGACAGCCGGGCGCACTGCGCCATGCACGGGTGCGATAATCAAGGCTGGAATTAAGAATGTCGTCATAGGCGCGACGGACATGAATCCGCGACACTCCGGCAGAGGTACGGTCGAATTGCGAAACGCCGGCGTCCGCGTGCGGGACAGGATTCTGGCAGAAGAATGCACGCGGCTGAACGAAGCGTTCAACAAATGGATCGTCACGGGGCGACCCTTTGTAATCGCAAAGTGCGGCATGTCTCTCGATGGACACCTAACACGCCCGCCTAACGAGTCGCATTGGATCACCGGGCGCGATGCTCGGCGCGACGCACATCAGCTGCGCACGCGCGTAGACGCGGTGCTCGTCGGCGCGGAAACCGTCCGAACCGACAATCCGCGTTTGACCATCCGCGGGGTGCGCGGCGCACGGCAACCGTGGCGCGTTGTGCTGACCCGCTCAGGCAATTTGCCACGCCAAGCTCGCGTCTTGTCCGACAAATTTGCTGCGCGGACTTTGATCTACAAACGAAAATCTCTGGCGTCGGTGTTGAAGGATTTAGGTAAACGCGGCATCACCAACGTGCTGATCGAGGGTGGCGGCGAAGTTCTTGGTGAGGCGCTCGACAAGCGGCTCATCGATAAAGTGCAGATCTATTTGGGACCAATTTTGACAGGAGGACCCGTACTCGCATTCCCGGGGGAGGGAGCAGACAAAACTGCTGATGCGTTACGGCTACGCGATATCGAGTATCAGCAGATCGGTCAAACTATCTCCCTCAGGGGATATCCGGATGTCCCGAAATGCGAATAACCAGGAAACTTTCCACCGATTCCCCTGTTTAATTACTGGGAGGTGAAATCATGAAGAAACTTCTGTTAATCGCAGTCGTGGCCGGGGGTTTTATGGTCGCGGGGACGACGCGTTCTGATGCTCAAGTTTACTTCAGTATCGGGTTCGGTCCGGGCTATTACGGGTATAACCCTTATGGTTACAATTATCCGTACCGATATTACGCCAGACCTTATTATCGATCCTATTATCGGCCGTACTATCGGTATGGCGGCAATCGTTATTATCGCAACCATTATCGCTATCCCTATTATTACCGGTACTAGTTTGACCGGAATAGCCACACCGGGCTGGCTCGAACTTATTTCGAGCCAGCCTAATTTCTTTGAGCGGGAACTCGCTGAAGGGGGTCGGCCGCGCGAGATAAGGCGGTCTATTTCCCTTACTTCGGCGAAGCGGCCGATTTACCAGGGCTTTTGCCCAGCTCATCGAGCTGGAACTCTTTTCTCAACTGCTGAATGAGTGCCGGTATTTCCTTTTGCCTCTCCGTTTCGATTTGCTTCCGGAGGGATTGTTCGACTTTTCGGCGTTCCTGAATGTACCGAGATTCAAACCGGGCGCGCTCCTGTGGATTGAGTTGAAGACCCGAGTCCCGAACTGCCGCGTCTGCGTCGCGTGTCATAATTTGCCTTCGCGTAGTCTCCCGTTGGCGCATGAGGTTGCGCTGCTCCGGAGTCATCTGCATCCAAAGTTGGGCGTTGCGCTGGAAATTTTGCCGGGCATCTGGCGGCATCGCGAGCCAGCGTTCCCTTACGCTCTGCCCTGAAGGTGGCCTCTGAGGCGGCCCTGAAGGCGGCCTTTGAGGCTGACCTGATGGCGGCCCATGAGGTTGACTTTGCGGTGGCCCGTGAGGCGCTCCCATTTGCGAGGGTCCACGAGGTGCCGCCATTGGGGGCGGCCGGCCAACCGGGCCGCCGCGATGTTGTTGTTGCGGCTGCGCTTGCGCGTAAGCGCAACACAGGGCAAAAGCCGCCAAACCGATGAAGAACTTACAAGGTTGGCTTATCTTCCCACACGGTATTTTCATCCCAGGCGATCAATGCATCCAGATCAGCCACGACGTCATAATCCTGTGGATCGATTTTAGCCACTACATCTGAGTCGTTCGAAGACGTTGTCCGCGGACCCGGATAATGCGAGACAAGAGCAAGGGCGACAAGGACCGCTGCCACGGCCGACGCTCCAACAATCTTTCGTACGCTGAACCAGTTCCGCACCCGCTCGAAACGACTCGGTTCCCGCCGAATTTTTCTTAGGACATTCCGAGCAAAAAAAGGCGAAAGCGTGGGCTCAGGAAGCCGGCCCAAAACATCCCATAGCTCTTTGTCATCTTGAGGTTCCATGTTGTCCCTCCGATTCAACAGTCTGCATGCCTCGAAGTTGCGCTAGAACAGGGTCCAAAATATGATCAAATTCCCGGCGCTTCAAGAAATCCTTCCAGCTGCCGAATCCGGGTTGGATGCCGCATTTTGCGCAAGGCTTTTGCCTCGATCTGCCGGATCCGCTCGCGAGTAACCTGGAACTGCCTCCCTACTTCTTCCAACGTTCGGCTGTAGCCGTCCACGAGACCGAATCGTTGCTCGAGGACTTGCCGTTCTCGATCCGTGAGCGTTTCCAGGACATCCTTGATCTTTTCCTTCAGCAAAACGATCGCAGTCATGTCGCTCGGGTTTTCGGCGCCTCTGTCCTCGATAAAATCGCCAAAGTTGGTTTCTTCGCTCTCGCCTACCGGTGACTGCAGCGAGATTGGTTGTTGTGCCATCTTTAGCACTGCCCGAACCCGGTCCACTGGCAGCAAGACCTCCTCAGCTACTTCCTCAGGCGTAGGCTCCCGCCCATATTCCTGGACCAGCTGTTTTTGCACGCGCAAGAGTTTGTTGATCGTCTCAATCATGTGCACTGGAATTCGGATCGTGCGCGCCTGGTCGGCGATCGACCGAGTAATCGCCTGACGTATCCACCAGGTCGCATAGGTCGAAAACTTGTATCCGCGCCGATACTCGAACTTCTCGACTGCCTTCATCAGCCCCATGTTTCCTTCCTGAATCAGGTCGAGAAACGACAAACCGCGATTGGTATACTTCTTTGCGATAGAAATAACCAGACGAAGATTGGCCTCAACCATTTCGGTTTTGGCCTTGAATGCCTGGCGCAGCCAGGTTTTCAGCATCCGATATTCCTCGGAATAATCGGAAAGCGAAAACCACAGGCTTTTTTCCAAATCGCGGACCTTATTCTGAAGCTGTAACCGCCGTTTTTTGCTGCGAGGATTTTTGGCGACCTCGGTCTGGAGATATAGCGACGTGTGGTGCGCCTCATCGGCGAAGTGCACGAATTCTTCGGTTACCCGCTGCTTTAGGTAAAAACGAGGGTAAATCTTTTGCAGGGTCGCCATCGTTCTTTGCAGTGCCTTGCGCTTTTGCGACGCTTTCTTTGAAAGATCGCGCGCAAACTCGAAAAAGTGCCGGCTGATGGATGCGCTCAATTGCTCCACCTGCTTACACAATCGCGGGAGGTTCTTCATGTATCGCTCGCGGCTCTCGATTTTCTTATCGAGGATCACGCGATCGAACCGTTCCCGGCCTTCGATGAGTTTTTGGGCAAGATCCAGATGGCCGCGGGCAACAAAGCCGAAGCGACTCAGATGTTTTTGCACCATCGCTTCAGCCTCTTCAATTCGCTTCGAGATCTGGACTTCCTGGTCTCGAGTCAGCAACGGAACCTGCCCCATCTGCTTCAAATACATGCGCACCGGATCGTCCAGAATATCAACCTTGGTTGCCGTTCTCCCTTCTTCTTCTTCTTCCTCCTCGTCGACGTCTTTTTTGCCGTCCCTGTACCGGTCAACTTCGGAGGCCTCAATGATGTCAATCTCCAGACGGCGCAGACGCGTGAGGATCAGATCGAGTTCGTCGGCGTCGGTGATTCCTTGTGGTAAAGCCTCGTTCAGATCGTCGAACGTGAGATAACCCTGTTCTTTCGCGAGTTTGATCAGCTCGCGAATGCGCGCTTGAACTTCGACCGAAGAATACAAACCCGTTACTCCGAGCGCGGGCATCGAAAGAGATCCATTGCCGCTACGTCGTTGTAACGAAGACTTGATACGCGCTGGCTTCCGAGAATTGAGTCGCGGCGGCTTGCTGTGATTTCCTTGTGAATTCAAACGCCTTTTCGGTGCCCTGCGGCTTCGCTTGCTTTTAAGCCGACGAGCCGACGACTGTCGGCTGCCCCCCCTTCGTTTCGAATGCCTTGCCAAGTTTGTTCGGTTAAGGATTTGGTCTAAGACCTTCGGCCTGCCACGCGGCAGTGAAGACACCTACGTGTCGCCTCCGCCGATTGGCCGCCAAAAGTCGTGGAGCTGTTCCTGCAGGTCAAGAATTTGTTTTTGTAAATTTAGGACCTCACCAGCGCTCAACCCAGGGACTTTGATCCGGTTTTTTGCCGTCTCCAGACGACGGCGCATGACACTCTGACAAATCCCCTGCCACCACTTCTCTACCACTGTTTCCGTGGCCGCGGGCATCTTTTGCATCAGCCATGAGGAAGCGAGCCGTTCCTCCTCTGGTGAAAGGGTAGCCATAAATGCGTTGAGCGACGCAGTGTCATCCGGTGCAAGGTCGCTTTCGAGAATCCGTATCAGCAGGTTCGTGTCCGGTACCTGCTCGAGAATCTCGCGCCAATTTTGCGCGCGAAGGAAATTGCGGGCGCCTGCATCGCGCAACGCCAGCAGGCAAAGCATCACAATATCATGTGGTGGACTCGCCGCGGCACGAGTTTCAGTTGCGCTCGAGTTCACGGGTCCACCTGGCACGCGAGCGTGCTTTGCCAGAAGTGATTCGAAATCCGCAGGCGCAACACCGAGGCGCGCCGATGCTTTGTTCACAACCTCTCCCCGCAGGACGGGATCGTGCACTCGCGACACAGTCGCCGCCAAACTGCGCGCTGCTTGAATCTTCGTTCCCATCGAAGTTAAGTCGATGCTCCCAATCTCTCGATCGATCCAATAATCAAAAAAATCACGCGCGTTCGCGACGCGTTTTTCGAATTGCTCCTTTCCGTCGCGGCGAACGAGAGAATCCGGGTCCTCGCCCGGCGGCAACTCCATGACCCGGACGATAAAATCGTTTTCCAGTAGTGCATCGAGCGAGCGCTCGGCCGCTTTGGCGCCGGCTGCGTCCGAATCGAAGCACAGAACCACTTCGTCAGCAAAACGCTTCAGGATACGCGCTTGATTTTCTGTGAAGGCAGTCCCCTGTGGCGCGACCACATTCGTGATCCCAGCCTCGAACAAGCTGATCAAATCGAGTTGGCCTTCGCACACAATTGCACAGTTCGCTTCGATCAGGGGACGCTTGGATTTGTGCAATCCAAAAAGGACGTTGCCTTTTCTGAAGAGCGGCGTCTCGGGTGAGTTCAGGTATTTCGCCGCGCCTTCCTCGTCTTTCAGCAGACGTCCGCTGAACGCGATCACTTCGCCAACGTCGTTGCAAATGGGAAACATGATCCGACCGCGAAAACGATCGTATGAAGTTTGAGGTGTGATGTTTGAGGTTTGATTTTCGTCCTTCGGTTTGATAAGCCCGCTCGCCAGCAGATCGCGCTGTTCGTACCCTTGCGTCCGCGCCCAACCGCCAAACGCGTCCCATTCATCAGGCGCGTAGCCAAGCTGCCAGCGCTTAGCGATTTCGGCCGTGATTCCGCGTTGCTTTAAATATTTACGCGCCGGTTCACCGATTTCCTTCTTAATGAGATTTTCGTGGAACCATTCCGCAGCTTCGGCATGTAACTTTACTAATTTGCGGCGGGTTTCATATTGTCGATTTTCATCTGCCGCACCACGTTCTTCGACGATGGTGATTCCGGCCCGCGTTGCGAGCTTGTGCACGGCTGCTGGAAAATCGAGGTGTTCGTATTCCATGACGAATCGGAAAACGCTGCCGCCAGCTCCGCAGCCAAAACAATGAAATGTCTGCCGGCTGGGGCTCACCATGAACGATGCTGTTTTCTCCTGATGAAATGGGCAGAGCGCCTTGAAATTCGCTCCCGCGCGTTTCAAAGGGAAATACGAACCGATCACTTCGACGATGTCGTTTGCCGCCGCGATTTGCTCGATTGTTTCTGATGGAATTGCCACAGAGAAACTGCCAAGCTTATCCGCGCCTGATCAATTGAAAACATGAAGATATTCGCGATCAGCATTTGCTCCGCTTTTGT
>Ga0207697_10002166_pt1 | contig 10283 bp, 6 predicted proteins | sample KBSSwiS5withPhiX_FD_184293 | JGI IMG/M metagenome (GOLD analysis project Ga0207697, IMG submission 184293) | Switchgrass rhizosphere microbial communities from Kellogg Biological Station, Michigan, USA, with PhiX - S5 (SPAdes) (version 2) | ecosystem: Host-associated > Plants > Roots >... | reverse complement strand
CTACCCGCCGGTCGACATGGTCCCAATTGGTGTAGTCAATACCGTCAAGGGTGGCTCTACCGTCCCGCTGAAGTTTAATGTTTATGACTGCTTCAATGTGGAAAGAACGAGTGTCTCGGATGTCGTGGGGCAAACCTGCCAGGTTGCCGAATACGGTTGCTCAGGTGGCCCAGAAGACCCAATGGGGGATCTTCCGAATACAGGCGCAACCGTTTTGAGGTATGACACTACTGGCCACCAGTTCATCCAGAACTGGGCGGTACCAAAACCACCCAATAGGTGCTACCGGGTCAGAATGACAACGATTGATGGTTCGGTCATTGAAGCTTTGTTCAAGACGAAGTAATACCCTAGAGAAACAACCCCGCCGCCAGGAAAAACCAGCGCCGGGAGGAGAAATCCTCCCGGCGCGTTTGTTTTTTGAAAATGGAAACTGCGGTGGTGGCAGGCGTGTCGCCTGCGATAAATTGGGGCATCGTACCCGGCACGGCTACCTCTCCAGAAGATTTAACTACCAATGTGGGAGAACCTAGACGTTCCGAAGTCCGCGGCTCTGCGGCCGCTCCCAGATTCGCGGAATGTCCGCTGTCCCCAGCGGATAGTGCGCACCTTGACGTGATTCACTCCAAGGGACTGCGCTGAGAACAGCGCAGGCTACAGCAATCGAACAAGCACCTGCCGCCGCGCACGGGACAAGGAACCATCACCGGCGCAGATGCCGCCGTGCTTATCGCCGAGTATTGCAATGGTTAGGCACGCGGGGTCGCGACGACCTGGACGTTAATCTGAACTTTGTGGATGGCAACGCGGTGACCTGTGCTCGAAGATGATCAGAAGTGACGCAACCGCCGTCTGACACCGGCCCATGATCTCACTTGATTGTCTGCTGCAATGAAGTGGGGTCGTCGAGTAGAATCCATTCGACAACGGAAATCGGAAGGCTGCCGTTCTTGATCAGGTCATCGTGGAATTGGCCGAGCCGGAAAGCTTCGCCGGCGCGGTCTTTGTAGCGGCCGAGCAAATTCATGATCTGCCATTTGCCGATGATGTAACTGATTTTCTGCGTCGGACTTGATGCGGCGCCGGCCGCTTCGCCTTCCGCTGCCTCGCGATCCAGTCCGCCGGCGTCCATGAAGTACTTTACTGCTTCTTCAAAAGTCCAGCGGCCGGTGTGCAGATTCACATCGACGCCAATGCGCGCGGCGCGATACCGCGACAGGCGCAGGATTTGTCCTTGTGCCGGTGAGTTGTTCGGATACAGGCCGGTGCGGGACAGCATTTCCTCGCCATAAAGCGCCCAGCCCTCAACGAAGACGCTATCCTCATGCTGGCGACGAATTTCATCACTCACGTGATTTGCGATGGAGAGCTGGAGAAAGTGTCCCGGAATCCCTTCGTGTCCCAGGATCGGCCGCGGATCTTCAATTGCCGCGCGGATATAGAAATTCTTCGATTCCGGGTTGTAAGTGGGAATAAAAAAGAAACCTGTTGAATCTTTGTCATACACGCCGGGAGGATTCATAAAGCCGCCCGGGCTGGTTGGTTTAAACGCCTCCGGTAACTGCCGAATTTGAAACGGTCCAAGATATTCAGGCAGCGTCACCAAATTGTGCTCTTTGAGAAAATTAATCATCTCGGCCTCACGACTCTCGTACGCTTTTAAGAACGACTCCTGATCGGGTGGAATGTTTGGTGCCCGTTTGGGATCGGGATCGGCGAGCTTCGGATCGGGCAGGAGTGCTTCGAGCGCACGGTAACGTGCCAGCTCTGCGCGCCCGACCATCTCCACCTCCGAGGCATTCAGCGGAAGGAGCAGAACATGCTTGAGATAGTAGTTGTAATTTGCTTCGCCCATCGGCGTGAAATCCACCATTTTTGGAATACGTTTCTCCAGTTCGTCGGCGTAGGCGTGCAGAGCTGCGAGCGCCGCGTCGCGCGCTTTCACTAACTCCTCATGCTCGTTAGGCGACAGATCCAGGTCCAGCGCCATCAGGCTGTTGTTCAAAAGCGGATCAATCGAGCGGGCGGACTGAATCGCGAGCTGCGCGTAAAGTTTCACCGGGTTTTGCAAATTGCTCAGGCCCTGCTTCAACAGCGCCGGCATCTGCTTGAGACGCGCAGTGGCCGCGAGCGCGCGTTTCCGCGGCGTGTCGTATTCCTTCTTTAGCAGCGAGAAAATGGCGCTGGTGCATTCGCCCGTGTAAACCTGCGGATTTGTGAACTCGAATTTCAGGATGCGATCGCCGAACGCAACGTTCTCCAATTGCGCTTTGAAAAGAATCCAATCGATGCGCTCGTTTTTCGGCCAGTTATCTGTCTTGATGCCGCGCACCTTGTCCAATAGCGAATGCACATGCTGGGCGCGCTCCGCGATTTTAGCAGGCGAATAATCAGTCAGCCGATCGTCCCACGTATGAAGTCCAACCTCGCTGCTGCGGACCGGATAATTCTCATTCCGCCACGCGTAGTACTCGTCGGCGAGCTTGTGCAGCGTTGCAGGTGTCGCGCTCACGCTTTGTTTTTTGAAAGCATCGGCATTGATGCCTGGAGTCGACCTTGTGATCAACGCCTTGTTGGAGACATCCGGGTTACGTTGCGCCGGCGATTGCGCCAAGCTAAGGGTGCATGCGATTAAGCAAAGGGCGTAAATAATTACCGGCGGATTATTCAAACGCATGAGGCGAAGTGTAATAGCTGCTGGTGAAACGCAAAACGCAAACGCCTCGGTTCGTTATTAGCGCCATTTGCCGCGGCATGTTTATAGAACTCAACACGCACACAACCGATTAGCCCCTCTAGGGGCGACATGTTTTCTACCGTATGACATGCCGCTCCTAAAAGGAGCTTGGAAATTTTCTAGACGTCCATCTATAGACATGTCGTGCCTACGGCACTGCGGGATAGCCACGCTGCTACAAAAGCAAATAAAGGAGCGAATGATGCCGCTTCAGTCCCTCTCGTCGAGTTCGCGCAGCAATTGCTCCTTCAAATGTCGCCGCGCAGCCTTCTTGATGCCGCGACGCTCAGCGGCTACCTCTTGCTTCTCCGCCCGACGTTCGCGCCGCGTGCGCGGTTCCACGGACTGCGACACGTGCCGGACCTTGGGCCGGCGCGCGCCGATCTTTCGCTCTTTTGGTTTTGCGTACGGGTCCATGAGATTAGCGCCGATTATTTGCGATGAAGTTAACCGGAATCGCAGTCAGCTGATGAGTCACGGAAAAAACTGCTACGCCAGAAGAGATTTATCGTAGAGCAATCCCATCGTCGCGCTCCCCAGAAACCGCTGGGGACAGCGGACACTACCGCCCTGCTTTTCACTGCTTCATCATTCGTGTTTATTCGTGTCCATTCGTGGTTACAAAATGAAAACGCTTGGGATCATCGGCGGGCTTGGGCCGGAGAGCACATTGGACTATTACCAAAGGATAATCGCACTTTTTCGCGAACGCACCGGCAACAGGGATTATCCGGAATTTGTCATCGTTAGCGTCGATCTCAGAAAGGGACTCGATTTCATGGACGCAAACGACCTGAGCGGCATGGCGAATTACTTGCTTGAAGGCATCGACAAACTCGCGCGATCGGGCGCGGGTTTCGGAATAATTTCCGCAAACACGCCTCACATCGTGTTCGACGAGGTTGCGCCGAAGTCACCGATTCCATTGATCAGCATTGTCGAGGCGACGTGCGCCGCAGCCAAAGCGCAAAACCTGAAACGGCTCGCGTTGTTTGGCACGCGCTACACGATGCGGGCAACCTTTTATCCAAAAGTTTTCGCGCGCGAAGGTATCGACCTGGTTGTGCCAAATGCAGACGACCAGGATTACATTCACGATAAGTACATGAACGAATTGGTGCCAGGAAAATTTCTGGCAGACACCCGCGCCGGCTTGCTAGCCATTGTCGATCGGATGAAAACTACGGACGATATCGGCGGAGTGATTCTCGCCGGAACAGAGTTACCGCTAATTCTTCGCGATCCGATCTACAACGGCATCCCGTTTCTCGACACAACAAAGATCCACGTCGAAGCCGCTGTCGATCAGATGTTGACTTAGAGCAACCACAAATGGACACGAATTGACACTAATTGTGACTGAAGCCGAATGACGAATGTCGAATGAATGCCGAAGCCCGAGTTCTGCACACGTTCAACGATTTAACATTTCAACCCGGCGAAGCCTAAACCTGGGCGGTGAAGGTTTCGAACCTCCGACCCTCTCGGTGTAAACGAGACGCTCTACCACTGAGCTAACCGCCCGGCTTCGCCGAGGCTACGGCGTGGCAAGCCCCGAATCGAAGAGAATGATAAGTGAGGGGTGAATCGTGATCAGTCAAGGCGAAGCATTTTCATCTCGAATCACCGTGGCGAGTGGCGCACTGAACTTGTTGATGAAATTCTTGTACTCAACCACACTTTGGCTGGCAGGTTCGCGCACGTGCAGAAACTTGTGCGAGCCGCTAAAGCAAAGGCGCCGTCGTGTTCGCGTTGCTACGAAACGCCGAAACAAGCAAGCGGCTATCGCTATCGCGCACTGCCAAGACGCGAGCGCACTAAGGGCGAATGACTTCGCACGAAGCGCACAAGCCGATGGTTAGGCGAAGAGCTCACCAACCCCAGTCCTGTAATCCACCATTGACCCTCATAGGGGCTTCCTCGATTGGCTAGTTGCAGCACTTTGTACTACGGGCGCGGTGGTGGCGTGGGGTGAAGCCGCGGTGTGGGAGGGGGCCGCAATGCTGGCAACACGATAACTGCTCCAGTCATTCCAGCAAAGCAGTGTGGGTCGCAGAAATACTGGTACATGCCCGGCTGTGTAAAAGTAAACTCATATACGAACCCTGCGTTGTTAACGATTCCAGCGTCACAGTTCATATTATTAGGCGAACAAAATTGCCCATCCGCGATGCAGTCCGTGCCACTGGTGACACTGTGATGATTACTCGCCCAGGTCCAGCGCACAGTGTCGCCCACACCGATGATGACCAGATCCGGCATAAAGGTGAGTTCGTTTCCTACCGGACCCACAGTCACATCGAAAATCTGGCTACCGACATCCCGTTTTCCACTTAATGCCTGGCGTCCGTACTGATCGACCATAAGGATCGCCCCAGTTGCGCGGTTTTCTGGTGCCGCATTATCACTGTTGTCGTTTCCGGATTCCGCGGTCCACGCGAAGGCTGTCAGAAGCAGCACCGCGAGCCGCCAAGTCTGTTTGCTTATATTTTGGTGTGCGATCATTTGATGTGCGACAACAATGGAGTGACCGTGCTCCTCCGCAACTAGAAATCATTGGCCGACAATATCTGAATCCCCTTTTCAGGCGTGTCTGAGAAGTTCATGCGGATTGCCGCGAGAAATGAGCTTCCCTGATTGGAGGATCAATACCTCCTGGCAGATTTCAGTCGCCTCAGCGGGATCGTCGTGAGTCACGTAGAGCATGGGAATACCGAACTCGTCATGCAATGAACGGAGCTGTTGGAGAATGGCTTCTTTTAATCTGGCGTCGAGAGCAGTCAGTGGTTCATCGAGGAGCAATAACTGCGGCGCGGACAACAACGCGCGCGCTATTACGATGCGCTGATTTTCACCTCGGGAAAGAGATCGGACATCGCGGTGCAGTAATGACGTGATCTCCAGAAATCCAGTAACGTGGTCAAAAGAGAGTGTGTCGCCTTTCGGCTTGCCTGCAGTTCCATAAAGAAGGTTTCGGCGAACAGAAAGATGCGGAAAGAGCGAATCGTCCTGTGGGACGTACCCGATTTTTCTGAGATGGACCGGCAACGAATAACCTTGCTCCGTATCGCTAATCGCCCCGAATGGCAGCACATCGGAAATCAGATCGACGCCGCGCTTATCTCTCGCGACTCTGCACCTTTGCCAGGTTCAAACAAAAGCTTGACATTCTGCGACACTTCATCCGAAAACCCGAACCTATGAAGAGATGCATCTTGTCTTTACTAGGTATCTTCGTTGCGATGGCGTTTCTCGCTTCTTGTCAGCAGGAGGGAACGACTGATACGACAGAACCTGCTACCGGGACAACCACGTATATGAATCGTCCTGAGCCGCCACGGGAAGCAAATCAAATTAGCTTTGATTCGTCTCGCTGAGTGAGTAATGCCACTCTTTGAAGTCGCCTTGTACTTGTGGTTTCTATCACGTTGCCAGCGTCAGCGTAAACCCGAATCACGGCATCGTGTGAGCGGCTGTAGAATTGCGCGTATCCGACTGCGTTGCTGGTCGCGTTCTTTTCGCCATACCAGAGCTGACGGAATGGTAGCACATTCGAAACGAGATCGGTGGCGCGTTTATCTTTGCGCAGTCTGACTTCGCAAACGTGTGCAGGAATCGTCGATGACACAGGCGGTGTCCAGTGCGGTCATCCGGCAATCAATTCCCATTCTAGCGCGATCCTATGAAGCGGGCGCGGCAGGTTGGGGCGCCGCCATGGTTTCATCATCAAGGGCAAGCGCATATCGTGTCCACGGCAATACGGTCCCCGGGACCTGCAAGGGGTCCCGCGGAGGTTGGGGGAGCGCCATGGTTTCGAACATGCTTTTCCGTTGATCCGCAGCCTGCGAGCATCAGCCCAACGGTCAATATCAGTATTGTTTTCATTTGTGCCGTCCTTGATTGTGGCCGCATCATCCACCATCCGGCAATCAAAAACGAGTTAGGGCTTCCAAAGAACGTACATGCAAAACACGTACACCGCGCCAAGCCGGTACGAACATAAAGCGATTCTAGCGCGATCCTCAGCGCGGGGCCCGACCCAATGGCAGCACATGGGAAATTGGATCAACGCCGCATTTATCTTTGGTAGGGCGATTTCGTAAGCGTGTGTAACGCTATTCCTTCTCAACGGACAGTTCGGTAGCCTTAATTAAAACGAAAACCTTATCGCCCTCCCTTGAGGTTCATTCGCTTAACTGAACCCGTTCTGATAATCGACTTTACATCTCCGGCAAGAGTCCGGATTACAAGTTCCGAGACTACGCTACCGGGGATAATTTTTTCAATCGTGCCCGCTAGTCGGTTTCGTATGCTCGTGCTCACGGTATTAGATCATCGCGTTTATCTTGAAATCGCCCTTGTGCTCGTGCGTCTCGATGACATTGCCTGCCCCATCGTAAACGGGGATCACGATTTTGGCGGCATTCCCTCGGGATTCGATAGACTTTCCATAAATCCTGAGTATAAAAAGACGATGCATATCCAATCCCGGTTCAGTTTAACGATTGTCGCGCTCGCGTTCGCGCTTGCGAGCGGGCTCCTAAAGAATGTCAGTGCGGACGAGCTAAAAGAAGCGAAGGTTACTCAAGTAGTGCAGGACGTTAAAGTAGTACCATCCGGTGCAGCGGCGCGACCGGTGGTGGTCAATGAGACTGTTCGCCAGGGCAACGCCGTTCAAACCGGGACCCAGTCCCGGAGCGAACTGACGTTTAGAGATCAAACGATCACGCGTTTGGGCGAGAAAACTATTTATAACGTGGGCGGCGGGCGAACGATCGAGCTGGGCAGCGGACAATTCTTGCTGTATGTGCCAAAGAAAGCCGGCGGTGCACAGGTCAAGATGGGTCCGGTCACTGCAGCAATCACTGGATAAATAAATTTCCTGTAACGCCAGCTTGTCCGTGCTCCCAAATACGTTCATCGCATTTAGGCGCGCGTGAAGTACTGGGAAATCATCGCCGACAATCTTAGCAAAGCCGGATGGAGTTGGGGCTGGGTCTCAGCTGTGGACCATGGAGGGCGAACGATCTGGATTGTTGACGCGCACCGCGAGGGAAAGCATTTCATCGTGCGCGCCGATGACATACTGCGCGTTCTTGGAGTTGGAAACAGCAACACGCGTTCGCGGTCAGTTGGATCTGACGCGTAACAAAATGCCTGACGGCGCGGCCCGTGGGGTTTCCAAGCGTCTGTCAGGCAAATGTTCCAACTAGTTAGTCTTCCAATCTTTGTTCGAATACGGGCTGCAGACTGCGCGTATAGGGTGACATACACTTACGCGATCGGTTGAGCCATTTCTTAGCACTCTTTGAAATCGCCCTTCTGGCGTCTGCGATTTCGGCGTACGGTCCACTCAGGGTTACGCTTGAGGAGCAGGTGGTCAGTCAAAATTGTGCTCTAGCAAATAGAAGCAACCGTCGAGCGATGCGATAATTTCGTCCATCCGGGATACACGAATTTCTCGCCTGAAACTGATGTTTCGTGCCGCGCTGTTCTGAAAGTCTTCGCTCTTCGTGACGCTGTTCGCGAAGCGTCCGGTCGACAAGTGTTCTGAAGTTATGTTCAACCCGATCTCTGGCGAGCAAATGACAAATCCAGTAATTCATTGTTGTAGCTCCGATAGCAATTCGCGTTGAACTCGATAGTTGGACGTGCCCTCCCAGCGAAGACTGAGCCATGCTGAACGAAGGACATCGCGCAGCTAAACTTTTTGCTTCGGCAAATCGCGGCGCGGCGGTCCAATATAGATTTGGCGCGGGCGGGCGATCTTTTGCTCCGGGTCGGTGATCATCTCCTGCCATTGCGCTAGCCAGCCCACTGTGCGCGGAATGGCGAACATCACTGGAAACATTGTCAGCGGCAAACCCATGGCCTGATAGATGATGCCTGAATAAAAATCGACGTTCGGATAAAGTTTGCGCGAGATGAAATATTCGTCTTCCAGCGCGATGCGTTCGAGCTCCAGCGCGATGTCGAGCAAACGATTGTGCCCGGTTACTTTGAACACGTCGTCCGCCACGCGTTTGATGATGCGCGCGCGGGGATCATAATTTTTGTAAACGCGATGCCCGAAACCCATCAGTTTGCCTTCGCCGTTTTTAACGCGTTGGATGAATTCGGGTATGTTGCGCGTGTTATCGATGCGCGAGAGCATTTTCAACACTTCTTCATTCGCACCGCCGTGTAAGGGTCCATAGAGCGCGGCAGCTGCGCCGGCCATTGCACTGTAGGGATCCACGCAGCTGGAACCGATCGCCCGCATGGCGTTGGTGCTGCAGTTCTGTTCGTGGTCCGCGTGCAAAATGAAAAGCACGTCGAGCGCGCGTTCGAGCGTCGGGTTTGGCGTATACTTGGCGTCTGTAATCTTGAACATCATGTGCAAAAAGTTGCCGGTGTAGCCCAGGTCATTAACGGGATAGATATAACGCAAGCCACGATTGTGGCGATAAGTGTACGCGGCGATGGTCGGCACCTTGGCGATGAGTCGTTTGATGTGCGCCAGCCGATTGTCCGCGTCACTGACGTTGTTGGCGTCGGGATAGAACGTTGACAGTGCCGCGACAGTGCTGATGAACATCCCCATGGGATGTGCGTCGTAACGGAACGCCTGCATCAGCGTCTTGATATTTTCGTGGACGAAGGTGTGATGCGTGATGTCGTAGGTCCACGCCGCCAATTGTTCCTCGTTAGGCACCTCGCCAAAAAGGATCAGATATGCGACTTCCAAAAAGTTGCTTCGCTCCGCGAGTTGCTCGACCGGATAGCCGCGGTACTCGAGAATTCCCTTGTCGCCGTCAATAAACGTGATCGCGCTTTTAGTGGACGCGGTGTTCATCAAAGCAGGGTCGTAGGTCATCAGCCCGAAATCGTCCGCGTCCGTTTTGATCTGGCGCAAGTCCATAGCGCGCACAGTCCCGTTCTCGATCGGCAACTTGTACGATTTGCCGGTGCGATCGTCCGTAATCGTTAAGCCTTGGTCAGACATATCGTCTCCCTCTCAAAGAAGTAATACCGTTGAACAAGGATGTCACAGTTTCAATTACGCCGCCTGTTGCTTGACGCCAATCGCTTTGATAAAGCTGATGTCGCCGCTGCGTTCGAGGCGGGCAACTTGTATTTTTGACAGGTCCTCCGTTTTCGCTTCGAGCCGCATATCTTCTTCCAGATCATGTTTCGAAATGTGTTCCCAGAGCATGTTTTCCCGCTGCAACCTGCCGTCTCGCACGAGAACCACGGGTTCTCCCTTAACCAGGATTCCGAAAGCATGTGAATAGAACGCGGCGATACCGATAAGCCGATGCAGGAGCACTAGAACGAATCCAGTGCCTAGCGTTGGCAAAAAAGCCTCTGATCCATTGATGGCGCGTGCAAGCATGGAGCCGATAATAACGATGAAAACAGCGTCGAACGCGGTTTTTTCGGCAAGCGAACGTTTACTGCCCAGTCTCACCATGATCAGTGTCGCGATGAAAACGATGACGCCGCGGACTGAAACTTGCATGAATGTTAAGTTTCGTGGTTCAGTGCCGATCCCAAGTAACGTGTG
>Ga0207697_10002165_pt1 | contig 10287 bp, 9 predicted proteins | sample KBSSwiS5withPhiX_FD_184293 | JGI IMG/M metagenome (GOLD analysis project Ga0207697, IMG submission 184293) | Switchgrass rhizosphere microbial communities from Kellogg Biological Station, Michigan, USA, with PhiX - S5 (SPAdes) (version 2) | ecosystem: Host-associated > Plants > Roots >... | reverse complement strand
TGGCCTGAAGTGTATACGCTCGCCCGACCGCATCGGTGTCTGCCGCGTGCGCATGGGCTTGCCAGAGCTGCACAGACGTGATCATAAGCAAAGCTGTGACCGACTGAGCACGCATGGGTCTAACGTGAATTAGACTGCAACCTGCAATCCATTTCTGCCTCCATCGAGGCAGTTTGCCGGCAAAGGCTGCAGGACGTCAACCGCGATTCTGACGCAAAATTGCGCCCGCAAAAATTCCGTAAAAAACTAACTGTCATATGAAATCACAGGGCGTTGGTGCCGATTCCCTATGGTTTTTTGAAGTTTGGGGCGAGACCCCACCAGACTCCTCAAATAAGAATCCCTTCTCGGCCTGATCCGCAACTAGACGTTACTCCCGCTCCACTTCAGTTTGTGCCGGACCACGCTAAAGAATGAGGCCTCGGGCAGCGACGCCAACGGCAGCGTTCTTTTCGCCTTGCGAATGGTAACGATCGATCCGCGCTCGACGTGGATCGGCTTGCGGCCGTCCAGCGTCAGATAGACCGGGTAATCAGGATCGCTCGCTTCGATTTCAATCGTCGATTCGTTTGCGACGATGATCGAGCGGTTCGTCAGCACATGCGGGCAGATCGGCGTGATCACGAAAACGCCAGACTCCGGATCCAGAATGGGTCCACCGGCCGAGAGCGAGTACGCGGTGGAACCGGTGGGCGTCGCAACGATCAGACCGTCCGCATTGAATTCGGTGAGCGGTTCGCCGTTGATCCGGACGCACAATAGCACCAGGCGCGAAAGTTCGCCCCGGCTCAACACAGCGTCGTTTAGTGCGATCATTTTGGCGGTTTGTTTCTCACCGAGCTTTACCCGCGCTTCGAGAAGCGCCCGTTGACTAAAGTTGATCCGGTCTTTCGCGATGCATTCCACTGCCTCTCGATAGGTGGACGAACTCGCGCAGGTCAGGAAACCGAGAGAGCCCACATTGATGCCGAAGATTGGTTTGATGACCTCGCCGAGTTGCCCAACCACACGCAGAATTGTTCCGTCTCCTCCCGCAACCACCAGAAGATCCGCCCCCGCCCCCAATTCCGGCATCGAATGGCCCGATTTCTTTCCAGCGATGGCGGCCGTTTCTTTTTCAAGCAAGACCGAAATCGAAAAACGACCGAATTCCCGAACGATGGCGTTGACCAGATCGGCAATATCCGGCTTACCTGTGTGCGCGATTAATCCAATCGTTTTTGGAGGCATGCGAAGAATTCCTGGTTTCCGTCCGCGCCTTTAATACCGGACGGAACGATTCCGGTGACCACATGACCGAGACTGGTCACAAATGCAACGATCTTGTCTTGCGCTTTCTGCTGCAACGCCGGATCGCGGATGACTCCGCCTCTCCCAACATCTGCGCGTTGCAATTCGAATTGCGGTTTGATCAGCGCGAGAATCACGCCACTTGCAATTATCAAGTCGAACGCGTTCGGCAAGATTAGAGTCAGCGAAATGAAGGAGACGTCGATCACGCAAACATCAACAAGTTCCGGAATATGCTCGCGAGAGAGAAAGCGCGCATTCAATTTTTCGAGAACGACGACACGCGGATCGTTCCGAAGTTTCCAGTCTAATTGGCCATGGCCGACGTCGACGGCGTAAACCTTTGCCGCGCCGCGCTGTAGCAGGCAATCGGTAAAACCGCCCGTGGACGCGCCGATATCCAGCGCAATCTTTCCAGGCACATCGATCCTAAAGTGATCGAGAGCGCCTTCCAACTTCAACGCGCCCCGCCCCACATATTTTTGGGTCGGTTTAACCACGATCGCCGCGTCCGCCTCGAGAAGCTGAGATGGTTTTGCGGCAGTTCGCGTCCCGATCTTGATTTCGCCGGCCATCACCGCCCGTTGCGCTTGCTCACGACTTCCAAACAGCCCTTTCGAGACCAAAAGCTGATCAAGGCGCAATTTTTTCGACATGGACATTGCGACGCCTGTTCGGCGCGCCCGGCCTGCCTCCCCCGCGGACAGGCTCCGCCGTGGCAGGCGGTCGGTTCCTGCCAGACGTGCGACCCAAACCATCGTGATCGACGTACGAAGCGCTGTTATGGCTTGCGTCAATTGATCGATGGTTATGCACAACGGCGGCATTAATACGACGACATTTCTGATCGGCCTGGTGAGTAGTCCGTGGCGGCGAGCTTCGATACAGACCTCTGCGGCAAACCCTGGTTCGCCCTCATCCAACTCAATTCCCGCAATAAACCCGCACTGCCTGACTCCTACGACACCCGGAACTTCCCTCAGGCTGGCGAATCCCCCCGACAGATGCTGGATTTTTGGCTGTAAAGCTTCCAAGACCGCCTCGGTTTCAAAGATCTCCAGGCTCGCCTTGGCCGCCGCGCAGCCAAGCGCGTTCCCCGTGTAGCTGTGTCCATAAGCAAGTGCCTTACCGTCAGCTACGGAACCGTCGAAAGCGGCGAATAGTTTTTCTGAAACTAACGTGATAGCAAGCGGAAGGTAGCCCCCGCTCAAGCCTTTACCCAAAACAACCATATCCGGAACTACGGCTTCGTGTTCGATCGCAAACATCCGGCCAGTTCGGCCAAAGCCGGTCATAACCTCATCAGCGATCAGGAGGGTTTCGGTGCGATCGCACCATTCTCTGACAGCCCGCAAGGTGCCCGCGGGCCAAAGGCGCATGCCGGCAGCTCCTTGAATGACCGGCTCAATCACAACCGCGGCAATCTTGGCCGCGTCAGTCGCCGAAAGCTGGTCCAGCGCCTGCACTGATGGAACGTGAAGGGCCGGAAAATTCCAGTGCGAACGTCCAGACCGGAACATGGCCGTCGCGCCCAGGCTGGCCGCGCCTGCCGTATCGCCGTGATAACCGTTCTCGAATGCGATAAACTGACGCTTTCTCGAGCGCCGCAGCCGCCAATACTGATCGGCGATCCTCAGGGCAACCTCGATTCCGGTCGAACCGTCGTCGGAGAAAAAGACCCGGCTCAATGAGTCCTTCGGGAAAAGCTCGACGATTGCAGTCGCAAGCTCAATCGCGGCCGGGTTCGTAAACCCCAGAAAAGAGGTGTGCGCCACGCGATCGAGCTGCCGGCGGATTGCCGCATTGATGTGCGGATGATTGTGGCCGTGAATGTTCGTCCAGATCGACGAATTGCCATCGATGTATTCGCGGCCCTGGCTGTCGCGCAGAAGCGCACCGTTGCCCTCGACCAAAACCAGGGGCTCATTCCCCGGAGCACACCATTCGGGCATATTAGTGAACGGATGCCAGACGAACCGCTTGTCCGCGTCGAGCAACGCCTGGGTGTTCCACTCCGTCATGGCACGTCAATCCCGGATTAGTTTCTCAATGCACAAAACCGCGCCGTAGCTTCAGCGAAGGCGGGTCCCAATGGATCAATTGATCTGTGTTCCACTCAGTCATGAGCGTCTTGCATCTCGATGAGTTTGTTTACCGAGGCAACGTCTTCAATCGACGCACGGCGGCGTTGATATTTTCGCGCAATGATCTCTTTCAAGTGCAATAGATCCTGAAGAGGTGGAGAATCGTAATAGATCCAATCGGTTTCACCGGAAACTTTCGATTGCAACCGCCACGCCCCGCCGAATTTCGTTGCGCGCACTTCGCGCTTTTTCCCATGTTGATCTTTCTCCGTCCATATGTGTTGACTCGGCATCGCGGTAAAACATTACATTAGCAGGCTTGAAAGACGCAGCTAGACTGGCGGCTTATTTTGCCGCGATCATCCTCACAGCGGCCTTTGTCGCGCCCATTCTTTATTGGGCAACGCAGTGGTTTGTGGCGCATGGCTTGTTTTCCTTCCTCGCAGGATACGATTTCGAAACGTTCTTTCATCGGGCGCTCCTGATTGCTGCCCTGGGTTTACTCTGGCCGTTTCTTCGCGTCACCAACGTGCGAAGCATGGCTGATTTGCGTCTTGCTCCCAATTCTGCCTGGGGCCGGGATGTCTTCGCGGGCATTCTTCTCTCGGCAATTCCCCTGCTCTGCTGTGGCGCATTGCTCATTGCGCTCGATGTTTACTCATTTCGGCACAGCTTTGCCTGGGCGCGATTTGGCAAAATACTTGCCGCTTCGGTAACGGTTCCGTTCATTGAAGAAGCATTCTTTCGCGGGATCGTTCTGGGCGTTTTGCTAAGAACGGGCCGCCAGTACATGTCGATCCTGGCAACCTCCGCGATCTTTTCCGTTATTCATTTTCTAAAGGCCCCGGAGCGAACATCCGCGACCGTAACATGGACCTCGGGCTTGAATTCCATTGCCCATTCATTTGAACAGTTTGGCGATGCGACAATGCTGATCTCTGCGTTCGCGACGCTATTTCTGATTGGCTGGATTCTGGCTGATGCACGGGTGCTTACTCGCTCATTATGGTTGCCGATTGGGCTGCATGCCGGATGGATATTTGGCAACGGCACTTTTAGCCGGGTAGCGCGCCAGGAAATGCTTATTCTCCCCTGGTTGGGAAAGAATCTGCTCGTGGGAATTGTCCCCCTCGGCGTAGCCTGTTTGACGTGGATGTTAATGCGAATCTGGTTGAAATATGATCGCGCTTCCAAAGTTTGATGGATTGGGTGCAATCGCATCGCTGCTCTATCCACCGGTTTGCGCAATCTGTGGCGCAAATGTTCGAGCCGGCGAGCATCTCTGTGATCAGTGCGAAGCAAAGGTCATCCGGATTGTTGCGCCATTTTGCCAGAAATGCTCCGAGCCATTCGAAGGCGCGATTACCGGTGAATTCACTTGCGCGAATTGCGCCCATCGCACCATTCACTTCGACGCAGCCGTTGCCGCCTATCGCAGTCGCGGGATTGTTCGCCAGATTATTCACGACTTTAAGTACGGTCGCCAGATTCATCTGCGTCAGCCCGTGGCGCGCTGGCTCCGCGCTGCGTTGGACGACGAACGGCTGCGTGATTGCCGGTTCGACCTTATCGTCCCGGTGCCGCTGCATCCGACCCGACAACGAGAACGCGGCTTTAACCAGGCCGGCTTGCTTGCGGAGCTATTAAGTGCGCAGGTATCAATTCAATCTAAGCCGGCGCTCGAGCGTATCCGATACACGACGACACAAACCGCGCTCGATCGCTCCGAGCGCATGGAAAATTTGCATAATGCGTTTCGTTTACGAAAAAAGACGGACGTGCGAGGTTTACGAGTGTTGTTGATCGACGACGTCCTGACAACTGGCTCGACGCTGAGTGAGTGCGCGCGTATTTTGAAACGCGCCGGCGCCATTTCTGTTCATGCGGCCACGGCCGCGCGGGCATAATTCCCATGGCCATTTTCAAGAAACCAGCAATCAAGGCGCAGAATCGCAAGAAGCGCGACATCCCGCATGGTCTTTTCCAGAAATGTCCCGGCTGCTCGGAGGTCGTCCCCGAAATCGAGCTCGCCCAAAACCAGCGCGTCTGTCCGCGCTGCGATTATCATTTTGCCCAATCAGCCCGGGAGTGGCTCGAAAATCTGCTCGACCCAGACAGTTTTGTAGAAATGGATGCTGACCTGAAGTCGGTAGATGTGTTGCGCTTTCAAGGAATGGCCAGCTACAAAGATCGCCTTAAGAAATATCAGGAAAGCACCGGACTCCACGATGCCGTGATTAGCGGGTACGGAATTCTTGATGGCTACAAAGTCGCAATCGCGGCGATGGATTTCGGCTTTCTCGCTGCGACGATGGGATCGGTCGTTGGTGAGAGAATTACGCGCACGATTGAATATGGAACTGCTGAGCGCTGCGCCGTCATTATCATTGCTGCCTCCGGAGGCGCTCGCTTGTACGAAGGAATGTTGAGCTTGATGCAAATGGCTAAAACAAGCGGCGCACTCGCCCGCCATGCAGAAGAGCGACTTCCGTACATTTCTGTTTTGACAAATCCGACTACCGCTGGCGTCATGGCCAGCTTCGCTTCGTTAGGGGACGTTATTATCGCTGAGCCGAAGAGCATGATCGGCTTCGCCGGGCCCCGCGTGATTAAGGAAACAACGCACCAGGATTTGCCGGAAAGATTTCAGACCGCCGAGTTCCTTCAGGAACACGGTTTGATCGATATGATCGTTCACCGGAAAAAAATGCGCGAGCAGCTCGGCCAATTGCTCAGTTACTTCGCGGTCGCGCCGTGAACGTGGTCCCCCGAAAGCTTTCGGGAGAAGTGCCGCGACCTTCCCTATCATACAAACAAGCACTCGTCTGGCTCTACAGCCTGCAACGCTTTGGGATCAAGCTGGGACTGGAGAATACCGAGCGGCTCCTCAGGGAGCTCCACATCAGTCTGGGGAGCGCACGCGCCTCGCGTGCTGTCTCCGGCGCCTCGCCGGAAACTTCTGCCGCTGCCAAAATTATCCACGTCGCCGGGACGAATGGCAAAGGCTCCGTTTGTGCCATGATCGATTCGATCTTGCGCGCACAAGGATATCGCACCGGTCTGTTCACATCCCCTCACCTTGTCACGTTTCGTGAACGCATTCGCGTGAACGGCGAAATGGTTTCGGAGGATGTGGTCGCCAACGGGCTGATGACGATTCGCAATCTGATCGCCGATTGGGACCCGCATCCGACATTTTTTGAAGTGACGACGGCACTGGCGCTGAAATGTTTTTCTGAAGCCAGCAGCGATGTGGTCATCCTTGAGACGGGTCTGGGCGGCAGGCTCGACGCCACTAACGCTGTTCAATCGGATGTCTCAGTCATTACGCCAATCGACTTCGACCATGAAAAATGGCTGGGAAACACGCTCGCTGAAATCGCAAGTGAAAAAGCGGGAATTATTAAGCCACAGGTTCCCGTTGTTTCTGCTCCGCAGCGACCGGAAGCCGAAAAGGTCCTTCGCGTGCGGGCGAGCGAGTGCGGTGCGCCGCTGGAATTTGTAACCGGGGCCTATGAGCAGACGGCGATCGCGCTTGCGGGATCCTACCAAAAGCAGAATGCCGCGCTGGCAATTGCGGCATTGCGCGCAGCTAAGGTGGACATCAGTGACGAGTCGGTAGTCCACGGACTTGCGAGAGCCAAATTTCCCGCGCGTTTTCAATACTGGGACGAACACACAATCATCGATGGCGCACATAATCCTGCTGCGGCGCGCGCGCTCGCCGAAACGTGGCGCGAAAATTTTGGCGATCAGAAGGCAACGCTTATACTCGCGGTCCTTTCGGATAAAGATTTGCGCGGCATCTGCGACGCGCTCGCGCCAATTGCTAATTCGCTTCTTCTTCCCAAGATTCGTAGTGAACGCGCAGCCGCCCCAGAAGAGTTAGCAAAAGTCATATCCACCTTGACTCCATCACTCCCCTACTGCATCACTCCAAGTCTTGGTGAAGCCCTCACTCTGGCGCACGCGAAGCCGAATCCGATTTTGATTACAGGCTCACTCCATTTTGCCGGCGAAATTCTCGCGCATCTGCGCGGTGAACCCGCCGCGTTCGAAGAATGCGCTCAGTGATCGGCGTCTCATAGAGACGCCCTACAAGTCCCGACGAATTGTAGGGCGTTTGTGTCAAACGCCGTTGTCGATCTCAATCCGCGGGAACAGCGGCACCGGTTTCCCGACGATATGTCCGTCCGGTAACCCTCCCCACTCCGCATCTTTGAGCGAAAATCGTTCTTCTTTTCCGCTCAATTCCTTTTTCCAATTCAGTTGATCGAAGATCCCGTGCGCCGCTTTCGGCAGAACCGGCGAAATCAAAATCGCGATAATGCGAAGTGACTCCGCAACAACGTAGAGCAGATCAAGTAGTTCTTCTCTTTTAGCTTTAATTTGCGTGGCCTTTGCGAGAGCCCATGGCTTCCTGTCCTCAATGAGCCAATTGAACGCCGCCACGATAATTCGGAGAACCGCCAAAGCGGATTCTAGATGATAGGACTCGTAGCCACTCGTTACATTATCTTTCCACTTGTCACGTGCCTCCCAGTTCTGTTGGTAGTCGTTGAATAGCTTGGAAGCTCTGTTGGTCCAAAGAGTACCGTTGCAGAATCGACCGGTCATCTGAAGCGTACGATTTAGAAGATTACCCATCGAATTGGCTAGCGCGTCGTTGTAAGCACTGAGAACTCGTTCTTCCGAAAAGTCTGCATCTTTCCCGGTCGCGATGTCGCTCATCAAATAATAGCGAAGTGCTTCAGCCCCGTATTTATCGATGAGCACGAATGGATCGATGATGTTGCCGGCGCTCTTGCTCATCTTCGCCCCGCGGAGATTCCACCAGCCGTGCACCAGCAACTGCGGCATTTGGTCGTCCGGAAATCCGATCGCGTGCAGCATGATGAGCCAATAAATGCCGTGCGCCGGAACGAGAATGTCTTTGCCAATGATTTGTAACGCGGGCCATTTGTCGCGGAAAGTTGCTGGTTGAGAGTTGTAGGGGAAGCTGTCAGCTTCCCCTACAGTGTAGCCGGCGAAGCTGATGTAATTCGTGAGCGCGTCGAACCAAACATAAGTGACGAAATTGTTGTCGAACGGTAGTTCGATTCCCCAGTCAAGCCGTGATTTGGGACGCGAGATGCAGAGATCGCCGCTTAGTTTCTCGACTGCGTTGCGTAATTCTGTCTGGCGAAAATCAGGAATGACTGCGTCTACTCGATTGTCGAGATACCGAAACAGCCAATCTTTGTGCTGACTTAGTTTGAAATAGTAATTTTCCTCTTCGCGAAACTCGATCTCGCCCCACTGTGGACCGAATTGGCCGTCGGGGCCGCGTTCTTTGTCAGTTAAGAATTGTTCCTGACGAACTGAGTAGTAGCCGGACTGTTTGTCCTTGTAGATTTGGCCTTCATCGAAGAGCCGCTGCAGAATGCCTTGAACGACTTTCTTGTGCCGATCACTCGTTGTCTCTGCCCATTCATCGTATCGGACATCCAGCTTCTTCCACAAATCGATGAACTTTTGAGTGATGCCTTTAACGAATTCGGCCGGCGGCACGCCTGCTTTCGCTGCCGACTGTTGGACCTTCTGGCCGTGTTGATCCACGCCGGTTAAAAAGAAAACTTTTTCGCCCTTGAGCCGGTGATAGCGCGCGAGCACATCGGCCAGCACCTTTTCGTAAGCGTGCCCGATGTGCGGCGGCGAATTGGTGTAATCGATTGCCGTGGTGATGGAGAATGTCTTCGGCACGAAGTCAAGCTGCCGGACGAATCGTTGTAGGGCAAGCGCCTCGCTTGCCATTCGTACGCCTCGGCAGGCGGCGCGCCTGCCCTACAATCCTAATCAGCGGCGGTTAACGGCCGCAGCGGGTTTACGAGGCCCGTACTCTTTTCCAAACGCCGCCTTCTTCTTTCCAGTTGTAAAGCGGCTTGCCGTTGATCTTGTGAACAGAAGTTTCTGTGACTCTCATGCTGCCCGGCTGTCCGGCCATAAAGAAATCAATGTCATAGATTGTGCCGTTGACAGCTTTCATGTCGACACAAGCGAAGTATTTGCCGCCGCCGAGACTGGAGAGCCGGTCATCATGGACTTTGACCAGATTGAGCGCGAGATCCTTGTTCTGATATTTGACGTGAAACTTTCTGTCACTCGCTTTTTTGATGTCGTTTGCGATGTGTCTCTTAATTCCGTTGGAGATATCAGCGTTGTTCAATTCGCTCGTCTGCATGCTGTTCTGCTGGGCTCTTGATGTTGTCTGTGGGAATTGTTGCAGTTGCGATTGCTGCGCTGGGCCTGGATGATCTCCGGCAGCGAGGAGCGGCGTAGCCGGTGTGAGAAAAAAAGAAACCGAAACGGCGATGGTAAGTCGTGTATTCATAAGCGAATTTAAGATTCCAATTGGTCTATCGAGAGGCGCCAGGCATCTTATCGTGCCGCTTACGCTGTTGGGAAGCGAAATTCACAGCTTCATCGATCGCAGCCGGAGCGCGTTAGCGATGACCGAGACGGAGCTGAAGCTCATCGCAGCGCCCGCGATCATCGGACTGAGGAGGATACCAAAGAACGGATACAAGGCGCCGGCAGCGATCGGGACGCCGAGCGCGTTGTAGATAAACGCGAAGAACAGATTTTGCCGGATATTTCGCATAACGGCGCGGCTGGCATGCATCGCTTTGACAATTCCGATCAGGTCGCCTTTCACGAGTGTGATGCCAGCGCTCTCGATTGCCACATCGGTTCCCGTGCCCATGGCGATTCCGACATCGGCGGCGGCCAGGGCAGGCGCATCGTTGATCCCATCTCCAGCCATCGCGACGATGGCGCCTTTTGATTGCAATTTCTTTACGATGTCGATCTTTTCATCTGGCATGACTTCGGCGCTGAACTCGTCGATGCCCAATTCGCGCGCAACAGATTCGGC
>Ga0207697_10002164_pt1 | contig 10289 bp, 9 predicted proteins | sample KBSSwiS5withPhiX_FD_184293 | JGI IMG/M metagenome (GOLD analysis project Ga0207697, IMG submission 184293) | Switchgrass rhizosphere microbial communities from Kellogg Biological Station, Michigan, USA, with PhiX - S5 (SPAdes) (version 2) | ecosystem: Host-associated > Plants > Roots >... | reverse complement strand
AACGATTACAAGGCGTTCCTGAGTTCCCATTTGGGCGAAGACGAATTTCACCGCGGCGAAATTTACGACATCGATGGGAATCTCGTCGGTGAACATGACGGAATCGAACTGTTCACGATCGGACAGCGCAAAGGGCTGCCTGGCGGTTCGCCGCGTCCGCGTTATGTCGTCGATCTCGATCCGTTAACAAATCGCGTCATCGTCGGCGATGCCGGCGATCTGGTTTGCGAGGAGTTCGAGATCGATCGTGTGAACTGGCACACTGTAGCCGGGGGCGTTGACCCCGGCAGCGGAATCGCGGCGAAGGAAGCCGGGGTCAACGCCCCCGGCTACAACGGAGAATTCGAAGCCACGGTCAAGATCCGCTATAATCATCCGGGTACGGTTGCGACAATTACGCCACTGGAAAATGATCGCGCACATGTGCGACTGCACGACCCGCAGCGCGCGGTAACGCCCGGACAAGCTGCGGTCATCTACGGCGGTGACGCCGTGCTTGGCGGTGGTTGGATTTGCCGGAACATTGCAGCGCGTCATCCTGAGCCCCGAACGTTTTCGGGATCGAAGGAGTCCGCGATGGTACGCTAGGTAACGCAACGGGGTTCCTCGACTTCGCTCGGAATGACAGTTCTCGCGTAACAAAATGTCTGAAAGAATCCTGCTCGCTTTAAGCACGTTTCCAGACGCGGAAATCGCGCGGCGGATTTCAAATCAGCTGGTGAGCGAACGCTTCGCAGCGTGCGCGAATATTTTCCCGTCCGTCGAATCGATTTACCGGTGGAAGGAAAAAATCGAGTCGGGAAACGAAACGCTCGTCTTTTTCAAAGTCAGCGAAAACCGGCAATCAACGTTTCAAAACAAGCTGCGATCGCTTCATCCTTACGATGTCCCGGAGATCATTTTCGTTCCAGTCGTAGGCGGACTGCCGGAATACCTGCAGTGGGTCAGCAAAAACTGCGGTCAGGCGTGCTGACGTTTCCTGCCAGCCAGGTAAATCGCGACGCCAATCGCGTTCGCGATTGCTGCAACCGCAATGATTTTCACGGCGAAACTGAACGGGCTCGGAACATCGATGATCGGAAAGATGGTGAAGAAAATCGCCGATAGCGCCACGGCAGCGCCGCAAATCGCAGCGATCCGCAACCAAATCGGAGCCCCTTTACGAATCGCGCCCGCGCCAAAGAGCGGAATCGCGAACAACATAGAGTAAACAATCCCGTAGAAAACATTCGAAGCGTTATCCACCAGTTGAAATGCTTCCTGAATGCCAGCACCGATCTGGCTGGCGATGGCAATGGTGAGCGTCAGGGCGCTGACGAAAATGACGGAGTTGATGGGCGTTCGGAACTTCGGATGCAGACGGGAGAACCAGGGAGGCAGCAGACAATCCCAGCCGGCGACCATTGGCAAACGTGAACTACCAGTGACGTGGACGCTCGTGGACGCGATCGTTTTCACGGTCATCAAGATAATGGCGATGGAGGCGATGGCGCTTGCGACTGGAAAGAAACGCAACCCGAGATTCAACGTTTGCGGTACCGGGCCAATGAGATCGATCGGTTTGTCGCCGACGAATGCGAGCACCGAACTGGTGCCGAGAATGAATGCCAGCGCGATCACCGGCGATGCGATAACGACCGAGCGACCGATGTCGCGCGCAGGGGAGCGCGTTTCGCCGGCGAGAATCGCGACGTATTCGAATCCGCTGAGGCCTCCGATGGCGAGTTTCGTGGAAATGTTGATGCAGTAAAATATGGACATGGTCGGCGCCGCGAGGACGAGTGGATGATACTCCTTCAAATCGCCGCGCATCAGTGCGATGAACGGCAGTGCGATGAGCACCGCATAGACTGCAAGCATGGTAAAGCCACCGATATTGTGCACCCATTTGCCTAACGAAAGGCCGCGCACGGCGATCCACCCGAGACCGGCGATCATTGCGCTGCTCACGAGTGAAACGCACCATTTGCTGTGCGGCATCCAGGCGGCGCTGTCGCCGATTGCGTACGAAATGTTTGTGGTTACGAACATTCCGCCCATTGCAATGACCATGATGGACAGCAGCCACAAATTCCAAGCCACCATGAAGCCGGCGAATTCGTTAAACGCGAGCTTAGCCCATTGGTAGATACCGCCCTCGAGCGGCATGACGCGGCTCAAGTAAATGACGACGACGGCTTGCGGAACGTAGAAAAGCAAAATTGCGAGCAACCAAAAGAAAAGATGCGCTTGTCCGAGTTTGGCGGCGGTGCCTACCCAGCTCGAGCCGACCACAAACAGAATTTGCGTCAGGACCAGATCGCGCAGTGCCAGCGGCTTTTTGAGGGCGGCGCTTTGTTGTTCAACATCGCGTTCTGCGCGATCCAGCGAAGTCTGCATCGTTCAGGCGGTAGACTGAAAGTCATTCCGAGCGAAAGTCGAGGCTGTAACGCAGCCGCGAAAGCATTCGGGGCGAGGCCAGGCTTTCCATTCCGTAGCGATACCGATTGGTTCCGTCGCGGGATCCTTCGACCCCGAAAGCTTTCGGGGCTCAGGATGACGGTTACGCTTTACCGCTTCAACACTTCAACGGTTCAACCGTTTTAATGTTCCTCTGCCGATCTCTTCGGTGGCGCTGGTTCGTTGCGAAATTCGCGATGCCGGATTTTGCCGCCGGCGTACGCAATGTACCCACCGGTTCCCAACGTCACTGCGGCGAGAAAAATTACGGCGATGACGAGTGGTGCGGAAGACTTTGGCCATTTTATCGGCACTGCGATTGCGATAGCACTCAAGACCGCGAGCGCGTAAAAGATCCAGATCAGGTCCTCCGCACGATCTTGATGTTCATCGAGCCAACGTTCTCCATCTTCATCAGTCATCGACAGAACGCGATCGTATCCCTGCTGACCAAATTCATAAACTGGCCATGCGGAAAGCGAGCTGATGAGTACCAGCACTAATGTGGTGATCTGAGCGCGGCGGCTCTTGGAAAAAAAAGCGATGAGCAATCCAATCCAAGCGATGAGCAAGCCGTAAATCGGCAACGGATTGAGCAGCACGTGAACATACTCCGGCTGCTGCAAACCACGAAACATCGAATCGATCACAATTTGCCTTCCGCCTGAGTTTTTAAGAGTTGTGCGGTAGCCTTTGCTTTTTCCGGCGGCACGTATTTTTGCCAACCAAGGATCGTGTAATGCCACCATTCAGTGCGTAAGCCGCAAAAACCAGCCTTGTGCATAGCGTACCGCAACAAGCGCAGGTTTGAGCGGATTTCGAGAGACGAACCCATATAAGGCAACATTGCGGCGGGCGTAAAATCGTCAAAATCCGTTGGCATGCGGACGTCGCGAGTCCGTGAGTCGATCAGGGTGGCGTCGACGGCGATACCCCAACTATGCAGCGAGCCGGCGCCGATGTCGGGATTGGCCACGTAATCATCGTTGTGTGATGCCTGCCAGAGCATGGCTTGCACTGCTGCCGGCCGATACGCATCCCAAATTTTGAGGCCATATTGGTAACGCCGCAGAATGCTCTGTGCCACAGCTAAACCTGAAGCGATTTCGGGACGAGCAAGTGCGTGTGTTCCACGGGGATAAAGCGAATGTCGAAGGAAATTACGCCGGCCGGCATAGCGTAACTCGACCGTAATCGTCGGATCAACGGAGCGAACATCTACCAAAATTGCCTGAGCATTTGCTTCCAACGAGGTCAGCGCCATCGCGATTGCACCAAACCGGCATATGTAAGCGTTGAACTTTTGCATTTGCCTTGTTCGATCAATACGCTGTTACTGCTGCGGGAGCCTCCACTTTTGCCAGGCGTTCGAGCAGAAGACGTGCACTGTCTTCAGGCATCGTGAAACGTAACTCGAGATTGGAGCTGCCCTGCGTTTGAATCTCTGGGGGCTGCGAGTAAAGCAACAGCGGCGAGTCAGGCAGTCGAAGCCATTGGTCCGGTTTGCTGCGCAAATCGCGCGCGACGTCGGGGGCACTTTTTGGAGCATTCACCTTGATGAGAATTCTGGCTTTTACCGGATTTTGCAGGTTCACTGCAAGGCCGATCAGTTGCGAAATATCAATTAATTCACGCGAAAAGATGGGACGGAAAACGCGAGACAGATCCGGTGGATCACGGGATATGAGCCGCAGCGCGCTCTCGTGATCGAGAGCCTGGAAACGATCGAACAGCTGCCCGGTGATTTTCAGGTCCGGCTTCATTCCCAACCGCACGAGAACCAGCTCATCCACTTGTGCTGGCCCGCCAACGGCGAGCGTTGCCGGTCCGACGCGGGCGAGCGCAAACTCCGGCTGGACGACTGTACCTCCTGGCGCGCCGGAGCTTTGCGGAGGCGGCTCGGCGGAGCTGGACTGCCGCTCCCAAACGGGCAAACCGTTGATCGAGCGCCTTCGGAAATTCCTGTCGTCAGCGACGGTACGAATCACCCTGGCTAGGCCGCGACGGCTTTGGACGAGGTTGAACTCTTTGGTCTCGCCGGTCTCGTCCGTCGTGAGCGCGCGGGTGATGCGCGCTGCATCGCGAGATAGGTTCAACCCCGGAAGGGAAGCGGCGGTGCCGATCAATCCCGGCCAGAGTTTGGGTTCCGCGTCTCGCCAGCGTTTTGCGAGGTTCGCGCGTTCGAATTGATCCGCGTTAATCGACAGGATGGTATCGGTTTCCTGCGGGAGCCATTCGCGTCCGCGCGGCGATTGGAAAACAACGAGCAACGTGATCGCCAGCAGAACCAGAACCGAAAACGCGCTGAAGTAGAACTTTCGTAGCTCCTGTTTATCGATCTGGCTGGAGAGCTGGGCCAGCTCTGCCTGATGCTTTAGCTGCAGATCCACCGCCGCTCTGCGACGGTGAGCCTCCTCCAGCAGATGCGGCGCATTCGGCGGAGCAACGCCCTTTTCAGACAAATGCCGGCCGATGCTCAAATACGCCGGATTCTTTCTTTCTTCGACGGTCTGATGCCGCGTCCGTGCCTCGCGCGCTGCTTGTTGTTGGGTCCGAATACTCTCAGCCAGTTTGCGGTCGCGCGCTTCAAACTCGCTCCGCGTGCGGGCCACGTTTTTTTCCACGGCGGCAAGTTCGGACTCAGTGGTGTTCAACTTTTCCTTTGCCATGCGCACCGCGTCGGCGCTGCCCATGCGTGCCCGCACGAGTTCGGCGCGTTCGTCCGGAAGGCGCGCCCGCTTTGCCATAATTCCGGCAGAGAGCGCTTCGAGGTCGGGAGGCGCGGGATCAAGCGCGTGCAGATCGGAAAGTTGTTTCAAAAGATCGCGATCGGCAGCTTCGCTCTCCTGAATGCGCCGCTCCACGCCTGCCATCTCTCGCTCGCACACCTCCGCAGTGCTCTTCGCCTGATTACGATTGTGAAGGAGAGGCTTTTTCTCTGCTTCGAGTTTCGCAATTGCGCTCGCCTGCTCCCGCGCGATTTGGTGCCGTTCTTCTTCAATTCGTTTTATTCCTTCGTCAATCCGCGCGATCCGCAGCGCGACTTCTTTTTGCTCCTGTTCCAGTTTCTTTAGTGCAACGATCTCATTGCGCAGCTCGGGAAAATTTGCCGCCTGCGCGGTTCCCTCCCGCCCGAGGGTAATTTCACTTCTTTGCAGAAGACGCCGGTCGTGCCGGAGCGCTATGCGCGTTTTCTGGCGCTTGAGCTTTAAGGCTATTTCGCGAAAGCCTGTGCGAAAGAAGCTCACGAGGAAACGCTATCCGAAGCTGGAGTGGGAAAAAGATTTTTCGGCTTCATTCGGCCCATGTATCGCAGGAGTGGCATCGGACAGATGTGGCTATTCCTCAGGCGCTGCCAGCTTTGCCAGCACGCTGAAGTCCTCCAGCGTCGTCGTGTCTCCGGTGACCTTTGCACCGCTGGCAATTTCTTTGAGGAGCCGTCGCATGATTTTGCCACTGCGCGTCTTTGGGAGCGCTTCGGCAAAACGCACTTCATCGGGCTTTGCAATTGCGCCAATGTGCTTGCTGACGTGATCGCGTAGTTCCTCCTTCAGCCCGCGGCTGACCTCAATTCCGCTCTTCACTGTCACAAACGCGACGACCCCCTGACCCTTTAATTCATCCGGTCTGCCGACCACTGCCGCTTCTGCGACTCGCGGGTGGCTGACAAGCGCGCTCTCGATTTCTGACGTGCCGAGTCTGTGACCCGCCACGTTCAGAACATCATCAATGCGGCCGACGATCCAAGAATAACCGTCTTCATCGCGGCGCGCGCCGTCTCCTGTGAGATAATTGCCTTTGAATTCGCTCCAGTATTGCTGTCGATAGCGCGCATTATCGCCGTAGATCGTGCGCAACATTGAGGGCCAAGGCCGTCGAATAATCAATTTGCCGCCGATATTCGGTCCGACTTCCTGCCCCTTTGCGTCGACTACGGCCGGGTCGACGCCAAAGAACGGCAACGTAGCGCTTCCCGGTTTGGTTGGAATCGCCCCCGGAAGAGGAGTGATCATGATCGAGCCAGTCTCGGTTTGCCACCACGTATCGACTATAGGACAACGTCCGCCGCCAATCGTTTTGGAGTACCACATCCAGGCTTCCGGATTGATCGGTTCGCCAACTGTGCCTAGCAACCGCAGCGATGAGAGATCGTGTTTCCTGACCCAATCATCGCCCCAACGGATGAATGCGCGGATCGCGGTCGGGGCCGTATAAAGAATGTTGACCCGATACTCTTCAATGATCCTCCAAAACCGATCAGGCTCTGGCCAATTCGGTGCGCCCTCGTACATGACAACGGTTGCGCCATTCGCGAGCGGACCGTAGACGACGTAACTGTGCCCTGTGACCCATCCCACATCGGCTGTGCACCAAAAGATATCCTCATCGCGGATGTCGAAGACGTACTTGGTGGTGCAATAAACATTTACGAGGTAGCCGCCGGTGGTGTGCAGGATTCCTTTGGGTTTGCCGGTCGATCCGCTCGTGTAGAGGAGATAGAGCGGATGCTCGCTGTCGTGCGGCGCGGGCGGGCAGTTTGCATCCACGTATTCAAGTTCTCGATGCCACCAAACATCGCGGCCTTCCTCCATGTGGATGTCGTTTCCCGCGCGGCGAAAAACGATCACGCGCCGGACGGAAGTGCCAACGCGGAGCGCGTCATCCACATTTTTCTTTAGCGGCACAATTCCGCCGCGACGATAGGAGCCATCAGCAGTGATGAGAGCGATCGCGCCGCTGTCGTTGATCCGGTCGCGGATACTGTCGGCGCTGAAGCCGCCGAAAACCACGGAATGCACCGCGCCAATTCGCGCGCAAGCCAGCATCGCAATCGCTGCCTCGGGAATGTTCGGGAGATAAATGATGACTCGATCGCCTTTTTTGATGTTGTTGCGTTTGAGCACATTTGCGAACCGGCAGACTTCGCGATGCAACTGCTGATAGGTGAGCGTGCGTTTGTCGCCGGGTTCGCCTTCCCAAATTATTGCGGCCTTGTTTCGACGCGACCCTGCGAGGTGCCGGTCCAGACAATTTTCCGAAACGTTGAGTTTGCCGCCTAGGAACCATTTAGCGAACGGCGGCTTCCATTCGAGGACCTTCTTCCACGGCGCACGCCAGACCAGCTCCTTCGCTTCGCGCGTCCAGAACTTGGCAGGCTGCCGGATCGATTCTCGATACAGTCGCCGATATTGAGCCAGGCTTTTGATCCGCGCTTTACTACTGAAACCCGGTGGAGGATTGAAAACGCGTTTTTCGACCAGATGCGATTCAATGTTGTCGTGCATGGGCAGTCCCTAATATGCGCAAGAACTTTTCTGGGCAAGCGCGCGCTTCCTCTGTAGCCACCGGCCTGTGGCCGGTCAAGAAATGGCTCGTCGCATGCTAATAAATTGGACGGCCCACAGGGCCGTGGCTACACGTTAACATGCTCGAACCGCTGCCTGATGAATATTTCATGCGCGACGCATTGCGACTGGCAGAGAAAGCGTGCGCGGCCGATGAAGTGCCGGTAGGGGCGATCGTCGCGCGCGAGGGCAAAATCATCGCGCGCGCGCATAATCAAGTTGAGTTGCTGAAAGACGCCACTGCGCACGCGGAAATGCTGGCGTTAACACAGGCTGAAGCGGCCGTTGGCGACTGGCGTCTGACGGATTGCGATCTTTATGTGACGAAAGAACCATGCGCTATGTGTGCGGGCGCCGTCGTGCACACGCGAATTCGCCGCGTGATCTTCGGCTGCCCAGATCCGGCTGCCGGAGCCGCCGGGAGCATGATGAACCTGCTGCAGATGCCGACCTTTAATCACCGGTGCGAAATTACATCGGGTGTTTTGCAAAAGGAATGTGCTGCAATCTTGCAGGAGTTTTTTCGCAAACGCCGCGACGATCAGGGCTCGACGATTTCGTAGTCGACGCTGGGGTGTCACAGCACCCGCGCTGAATTTTCCGCTGCTCGTCGTGCGGCGACATTAAAAAGGACGTCGTCGAAAAAAGTAACAGAGACGTTACTTTTCGATTCGCTGCTCACGGTGATTGTCATTGACATAACGATAATCGCGGCGGGAGGAATATGATTATGAAAACTAAATCTCATCGGTTTTTCGCGTTGAGTGCGGTGGTGGTAAATCTTATCGCTGTGCCAATGGTCAACTCGCAAACGGAGCGTTTTTCTGCAAGCCTCGCTGGGGCGAATGAGGTACCTCCAATCAACAGTGCTGGCACAGCGGCCTTCGAAATGACGATCTCAGACACTATTACTTTCTCGCTAACGTTCTCCGGTCTGTCATCGAACCTTGTTGTGTCTCACCTGCACTTCGCGCCCACCAAGGTCGCCGGTGGTGTGATGATATTCCTGTGTGGGGGCGGGAACCAACCCGCTTGCCCTGCGGCCACTTCAGGAACCATTACGGGGACAATCACAGCAGCAAATGTTACGGGACCCAGCGCTCAGGGAATAACCGCAGGCGATCTAACCTCGGCGTTGGAGGCCGTGCGCGACGGTCTATCCTATGCGAACATGCACACGACGACTTTCCCCGGGGGTGAGATTCGCGGCAACGTTAAGCGTGGCGGAGGGCACGGTAACGGTGGTGAGTAATCTGCGGATTTAGGCAAGGTGCTTCGCGCCCTAGGTCCGTTTCCCGTGAGAGCGTCAGCCTTTTACGGGAAATAATTCGGCTTCACGCAAGAAGAAGGCTGGCTTGGAATTGCTCCAAGCCAGCCGATTAACCCTCACATGAACTACCCGCTTAGTGGCGGTAGTAATAATGCTTGTGATGCTTCTTATATCGATGGCCGCTGTAGTAGTACGGCCGCCCAGTATTGTAATACGTTCGGTAAGATGGATAACCGCCGTAGTAGTTGTAGTAGCTGCGCGGGTAATAGCTATATCCCGGGTATCCGGAATAGCCATATCCCGGGTATCCGTAGCCGTAACGATATCCGGGATAACCGAAGCCGATTCCGACTCCTCCGATGCCGACTGAAACCTGAGCGTCAGCTTGTTTTGCCGGAACCAAAGCCAGTCCGATTGCTATCAATGGAAGTAAAAGAAGTTTTTTCATTGTTTTCCCTTCTGTTGGATTTTCCCTTTTTCCAGGAGGAATGATACTCCCGTCAGAGAGCTCATCGACGCATTTAGACCGCGTCCCTCCCTTTAAATAAGAATCGGATATGAACGATCCTGCGGTTCCCGGCGCAGGTTAAAAAGGTACGAATTTTGTTTGTGATCTGGGCATCACTGCCGGTCACGTCGCGAATTCCAGATGTTTGTTTTGCTCAGGCTTACTCGCTCTAGCGCGAGTGGTGGCGATGATGACGATGGTAAGTCCGATGCCGGCTATAAGTATGTCTCGGAGGTGCGGAATAATATGAATATGGATTTCCGGCGTACGGATAGTAGTGGACGTACGGGCGCCCGGAATACCCGTAGGGATAGTAGTTAAGATACCTCGGAGAACCGTAGTAGCCGCCCGGAAATCCAAAACTGAGGCCCTCAGTTCTTGGAACCAAGACAGTCGTTGGAGTTCCACCATCAGAACGCTGGGCTGGAACCAAAGCCAGTCCGGTTATCGCCAGCGCGGCCAAAAAAAGTTTTCTCATAAATTCTACCCTTTCGTTTTGGCTCTTTGTTTTTTTTCCCCGAGCGCTAGAACTCCTGATCAAGACGCCCTCGATGCATTGCAATCCAGCGCCTCCCTCAATGAGGGAATCGAATAGAGGTGATCTCGCGGTCCCCTGAATCGCAAAAAAACGCAGCCATTCTCAACTGCTCCAAACGACGAGCGTTGCTCTCGGCAGCGGTGCCGAGCAGCTTCGGCCATTGCGGTGAGCCAGAACGAGTATGAAAAT
>Ga0207697_10002161_pt1 | contig 10297 bp, 10 predicted proteins | sample KBSSwiS5withPhiX_FD_184293 | JGI IMG/M metagenome (GOLD analysis project Ga0207697, IMG submission 184293) | Switchgrass rhizosphere microbial communities from Kellogg Biological Station, Michigan, USA, with PhiX - S5 (SPAdes) (version 2) | ecosystem: Host-associated > Plants > Roots >... | reverse complement strand
CATGCGCTGAGGAGCCGCCACCACCACCACCGCAGCACCATCGGCCGTCGGCTTACGCCCCGCCCCAACCGCAAGAATACCCGCCGCCGCAGCAGCCCTTTAATCCGAATGGACCAACTCAGCCAATGGCCACTCCGCCGCCGGTGGTCGCGTCTTCTCCTCCGCCCGCGGCTGCGCCGCCGACAAAGGTAGCAAAGGGAGATTATCCCTACGGGATCCCTGTCCCTGGAAAACCGCATCTTGTTGAGAGCCCGTATTCGCCCGGCAAATATATCGATGTGGAAGGATTCCCTCCCGGCACTGAAGTGAAGGACCCTTACACCGACAAGATTTTTCTTGTGCCGTAACGCGAGAGCTTCCGGAGTTCCGCTCATGCGGAGGATTGAATGCCGGTTAACGCTGCGGGCCCTTATGATATCCGGCAGGGACATCAGGACGTTTAGATTGATTCTATGGAATTGCGGATAAAACGGGCACCTCGAATCGATCTCGAAATCGCTGTGCCGGGCGATAAGAGCATTTCGCATCGCGCAGTGATCGTCGCCGCTCTTTCCAACGGCGTATGCACGCTACGGGGATTTCTACCGAGCGACGATTGCATGCATACGGTGAACGCAATGCGCGCTCTGGGAATCAAGATCGAACAACCTGAGCCGACCACGTTACTCGTTCACGGAAAGAAACGGGTTCTGACCGCGCCAAATCAGGAAATCAACTGCGGCAATTCGGGTACGACTATGCGGCTTCTGGCCGGTCTGCTGGCTGGACAAAAATTTGAGAGCCGGTTGGTAGCGGATCCTGGCTTGTCCAAACGGCCCATGGACCGAGTGATCGCGCCGCTTTGCGAGATGGGCGCGAGCGTTGTTGCGGAAGGTCCTGATGGTACGCCGCCATTGCGGATCCATGGCGGATCGCTTCATGGAATTCAGTACCGCCCATCGGCAGCTAGTGCACAGGTGAAAGGAGCACTGCTTTTGGCCGGTCTCTTTGCGAAGGGCAAGACCACTGTTGAAGAACCAATGCCCACCAGAAACCACATGGAGAAGATGCTTAATTATTTCCTTGTGCGATCTACGACCGAAGATGACGGCAGTGTTAGCGTTTTCGGCGAGCAGATTCCGGAGTCACGCGATTTTGATATTCCCGGCGACATCTCTTCGGCAGCGTTTTGGCTGGTTGCCGCTGCGGCGCAGAGTCGTGGACACCTGCTGATTCGCGAGGTTGGTTTAAATGATACGCGAACGGCACTGCTGGGTGTGCTACTACGAATGGGTGCGCACGTTCGAGAAGCGGTGGAGGATACCGAGCACTTTGAACCGCGCGGGGTGGTGGAAGTCACCGGAGTGCCGCTAAAAGCCACGGTCATTCAGGGGAGAGAAGTGCCACAGCTCATTGACGAGTTGCCTGTTTTATCCATCGCAGCAGTCCTGGCGAGCGGCAAAACGACCATTCGGAATGCAGAGGAACTGCGCGTTAAGGAAACCGATCGCATTGCGGCGATCGCGCACAATCTGCGCACCATGGGCGCGCAAGTCGCCGAACTAAGTGACGGCCTTGAAATTTATGGGCCAGCGCCTTTGCACGGAGCGCGTCTGCAGAGCTTTGGCGATCATCGCATTGCCATGGCCTTTGCTATAGCGGGCTTGTTTGCGGAAGGCGAGACGATCATTCAGGATGCCGAATGTATTCGTGAATCGTATCCGGGATTCGAAGCGGTTCTTGAGGAGTTTACCAATCCGAAACGGATGCAGGTCAGCACGCCGGTCATCGGTTCACTCGCTCCTGTGCCCGCGCAGGAGTAGTTTTCGTTAGGCACGAACTAAACATGGGATCATACGCTTCCCGACACCGTGTGATCGCTATTGATGGTCCCGCTGCCTCGGGAAAGAGCAGTGTCGCGCGAAAGCTTGCCCGACAACTGGGATTTATCTACATCAACTCAGGGGCGATCTATCGAGCGATCACCTGGCATCTTCTTCAAAAAAGGATTCGCCCCGAGGAGGACGAGCGAATTTCTGAGGCACTGGATTCAGCAGCACTTGCATGCGTTGTGCGAGACAGCGAGGCGGGCATCATTGTCGATAACGTCGATCCTGTCGACCATTTGCGTGAGGACCGTGTGAACGAAAGTGTTTCTCGTGTCAGCAAATTACCGCGGGTCCGCGAAATCGTTTCAGACAGACTTCATCATTGTGCCGAGGGGCATGACGTCGTGATCGAAGGCCGCGATATCGGATCGGTCGTTTTCCCCGACACGCCATACAAATTCTACATCGATGCGTCTCCTGACGTGCGGCTGCAACGTCGTGCCGCACAAGGCGAACGCGACGAAATTACCATTCGCGATCGCGATGATGTCTCACGGGCCGTCTCGCCATTAATAAAAGCGAAAGACGCCCACCTGATCGACACTTCGCATGTGACGGTCGAACAGGTGGTGACGGAGATAATGGTGCGGCTTGAGCAAGCGGGTTTGCCGATTGGCGATGTTCAGATCACCAATCGCGCGCTCGGCGAATGAATTTTTATTATTGGGTTGGCTATCATCTAAGCCGGCTGGCTGGCCGATTGTTGTTTCGGTTTCGCGTCATTCATCGGGAGCGCATGATTCAAAGCGGGCCGGTGATCCTGGCGATGAATCACCAGAGCTATCTCGATCCGCCGCTCGCCGGGAGCACGTGTGATAGACCAATTTATTTTCTCGCCCGCCGAACGCTCCTGGACGTACCGCTCCTGGGGCGTGTTTTGCCAAAGCTAAACGTGATCCCGGTCAACCAGGAAGGCGTTGACCGCAGCGCTATCAAAGCTGTGATCCGCGCTTTACAGGCCGGTAACGGCGTTCTCATGTTTCCGGAAGGCTCGCGGACCGTCGATGGTAACCTTCAAGCGGCTGAACCTGGATTGGGCTTGATAATTGCCAAAACGCTCGCGCCGGTCGTGCCGATGCGAATCTTCGGCGCTCGCGAAGCGCTACCACGCGGTGGCGGCCGGCTTCGGTTTGTGCCAATCACGATCATGATTGGGGAACCGATTTCGTTCAGCGCAGCCGATCTTCAGCGGCCAGGCAAAAATCTGTACGCCGAGCTAAGCGAGCGCGTTATGAAGGCGATTTCTGCGCTGCGCCTGGAGTGAGGCGCTGGCCCGCTTGCGCTCGTGATGTTCACTTGGATACTGGGTAGTGAATCTGCCGGACGAAACTGCCGAAAAATCGCCAACGACTCGAGTTCCAAAAACAGCGGTTTTGTTAATGGCGGTTATTGTGATTTGTCTGGCGATGCTGGCGGTTTTTGCCAATGTCCAGCGTTCCCGCCGCGATGCCGTCGAAGTAGTCACAGTTACATTGACAGCTTCGCCTACGCCTCAAGAGCGGTAACATTCGTTTGACATCGAAACCCTCTCCGATTTGTTCGTTCGCCACCAAACAACACCTAATCAACCGGTGATATGAAAAAATTCCTTGCTCTATCCTTACTGATTCCTTTTGCGCTGGTTTGCTCGTGCCAAAAACAAGATTCAGCTGCTGAACAACAACTCGCTCAACGGAAGACGGAGTTGGATGCCCGGGAAAAAGCATTGGACGAAAGAGAGAAAGCATTGGCGGAGCGACAGAGGTTGGTCGTGAAACCCAGAGTTGCTCCAGTTCCCCGAACAGCCCCCGAGCCTCGGGGAACAGTTCCTGCTGATCTCCAGGGGCTAATCGGGAAGATGGAAGAGATACAAAGAAGGAGAGTTCCTGGGGCGCGACGTGAGCCGACGACTCCTGTCACAGACCAAGCTGATTCGCCGAGTCCTTCGCCTACGCCAGAGTAAATTCGAGATCTGTTTAAGTCCGTTTTCCGGACGACGCCGGTGAATTTGTCGACTGCATGGCAAGCTCGCGCGCATATTGAAGGGTGTCGATGGAATCGACATCCTTGTCGTGTCGAATCGCTTTGATTCTGGGGAAACGCAGTGCGAGTCCGCTTGCGTGGCGAGTGCTAGGCTGGATTGAATTGAAAGCGACTTCCAGCACTACATTTGGGTTCACTCTGCGATAGCGGCCGTGATCGGCTATTGTATTTTTTTTAAAATGCTCTGTTAGCTGTGCAATCTCTACATCGGTCAATCCGCTGTAGGCCTTTCCGATCGGCAAGAGTTTGCCGGTGGTTTCGTCGCGCACCGCAAACGTATAGTCGCTTAACACATTGTTGCGTTTTCCATGTCCAAGCTCTGCCGCGATAACGACCACATCCAACGTCGCTAATTCGCGTTTCAACTTGAACCAAAACATCCCGCGGGCGCCGGGAAGATAAAGGCTTTCGGCGTCTTTGATCATCAAACCTTCGTTCAAACGCCGGCGCGCATCCTGGAAAATTTGCTCAATTTCCGCCGCAGAACGCGCTGGCGTTACGTTCGCTCTCTGAAATTGGGGCGGCAATATGAGTGTGCCGAGTTGTTCACGCCGCGCACGAAGGGGAGTTTTCAACAGGGAGCGTCCATTCAACCGGAGAAGATCGAAAATCACAAAGGCGACCGGAACGTCGGCTGCTGCTCCGGCAAACAGATCAGCGATGTGCTCCTTGCGTCCGAGTCGCTTTTGCAAATCGAAGAAGGTCAGTCGACGCCCTTCGTCAAAGGCGATGATTTCGCCATCGGCAATCAGCTCCTGGTCGAACTTCCTGGCTTGGTCGACCAGTTCCGAAAATTGGCCGGTGATCCGCCGCAAATCGCGCGAGAAAATTTCGACTCTATCTCCGCTGCGATGAAGCTGTGCACGAATTCCGTCGAATTTGTCTTCAACGTACACTGTTCCCGGGCTCAACGAACCGGACCGGTCACGAGCGGCGACTTCTATAAAACGGTTCCAAACGGCATCCGCGCTGGGTTCGGGAGTGGCGAGCATGCATTTAATAGGACGAAACATTGATAACTCGGCGCTGTGTAGCTCTTTTCGTGAGGCCAGGAGTGCCGTCTGGCCAATGTCGCCTAACAACATGTTGGCCTGTTTTACTTGTTCGAGCGAAACGTCGAACGCCTTAGCGATGGCTTCCTCTACAAGACCCTCGCGTAAACCGATGCGCAGATCGCCAGTCAAAATCTTGACCACGTACTCGCCTTCGCGCGCTGATAAAATCGAAAACCGTTCTCGCAGCAGCTTTGCCTTGGCGATCGGGCCGCGCGCGAGTTGAAGATTTTGGAACAACTCGGCCGATTCGAGAATGGTGAATGGTTCCGGCGCCGTTCGGCCATCAAGAACTTCAAAGGCGCTCTTGCCAGCATCGCCATGTCTGCTGGCGATTCCATGAAACTCCGAATCGTCGATCTTCGTTGCATCCTGCAGCGCGCGGAAGATTACGGCCCACCCAATCTGCAAGATGCGCGGATCGCTTTGGGCAAATGCTCTTCCGGTGAAGTATGTCGTTGCAAACGGAAGCTGCTCAGTTGTTAGGCTGCGGAGGTAATCGGACAGCAACCGAACCTTCTCCAATTTTGCCGGAGTCGAACGGATGTCTTCACCGGCATTCGCGAAATCCAAAAATTCGGAGTGCTGCGTAGAATGGTAGGGATGGCGCGCTGCGCCGTCCGGACATCGCAGCGCGATGTACCTGTCTAGCTGTAGTTCCATCTGATTTTCTTCGGTTAGCGCCCATGCCTCGAGGCCGCGTGCGCGAAGATCGGAGGCAAAAGCTGCGGCGAAACCATGGAGCGTTAATACCCGGCGCGGCTGCACCAGATCGACGTATCGAAGCAAATCGTCGTAATCCGCGTGATCGGATAACGGAAATGCGGCATCAACCTGGTAGCGATACACCGCGTTACGATCGACAGCCCATCCACTGATGAACGCCACACGTTTGCGCGGAATGTTCTCCAGCATGCTGGAGCGATTCGCGCTGGGCGGACAGATCAACACTTTGCCGTCGACCTCGTTTCGATTGTATCGCACGTATTTGCAAAACGATTGCCCGAGTTGTTCGTAGATGCGCGTCATTTGATAAACCGAGCCATGCAGCATCGGGGTCAAACCGGCGCCTTCAAGCGCACAGAGGATTTCCTGCGCCTTGCCTAACGAGTAGCCCAGCAACACAGGCACTTCACCGGCGTCGATCGTTTCGCTGCAGAACGCGACCATTAGGTCAACTACTTCTTTGGTTGGCGGAAAGCGATAGCGCGGTACGCCGAACGTTGTTTCCATTACAAGGGTGTCAGCATGCTGCCACTCAGCCGGCTCGGCGGATTTGCCCGGACGCAGCTTGAAATCACCGGTGTAAAGGAGCGTCTCCTCACCAGCGAAAATAAGGCACTGCGCTGAACCAAAGATATGCCCGGCAGGTAATAACATCAGATCGATACTGCGAATAGATCGTCTTTCCCCCAATGGTAGTGAATGTTCGATGCGCGCGCCCGGTAGACGGGCTCGCATTAGACGCGCGGTGCGCTCGGAAACGATCACCTCCTGATGCGGCGCGATGTGATCACTGTGCGCGTGCGAAACGAACGCAAAACGTTTTGCGTCCCATGGGTCCAGCCAGAAATCCTGTTGCGGCAAGTAAACACCGCGCTCGTAGCGAACCTCGATCACGCAGAAAATTACTTCGCAATCGCCTGACTTCCATAGCCGGGCTCATGCCGCCCCGGTGGTTGCGCGTTGACACTTGCCTCAATGACCCGCTTTATTACGTAAGTGAGATTTGCTGTCGTACTTCTGCTTTTGACTTTCCTCGTTGTTTCCGTGCCCGGGAAGAGCGCACGCGAGGAACCCAAGGTCCTCGAGAAAGTGACCACGCTGCCTGTTGCATTGGACCCAAACTTTGAGTTTCGAAAAACAAAGCTCTTCTTCATGAGTGAGAAAGGACTAAAGCCGAGTGAGAGAGCGCACGATTCGAGCAACAAGGTTGGCGGCAAGAACAATACGCCGAACCAGAAAACTTCCGTGCTTCAGGATGCGCCCATCGTTTTTGAGAGGCAATATCGGCTTTACGGCGCAGTCACCGGCGTCGATCAACGGCAGCGCTTCGGCAATTACTTCGATTTTTTTTGGCGGGCCAAAAGGCCGTCGGATGTCACGGTGCGTCTGGAATATCGCCAGGAGAAATTGCACGAACACCTCCAGGCGCAGGAGATCTCATATAGAAACGTGCGCGGCACTAACAAGACTGAATTCAAGGTAATCGGCGACGATTACTTTGATGATGGGCGCGTCATCGCATGGCGCTGTCTCTTAATCGCGAATGGCCGAATCGTGGCGGAAAACCGCTCTTTTCTTTGGGAATAACTGGCGCGCCTGGTGTTTTGCTCCCGCAGCCGGTGCCTCGAAATTCAAAGGAATACGGCTCATCAAAAACAGCATGCCGAATTGAGTTGATGAGAGATTCCCATGCGTGGCGAGGTTTGACAGCATAGGTTTCGGGCTGGTATCGTTTGAAGAGTAACTGTGGACTCATCTATTCAAGTTGGGGTAAGAGGGCCGGCCGTATGGGTGAAAGTGGAGGGAAAGGGTAGCTTCCTCAATAGCGGCAACCTCAAGGAATTCTCGCGCGAAATGCTGGACCGCGGGTATCGCGAATTCGTGGTGGATCTGGCGGATTGCGCCATGATGGATTCAACGTTCATGGGAACTATGGCCAGCGTGGCGTTGCGACTAAAGGAACTCGGGCGCGGTCACCTTCACATTGTTCATTGCGGTAATCGCAGCCAACAACTTCTTTCCGGACTCGGATTAGATCAGATATTTGATATCCACAGCGATGGTAGTGGTGCACCTGAATGTGAAGCGCTGGAGCAAGCCGCCAGAAACCGCGCTCTCGATTCCCAAAAAAAGGAGCAGACCGAGACCATGCTCGAAGCGCACGAAGCGCTTTGTGAGGCTGCGCCCGAAAATATTTTTCGCTTTAAGGACGTTCTCGATTTTCTAAGACAAGATCTTCATCACGAGACGTCTTCGAAGTAAGCTGGCCCCCACCAATGTGGCCGACTCTTCTCCTAGGACTCCTTGTCGCGTCTCTGGCTGGCTGGGGTATGACTGCTTATCTCCAGAGGCGGCAAATTCGCCGACTGGAGCGCTCGCATGAGGAGATTCAGGTCGAGGAAACGCTTGTCTTCGATTTTCTTCACGGGTTAGGGGAAGCGTTTCGAGGAACAATTCGACCTCAGGAACTGCATCGGCTCATCGTGGAGGGCGCCGTGCGCATTCTCGACGCACATGGAGGCACGCTCTACGTTGCCGACCGGACAGGTGGAAAGCTCATGCCCGGATTTATCTCAAAAGGCTGTCCGCCACTGGTAGATATCCCGCAAGATATTTTACAACAAGCCGCTGCGAATCCGGTTGTTCTTGAGACCTTCCTGCGGCTCCACATGCTTGATGCGAACGAAGGATTGATTGGGCGCGTTTGGCAAAAAGGTGAGGCTGTCTGTATCAACGAATTGTCGGAAGCACCCGAGTTGGCCAAATTGCGAGGAAGCGCTTTTGGCAGCCTGTCTGTGATGGCAACGGCGCTCCAGTACGGCGACCAAAATCTGGGTGTTTTAGCGGTCGCCAACGGGCCAACGGGCGCGCCCTTTTCGCAGGCTGATTTTGTCGTTTTTAAATCCATCGCCGAGCAGTCGGCCTTTGCGCTTTACAACGCGATCATTTATTCGATGGCGAACGAGAAAAAACGGCTGGATCACGACCTTGAAATCGCGCGAGACATTCAGCGCATCCTGCTTCCGTCTGAAGCTCCGGCCATCAATGGCTTCCAAATCAGCGGGATTAATGTGCCAGCTCGCCAGGTGAGCGGCGATTATTTCGACTACATCCACGTGGACAAAGAGCGATTGGGTGTCGCAATCGCAGACGTTTCCGGCAAAGGCGTCCCTGCATCGCTCATCATGGCGATTTGCCGCAGCGTGCTGCGTGCAGAGGCGGCCCGGAATCCGTCGCCGGCGGATGTGTTACGAAAAGTGAACCGGCAGCTTTATCCGGACATTAAAGAAGACATGTTCATCAGCATGGCTTACCTGGTCCTGGATCATCAGCGCGACGGCGTCACGCTTGCGCGGGCCGGACATGATGCGCCGTTATTGTATCAGCAGCAGTCGCAAACTGTAACGCCAATAAAGTCTCCGGGAATGGTGGTGGGAATTGACAGTGGAAGTGTGTTCGATAGGCTCACTGTCGATTTTTCGGTACCGCTCGAGCGCAACGATTGCCTCGTTCTCTACACCGACGGTGTGACTGAAACGCTCAACCCCGAGGGAGACGAATATGGCGTTGATCGCATGACGCAGTCGCTTCGCGCCAGCGCGAATGATGGCGCGTCAGCGATTGTAAAGAGGATTATCGAGGACGTGCGCGAGTTTACCGGTTCGGTGCCGCAAAACGATGACATTACTGTGATAGCCATCCGCAAAACATGAAAAAGATACCGTCCCGTGAACGCGAAGAAGAAATGAACTCGTCAGTGCAGGCGAAGCAAGCCTCTCCTACGGCTTCAGGCGACGCCGATTCCGACGATGCAATGGCAGGCCTGCAGGCCGATCTCGACCGGTTCCGTGATCTGGCGCTACGCAGCCAGGCTGATTTCGAGAACTACAAAAAACGCGCTACCCGCGAAAAAGAGGATGCGGTGAAATATGCCAACAGCTCGTTGCTCCAGCGTTTGGTGTCGATTCTCGACAATTTTGAACTGGGTTTGGCGGCCGCAAAAGCGGACAGCACGCAATCTCCGATTTATTCCGGAATGGTTCTGGTTCAAAAACAGCTGAACGATTTGCTTGAGGAAAACGGGCTGCAAGCGATCGAGGCCGAAGGCCAAAAGTTCGATCCGAATCTGCACGAAGCGATTGCCCACGAGCCGAGCGAGACCCCCGAAGGAACAGTCATTCGCCAGGCTCGGCGAGGGTATCGGTTTAAGGATCGTCTGCTGCGACCTGCGCGCGTCGTTGTTTCCAGCGGCCCGGCGAAGTAGTGGGCATTCTTGTTTGCTGCAGATTAATCTCACCGGTCACATGGGACTTTCGCTTTGATGGCTACTGAGAAACGCGATTACTACGAAGTGCTCGGCGTCGAACGCAATGCCGCCGGCGAGGAAATCAAACGAGCCTATCGCAAGCTCGCGGTAAAGTTTCATCCTGACAAAAATCCGGACGATCCGCACGCCGAGGAAAAATTTAAAGAACTTGGCGAAGCGTACGACGTCCTGATGGATCCAGACAAACGCGCGGCGTACGATCGCTACGGTCACGCCGCGTTCGCGCAGGGCAGCGCCGGTTTCGGTGGCGGCGGTTTTCATGATCCATTTGAAATCTTCCGCGAAGTGTTCGGCGGCGGCGG